>PVBE011193958.1_pt1 | contig 11941 bp, 2 predicted proteins | sample 1631181 | NCBI WGS metagenome assembly PVBE01 (sample SAMN08397723, study PRJNA350692) | Marine metagenome, whole genome shotgun sequencing project. | isolation source: water | place: Pacific Ocean | collected 2012-04 | reverse complement strand
TGCCAGTCGTCGCTCCCGCCGAACGCCATCACCACGACCCACCCGAAGTTGTCTCCTCCAGCACTCCAGCTGTTCACGCTGTCCGTCACGTCCAGGCCGATCGGAACGTCGTTGCCGTTCGAAGACCCGCTGACCTCCGGGGAGTCGAGCGCCTCGAGGTCGTCGAGCTGGATGCCATCGCCCAGCTCGTCCCACGTCGCTTCACCGGGCCACGGCCGGAGGAGGCCGTGGAGCGACGCGCCGTCGTCGCTGGGGTTGGTGATGAACAGCGTGAGCGTGGCGGAGATGATCCGCGCCCCCGGCGGGACCTGGCCCGGACCCCAGCCGATGAGGTCGTCGAACCTCAGCAGGATCTGACGCGTCTCCTCCGGGGGCAGGTCTCCGTCCACCACCAACGTGTCCGACGCTCCGAAGCTCTCGCCGGGCCGACCCGCGTGGATGTAGGTGTCGGTGGTCCCGGCGTAGCCTTCGACGCCGTCTCGGAAGACGACGACCTCAGGCTCCGGCTCGCACACCCCGCTCCACTCCGCGCAATGCTCTCCGTCTCCACACACGTCAGCGTGGCCACAGCCCTGCCCGAGCTCACAGCGGTCGTCGGTGCAGTCCAGGCCATCGTCGCAGTTCGGCGGATCACCGCCCTGACAGGCGCCGTCACGGCAGGCGTCGAACTCCGTGCAGGGCTCTCCGTCGTCGCACCCCACCGCGTTGTTGACGTACTGGCAGCCATCCACCACGTCGCACGCGTCGTCGGTGCAGAGGTTGCCGTCGTCGCAGCGCACGTCCACCGTCTCGTGGGCGCACGCGTCCCGCCCCTCGTCACAACCGTCGATCGTGCACTCGACGCCGTCGTCGCAGTCGGGGGCGTCCCCCGGCAGGCAGTCGCCGCTCCCCAGGTCGCAGCGCTCGGCCCCGTTGCAGAACAGGCCATCGTCGCAGTCACCGTCGTTGGCGCACCCTCCGGCCGGGATGCACTCACCGGCGTCGTCGCAGGCTTCTCCACCAGGACAGTTCACCGGCCCACCACAGGTGCCATTGGTGCAGGTGTCCGGCGAAGTGCAGGCGAGCCCGTCGCCACACGCCGTGCCGTTCTCGACCGGCGGGTGGCTGCACGACCCGTCAGGGTCACAGACGTCCACGGTGCAGGCGTTGCCATCCTCGCAATCTTCGTCGATGTCGCAGGGGTTGCAGCCGAGGATCGCGGTGAACCTGCACAGCTGGCCGACGCAGGTATCCCGGGTGCAACCGTTCTCGTCGTCACAGTCCCCGTTGTTGGCGCAGACGGATCCGTAGGGGAAGCCGAGCCAGCCGATTCGCTCCCCGTTCGGCCCGGCGATGAGCGCCGGAGAGCCCGGCCGGGGGGTGTAGTCGTGGTTGTCGGGATCCGCGTACTGCGGATCGGTGGACAGGTTGCCTTGGCCGCAGCCCAGGTGGCCCGCGTTGCCGACGAGCGTGTGGTCCACGTCGCCGTCGCAGGTGTTGATGCTCCTGGGCCAGACAACGGTGGCCTGCGCGCCCTCGACGATGGTGATGGGGTTGTTGGTGGCGAACGTGCTGTAGCTCGTCACGGCCCGGCCGCGGACCCCGAACTGGGCGTCGAACATCAAGGTGTTGTGCACCTCCGCCCGACCCCCCGTCATGCTGACGGCCTTGTCCCGGATGCCCCAGAGGATCGAGTGCTCCAGGCGGAAGTTGGATTGGGAGTGGTCGACCCCGTCGTCGCCACCATCTTGGATGACGCAGCCCCGGATCAGCTGGGTGGAGCGGCTCCCGTCGATGTGGAGGAGGTCCCCGTCCAGGTTCGCCCCCTCCGGGGCGTGGCCGATCGAGGTGAACCAGCTGTCGGTGATTTCGAGGGTGTGGCCGTTCCCGAAGAACTCGGCGCCGATCCCGACGCGGGAGACGAGGGTCTTCCGGATCGTGTAGGTGCCCGTCCCCTGCCCCGAAAACGCCATCCCACCGGCATCGACGATGGCGCAGCGGTCCACGAAGAAAGAGTGGTTGTCGTAGATCGCGAAGATCGGCGGCCGGGGGTGGCCGACGACGGCGCCGTTGCCGGCGCCCGTCAGCAAGACGTTGCGGAAGGTCGTGGTCGCGGGTCCGCGGAGCTGAAAGCCCCGCCAGGCGTTGACGTTGGAGGCCGAGCCCCCCTGGGTCAGGGTCATCGCGGCCGAACCCCGCTCCGAGAAGAAGTGGATCGGTCGGTCGCGGGTGCCGAGGGCCTGGATACTCCCGTTGACGACGAACAAGGTCCCGTTCCCGCGCCCCCCCGTGGTGTTGACCTGGACCAGCGTCCCCGGATGGATGGTCAGCGTGCTGCCCCCAGGCACCGTGAGGCCGGCGGTGACGCGGATGTTCTCGTCGGGGCCCCAGACCAGGTCGGCGCCGACCAGGTTCCCGGACATGTCGCGGAACTCGGGGTTGTCCAACACCGTCACGGTCCGCGAGGCCGAGATGCCCTCCCAGGACACCGTGACCTCGAGGTCGCCGGGGGCGAAGTTGGCGCCTTCGTTCAGCGTGAAGGAGACGCTGCCCCAGCCGTTCATGAGCCGGGCGGCGCGCTCGGCCACCGGGAGGTGGGGGTCGAAGACCGTGGTCGTCGTCTCCACCGGCGTGCGGTCCGGCAGGCGCACCACGGAGACCGTGGCCGGCTCGTCCCACAACCGATAGTGGATCCGGCCGATCGGGTCGGTGACGGCCATGTCGATGGTCAGCGACCGGTTGTTGATCATGCGGCGCGGGGCGCGCATCTCGACGTGGACCTCGTCGGGGCCGACCGGGTTCCAGAACACAGAGGCGACGATCCGCTGCTTGACGTTGCCGTCGCGGTTCCACGCCTCGATGACCGCCGGGTTGTGCCCGACGACCAACGGCAGGTCATGGGCCCAGGTGGCGTTGAAGACGCTGTAGCCGATGGTCTGCCCGTTGATGGTGACGTTGTGAGTGCCCGCCTGCTGCAGCTGGCCCTGCAGGTTGAAGGTCGCCCCCGGTGCCACGTTGATGAAGTTCGGGCCGCCGTTCAGGGTCAGCGCGTCGCGCGTCTCGTTGGCGATGAAGGCGTGCCGCCTGGCCAGCCAGTCCTTGTGCTGCTGCTTGGTCATCGGGTTGTTGATGTTGCCCGCGCCGCCGGGCGAGAAGGCTCCGTCCGGCATGGCGTCGATGACCGCGTGCATGACCTCGATGGAGTACTCCTCGGCGGCGTAGTCCTCGATCGCCTTCACGAAGATGGGCGCGAAGGCGTTGTGGCGCAGGAAGCGGGCCGGGGCGGGCACCCGCGTCCGCCAGATCGTCTCCTCGCCGCCCACCATCGCGGAGTCCGCATCCCAGACGATCATCTGGCTCTTCCCCGTGACCCGGTCGTCGGGGAGCTGCGGGGTCGTGTACTCCGGGTGCACCGGGTTGAGCGGGTCGCCGGCGGGCGGGAACCAGAGGAAGTAGTCGTCGCCCGTGTCGCGATAGATGCCGCCCTCTTTGTTCCCGAGCAGCATGTGCAGCGCGTAGTACTGGGCCCAGTTCTCCTCGTCGACGTGGGCGCGGACGGCGTCGGGGTAGTGCTCGTCGGGCGTGTTGCTCACCGCGTCACAGAGCGCGATGAGGTCGAGCCAGTAGTCGTCGGACTCGTTGTTGTACTTCTCGTAGCCGCCCTGGCCGTTGGCGTTGACGCCGTAGGTGGCGGGGTTGGTCCCCTCCCAGCGCAGGGTCGCGTCGTTGCGGCCGCGGTAGAGGTTGCCCTCGGAGCTGGTCGGGCGCAGCGGGACGTCGCCGCCCTGTGAGTCGAGGAAGTCGTTGTCGAGGCGCTCGGCCACGACGTGCATGCCCCAGTAGCCGTTCTGGCCGGCGCAGCAGTTGTCGTAGTTGATCCCGGGGTAGCGCAGGTGCGCCCAGCCGGGCCGCGGCGCGGGGTGGCCGGCGCGGTTGAAGAGGTCGAAGGCCAGGTACTGCGACATCGGGCGGATGGCGTTGAGCTGGAGCGTCTCGATGGAGAAGCCGAGCGAGGACCGCAGCTTGCGGTTACGCGGGAAGTCGACGCGATACCCGCTGGGGAAGCGGCTCAAGCTCGACTGGCCCCGGTAGCGCTCGCGCAGGTTGTACCAGACGTTCCCAGCCCCATCGACGAAGGTCGCGTCGAAGGCCTGCTTGCGCGTCGGATAACCGCGCAGCGCCTCCTGACGGAACTTGTTATGGAGCGTCACAATGATGTGATAGGTCGGCACGTCCGCCTGGAGGACCTCGTCGGAGAACTTGGCGAGGTAGGTCTGCGAAGGCATCCCGTACTGGTCGGGAATGCTGTGGCCCGTCGGGGCGACCGACTCCCCGGGCCCGTCGCTCGCCCCGATGTAGAAGTCGAGCTGAGCACCGTTGGGGAGGCCCGGCAGCACCGCGCCGAAGCGGCCGTCGCCCGCGTCGTCGTCGCCGTGTTGCCCGTCGTCGAACATCTGCGTGGACTGGTAGTCGACCGGCGGGTTCGCGTCGTGGCGGTAGAAGAGCGTCACCGCCGGCGCCACCTCGCCGTCGTCGACCACGGTCACGCTGATCGTGATGTCCTGACCGCCGGCCGGAATGGGCGGCAGATGGCGGGCCCCGAAGATCACGGGCGGCGGGTTTTCGACGAGCACGCTGTTGGGCGCGCCCGGCGTGCCGTTCACCGGGACCGAAGCCTGCCAGGCGCCGCCGCCATCGTTGGCCAGGCCGGGGTTGACGAGCTCGAGGGACGGTCCGCGACCGTCGGGGTCGTCGGTCCACTCGCCGTCGTCGTCGAAGCGCACGCTGTCGATCCGATGGCCGTAGGCGTCTCTCAGCGTGACGCGCTCGCCGCCGTTGGCGAGGTCGCCGTCGGTCCAGGCGACGACCGGGGTGCCGTCGGGGACCGCGACCGTGGCCCGAAGGAAGTCGGGGTCGCTCGCCAGGACCAGAAAGCCCCCGGCGGCGATGGTCGTGCCCTCGGCGAAGATGTGGTCGAGACCGTTGGTGATCGCGAAACCGGAGAGGTCCACGTCGTCGGGCTCGGCGTTGAAGAACTCCAGGAACTGCAGCGCCTCCTCGTCCTCCTCGGGGGCGAGGCCTTGATTCGACGGGTGGTAGTGGATCTCGTTGATGACGACGCGCGGCAGGCTCGTGAAGTAGAGCCACTGGTCGCCGGCGAAGGGCGCGCCCCCGGCGCTCTCGATACCGCCCGCGGCGAAGGTGACCTCGGCGATGGCCGCGCCGCCGTCGTCGACGGTGAACACGTAGGGACCCGCGCCGTCACCCACCACCGCGGCGGCCGGGACACCGAGGCCGCCGACCTCGCCGACCGTCAGGAGGTCCGCCTCCACGCCGACCACCGGCTCGGAGAAGGTCACCGAGATCTCGTTGAGGTCGATCACGACGGAGCCGCGAACGGGCGCCTCCTCGGCGATCGCGGGCGCAGCCTCGTGCGCGCTGTTGACCGCGCCGGGGGTGCCGTTCGCATCCGCCGACGCGCGCCATGCCCGGCCCTGCGAGTTGTCTAGGCCGGCGTTGACGAGCTCGAGGGACGGCCCGTTGCCGTCGGGGCCATCGGGTCCGGTCGGCCACGGCGGGCCGTCGTTGTAGACGATGCGGTCCACCACCGTGTTGTTGGTGTCGAGCAGCGCGATGGGCTCGCCGCCGTTGCTCATGCGGTCGCCGACGCCCCAGGTGTGCGACTGGTCGAAGCCGGTGGCCTCGGCGAGCGTCACCGGGTCGCGGGCGCACACCACGTAGTCGCCGGGCTGCATCACGGTCCCGGGCGGGAACCTGCAGCCCGGGCTGGCGAACTCGGTCAGGCGCCACCCCGAGATGTCCACGGCCTCGGCGTCGGCGTTGTAGAGCTCGATGAACTCCTCGAGGTCGGTGGCGGAGGCGGGGTTGTAGTGCACCTCGTTGATGACGACCGCGGGCACGGAGAGCGGGTAGATCCACGCGTCTCCTTCGAAGCCGTCTCCGTCGCCGTCCTCGATGGCGCCGGCCCCGAAGACCACGGCGGTGGGGTTTCCGCGCGGCACGTCGAAGCCAGTGAACACCCAGGGGCCTGTGCCCACGCCACCCGCGCACGGGGCGCACGCGACGTTGGCTGCGGGGGAGCCGTCGACCACCAGATCACCGGCGACCACGCCGGAGACCGGGTTCGAGAAGGTGATGGCGACCTCAGCGAGCTCGCCGACGATGGTGCCGCGGTCCGGCGTCTCATTGATGACGATGGGGGCGTCGGTGAAGGCGCCGTTGCGCGCGCCCGGGGTGCCGTTGACGCCGCCTGAGGCCCGCCACGCCAGGGGGACCGCGTTGTCGTACGCCGGGTTGGTGAGCTCGAGGGACGAATCCGCCCCGTCGGCGCCGGCTGGCCAGAGCCCGGCGTCGTCGTAGGTCACCTCGTCGATGAGCTCCGCCCGCTCGGTGACCAGCTGAAGGGTCTCGCCACCATTCGCCAAAAGTCCCGCAGACCACGCAAAGACCTGGACGCCTCCGGGGATCTGAGGCCCGCGAAGCGCCAGGAAGTCCGGATCCTCGGCGACGAGCAGGTACGCACCGGCAGCGAGTTGGGTGCCTGCCGGGAAGGTGAATGTCACCCCGTCGGCGAAGGTCGCCCCCCCGAGGTCGGCTGCGTCCGGCCCCGAGTTATAAAGTTCTATAAATTGCAAATCTTCTGCATCTTCACCGCCCTGAACCGCAGCGTTCGAGGGGTGATAGAGGATCTCGTTGATGACGACATCGGCCCATGCGGGGCCCGCGAGGAGAAGTCCGGCCGCGACCATGAGAGTGGCGCGCGCGAACCGTGACGCAGTTGATGTCCTCAAACCGTCTCCTGACCGGGGGCATGTAGATGCAGTGTTCACGGACCCCCACCCTGAAAATTAAAGCATCATGATAATTATACGAGTTGTGTTGTGTTGCCGTCGACTTCGCGCGTGCGAGGGCGGGCGCACTTTCGACTTACCCGGCTGGCTGGTGGTGCCAATCACATCGCGACGGCGACGCCGGCACCTTCGCGGCGAGGCAGATCTCGACGCCGCGGCGGCGCACGGAGCCGGCCTCACATTGCACGGCGCCTTCGTCGTCACCGACCTCCCCACCGAGGCAGCTCGCGGCGTCGTCACTGGGGTTGGCGACGACCAGGTGGCGCTCGACGCGTGTCTCTTCGTCGGTGGGCTCAGTCGGGTCAACGCGCTCGGCCAGGCTGCCGAGCAGGAGCCCGGCGCCGCGCGCGGCGACGCTGATGTTGCCGACCAGGTGGGCGCGAAGAACGGCCGGGTTGGCCTGCTCGGCGCCGACCTCGAATCCGCGGGAGAACCCCTCGACCAGGTTGTAGGCGACCAGGCAGTCGGTGCCGCCCCCGTCGAGGTAGATCCCCGCAGCCGCGGCGTCGCCATCCTCGTAGGCCGGGTTCCGAGTCTGCTGCTGGCCGACCGCGTTGCCGCACACCACGCCTTCGCGGGCCTGCGCGCCGTCGTAGTCCTCGCCGCCGATCAGGTCGATCGCGATGTTGTCGACGTCGCGGACCACGTTGCCGGTCACCGCGAAGGCGCGCACGTCGCCGGCGATGGTGACGTTCTCCGACTGCCCCGTCCGGGTCGACACGACGGTGTTGTCGCGCACCACGATCTGCGCGCTCGGGGCGTCGGGGGTGCCCGTCACCTTGATGGCGAAGGCGTTGCGCTCGCCGTTGTCGCCGGGCGCGTCGTAGTCGACCTCGATGCCCTCGAGCTCGATGCCTTCGACCAGGACGGCGGACGAGCCCTCCACCCGGATACCGCCCGCGTCCTCCCCTTCCGCAGCGGTGCCCACCCCGGTGAGGTGCAGGTCGCGCAGCACCACCGACTCGGCGTCCGAGACGTGGAAGACGACCGACTCGGCGGTCCGTGCGCGTGACCAGTCGGCCGCGTCGATGGACACGTCGCCGACGCCGCGCAGCTCGACGCGCTGGGCGCCCTCCAAGCTGACCACGGCGTCCTCGGGATGATCGTCGGGGACCTCGCACGCGCCGGAGAGCTCGACGACCAGCCACCCGTCCCCATCGTGGACATCGAGCGCGTCGCTCAGCGTGTCCAGCCAATCAGCGTCTGCGCTGCAGTCGATGGACCGCGTCACCGCCCGGCGCTCGGCGAGCCGCGCCAGCTCGACGACTCGACGATCCGCCTCCGCGGCGCAGTGACCCCGGACGGCGCCTGCGGCCGCCTCGAGCCGCTCGACCGAGTCCCGCGGGGTCGCGTTCACCGCGGCGTAGAGCTGGTCTGCGGGTCCGGTGTCCGGCCCGTCCATCGTGCCTTCGTCGGGCGCGTCATCGGGCGCGTCGTCGCAAGCGAAGACAGCGGCGACGAGCAGGAGGCACCACACCCTCATCGCGTTTTCCGTTCAACGCGGGAAGAGACCCGCCGCGCGCAGCTGCTCCACGAGCACCTCCGTGCGGCGAGGGAAGAACTCGGTGAGCAGGCGTCTGCGCTCGGCGGCCCATTCGACATCACGCCGGTAAGGTACCTCGCGCTTCGCGTCACCCCACCGTGCGGATTCGGCGAGCACCGCGTCTTCGATCTCGAGGGCCCGCGCCTCGTAGCGCGCGATGCTGGCCTCGGGGGTGAGCGCGCCGCCTTCCCCGAGGTGACGCGCGGCGCGCTCGGCGAAGCGGACGCGGAAGGCCTCATTTGTGCGCAACCGCGCGTAGACATGGGAGATGGAGCCGGCGACGTCGACGTCGATGTTGATGCGGTCATCGGCGAACCAGAGGCTGTACTCCATGTCCCACACGAAGAAGCGGAACCGCCCGTCGGGGGTCCGCCGGCGCACCCCGCGCATGTTGTTGTGGCTGAAGCGCTCGGGCCCGTCGCGGTTGGCCGTGTACTGGTGGAGCAGCATGTAATCGACGAGGTCGTCGAGGTCGAGCAGGGCCTCCACCGCCGCGAGGCCCTCGTCGGTCTCCACCGCGCCATCGGCCAGAGCCAGCATCTCGAGGTAGACGTCGAGCGTGCCGTCGATGGCCTCGTTGGTGGTCGTGCGGCGGTTGATGGCGTCGTACTCGTCGGCCTCGCCGCCGAAGTAGGTGGCGCCGAAGTCGGCGTCCGGGCGCTCCACCGGGTTGTACAGCCCCCAGTAGAGGCCATTGAGGTAGAGGTGGACGTAGGTCGCGTGGCCGTCGACCTTGCCCATGTCGCGCGCCGTGTCCCGGGCGAAGGCGTCGCGGATGTACTGGGTCTGCTCGGGGTCTCGGAAATCCTGCCAGCCGCGGCTGCCCTGGGCGCGCAGAACCACGCTGTCGGAGCGCTCGACGGGTGCATCGACGAAGAGCGGATAGGCGAGCTTCGTGGCTCCGTAGCGGCGCCGGAACTCCAACCGCAGCGAGTGCTTTCGCGTGTTGCCATGCGGGCGCCAGCCGAAGCCGTGGATGCGCACGCCGGCGTCGACCTGGAAGCCGCCGGGCCGCGCGGCGTCGAGGATCTCCACCGATGCGGCGCGCTCCCAGTCGGCGCCGCGCTGCACCGAGTGCACGTAGATGCCGCGCTCTGCGCCGAAGAGGTCGTCCTGCGGCATCACGACCGAAAGCGAGGGGATCGCCCGCAGGCCGGCCAGCAGGTCATCGGCCGTAGCCAAATCGCCCGTGATCTCCGGGTCCATCTCGTAGTCCGCGGCGATCGGAGGCTGCGAGGCCCCGTCCCACACCGCCGGCAGGCCGGGCGGGTCCACCGGCTGGTGCAGCACCTGCTCCGGGAAGATGAACGTGTGCGTCGCGACCTGGCTCGGCCGCCACCCCGGACGTAGCGCCACCGCCCGTAGGATCGTCGTGCCCTCGACCTGCAACTCGACCGACGGAGGCGTCTCGAGATCGGGCGCTTCGATCCGCACCCCGTGGTCGTCGCCGGGCACCTCCCCGCCTGTTGTGTAGACCAGCGTCGCGCCTGCGGTCTCGCTGCGCAGCGTCACCACGAAGGGCGCGTCGTAGAGGCCGCGAGGCGGATCCGCATCGGGCGTGGCGACGAAGCCCTCGACCCCATCGCCGTTGGGGGCGCCGGGCGTCGGCGTCGGAAACCAGGCCAGCTCGCCGGTCTCGATCGACTCGGCCACCGCGGTGACCCCGAAGAAGAGGTCGTCGTCATCCACCGCGGCGTTGTGCAACGCCACCGTCAGCGGGCCCGGCGCGTCTGGGGGCAGGATGAGCGATGTGCGAGCGAGCACCTCGACCGGGACGTCGACCGCGCCGTCCACCAGGTTGCGCGCACGCGACGCCGCGCCCCACGAGATCCGGAACGCGTCGTCGTAGGTCACCTCGAGGCGCACGCGGTCGGGCTCGAAGGGGGCGGCCGGCATCGGGATGCGCAGCAGCGCCACGTCGCTCACGCCTTGCATCGCCTCGCCCAGGTCGGTGCCCAGCCGCTCGGCGTACGGGGACGCGACCACGCCCATCACCTGGACCTCCGCCAGCGACAGCCACTCGGTGCTGCGCGCACCCCCGACCGCGGTCTTGGCCACCCGCAATCGCACCCCGACGGCGGGCGGGTCGACGGCGAGGCGCAGCTCCTGGCCGGGCGAGCCGGGCGCTTCTCCCTCCGCCACCGGGTTGATGCGCGGTGCGGCCCAGGTCGTCTCGCCGTCGTCGTCGACGAGCGAGACGTCGAGGTTGTAGAGGCGCTCGGGACAGCAGCCGACGCGGTTGAACAGGACCACCGCGCTCACCCGGCTGCGGGGGCCGAGGTCGACCTCCCACCAGGGCGTCAGGTCGGCGTCGTTGGTGTGGGTGAAGGTCCGCACATCCCCGTCGACCGCCTGCACGCCGGAGCGCCCGTAGCCGTCGGTGGATTGCCGCGTCGGAGCCCCGGCGGCCACGTCGACCGGCGGGCCTTCGTCGCCCTCACCGTCGAACCCGACGGGCAGCGCCGCGAGCATCCAGCCTGCGTCGTCGTGCTCGGGCGCCCTCCAATCTGCGCCCGCCTCGAACGCGACGCGGACCGGGGCGCCGTCGCCTGTGAGCACCGCCTCGCGCGTCTGTTGAGCGCGCCCGAAGGACACGTCCGCCCGCTGCGGCGGGAGGGCGAGCCGGTCGGCGATCCGGCCATCCGGCGCGACAAGCAGCACGTCCTCGCCCTCGCCGCTCAACCGAAAGGGGGCGTGCAGCTCGCTCGGATCCGCGCTCCCGTCGACCTTGCCCGACGCAAAGACGACGAGGAACCGGGCCGGACCGAGGCGCCCATCCGGGAACACGTAGCGCCGCGGCTGCTCGACGTCGTCGGTGAGGCTCCAATCCAGGAGCTCCACCGCGTCGGGGCCGGGGTTGAAGAGCTCAATCCAATCCGGCGTGTCGCCGTCCGCGTCGCGCAGCACCCCGTCGTTGACGGCCAGCGCCTCGGACAGCAGCAACCCGGGAAGCGGAGGCGGCGGCGCAGCATCGGGCGGCGGCGCAGCGTCGGGCGGCGCGACATCCGGCACGGGGGCGGCGCCATCTGGCGGTGGCCGTGCAGCGTCGTGCAGGCCGTCGGCCCTGGGCGCGCGCACATCCGCGCCGACGTCGGGCGCCGCGTCAGCCGTGGCGAGCGCGGCGTCCGGCGACCACCCGTCATGCCCGACGTCGTGACCTGCGTCGTGTTCGAGGGTCATGCCGTCGAGAGTGGCCGCAGCGTCCGGGTCTGCAACGCCGAGGTCCGGCGCCTGGCTCGGGGACACGTCGTCGCAGGCGACCAGCGCCAGCCCGAGCGTGACGAGTACGGTGAGCTTCAATGGGGACTCGGTTCGGCCAACTCGACTAATGTAACGGTCCGCGCGTCGGTTGGTTCGAGGCGGAGATGTGGCTCATTCAAGCTCAACATGCATTATGTCGAGGTGACTGACTACATGGACCTACAGGGTGCGGGGCCTCGAGCACGACGCGCCATGACCGGGGGAGACTCAGTGCTAGCGAGGCAGTTTCAGTGATGCGCGACCGACGACCCGTTCGTTTCCAATGGCCCGTCTGGGTGTTCGCGTG
>PVBE010804723.1_pt1 | contig 11941 bp, 8 predicted proteins | sample 1631181 | NCBI WGS metagenome assembly PVBE01 (sample SAMN08397723, study PRJNA350692) | Marine metagenome, whole genome shotgun sequencing project. | isolation source: water | place: Pacific Ocean | collected 2012-04 | reverse complement strand
TCAGGAAAGAGGAAGGTGAACGGGTGGTGGATTTCCTGAGACAGAGAAGGGCGAATGTGTTCAACTGGGTGGTCGACCTGACTGTCGAAGAGGACAAGGGATTGGAGCCGAGAAAAGGTTAGTTATGCAACAAAGCAGTTCGCAGGCCAGCACGACTCCTACAACAATGTCGAGGGCCTCGACGACGTCCTCGACAAGACCGCGACCTGTCAGGGCTCGCTCTACACTCCGCGGGCCATCCGCTATCGCAGCGAGAACGGCTTTGGGCAGCACGTCTCCATGGGCGTGGTGGTCCAGCGCCAGATCAACTCGACCGCTGCCGGTACCCTGTTCACCAAGGACGTGGACAGCGGCGATGACGTCATCATCATCGACGCAAATTACGGACTGGGAGAATCCGTCGTATCCGGTAAGGTCACGCCCGACGAGTTCATCGTCGATCCCGAGTCCGGAGAGATCACTGAGCGCTACATCGACGCCAAAGCTAAGATGTGCGTGTTCTCCGACAAGGGGACCGAGTTCGTCCCCGTGCCGACGGACATGCGTGACAAGCAGTGCATCACCGACGCTCAGGTCAAGGAGCTCACCCGCATCGCCAAGGTCATCAAGGCCGAGTACGGCAAGGACATGGACATCGAGTGGGCCATCGAAGGCGACACGATCTATATCACCCAGGCCCGCGCCCTCACCGTCAAGGACGAGGACCGGGATTTCTCGCACCACGAGGTGCCTTCCGATGCGAATGTGCTCTACGAGCTGGACCGCAGCCATCGTGTTTGGGGCGGGACCGCCCACGGCGAGGTACGCATCGTGGAGAAGCCCTCCGACGTCCCGGACGACCTCGAGAACTACGTCCTCGTGGCCCGGGAGACCACTCCTGACATGACCTCGCTCATCTACAACGAGGACCAGAGCGGCGAACGTATGCTCCGCGCAGTAGCCATGATCACCGAGGAGGGCGGCAAGACCTGTCACGCCGCCATCACCGCCCGCGAGAACGGTATCCCCACGCTCGTCGGCGTCAAGGACGTCACCCGTGATCTCAAGGACGGGATGGACGTATACGTGGACGCAAGTGCAGGGATGATATACACCCTGGAGGAGGATGCATAAAATGGGATGGAGAGGACCGGCAGGGGATTGGGTTCCCGATACGCTATCACCTATCAACGGCGACGAGGCCGCTGAGGTCATCATGTCGCTGCACCCGACCAAGGAAGGCCGCGTGAACGCCCAGAAGGCGGGCGGTCGTCGGGGCCGGCGCGGACAGCACGCCGCACCAGGAGGCACCAATGAGGGCTCCACCATGGAGAAGGTCATGACCGAGATGACCAGAGCACGGCCCTGGGGCGCCCACCGCTACATCATCAGAACGCTGGGCATCTACCCCATCGACTCGGGGGCCACGAACATCAGCGTGAGCGACAACGGCTATCTCACTACCTGGTTCAACGACATGCGCAACGCTGACGTGTACGAGCGCGTGGTCGGGAAGGGCTCCGAGTTCATCGATCCCGAGGGCAAGCTCGCCGAGGACCTGGACGTGCTCCACAACGCTGGCATCGCCGAGAAGGAGGTCCGCTACCGGACGTTGGACAAGCCCTATAAGAATCTTTTAGGCGAGATCAAGGAGCAGCAGTCCAAGCTGAGCGGCCTGGAGGGCGACAAGGAGGAAATCGCACAGACCGCCGAGTACCTTGCGAGTCAACAGGAGTGGGAGAAGCTCTCGGCCGAGCGGAAGGCCAATCAGGAGGAACTGGACAGCCGCATTGAAACGATCAACGAGATGCGGACCGAGCTCCAGTCCGTCGTCTACGACCGCAACAAAGCCGAGAAGGTGCTGGCCGCCCGCGACCAGATGCTCGACGCTGGCGGTTCGGTCTCTTTCCTGGGCCGGGGCAAGGAGTACGTCAAGATCCTCGAGGAGGAAAGTGCCCTGGAAAAGACCTCCTTCGGCGGACGTAATCTCGACGAGCAGAGCGTCCATCGGTACGAGCGCATGCTCGACAACGCCAAGGGCCGCCAAGACATGCTCAAGGGCGAGATCGCCAGCAAGGAGGAGAAGGCCCAGCCCTACTCCCTCACCATCCACGACGAGACGGCACGGATGGAGGAGCTGAACGTCACCATCAAGGCCTACGAAGAGAAGCTCAAGGGCGTCGAGGGGAAGCTGAGCGACGAGATGATCCAGCTCCGCGGCCTCCAGAACGCCGCGAGCGTCTACCGGGACACGCTCCAGGACATCGGCAACGATGGGATCAGCCCGCGGTCCGATGGATTCAAGGTGCTCGACCAGTACGGGCTCGTGGAGCCCTCGCGCACCGCGTACAACCTCGACCCCCAGCAGTCCCCCGGTGCCAAGCGCATCGAGGCGCTCAAGCAGATCGAATCCTGGAACGGCGGCTCTACAAACGGGCTCAGCCTCATCGGCGAGGAGTACTTCAACCTCAACAAGGGCACCTGGCAGAACCCAAGCGGCATCGAGCACGTCTACGTCTGGGCGCTGTGCAAGGGCGGCGACTGGTACTATCACGAGACAGATTACGGTCACAACATGTGGAGCAATCCCGGCCAGGTCCTGGCCTACAAGGTGGTGGTTGACGGCAAGGATGTCGATCCCGCCGACCTGGACGGCATGGCCGAGAAGCTCTACGATATCGCGCACCGCATCGGGCGGCACGAGAACGACGTCGACCGGTACGCATCACAGCACTCCGGACATAGGGGGGACATGAAGTTCCTGTGAGGTGATCATGATGGACGCAGAATACCTTGACGCATTCCAAACGATCCTGGAGGCCGACTACTCCGGCACGGGGCTGGCCGACTCCTACAGGACCATCGACGAGAAGCTCGACCTCCTTGTGAAGGACGCGCCCAACCGCGCCCTCAAGGACTACTTCACCGAGCTCCACTCGGAGGTCAGTACCTACCACGACGGCTTCCGTGACATCACCCGCAAGTACAGGGACATCCGCGAGGACCTGGACGAGCGGTGCGAGCCCGGCAACATCCACAAGGGTGTGCAGGTGGCCACCCCTCTGGGCATGGCCACCTACGGCTTCATCACCGGTCTTGCCGGTGGACCCCTCGTCGCCATCCTGACCGGAGGATTGGGGCTCGTGGCCGGCTACCTCACGGACATGTACGTGGTGGAGGGCGCGGGCACCGTCGCTATCAACGCCACCGAGAAGGGCAAGCTGAGCTCGCTGGAGAGCGAGCACCGACCCGCCCTCGACACCAAGCTCGCCGATGGGCAGCAGCTGTACGAGGCCTTCGAGGAAGCCTACTTCTTCGACAAGACCGAGTCGACGTCCGATAGCGAGGACGGTAACTAGCGATGTACGCCGCCGACCTCGACCTGACAACGGACGCCTACGGGCACGCCCAGGCCGCAGACGGTTACACCCAGGCCGAGGACCTCTCCGGTAAGAACAAGGCCGGCATCGCGCTGACAGCCCTGGGGTTCGGTCTTCTGGGCCTGGTGAAGGTCGCCCAGCACGGCAACGACATGGACGAGGAGGCCGAGCAGGTCGCGTCCAAGTACGAGAGTGTGTCCGCCGACCAGGCCGAGTACGTCATGCGCAAGGTGGCGGGTTCGTTCGCCATCGACGACGATCCGGCCGAGCTGGCGCGGACAGCGGACGACATACTCTCGTCAACCACCTCCCATGGCTACACCGGCAACCAGGTCACCTTCCTCCTCGACTACTGTGTCGACAAGGGCATGTCCGTCGACGACGCTGTGGCGCACATCACCGCAAAGGGCGCAGCTGACGTCCTCTCCGCCACCTACGGCGAGGTAGGCCAGAACATCATCTACGAGGCGGTCGACGACGCGTCCTCCATCGGATCGGAACACGACGCACAGGCCTTCGCCAAGCAGGTCAACGACCAGCTCATCGCCGACGGGAGCAGGTACACCCCCAACGACATAGCCACCATCATCAAGGACATCGGGGGGGCCGACGACGTCACCACACGCAGCGGCGAGCTCATCCAGGCCTACAGGACCCTTGCCGAGACCAGTGCACAGACCGGCGCTTCCCTCGAGCAGGGTGTCGACGTTATGGAGGCCATCGACAGCGCCGAGGACTACACGGGAGGTTCCGTCATCTCGGTGGCGAACGGCACCGCCCGCCTACTGACGACGGCCAAGCAGCACGATATCGCGTTCGACGACATCGCTAGTACGATCAAGGACATCGACCGCGCATCGGACTACTCCGAGCACGCGGACGACCTGATCAGCGGCTCTATCAAGCTGCTGGACGCCCGCGGCCGGTACGGCGTGTCCCATGAGGACGCCATCGGGCTAATCAAGGAGCTCGATCGTGGCTCGGATTACAGCGAGCACGCTTCGAACCTGGTGACCAGCGCTATCAGGATCATGGACGCCAGCCACAAGAGCGAGGTCCCCTACAACGACGCCATCGGCTTCGTGAAGGCACTCGATCGCGCCTCCGACGTTAGCGAGCACGCCATCGACCTGGCCGGCAACGCCGCCAACCTCGTGGAGGGGTGCAATGCGTACGGCATCTCAACCGATGACGCCGCGGCGCTCGCCAAGGCACTCGACCGCGCGTCGGACAGCAGCGTGAACGCCGGTGACATCGCCGACAACGTCGTCAAGCTCATGGAGCCCATGACCCAGCATAAGCTATCGCTCGCAAAGATGACCGAGCTCATGAAAGACGTCGACCGCGACAACTCCGGCTACGACGCCTACGAGGTCGTGGACGAGATGATCCGGCGGATGAAATAGAGGAAAAGCACATGACGTACGACCTGGACCTGGACGGTGCCTACGGACGGGCAGATGCTGCCGACGGGTACGCCCAGGCCGAGGATCTCTCCGGAAAGAACACCGCGGGCATCGTGCTGACCGCTGCGGGCTTCGGCCTCATGGGGCTCATCAAGCTCGCTCAGCACGGCAACGACATGGACGAGGAGGCCGCACAGGTCGCATCCAAGTACGAGGGCGTCTCAGCGGAGCAGGCCGAGTATGTCATGCGCGAGATCGCCGGTAGCTTCGCCATCGACGACGATCCCGCCGAGCTCGCCCAGCAGGCCCACCAGCTCATCGGTCAGGCCACTGGCCATGGCTACAGCGGGAACCAGCTCACCTATCTCCTCGACTACTGCACCGACAAGGGCATGGAGGTCGATGAAGCCATCACCTACATGACCGGCGACCAGGCCACGGACATCCTCCACACCGTCTACACCGAGACCGGACCCCAGGCCATCTTCGATGCAATCAAGGGTGCATCCAAGGTCGGATCCACGGAGGAGGCCCAGGCCTTCGCTAATCAAATGACCGAGAAGCTCATCACTGACGGATACGCCCAGACGCCTGAGGAAATGGCCCGGTTCATCCGCGGGATCGGCAACGCCGCCGATACCAGGGCGACCAGCGCCGAGCTCATCGCCGCCTACACCACCCTCTCTGAGGCCTCGGAACAGGCCGGTGTCGGGTTCGACAAGGTGCTGACCGTCCTGAACCAGATCGACCACAGCGAGAACAAATCCGGGGACACGGTCACCTCGCTGTCCGACGGCACAGCGAACCTCCTGACCACCGCCAAGCAGTACGACATCCCCACGGACGACATCACGGCCACCATCAAGAGCCTTGATTACTATTCAGACACCAGCGAGACCGCCGAGGAGCTGATGACCGGCACCCAGCAGATCCTGGAGGCCCGCGGGGAGCACGGCGCCTCCCACGATCAGGCCATCACGTTCGTCAAGAAGCTCGACTATTACGCCGATAAGAGCACGAAGGCCGACGAGCTGGGTGAGGGCGCGGCCAAGCTCATCGAGGCCTGTGACAAGTATGACGTATCCCACGACCAGGCCATCAAGCTATTCCAGAAGCTCGACTACTATGCCGACTCGAGCACAAGGGCACACGAGCTGGCCGACGGCACTGTTAAGCTCATCGAGGTCAGTGACAAGTATGACGTATCCCACGACCAGGCCATCAAGCTCTTCCAGAAGCTCGACTACTGGGCCGACTCCAGCACCAAGGCCCATGAGCTGGCAGACGGTACCGTCAAGGTCATCGAGGCGTGCGACACGTACGACATCTCCCAGGACGACGCTATCACGCTCTTCAAGAAGCTCGACTACTACGCTGATGACAGCTCCAAGGCCAGCGAGCTTGGCGAGGGGACTGCTACGCTCATAGCTGGCATGTCCCAGTACAAGACCTCCCTCGACACGGTCATCGGGCTCATCAAGGACGCAGACGGGGCCGCCAGCAGCCAGAACGCCATGGAGCTCGCCGACGAGACCATCAAACGGATGACGGAGGCACAGTGACCATGGTGTACGACCTCGACCTGGACGGTGCCTACGGACGGGCAGATGCTGCCGACGGCTACGCTCAGACCGAGGACCTCTCCTCCAAGAACAAGGCAGGCGTTGTCCTGGGCGCCATCGGTTTTGGTCTTTTCGGGCTCATCAAGTTCGCCCAGCACGGCAACGAGATGGACGCTGAGGCCGAGGGGATCGCTTCTCAGTATGACAAGGTCACACCTGACCAGGCCGAGTACGTCATGCGCCGCATCTCCGGCTCCTTCGCCATCGACGATAATCCTGCCGAGCTGGCCCAGCGGACCGACGAGCTCTTCTCGACGTTCACCGACCACGGCTACTCGGGCAACCACGTCACATTCCTCCTCGACTATGCAATGGACAAGGGCATGTCCGTGGACGAGGCTGTCGCCTACATGACGGCAGACGTGCCCATGGAAGTGCTCCACTCCACCTACATGGAGGCTGGTGAAAAGATCATCACCGACGCCATCACCCGCAGTGCTTCCAAGGTGGACTCCCTGGAGGACGCCACCGCCTTCTCGCACAAGCTCATCGACAAGATGGTCCAGCAGGACTACCTCCAGACACCCCAGAACATGGCGGACCTCATATCCAATGTCGCTCGCTACGCCGACGTCAAGCCCTCCAGCTCCGAGCTCATCGAGGCGGTCACTACCCTGGGTGCTGCCGGCGCCCGGGACGGTTTCACCCTCAGCGAGGCGGTCAACGTTCTCACGACCCTCGACGGTTACAAGGACGCCGGCACGGACGGTGCAGGCTCTCTCGTGGAGAACACCGTCAAGGTCATGGACGCGGCTCACGAGAACGGCGTGTCCCCCGGGGATGCCCGTGCCCTCATCATCAATATTGATCAGTACGAGGACCTTGGTTCCGACACGGCCTCTTCCCTGGCCGAGAACGTCAGTGCCCTCATGAAGGGGATGGATGAAAATGACGTATCCCGCTCCGACGCGGTCAACATCATGAGTGTCGTGGATTCCTACGAGGACGTGGGCAGCGTCAGCGGTACCACCCTCGTCCAGGAAAGCGTGCGGCTCATGGAGGGCATGAAGAAGTACGGTATCTCGCGCTCCGACGCGGTCAACATCATGAACGTCGTGGACTCCTACGAGGACGTAGGAGGCCAGACCTGTACCGAGCTGGTGACCGAATCCCTCCGCCTGATGGAGGGGATCAAGCAGTATGGCATATCGCGCTCCGATGCCGTCAGCATCATGAACGTTGTGGACCAGTACGACGACGTGGGTGGCCAGACCGGTACCTCACTGGTGACCGAGTCCCTCCGGCTCATGGAAGGCATGAAGCAATACGGCGTCTCGCGCTCCGACGCGGTCAACATCATGAACGCCGTGGACCAGTACGAGGACGTGGGAGGCCAGACCGGCACAGAGCTGGTGACCGAGAGCCTCAAGCTCATGGACGCCATGCAGAAGTACACTACATCCCGTTCAGACACAGTGAACCTCATATCCAACCTGGACCAGTACGAGGACACTGGCGGCGATACCGGTACCGTGCTCGTGGACAACACCGTTCGATTGCTCAAGGCCATGCATGAGAAGGGCATCTCACGGTCCAAGATGGTGGAGCACCTGAACCAGGCAGACCAGGTCGCCAATAACCAGTCGACAAGCAAACTTGTAGATGAAGTACTCAAGGCACTGAAGTAGGTCCCACGGAGAGAAGACGAACGATGACGTACGACCTCGACCTTGACGGTGCCTACGGACATGCCGATACTGCCGAGGGTTACGCCCAGGCCGAGGATCTCTCATCCAAGAACAAGGCAGGAGTAGTCCTGACAGCGCTGGGGTTCGGGCTGTTCGGGCTCATCAAGATAGCTGAGCACGGCAACGACATGGACGCCGAGGCCGAGCAGGTGGCCGGGAAGTACGACGCGGTCTCGCCGGACCAGGCCGAGTACGTCATGCGCCGGATCGCGGGCTCGTTCGCTATCGACGACGATCCCGCAGAGCTCGCGCGGACGGCGGACAAGGTGCTCGAGGCCGCCACGGAGCACGGCTACACGGGCAGCCACACCGACTTCCTCCTCGACTACTGCATGGACAAGGGCATGGACGTTGACAGTGCCATCGGGTACATGACCGCCGGCGAAGCGATGGATGTGCTCACCACGTCCTACACCGAGGTGGGCCAGCAGGTCATCGTCGAGGCCATCACCAGCAATGCGTCGAAGATCGCATCCGCCGAAGAGGCGACGGTATTCTCCCGCGAGCTCATCGGCAGGTTGGTGCAGGAAGATCACATCCCCACGCCCAAGGACGTGGCCGGGCTGATCGGCAATGTCGCCAAGTACGCCGACACCACTCCTACCAGCACCGAGCTCATCGAGGCGGTGAGCGTGCTGGGCAACACGAGCGCAGCCACAGGCATCCCCATCGACCAGGTAGGGCAGGTGCTCTCGACCCTCGACTACCACAAGGACACCGGCTCCGACGGGGCCATTGCGCTGGCCAAGGCCACCTCCCAAGTGGTCGACGCGGCCAATGAGCACGACATCTCCATCGACGACGTTAAAGACGTCATCTACGACGTGGACCGGTTCGAGGACACAGGTGATGACACCGCCGACATCCTCGCAGCCAACACGGTCAAGCTCATCGCGGGCATGAAGGCCTACAGCGTGTCCCGGAGCGACCTCTCGGACATCATGTGGGGCGTGGACCGTTACAACGACACCGGCGGACAGACTGCCACCGAGGTCGTCGCCGACGCCCTCCGCATCGCCAAGGGCATGCACGAGAACGGTGTCAGCGAGGACGAGGCCACCGACCTTATGTGGGCCGTCGACCGGTACGAGGACACGGGTGGCCAGACCGGCGCCGAGGTAGTGACCGAGACCGTGAAGCTCATGAACGCAATGCACCGGAACGGTGTGTCCAAGAGCGAGGCCACGGACATCATGTGGGCCATCGACAGGTACAACGACAGCGGCGGTGACACGGGGGCATCGGTCGTGGACGGTGCCGTGAAGCTCATGGACGCCATGAAGCGGAACGGTCTGTCAGAGGACGACGCCACCGACATCATGTACGCCGTGGACCGGTGGGAGAACACCGGAGGCCAGACCGGCGCCGAGGTCGTGGCCGAGACGGTCAAGCTCATGGACGCCATGAAGGCCTACGGCGACTCCGAGGACGACGTCACCGACCTGATGTGGAACGTGGACCGGTACGAGGACACAGGTGGCGACACCGGCACCACCGTGGCGGACAACACCATCAGGCTCATGGAGGCCGCCCACGCCAAGAGCCTGAGCCTCGACCGGATGGAGGAGCTCGTAAAGGAGGTCGACCACGGTACCTCGGGCCAGACATCCACGCAGGTCGTCGACGAAGTGCTCAGGCGACTGTAGACCTCAGAGGGTTCTGAAGGCGTCCCGCAGCTTCAACGCGTCCCCCTCGATACTGGGGCTCTCGCAGATGAGCATCCCCGTGACGTTGTACTCCTTCATCACCGAGAGGAGCTCGCGCCAGCACAGGTCCGAGTCTACCAGGTCCAAGTGACGACGCTCGCCCTTGTCGGTGTACTCGATGCCCGCCACGTGCATGTGCATGTCCTGCAGCCCCTCTTTCCCGAGCACGTCCTCCACACGGTCCAGGACGGTGCGGAACTCCTCGGATGTGTTGACCTTCCCACCGCTCCTGGCGTGGAGGTGGGACCAGTCGATGGTTGGCCGCACCTGCTCTATCTCCGCACTGAGGGATAACAGCTCCTCCAGCCCCGCGAACTGCGACGGCTTGCCCGTGGTCTCGGGGCGGACCCAGATGGGATTGCCCTCGTCCTGGAGGACGCGTACGATGCCCTTCAACCGGTCGCGCACCGCCGCGTACACCACATCGGCCGGCCGCCCCTGGTAGAAGGCGGCGTGGAAGGTGCACGAGAACGCGCCACAGGTATGGGCCGTACGAGCGGTGGCCAATACCCGCTCCACAGACGCGCTCGTCTTCGCCGGGTCCAATGAGAACAGGTTGATATAATAGGGGCCGTGTGCCGTGAGGGTCAGCCCGAGCCGCTGTGCCTGCTCGCGCACTGCCTCGGGGTCTTCGGCCATCCGCACGCCCCGGACGAACTCCAGCTCCATCCCGTCCAGCCCGAGCTCGACGAGCCGGTCGAGACCTGCCGCCCGGGTCCGGACGCGGGAGGAAATGGGGCTGCCGGCGGTGCCGAAGAGCAGGCGGTCCATGCCCAGGCCGTCCCGCGGACAGCTTTAAACAGGTTTGGGCGAGCTCCCTTCGCGGAAGCCCACGACCTCGTACAGAGCAAGCGAGTAGTCGAGCCCTGGCTCCTCATGGACGGTCCTGAGGATGTAGTCGGCGTGCATGCGTCTGCACGACCGGGCTCTCTCCGGGTACTGGTAGAGGTGTGCTTCATCGCAGAACACGTTCTCGTAGAAGTACAGGCAGGTCCCGTTCCGAACGTAGTCGCGGATCTCGTCGATGAGCGAGACGTGGACCACGCGCCGCTCCCATGCGTTGTTGACGAAGAACGGCACCTGGGTCACGACCATGCACCCGGTCGACACCTGGTCCCTGAACTGCTCGGCGAAGGCCGCCTCGCGGACGATAGGGCGGTCGCATCCCTGGCAGAAACCGTAGAGCGCCGACGTCTGCCAGAGGAGCACCGCGCCCAGAGCGAGCGCCACGACAGGGTACCGACGTGCCAGTTCGACGCCACCCATCCCCGCCAGGAGCAGGAAGGGCAGGTAGCTGGGGAGCATGTGGCGGTCCTGGTCGCCCTCTCCGAGGTAGATGTCCTGGACGGTGAACAGTGCTATGAACACGATGAACCATGTGATGAACAGGAGGCGGCGGCCGGATCCCTTGAGCCAGGCCAGCCCTGCCAGCGCCAGGAGGAAGAGGACGGGGCTGTGGTGCGCTTCACCGATCCACCAACGGGCCTGTAGGGTGATGTTCTGGCCGGCGTAGCCGCCGAAGGAGACCATGCCGGTCTTGGCCAGGACGGAGGGCGCGGCCAGCAGGGTGACCGCCAGGGGCACGATCACAAGGGCGGCCGTCTTCCGCGATGGACCGAGGGATATGAAGAGGAGCGCCGGGGCAAGGAGGATGAGGTTCTCCGTGCGGACCGCCCCGGCATAGGCGAGGGCTAGCACACTGGCCCAGAAGGCCCGTCGCGAGCCTGTGGAGCGGTACGCCCCGAGGAGAGCGAACACCAGGGTGATGAAGAAGAGAGAGGTCGCGTCAGACGAGCGGGTGGTGGCGTACGTCACGTGGAGCGGGAGGAGCGACAAGAGCACGGCGGCAGCAGCAGCAGCGTCCTCGTCGCGGAGCATGAAGAGTCCGACGACAAAGAGAAGGGGGACTGTGAGCACGGACAGCGCGAGCGACACCCACTCGCCACCGCCCAATGGCCCTATCGCCCCGGTCGCCATTGCCACGAGCATCGGATACCCCGCCGAGTCCGACATGTGCCAGTAGATGTTGCACTGTGCCGCGCTCCCCTGTGCACAGATGACACCCCTGTGGTCGAGGAGGAGGAACTTGGCCACCTCGGCGTACTGCCACTCGTCGAAGAACACCATCGGCCGGAATGGATCGAGGGAGAGCCGAAGGAG
>PVBE011378623.1_pt1 | contig 11942 bp, 8 predicted proteins | sample 1631181 | NCBI WGS metagenome assembly PVBE01 (sample SAMN08397723, study PRJNA350692) | Marine metagenome, whole genome shotgun sequencing project. | isolation source: water | place: Pacific Ocean | collected 2012-04 | reverse complement strand
CCGGATTGGTTCCATAAGAAATCGCGGCGGGCCTGGCTGCAAACAATTCCACCAGTCTCGGGTCATCCGCGCAGTAAAACACGGTTCTGTGCGTCTGATCAGCAAATGCCGCGAATTCCGCGCACACCGCCTCAAGATTCGCAAAATAGTCCACGTGCTCCTCATCAACATTCAAGATAATTGCCTGTTCCGGATGAAATTCACGCAGTGTGCCGTCGCTTTCATCCGCTTCCACAGCGAAAAACCCGTCGCCAGTTGGCAGCTGCGCTGAGCGCTCCCATTGTGGCACTTCACCGCCCACCGCATATCCCGTATCGGCATCAAGTTCACGCAACGCATGAGCCAGCAAGGCCGTGGTTGAGGTCTTGCCATGCATGCCCGCCACACAAACTCCGCGACAATTGTGAAGCAACGCCGCGAGCACCACAGCGCGACGAAAAAGAGGCACTCCAAGTTGTTCAGCTCGGCGAAGGGCCGGGTTATCTCGGCGCATAGCTGAAGTATAAATTACGAGCGACGGTCGACTGGCAACGAGATGTTCCGGCGAATGCCCCTCTCGGATATCGGCACCGCGCACCTGTAGCTGCCGCACTGACGTGTTGGCTTTCAAATCGGAGCCACTCACCGCCAGCCCAAGATCAAGCATCAAGTGGCCCAATGTACTCACGCCGCAACCACCCGCACCCAGCAGATACACCACCGCACCATCCGGCGGCTCGGCCAGCCAACCCGAAAGCTTCTCCTGAACCTGTTGTTTCATGCCAGCGCCGCAGCCAGGCTGAAATTCTGCCGGGCTGAATAACATCCCGCCAGCACTCGCGCGGCCACTCGGCCCGCTGCGCCTGGCGTATCCAGTCGAGCCAATGACATGCGCATATCCTGTGATTTCCTTAACATCCTTTCAATAGCCCAAACCAACTGTTCTGGTGATGCTGTCTGCCCCATGACCATGGCGCCACCCGCAGCCTCAAAACTACACGCGTTATAACGTTGGTGATCGTCCGCTGCCAACGGGTATGGCAGCAGCAAAGCCGGCAATCGCGCAGCTGCCAATTCGGCCAATGAAGAGGCTCCCGCGCGGCTCACCGCGATGTCCGCCGCGCCCAAGGCGGCCGGCATGTCAGCAAGGAATTCATGAATCGTTGCGTCCATTCGAGCCCGTTCATAGACACGGCGAACGCGTTCGGTCTCTCCTACTCCGGCAAGGTGCAATAACTGCAAATCCGGCAGTGTCCGCTTCAAGTCAGCCAACGCAGCCAACAGAAGATTGTTGATGCCTCGCGCACCCTGACTGCCTCCCATCACCAGCAACACCGGTCGCCGAACATCTAGTCCCAAACGAGTCCGACAGTTTGCCTTGTCCAGAGCCGTGAATTCCGGCCGCACCGGCGTGCCGGTAACAGTGGGATGTGTGGTCAAAAACCGGTTCCGTGCCGCTTCGAGGCCAATAAAAACCTCGTCAACCATCGGCGCAAGCAGACGGTTGGCGCGACCTGGGATAGCATTGGACTCATGCAGGAATGTCGGCACTCCATGACGTCGACCCAACAGAATTGGTGCCACGCTGGTAAAGCCGCCCATGGCCAGGACCGCATTGGGTGGATTCTCTTTATAAGTGTCGGCTGTGTTTTTCAACGCACGCCAAAATCCGCGCAAAAAAACCAACGGTGAGCGCGGCGAAAAGGCCACGGCGGGGATTTCACGAATTGTATAGCCATCCATCCCCTGAGCAGCCAGCCGGTCGATTCTTTTTGGGGAGATGAGCAGGGTGACATTCGCACCCATTTCCTTCAACGCCTCACCTACTGCCACGCCAGGAAAGAAATGACCACCGGTGCCACCACAGGCAATTACCACGTGAGGCGATGCAGAAAGGGATTTGATCACGGCGCCTCAATGAAGGGGTTGTCGGCATCAATCTCATCCTCCCCTACGTCCGCAACAGATGCGGGCTCCGTTTCATCAGCATAATTAGCAATGCTCAAGAGTAGTCCCACGGCGATGAGCATAAACACCAGGCTTGAGCCACCGTAGCTGATAAACGGCAGCGGCAGTCCCTTGTTGGGTAAAGCGCTGGTGACAACACCAATGTTGATAAATGCCTGGAGCCCAATCAAAAAGGTGATGCCCACACCCAACAGTTGCCCAAATCGGTTTCCGGATTTCCACGCAATATACAACCCGCAGACCACCAGAATCATAAAGGCGAGGACCACTCCAAGGGTCGCAACCACCCCAAGTTCCTCGCCAATAATCGAGAAGATGAAGTCGGTGTGATGTTCTGGCACGAATCCTAGTTTTTGACGGCCATTGCCTAGACCCAAGCCCGTGGCACCGCCGTTGCCAAGGGCAAGCATGGCCTGATAGGCCTGATAACCGGTGTCGCTCTGATGCTGCTCGGGATGCAGAAAGGCCGTGATGCGTTTCATGCGCACGGGATCATTGAACACCGCGATAGCGAACAACCCCAGCCCGAGTGCTGCGGGCGGTATAACGTATTTCCAGTTGGCACCGGCCACAAGCAACACAATGCCGCCAACGGTGGCGATGAGCAAGGTGGTGCCAAAGTCAGGTTCCATGAAGATCATACCCAGACCCAAGGCGAGAATACCTCCGGGAATGATAAGTCCATGTTTTAATGTGTGCATTTTTTCCCTAAAACGCGCCCCGTAAGCAGCCAACCCAATGATGAGGCCAATCTTGGCCATCTCCGAAGGCTGAAAGAGCATCGGCCCCAGATCAAACCATCGGCGCGCCCCGTTTTTCGCCACGCCAACACCCGGGATGAGCACTAGAAATAATAACAGCAGCGTGACCACCGTTACCGGCAGCGCCAGTCGCTGCAACCAACGGTAGTCAAACACCGCTGTTGCCATACATGCGACCAATCCAATACCGGCCCATTCAAGTTGCGAGGTCAGATAAGCCGCATCTTTCTGGGCCATACTGGCACTGTAAAGCATCACCAAGCCCAATGCGAGCAGCCCGGCGACGGCAGTCACCAAAATGGTTGTAGCCCATTTCATGTGTTACCCAACGATGCAAAAAAAGCCCCCGCCAACCGGCCGGGGGCAAAACGCGTGCACTCTTGCTACTCTGTACCAGGCGGCGGCAGAAAACTACCCGTGCCGGTGGATGGTGTGGGATTGCTAAACCGCGAACTTGGCGGCAGTTTCAATTTTTCCCCGGCCAATATCAAGTCTGTCCTTAGGTTGTTTGCCGCACGCAATGCCTTGACGGTGGTACTATGCCGCAGTGCAATGGTACTTAGGCTGTCGCCGCGCTGGATGACATACTCATCGACCGCCAACGGTACAGCATCAGTCCCTACGGACGAAGCCACGACAGTGGGAGGGGGGATTTTCACCTTTTGACCAATCCGTAGACGACGCGAATCAAGGGTAAGGTTGGCGTTCTGAATCGCCCGAACTGTCACACCATATTTCTTGGCGATTGAAGTAAAATGTTCCCCAGAAAGAATCGTGTGCTCGGTGCCGACGGTTGAACTTAACGCAGAGGAATGCTCGGTTGCCCCACTCGTGCCCACAGCCGGCGGCAAAGTGGGAAAATCAGATGTGACATCCGTGCCCGTGTCGGCTCCAGTCGACGACGACAGACCAATGTCTCCAGCTGCTGACGGCAATGAGCCTCCGCCGGTGCCAGAGAATGGACCGGAGGCTTGCTCACCCGCGGGTACGCCAACCGATGAAAGTGGGCCGGCATCCGTTACCTCTTTCCCGGGTGAGGGGATATCGGGCGGTGTATTCCGCGCGATCTTGTTTTCTTCAGGCTCTGCATTCTCAACCGCTCCATCATCTTTCTGACTGCAGGCATTGAACAAAATGCCACCAAAGAGCGCAATGTGCACCATCACGATAACGACCACTGCGATACGCATGTTTGAGCGACCACGACGGCTCTTGTCCAGATTCATACCGGGTGGAATAATGGGATTGGGGTTTTTCATAATACCTCCTTAAACAGTTATAATTTCTCCTTTATGTTTTTCAGCAAAGCTGGCCCCTTCGCTCCTTGAGCAGGCTCATTATTAGCGCCATGATGAAGTCGGGGTAAAACCCAATGTGTGACAACTTATTGACCCGGTGTCGATAGGTTGTTGCCACGCTTCATCCGGCGGTCTCCTTTGCAATCTGCAGCACCAAATGCCTAAAGGCATCGCCACGGGCCTGATAGTTTTCGAACATGTCAAAACTCGCACAGGCCGGCGACAGCAAAACCACATCTCCGGGGTTGGCCTTCCTCCTCGTTTCCTTTACACATTCTGCCAGCGAAGCGACCTGATGGCAAGCCGTAAAAAGACTCCAAGCCGCCCGAATCTTGTCGCGAGCCTCCCCCATAAGCAGGGCCTCCTTCACCCGGCGCGACAATTCCGGCCCGGCATCGTGAAAGTGCATCTCCTTGTCCTGCCCCCCGGCAATGAGCCAGATGTTCTTCTCGCCATCGGCTCCCTGAGGCATAGCTTCAAGGGCACGGCGCAGAGCGTCGATGTTCGTGCCCTTGGAGTCGTTGTAGTATTTAACCCCATCAATCTCCGTGATGAACTCGCAGCGATGCGGCAACGGCGTGTAGTTCAGGAGCGTCTCACGCATGTCTTCCATCGCCAGACCCATTGCGCGACCGGTGGCGAGAGCCGCCATCAGGTTCTCCGCATTGTGCGAACCGTCTAGCCGGCAATCATGCAAGTCGAGGAGTGGGCCGGCCCAATCGGGCTGACGGCTGACGATCAGGCTGCGATCGAGAAACAAGTCAGCCGTTTCGTTGCGCGAACTGAATGTGATTATCTTTGAGGGTGGCTCCAGGCCCAAATCGCGTAACTGCGTCAGCGATTCCGACTGCACCACGGCCCAGTCGAACGGTTGCTGGTTCTTGAAGAGGCGTGCCTTGGCGCGGATGTAGTCAACCATACCGTCGTAGCGATCCAGATGATCGGGGGTCAAGTTGGTCAGCACCGCAACGACCGGACGAAAGAGGTCAATGGTCTCAAGCTGAAAGGAACTGACCTCAAGCGTGAGTACGTCCAGATTCCGCGTAAGGGGTGCCACCTCGCATACGGGTGTGCCAATGTTGCCAGCGGCCAAGGTGCGACACTGTGCCTGGTTTAGCAGCGCGGCAATCAGTTCAGTGGTGGTGGTCTTTCCGTTGGTGCCAGTGACGGCGATGTTGAGGCAGAGTGAATTTTGCCAACCAAGTTCCAGTTCCCCGATGACCGGCACGCCGTCCGCATGCAGATTCTCCAATAACGGTTGATTCGGCGGCACACCGGGGCTAACCACAGCCAAGTCAAATTCGCCCGGCAACTTGCCGTTGACACCCAGTTGCACCTTTGCCCCGGCCTCGACTAGAGGTTGCGTGAAAGCGCGCAGGCGTTCGCTCTTGGCGCCATCAACAGCAGTAACATCCGCACCCTGAGCCAGCAGCAATCGGCTGGCAGCAAGACCACTGACGCCCATGCCGATGACCAATACCCGTTTGCCAGCCAAGCTTTCCATCAGCGCAATTTCAGCGTTGCCAATGCCAACACGGCAAAAAGCACCCCGAGAATATAAAACCGGATGACCACCTGATTTTCATGCCAGCCCTTTTTCTGAAAGTGATGATGCAGCGGCGCCATCAGAAAAATACGCTGTCCCTCTCCGGTGCGCAGGCGGGTATACTTGAACCAGCCGCTTTGCAGCAGGACCGAAAGCGCCTCAAGCACAAAGACACCACCGGCAATAACCAGCACAAACGGCTGATGAATGAGCACCGCGATAATCCCCAGCATACCGCCTATCGCCAACGCGCCGGTATCTCCCATGAAGACCTGTGCCGGGTGGCAATTGAACCATAAAAAACCAAGGCTCGCACCAATGAGTGCCGCACAAACAACGGTTAACTCACCCGCCCCGGCGACGTACGGAACGTTCAAGTATGCCGCCAACTCCGCGTGGCTGGAAATGTAGGTGAACATGAGAAACACCAAAGAAACGATAACCGTGCTGCCGATGGCCAAGCCATCGAGGCCATCGGTGAGATTGACAGCGTTGGAGCTGCCAACGATGGCGAGCATGGCCAATAACACTCCGAACAATCCCGCGCCAACTAGCATGGGGCGCTTATTAAACGGCAGCATGATGGAGGAGACAAGATTGTGTGAAACCCATGTTTTATACTGCCACAATTCTCCTTTCCGATAGATCTGTTCGACCTCCTTCTTGCCTCCCGATGAATACAAGGCCAAACGCCCCTCGCCGTCCTCCACCCGGCCCGTCTCGGTACCATCAGGATCGAATGACTTCCCACTCGAAAGCCGGCCGTCGGCAAAGACAAGTTCATAACGCGGGGTGAGAATTTCAAAATCCTCCGACACTGGGTCATTGATGTGGCGATCGCTAAAATTGTATTCCTTCGCCATTGGATACTCTGCTGGGTTACATGCCAAGAACACTTCGCTATCCACCGGCAGTTTCCACAAATACACGCCTATGAACAACGCCAGCGCGAACTGCACCATCAATTTCACCTTGCCGGCAATGCCGCTGCTTTTTTGTGAGGAGATTTTCGAGTAGTCATCATAAAAACCCAGCAGGCAGAGCACCAGCACGGCAAGGAGTGTGAGAGTCACGAGTGGATTCCATTGCGCCCAAAGTAATGCAGTGAGGTCAAGTACCCCAACGATCAATAGGCCACCCATCGTGGGTACACCGACCTTGCTGATACCGTCTGATTTGAGATCGCCCATCTCGCGTGCACGATCCTCATACTCCTGCCGCACCCGAAGGCTGCGCAGCCAGTGAATGATCAGCGGCCCCAGCCAGAGGCTTAAGAGCAGCGCGGTAACCGCCGCGCCCGCTGCACGAAAGGTGATATATTGAAAAACACGCAGACTCGAGAGCCAGTCAGCCCAGCCGGCATGGCCTTGATTCGCAAGTTGCTCGGGCAGTTGGCTCAAATAATAAAACATTCCTAGCCGCGAACCACGACCGATCCGCTCTATGTTTTTCTTTTCCTCAAATATTCGCCTACTTCTTCCAGTCGCGCGGCGCGGGATCCCTTCAGCAACACCACATCGCCCGGTTGCGCGTATTCGCAGAGCGCTTCCCCAGCGGCGACATTATCGGCAAACGTCACTGCATCATCGAGCCCGGCCGCGCGCGCGGCGGCCACGGTCGCCTCTGACTCTTCTCCAACCGCCATCAGGACATCAATGTCCAACGCGGCAGCGCCTTGGGCGGCCTCTTCATGCGCAGCGCGGGTTCCGGCACCCAGTTCCGCCATCGATCCGAGAACGACGATCCGTCGCCCTTCGCAGGGCAAATCTGCCAGCACGCCAAGCGAGGCGTTGACCGAGTCGGCGTTGGCATTGTACGCATCATCAAGGATACGAATGCCGTTGGTCTCTGACAATTGTAACCGGTGCTTCGGCGGCCTGCATTCGGCCAACCCAGCACGCACGATTTCCTCCGGCACACCCAGTTCAGCCGCCACCGCCATGGCCAACAGCGCATTGGTCACCTGATGACGACCCAGAAGACGCAACCGGTACTCGCCGGCCATGTCGCCCACGACCTTGAACACCACGCCATCAGGCAGCACACGCACCGCCTCAGCGCGCCAGTCATTTCCGACATCCAACCCAACGGTACATACAGGGGCTGCGCTCCTTACTGCTATGGGTTTACTCCATTGGCTGTCACCGTACAGGAATAGTTTTCCACCACTTGGCAACAATTCGCCGAGCATACCCTCCTCACGCGCAACACCCTCTAGATCGCCAAAGAATTCCATGTGTTCACGACCAATAGCCGTAATAATACCGTAATTCGGAGCACTCATCCGTACCAGCGACGCAAGTTCTCCGGGATGGTTTGTGCCCAGTTCAAGAACGGCAGCATGATGGAAATTCTCCATTCGTAGAAGCGTCAGTGGCACGCCAATATCGTTGTTAAAGCTGGACTCACTCCAGACTGCCGCATGATGACGGCGAAGAATGGAGGCGAGCAACTCCTTAGTAGTGGTTTTGCCATTGGATCCAGCCACTCCGATTACCGGCACATGGAAGTCTCGACGATATCGAGCAGCCAACCGACCGAGCGCCAGGCGTGTGTCGTCCACCATAATGACGGCGCATTGGGTTTTGACTGGGTGATCCACCAACAGGGCGACCGCTCCACTCTGCTCAGCCTGAGTGACAAACTTGTGCCCATCAAAGCGTTCACCCCTCAAAGCGACAAACAAGTCTTCTGATTCCACATGGCGCGAATCGGTGCTGACACGATGCACGAACGTGCCATCACCGCCTTGCGTGACCCTGCCTCCGGCAGCCTCGGCAATGTATTGCAGCGGACGTGCTTCCATGGTCATTCCCCATATCCCAGTGCCGCCAGCGTTCCACGCGCGTGTTCGCGATCGTCAAATGGCATCACCATATCACCCGCTTCCTGATAGGTCTCGTGGCCCTTGCCGGCAAGCAGAACCGTGTCACCGGGCCGAGCGCGACGAATGATTTCGTCTATTGCCCTCCCGCGGTCCAGTTCAATCTCAAATCCACCAGACCGCACCGAACGACAGCCTTCGGCAATTTGTTCGGCGATGCCCGCGGGTTCCTCCCGCCGGGAATTGTCCGTGGTAATCATCATCTCATCAGCCCATTCTGCCGCAACCGCTCCCATCTTAAAGCGCTTACCTTGATCGCGATTGCCGCCGCAGCCAAACATGACAAGCAACCGGCCAGCTGTTACCTCACGCAGTGTTATTAAGACCTGACGCAGTGCGTCATCCGTGTGCGCGTAGTCAACAAGCACACCGAATGGTTGTCCCAACATAATTTTTTCCAGACGCCCCGGCGCCGGCGGCAAATCGGAAAAAGCCTCCGCAACAACACACCCGTCAATTCCCATTGCACTCGTGATGCTGTAAGCAGCCAGCGCATTGGAGATATTGTGCCGGCCGATAAACGGCAATATTAACGGAACTGAGTCATTGGGCCCAATGACTGTCAGATGTGTGGATTCCGCACCCAACCTAAAGTTGCCAGCGCGAATCACTGCGCTCGCTGAATGACCAAAGGTGAGCGCACCTTCCCTCGTCAATTGCGCTCCATATGAATCATCGAGATTCGTGACGACTGCCGCGCCCTTTTTTAATCCATCGAATAAGAGGCACTTAGTGGCGAAATACGCCTTCATGTCGCCGTGATAATCAAGATGATCCTGCGTGAGGTTAGTGAAGGCAGCGATGTCAAAATCGAGGGCATCCACACGATGCTGTGCAAGCGCATGCGAACTGACTTCCATCACGCAGGCCGAGCAGCCAGCGTCACGCATCTGCGCAAGCATCTGCTGCAATTCAAGTGATTCTGGTGTGGTGCGAGCAGCGGGGAGAACATGACTGCCCACATCGTATTCCACCGTTCCAATCATGCCGGTAGAAATATTGGATCGCCGCAGAATATGCCGCACCATGTAGGCGACGGTGGTCTTACCGTTGGTGCCGGTAATTCCGATGACTTTCAAATCACGCGAAGGATCCTGATGAGTTCGCGCCGCGACTTGAGCCAACGCCTGACGGGCATTGGCAACATACACCTGCTGCACGCCGGGTGGCAGGCCGCAGTCGCGCGCGCCAACCACGGCCACTGCGCCGCGCGCCGCAGCCTCAGCGGCATGGGCGTGGCCATCGGTCTTTTCGCCCGGCAGTGCAAAGAACACCATGCCGGGCGTCACCCGTCGTGAATCATAAGCCAACCCGACACACTCCGGGTCCGCCGCATCGGCAGTCCGGTGAACATCCAGGCCGGCCAGCAGCTCAGAAAGTCTCATTAAGGCTCAGCGACGGCCAGGAGTACGCCCGCCCGTGATGATCAGTTCGTCCGGCTTCTTGTCGGGCGCAATGCCAAGATAGCTGGCTGTGCGCCCGGCGATTGCCTTGAAAACTGGCGCGGCAACTAATCCGCCGTAATGCTCACCCTGCGGCTCGTCGACGGCGACGAGGATACACAACTCCGGCTTGTCGGCAGGTAAAAATCCAACAAACGACGCATAATATTTTCCTGGGATATACCCACCACGACCGGGCTTCTGGGCCGTGCCCGTCTTGCCGGCCGCTGTATAATAATCCAGTTCCGCACGACGCGCCGTGCCTCCCTGAGCCACAACCGTCTTCAAGGCCTTGGTCACCTGCTTGGCCGCTGTAGGCGATATCACCTGACGAACCGTCTTGACGGGATATTTGAGGACAAGCCGGCCCTGCTCATCCTCCAAACGATCAACCACGCGCGGCTGCATAAGCCGCCCGCCATTGGCAATGGCACTCATCATCATCACAACCTGCAGCGGCGTACCGGCCACTTCGTGCCCCATCGGCACACGTGAGATGGAGAGCTTGCTCCATTCTTTCAGTGGATGAACGATGCCCACCACTTCTCCAGGCAAACTGATACCCGTTCGACTCCCAAATCCAAAATCACGAATGTACTGGTGCAGCCTTGGCGCGCCCAAACGCATGCCCACCTTGGCTGCGCCGATATTGGATGATTTTGTGATAATCTTTTCAACGGTCAACAGACCGTATGAATGATGGTCGTGCAAAATTTTTCCCGCATAAAACAATCTTCCATTACTACAATGGAATTGGGTGCGCAGTGTTACCAGCCCCTCATTGAGAGCGCCCGCAACGGTCACAGCCTTGAACGTCGAGCCCGGCTCAAAGGTATCGGTCACCGCACGGTTGCGGCGCGCAGAGGCGTCGAAATCACCGGGATGCCGCGGATCAAATGTCGGTAAATTCGCCATCGCCAGCACATTACCGCTGCGCGGACGCACTACGATAGCTGTGACACCGGCAGCCCGATGCTTTTCCATTGCCAATGCCAATTCCTGTTCAACAATGTTCTGGATTCCCAAATCTATGGTTAGATATGCGTTAAGGCCATTTCGTGCGGCCACATCCTGCACTCGACGCTCAACGCGCTCGCGTTTGCCCTTATCTATTTCGATAATCCGCCACCCGCGTGCGCCCGTCAGCTGTGATTGAAGCACTTTTTCAATCCCTTCTTTCCCCGCATGATCATCACCACCCACAAAACCTAATATGTGCGCCGCAAGTTTACTTGAGGGATACAACCGTAATTGATCCTCCTCTCGATCTGCAAAAACAGCGAGCCGGCGCATGTTACGAACGAACTGCTGTTTCTCCTTATTTACTGCTACCGTGGGATCATCAATTGGAAATCCTGCCATCACTTTTTTGACCTCTTCAAAGACCTCCGGGAGCACCTTACGTTTCAGCCGAACATAACGATTGGGCTTCACGGCTCCCGAGGGCGTCCTAATCAATCGTGGTTTAAGTCTGGCTTCCAAAGCCCGTACATCCATTCCGAGCACCGACGCCAAGGCACGTGCCACAGCCGGATAATGATGGCCTATCATCACTGGGTCAGCACAAACAGTTTTCACAAAACGACTTGTGGCCAGCTTGTTACCATTCGAATCAAATATATCCCCGCGTCTTGGCTGTATAATTATGGTACGAGTGGTGTTCCCCCGGGCTGTATCGCGCAACTGATCGTGTTGCCGCACCTGCAAGTCCACCAGACGATAACCCAAGCCTGAGAAAGCCAAGAGTAAACCAACCGCACATACGATCAACCAATAGCGTCCAGTCGATGAAGCCGGATTATCCATCATACATATCTATCGTCGCGCCGTTCGAGTGGGGCCCTTAGATTTTTTGGCCTCCAAGGCATCATCATGCTCCTTAAGCACAATCACCTGATGTGGTCGAGGCATTTCCAAATCCAGATGCCATTGGTTCACCAATTGATCCAGCACCTGTGGTGATTTGAGTTGAGCCAATGTATCTCCCAGTTCCTTGTTTTCCTTTCCCAAACTTTCAAGCCGCACCTCAAGCCCTTTTATCTCCTTGCCAAGTTGTGCAATCTG
>PVBE011449643.1_pt1 | contig 11943 bp, 4 predicted proteins | sample 1631181 | NCBI WGS metagenome assembly PVBE01 (sample SAMN08397723, study PRJNA350692) | Marine metagenome, whole genome shotgun sequencing project. | isolation source: water | place: Pacific Ocean | collected 2012-04 | reverse complement strand
TGATTTGCTGCGCTGTTTTTTTGACTTCTCTGATAAACATGCCGCAAAGGTGGAAAATAAACCCAAGAAAAGCAACAACCGTACATCACTACAAATTAAATTTAAATTACAATCCCCATTTTTCAAGGGTTTCAGACTGAGAATGTGTGAAATTTAGGTGTTTTTCTTTGCTGGGGGGGGCCAAGTTGGGTTAAGTTTGATAATTCGCTTGATTATTAATCATTCATTAGCCACTTAACCCTAAGCCCTATGAAATCCTTAAAATTGCTATGCCTGATTTTGACTATTGCCGCTTCTTCAATCACGAATTCATCAGCGCAAACCATCAGCATCGGAGGCAACCAATACGCTTTCCAATACACTAACAATACCAATTTCGGATTCTATTTCAACCTCAGTAACGCAAGCTATGATTGCATGAGTGGAGCAGCTGCGCCAGTTTGGCAATGCAGCGCAAACACCGGAAACATTTGGTGTGACGGAAACATTACTCCTGACGGAAACATTAACCCGGGAGGCTCGCTGCAAGTTGATGCCAATGAATATGCCTTCGCTTATTCTGCCAACAACAATTATGGTTTAAAATTCAGCCTCACCAACCTTAGCTACGAATTTGAAACCTCTTCGGGCAATCCAATTTTTTCGATTCATGCTAACTCTGGAGACTTGTCTACGACCGGAGGATTGACTTTGGGAAACACGGCAATAGCCATACCGGGGACCATTCGATGGAACGGCTCCGATCTGGAAGTTCATGACGGCTCCCAATGGACTTCGTTAACCCAGGGTGGTTCTGGTGGCGGTGGCCAATGGTCAACAGATGCTTTTGGAATCAACTACCAAGGCGGAAATGTTGGGGTTGGAGGCCCTTCTACGGAACTTGCCAGTTTTTATGCTGTGGGAAATAGTGGAAACACCATAATGGGCGTGGATAGCAGTGAAGGAGGAAATGGTGTAACCGGAGTATATGGTGGGTTCATAGACCCCACCGATGGAACAGGCGTGTTAGGCCAGGCAAACCGATGGGATTGGTTCGGTTTTGGAACCATTGGTATGGGTGGTTATGCAGGTGGAAGAGGAATTGTTTTCCCAGACCCACCGGCATCAGCTCCGCTTGATTATTACGGACTGCAAGGAATCGTTCAGGGAGCTGTAGCATTTCCAAATACGGCAATATGTATCGGAGTTTATGGATCTGCTACCGGATCGTTTGCCACTCAAACTCCGGCAAGCTTTATTGGCGACTGGGCGGTATGGGCAGATGGTGAAGCTTACGCCACTACCGCCTGGACAGCTTCTGATGCCCGCTACAAACAAAACGTGGTTGAGCTTCAACAAGGTGGACTGGAAACCATTATGCAGTTAAAACCGAAATCCTACGAGTTTACCTCCGATGGAGCGGTCAGATCAACACCGGGTTTGCAGCATGGGTTTTTAGCTCAGGAACTTGAGCAGGTTATCCCCGAGGCAGTTAAAAACACCAAAAAGCCCGTAATCAACCCAACCAAAGAAAACCCAAATGCCAAAACTGAAACCTTGATGGATTTAAAAGTGGTGAATCACAATTCATTATTTCCATTCATTGTAAAAGCTATACAGGAACAACAAACCATCATTGAGCAAAAAGATGAACAAATTGTGGCATTGGAAAACAGGTTGGAACAAGTTGAGGAAATATTAGCTCAATTGGCACCGGGCGAAATGTCTGAAAGAACTTCATCGATGAGCCAAAAAGCCCAACTTGGTCAAAATTTCCCAAACCCTTTCAGTAACCAAACAACAGTGAACTTTTTTGTTCCAACTACAGCAAAGAAGGCAGCACTTTCCATAACCGATACTTTTGGAAAACATCTTCAGTCATTTAATGTTTCAACAACCGGTAATCGGTTTCAAACCATCGATGCCTCGCAACTGCCAGCCTCAGGAAATTACTTTTACAACCTGGTTGTTGATGGTGAATTGATCGCAACCAAAAAATTAGTTTTAATTAAGTAATCTGCCGCTTCATTTCGAACACTACCACCTCCCAATTCCGCCCTGGCCAAACTTGTTTGACCGGGGCTTTTTCTGGCAATATGGTTGCACCTGGCACCTATATATTTTTTCTAACTTCACGCTTGCTTTTTTAAAGCAGCACACCCTTCAACCAATCCCAGTTTTTTTTGCCGCCAGACTCAATCGGATGTTTTTCCAATAACACGTAATCAGTCAGGATAACAAAACAAAACATGGTTCGAATCTTTTGGGGGTCACTACTTTTCCACCTACTTATTTCACTTTCGGTTTTTGGGCAATTAAACCTGAATCTGCGTTCAAATTTGCAGTACTCCCAAACCTTGAACGACATTTGGGGGTATGCAAATGGCGAAGATGAATATGCATTAGTGGGCACGGTTGAAGGAGTTTCAATCGTAAATATCAGCAACCCGGACAGCGTTTATGAAGTGCAATATATTCCAGATGCAAACAGCACCTGGCGCGATATTAAAACCTGGGACCATTACGCTTATGCCGTAAATGAAACAGGAGCCGGTTTGTTGATTGTTGACCTCGACAGCCTCCCATTCTCGATAGATACTTTCAGATGGACCGGGGCAGGAACGCCCATCAACTTCACCGATGCACACAACCTTTTTATTGACGAAAATGGCTTCTGCTACTTAGTTGGTGGAAACACTGCCAATGGAGGGGCCAAAATTCTTGACCTGAACTCAAATCCAACCAATCCGACATTAGTTGGCGTTTACAATTTACGGTCAGTTCACGATGTGTTTGTTCGGGGCGATACCATGTGGTCGGCAGAGATAAGTTCTGGAATTATCTCGGTGGTTGATGTTTCGGACAAAGCAAATCCCACCGTGATGACCACTTTCAGCACCCCAAACAACTTCGCGCATAACTGCTGGCTTTCGGAAGATGGAACTACCCTGATAACCACAGATGAGGTTGGTGGAGCCTTTGTGACCGCCTACGATGTCAGTGATTTAAACTCCATTTCAGAACTCGACCGATATCAATCGAGCCCCGGGCAATCGGTGATTCCGCACAACACATTTTGGCTGAACGGTTATGCCATCACATCTTATTATACAGATGGCGTTACGATTGTTGATGCCAACCGACCCAACAACCTCATTGAAACAGGGTTTTATGATACATCTCCCTTGACCGGCCAAAGTTTTAATGGTTGTTGGGGCGTTTACCCATTTCTGCCTTCGGGAAATATTCTCGCGTCAGACCAACAGACCGGACTCTTCGTTTTGACACCAAACTACCAACGAGCTGCCTACCTTGAAGGATTGGTAACCGATTCCAACACCACTTTTCCGTTGAACGGAGTTGAAGTTGAAATTCTTGGAACAGCAACCACAGAGTTCTCCTCTATAACAGGAGCCTTTCAAACCGGATTGGCTCATGCTGGTACATATAACATTCAGTTTTCCAAACCAGGCTATTTTTCCAAAACCATCAATAGCGTTTCTCTTCAACAGGGTGTGGTCACCAACCTCAACGTTCAACTGGCTCCGATCAGCAATTTTATTCTCACTGGAATGGTAACTGATTCTGCTGGGAATGGATTGGAAGGGGCCGCAGTAGAGATTCTGAATCAGACTTTTTCATTTTCCGCAACTACCGACACAAACGGAAATTTCAGCATCCCAACATTTTTCATCGGTAGTTACGAGTTCTTTGCCGGTAAATGGGGTTATCAAACAACCCTTCAAAATATCACCGTTACTGGCCCAGGTACCCACCCAGTTGCAGTGTTGGCAGAGGGTTACTATGATGATTTTGCTGTTGACCTCGGTTGGCAAGCCTCAGGAAATGCCAGCTCAGGGTTTTGGGTGCGCGAAGATCCCATAGCAACAGCATTTCAAGGTAACCTGGTCAATCCCGGCACTGACCTTCAAAACGACCTCGGAAACAAATGTTTTGTAACCGGCAACGGTGGAGGTTCAGCGGGAACAGATGATGTTGACAATGGCAGGGTCAACCTCGTCTCTCCTACCATCGACTTATCCGGATATGGTGATCCCTATCTCAGTTTTAACCGTTGGTTTTATAATGGAGGTGGCAGTGGAACACCTAACGATTCACTTAGGATTTCTTTGAGAGACGGAAGTAATTCGGCAGAATTGGATTTTGTCCGTTTTGGAACCCAAACACCAGGACAATGGACATTCATCAACATTCGTGTGGCAGATTTCATGACTCCGGGATCAAACATGAATCTTGTAGTTACGGCAGCCGATGTTGGAAATGGCCACCTTGTAGAAGCAGGTCTCGATCGCTTCCAAATTGTAGATTCTATGCCACCCATGCCCTCGTGCAATCAAGTGGTTGGATTGGAAACTTCAAAAATAACTCCTACATCAGCGCGCCTTGCATGGTCTACTGAAAACAATGCTGTTTCGTACACCATTCGGGGAAGAAACGCAAACAACACAAACTGGACCGTGCTGATGATCCCAAACGGCATTACCGCGTTTAAGGATGTTTTCGGGCTTTCATACAATCAATCTTATGTGTGGCAGATACAGGCAGTCTGCAACATCAACGGAACTGAAGTTGGGTCCTGGTCTGTTCTCGACACTTTTTATACTGATTGTCTGCCTCCAGATTCGCTTTCGACTTTCCCGGTCAGCACCAATGCCGCCAGTTTAAACTGGGCCAATACCCCGGGTGCGGTAGCATTTGAAATCAGAGGGCGCAGAACCAGTACAACCAATTGGGCAAACCTTCTGGTTTCTGGAAATCTAAATTCGAAGAATGTATTTGGCCTGCTGCAGGGAACAGAATACGAATGGATGATCAGGAGTTGGTGCGATACGAACGGATTCAAAAAGTCGAGCTATACTTTACCGATCATTTTCAGAACAACATCAGGCTCTAAAACACGATCAGACCTGGTCAAACCAATTAGTGATTTATTTCCGAATCCCACATCGGGTAATCTTAACATTTTCATTCAGGGTTCCGGCTCTTTATCCATTTATTCAGCAACGGGTAAAAAGGTGTTTTGCAACACACAAGTTGAAGGAAATAACACCGTCAATATCGAGCATCTCTCCTCAGGTATATACACGGCAATCATTCAAACCAAAACCGAATCGCTTACCTATAAATTCGTAAAACTTTAATCCTGATAGAAATCGGGAAAAAAACCAATCGTAATGAGAAAATTGAAAACACTTGGATTGCTCTTCTTCACTGTTCTATTGCTTTCTTCCAACGCTTTTGCCCAAAGGAATTGTAGCGCAATGGATTTGCTTGATCAACAAATTCAACAGGACCCAAATCGTGCTGCACAAATTCAACAAATGGAACAACAAATTGCCAGTTTTGCAACCCAGGACAACAACCAACGAGGCGGTGTAATCACTATCCCCGTTGTGTTTCACGTAATTCATGACGGCCAGGCTGTAGGCACGGATGAAAACATCTCGGATGCAATGGTCTATTCGCAGTTAGATGTATTGAATGAAGACTTCCGAAGAACCAATGCGGATGCGGTGAACACAGTGGCGGCCTTCCAATCTGTGGCTGCCGATTGCATGATTGAATTCTGCATGGCTTCGGTTGATCCACAGGGCAATGTCACAAACGGAATTGATCGCTACGATGGTGGTCAGGCTAACTGGAGCAATACCAGCTCGTTTGACAACACCATTAAACCGGCAACATCATGGAATCCAAACAACTATCTCAATTATTGGATTGTAGATTTCGGAAACAATGGCCTGCTGGGATATGCCACATTTCCAGGTGGTTCGGCTAACCAGGATGGAGTTGTATGCGGCTATCAAAACATCGGTCGTCCACCTGCAAATCCTTACAACAACGCCTTCAATCTTGGAAGAACCGGAACCCATGAAGTGGGTCACTGGCTCGGATTATACCACACTTTTCAGAGCGGATGCGGCAATAATTGCGCTTCATCCGGAGATTTTGTTTGCGACACACCACCTGTTGATCAATCGAATTCTGGATGCCCTACCACCCACCAATCATGTGGCGATTTAGATATGGTTCAAAACTATATGGACTACACCGATGATGACTGCATGAACGTGTTCTCACAAGGCCAGGCTACACGAATGCTGGCGGTTTTAAACGGAACCCGGTTGAGCATTCAATCCTCTCCTGCATGCCAATCCATTCAACAAGTTTCTGTTAGTGGCCAGGTGGTTGATTCAGTTTCAGGCCAGGGAATTGAAAATGCCAAAGTGCGATTTGTTAGTGGTGGTTTGGAAACAGTTTTCACCACCGACCAAAGTGGAAATTTCAGTAGCAACACTTTCGTTGAGGGCACCTATGAAATCTATGCCGGAAAATGGGGGCATGTCACCAGGCAACATCCTTCAACCTTTATCACTACAGGCACACCAGCTATTAACATTGAATTAGCTCAAGGATATTACGATGACTTTGTAATCGACCTCGGTTGGTCTGTTAGCGGAAATGCTTCAACCGGGCGATGGGAAATTGGAAATCCGGTTGGCACATCTTACAATGGGGCAGAATCAAATCCCGAAGATGATATGGGCAATGATCTTGGAACCGATTGTTATGTTACCGGAAATGACGGTGGTTCGGTTGGAAACGATGATATTGACGATGGCAGAACCACCTTAACTTCACCGGTTTTCGATATTTCAGGCTATGGTACGGCCATGATCAGCTACAATACCTGGTTTTTCAACGATGGCGGAAATGGAACACCAAACGATTCGTTACTAGTGATGATCCACAATGGCAGCACAAGTGCAGTGGTTGAATTGATCAACAGCGCTAGCACCCAAAGCCAATGGATAAACAACACCATAACTGTTTCCGATTTTGTGACCCCCTCTGCAAATATGACCATGACCTTAATGGCAGGCGACCAGGATGCAACAGGACACCTGGTAGAAGCTGGTTTGGACGTTTTTGAAGTTTGGGACGATGGGTCGGTTTCAGGGCCATGTCAAACCGTATCCGGGCTGCACGAAACCCATGTCACACCAACTTCAGCCGTTCTAAACTGGACTGTTCAACCCAATGCATCGCATTACAGAATTCGTGGCAGGAGACAAGGTTCAACGGGTTATGTTTATATCACCATAGCCTCTGGGACAACGACTTCTAAACTGGTTCAGGGTTTGGTTTCCAACGCAATTTACGAATGGGAAATTCGGGCGTTTTGCGATCCCAATGAAAACACCATAAGCGACTGGAGTGGCTTAAGTTCTTTCACGACCAAATGCCAAACCCCAATGAACACAACTACCATCAACGTGACTTCAAGCAGTGCCACACTGAGCTGGGATCAAGTGGCTGGAGCCATAGGCTACGAAATTCGTGGCAGAATTGTGGGCGGTAGCACCTGGGTTCACTTATCAGTTGGCGGAGGCTTTACCACTCATCGCGATGTATCCGGATTGCAGCCAAACACCTCATATCAATGGGGCATTAAATCCCTGTGCGATCAGACCGGAGTAAGTCAGTCCACCTATTCAACCACCACCAGTTTCAACACAGCCAATAACACCAGGTTGAGTCAGAATTTCAAATCGGTGCTGGACAAGGTAACGGTGTTTCCAAATCCAGCGAGTGATTTTGTGAACGTGCAGTTTGGTGAAGCAGCATTTGCCGATGGATCCGTTTCCATCCTGAATTTCAACGGACAATCTTTATCTTCAACAACGGTTTCAGGAATGGCAAGTCAAAAACTGGATATCAGCAGCCTGGCTTCTGGCATTTACTTTCTGGAAGTTAGGGTTGGCGAAGACCAGCGTATTTTCAAGATTTCAAAGTATTGATATGAAAAAATCCCTTCGTGGGAAACTCTGCCAAATAATTGGATTAGTGCTGATCAACCAAATGATCTGCACTAATCTTTTTGCGCAAAGTGAACCTTGCATAACGATGCCGGTTGACAGTGTGAGAAGAGCCCTCAACACGCTGCCATCATTACATTCAGAAGAACTAATCCTTCAGCAATACCTTCAGAAAGCCAACCATAAGCCACAGAACTTTCGTGGCGGGAGTATCGACACCATTCCTGTAATCGTGCATGTAGTGCATAATGGCGACCAGCCTGGAACAGAAGAAAACCTCTCACAGACCCAGGTACTTTCTCAGATGGATGTTTTGACGGAAGATTTCCGCAGGATGTTGGGAACCAACGGCTACAACACAAATCTCAATGGGGCTGATATGGAAATTGTCTTTTGCCCTGCAAGGGTTGACACGAATGGAAATCCACTCACCGAACCTGGCATTAACCGAGTTTATCGCGCCCAACCAAACTGGACCAACACCGACATTGAGCTAAACCTGAAACCATCCACAATCTGGAATCCCGACCAATATCTTAATATCTGGACACTCAATTTCCAACATCCGCAAACATTGGGTTATTCCCAATTTCCCAATTCATCAGGCTTAACGGGAATTGCCGGCAATAATGGTGGGGCAACCACCGATGGTGTGGTGGTTCAATACAATTGTTTCGGAAGAACAGGCAACCTTCAACCCAATCACAGTTTGGGCAGAATTGCCACCCATGAGATGGGGCATTTCCTGGGATTACGACATATATGGGGCGATGCCGGTTGCGGTTCCGATGATTTCTGCAACGACACCCCTGATAGCGATCAGGGAAACTACGGTTGCGCCACGGGTCATGTAAGTTGCAGCACTGCCGATATGATAGAAAACTACATGGACTATACCGATGATGTGTGCATGAATCTTTTCACAACCGATCAAAAGGCCAGGGTTCAAACTGTTTTGGCTATTTCTCCCAGAAGAAATTCATTAATGAATTCTGAAACCTGTAGGTTGCCCGGAAGTCCACCAATTGCAGAATTTTCGACAAGCATTTCAGCTGGATGTACCGGTTTACCGGTACAGTATTTTGATCAATCTACGGGAAATGCCACATCATGGACCTGGATATTCCCTGGAGGATCACCAACTACCAGCACACAGCAAAACCCAGTGGTGACATACAACACAGCTGGAATTTTCGATGTTAGCCTTACGGCCACCAACTCCGCTGGCAGCGACAATGAAATGAAAATCCAGTTCATACAAATCAACAACTCAAACCAATCATTACCATTTTCTGAAAATTTTGAATCCGGAAGCTTTCAAACCAACGGCTGGGGCCTACAAAACAACGATGGTGAAAAAACCTGGGAAATCACAACTGTTGGAGGAACGAGCATTGGTACCCAAGCTGCTTATATCAATTACTTCAATTACACACCTCCCGGCTCTCGTGATGCCCTGATTTCGCCTCCCCTCAACTTGATCGGTTATACTAACGTAACCCTTACATTCGAACATGCTTACCAACTATACACCAGTACACCGAGTGACTCATTGATTGTTTATGTTTCAACGGATTGTGGAGCAACTTTTCCCAACAAAGTATTGGCACATGCAGAAAATGGATCAGGCAATTTTGCGACTGTTCCAGATTCAACCAACGAGTTTTTTCCAAGTGTGGTAAACGATTGGTGCTATGGAGGCGGCTTTGGTAGCTCATGCTATTGGGTTGACCTGTCTCCTTATTCCGGAAATCAAAACGTCAAAATCAAATTTGAAGGCTACAACAACTTCGGCAACAACCTTTTCCTGGATAATATCCTGGTAGATGGCAACACCACTACAGGACCACCGGTTGCAGATTTTGTGGCCAATCCTGCCATTGGCTGTAGTCCTCAGGTGGTGCAATTCACAGACATCAGCCAGAACACCCCAACTACATGGATCTGGAGTTTCCCCGGAGGAACACCATCAAGCTACAATGGACAATCTCCTCCACCCATCACCTATACCGGTTTAGGCACCTACAACGTAACATTATTGGTATTGAACGGTTCAGGAAGTGACAATGAAACAAAACAGAACTACATTGAAGTAAATCCAACACTTAACTTGTCAGTTTCACCTTTCGATGCAGGTTGTGGTGGTTGCACAAACGGCTATTGCCAGGCTGTTCCAAGTGGTGGCACGCCTCCTTATTTTTTCAACTGGAGCCATGGTGCAACAACCATTTTGGCTACAAGCCTTGCAGCAGGACCTTACACCTTGACCCTTTCCGATGTAAATGGATGTACGGTTGAGCAAAACTTCACCATTGGTGATCCACCTTGTTATCATCCAACTGGTTTAAACACATCACCGGTTACGCTCAATTCTGCACGTTTGAATTGGAACAATGTTTCTAATGCTCATCATTATCGAATTCAAGGAAGAATTGTTGGCGCTGCACAATGGGTTGAAATTGTAGTCCCAGGTGGGGCAAGTTTCAAGGATATTTTTGGTCTGGCCAATGGTCAAAGCTATGAATGGCAAATCGCCACATTCTGTACGCTCGATGAATCGGTTTATTCCATTTATTCTCCGCCAGATACTTTCACTACTGGCTGTCAGCCAACCGATTCAATCTGGACAAGCAACATCGTTTCCAACGGAGCCTTGCTGAACTGGAATCCCGTAGTTGGGGCTGCAGCCTATATGGTGCGAGGTAGAAAATCAACCAATACAAATTGGGTGAATATTCTACTTGGCAATGGCAGCACCAACAAAGCCGTGTTTGGTTTGGAAAGCAATACTTCTTATGATTGGATGTTGCGTTCCTGGTGCGATACGGCAGGTGTGAATGTTTCAGGTTTTGAGGGGCCGATTAGTTTTACGACTTCGGGTTTTTCCCGGATGGCGAGTCCAGAAAATTCAAACCAATTGCTTCTATATCCAAATCCAGTGAGTGATCATTTCACTGTCGATATTGAAGTTGATGGATTTATTCATTTGAAGGTTTGGAATTCATTTGGGCAATTGGTGTACGGTAGAACCCAAAACCCATTGGACCAATGGATTGTACAAACACAAGATTTCGAAGTATCTACTTTAGATTGGCCCAAAGGAATTTACCTTGTTGAAGTGAAAACTAAATCTGGAATTGTGTATGGGCTCGTGGTGAAAGGTGAGTAGATTACAAGATTGGGCTACTGTTTAGCTGGTGTTTCCTCCCATGCAAAGCTGACACAGATAACGCTTGAGTGAAATGAGAAATTTAGACGATTAACGCAGCGGATTGATTGAAGTTCCACAATCAATCTTTGCATGAAACCAATTATAGATTCCATCATCTTGAGTTCCATTTAAACCTAAAATCACCCCGTATATTTTCTATTATGAAGGGTATAGTATTCTGCCAGCCTGAGTAATTAGCTGTTAGGAAAGGGTTTCAATTTTACCCTACCCATACAAAGTGTATAAGGAATTGGTATACCAAGTGCCAGACCCATCAATTACAAAGAAGGAATGGGTTTGTGAAATGCGGGACCCTTACATTACACATTCAACATCACCTTTGCGTTATAAAATGGCGTTCCAAATTGATTGTAAGTCGATCGTTTAATTGCGAAGCCCTTTAATTATTTGCCAGCGATTGGGTTTAGATTCTTCCCATCATTTCATTTTGTATAGGAGATCGCTCATTCATCCTAAAATGACTTTCCTGATGATTGATAAGTCCAGAATGTAACCACTCTATACACTTCTGCTTCACTAGCTGCGGATGTGCTATGCTGAATTGACTTTTCCATTTTGAAATCTGATAGCGTTTTCACGACTTAGGGTTATACTGAATTTATAATACTCAGGAATGAAACGTTTGACCAATTTATAGGATCACGGAATACATTTCAGGCAAGCACCATGGTAACTGAACTGTTTTATTGATAAAATTGAGAAATGAACCTATAGTGGTTAATTCAGGATTGTAGTTCCCTTTGATAAAATGCAAGCCTTTGAGGCAATTTTACTCTATATCAAAGGTGGCTTTATGTAAATTTGATACTCTTTTAACCCAACTTGTCCCTTCAGCCGATACAACCCCGGTCAATTGTGGGATTGGATTTTTAGTGGTACACTACATATTTT
>PVBE010660815.1_pt1 | contig 11943 bp, 10 predicted proteins | sample 1631181 | NCBI WGS metagenome assembly PVBE01 (sample SAMN08397723, study PRJNA350692) | Marine metagenome, whole genome shotgun sequencing project. | isolation source: water | place: Pacific Ocean | collected 2012-04 | reverse complement strand
CCGTCGCAGAATTGGTTTCCCAACTTCTTGAAGCGTTGCAAGGGATTGAAATCACAACCCCCAACAAGGAAGTACCGAGTGTTCAATTACCTGTTGAACCGACTACAGCAAAGCCTATGGAAATTAAAGAGGAAACGCCTGTTGAGGGGAGCCCTTCTGATCGAGATTCTGAGGCTACGTCTGTTGTTAAAATTTCACCCGAACAATGGAAATCCGGAAAACCACTTGCAGCACAGGGCATTGTCCTTCGACCAAGAAGACCTTCCTTTACCGCGAACCAACTTGTAACGAATGCACCAAGCGATTTGGTTGCAGAATTACATATCAATAATCAAGGGAAACCCCAAAACGTTGACATACTGTTCAGCACGGGTAGTTCCTCAATCGACCGTTCACTGGAAGCAAGTTTATATCGGTGGCGTGCATCGGGCTCGCAAATAGATGCCCTCAAAGACGAAGAAACCTTGGACATCACGATTCACATTACGTTTTCGAAATAATGGGTTCAAGATGGGTCTGACCCTAGCAACTATCCTTTTTGTGCCATACTAAGTCGTTCTTGCCAAAGTCCCATACGACTTGTGTCTGTTAATACATAATTCAACGGCGTCACTGTTACATATCCTTTCTTCAAAGCCTCAACATCACTTCCTTCTGCAGTATGTGCAAATGCCATCCCATCACCTGCCGCCCAATAGTATGTACGGCCATCTGGTGCAATCCGTTTGTCATAGAAACCCATATCACCTGCGGCATTCATATCGACCACTTTTACTTCTGGCATTGGCATTTCGGGTGTTTCGCTAATTGGAATATTGATATTGATGACTTCGTGTAATTCCAATCTATTATCAAGAACACGATCGATAACTGACCGCGCGATTTCAGCTGCGCGGTTGTAACAAATTAAGTCTCTATTTTTCAAATGCAAACTGACAGCAATTGCTGGAACTCCAAGAAATGCGGATTCAATCGCGGCAGCAACTGTACCAGAATAAATAATATTAATTCCAACATTCGCACCACTGTTCATCCCACTAATTGTCAAGTCTGGTTTTTCCCCTTCGCCGAATTGTTCTTCCCACAACGTACGCATCGCAAGTTTTACACAATCTGCGGGACGACCATCCACTGCAATTCCGGTCATCGTTTCTGTAACATCTACTTTTTGTGTCATTAATGGCGATGTATACGTAATCCCGTGGCTCATTGCAGATTGCACCGTCTCGGGTGCAAACACAACAAGCTCTCCTAGTCCCTCAAGGGCTTTGTGGAGTGCAATTATTCCAGGGGCACGTATGCCATCATCGTTTGTAAGAAGAATACGCATGCTTACTTTGGCTCCAAAATATATTCTCGACCACCCCATCTAATTGGTGTACGGTGTTGCAACATGAATGCAGCGTCGAGGAAAAGTTTTGCAACAATGAGTCCGCCGATCGGTGCAAAAATGGCGTAATACATTGGTGCGTTATTTATTTTATAAAGCCAACAAATGACCCATACGCATGTGGCAAGTGACGCGATGGAAATCCATAATAGGGGCAAGGAAACAAGTTGACCAACAACGATTCCAGCAACACCCGCCACCGGAAGTAAGATAGGTACAACGATTGCTAAAACAGCACTTCGCCGTAACCGATTGATGTTCCTCGTACTTGCCTCAATGTAAATTCGCTTCCACCCAGTTTTGAACGCTTCAAAAGTTGGGTACATCGAACAACGTAATAATCCCTCTGCAAAGAGCATTTGCACCTTACCTCCTTCTGCATGAATTTTTCTTGCAAAGGAAATATCTTCTAGCAAATCATCTTTCACCGCATCATGACCGCCAATGGATTCATACGCAGACCGTGAAAAGAGGAGGAATTGCCCGTTTGCAAACGGACGGGACCGGTGCTCTCGATTGATGCGGTCAACTGGAAATTGTCGAACAAGAAAGGTGCTCGCAATGGGTTGCACAATTCGTTCAAATGTCTTGGTAATGGTGAGCGAACTTAAAATACTCAAGAGCGAAGCACTGCGCTTTATTGCTGAAGCAACTGAACATCGAACAAGTTCCGAATCAAATTGAGTATCGGCATCTGTGAAGAGAAACCACTCACCCGTTGCTTTCGTTGCACCAAGCCGAGCGGCGTTGCATTTCCCAGCCCAATCCTCTGGACAGTGGTCATTTTCTATAAGAGAAATGCGATTATCTTCTAATGCATGTTTTTGAAGGATTTCAAGAGTTCGATCAGTACAACGATCGAGTACAAAAATAATTTGTATGTTGGCGTGGGTTTGGTTCCGTAGAGATATAGCGCAACGATTAATGACACGTTCTTCGTTGTGTGCTGGAATGACGATGCTCACCAGTACGTCTTGGGGAACTGTCAATTGCAAACCCTCTCGAATTGTTGCTTTCAATCGCCTCATTACCCAAAGTCGATATGCGAACCCAAGCCACAGTATTAAAGAGCCAACGGTAACAACACCAAGAATATACGAAGTGATTTCGATTGCTGACATATATGTATATGGTACCTCGTTATCATCTACGTTAATGATGTGCGCTTGCTCAATCAATCAAAGTCCCATCTTTTCTCGGGAAGCATTGCAATCTATCGATATCGACTCCACAGAACAATACAACATTCCAAGTATCGTGCTTATGGAGAATGCAACAAAAGGTGCGGCAACCATTATTCTTGATTCTACTGATGCTCAAGTACAAAACAAAATTGTCATTTTGTGCGGTCGTGGTAATAACGGTGGTGATGGGTATGGTGTCGCACGCCATCTTGCAAATGCGGGATGCAATATTTCCATTCTTCAACTTGGAGAACCAACCAGAAAGGATGCGATGATTAATGCCTCAATTTGTTCCGCAATGCAACTATCTCAAGCAACTTGGACAGAAGATAAATGCAACAACACTACGCTTTTCATTGATGCAATCTTCGGTACCGGACTTGACCGAACTGTAACGGGCGTATATGCGGATGCTATACACGTGTGCAACGCACATCTGTCCCCATGTATCTCGCTTGATATCCCCTCTGGCATGGATTGTGATTCTGGTCTCCCCCTTGGATGTTGTATTGAAGCGGCTATGACGATTTCGTTTGTTGGAATGAAACTGGGCTTTTTGGAAGAATCTGCTCAAGACGCCCTTGGCGAAGTTGTGATTACTGATATTGGTTGCCCGCAAGCATTGCTTCAAAAGTACAGTTCGTCAACAACATAGTACGATGGACATTTCGTGTACCAAACACTTCTCACAACACGTTATTTAACAAGCCGAGTCATTCCGCTCATTGCAGTGGCAGCGGTCGCACTATGCGTTGCGCTTGTCATTGTGGTTGTTTCGGTGATGTCAGGATTTTTAAATATGGTGCAATCTTCGGGACGTACTCTTATGGGTGATGTCGTCATCACGTACGGCATTTCAGGTATCCCACACTATGGCGATCTCATTACACACTTCGAGAAAGATCCACATGTACTTGCTGCAACACCAGTTGTTGATGGTTGGGGGCTCCTTCAAATGCCATATCCAGATTCTGAAGCAAAACAGAGTGAAACCGTGCAAGTATGGGGCATCGAGCCACTCTCATTTGCAAAAGTCACTTCCTTTGATGAATCATTGCAATGGAAAACTCCAACAGAAAACCAGCGTGATTGGCTTTTACTCGATGTCATTACTTCAAACCAAGATCGACTTCGTAAAAGTTTAAATGATGAACAATGGAATGAACTCGTCATTGTCGTCAACAATGCATCGAACACCCTCAATTATGAATCTGTTTTATTGTGGGAAAATGTGCAACATATTCTTAATGCCGCGGAGTGGAAATTGTTGTTGGAATATGATGAACGACTTCAAAATCCAGACGCTTTGCTTCAACAGGGTCTTTCGCTTTCTCAAAATGGAAAAGAAGGGATCGTTTCTGGTCTACATGTTTCTGAAGGGAACGAACGCCAGAAGGATGGAACTTATAGAGTCATCCGGAATGATTATTGGTGGCTGCCTCGTTATGACGGTACGCTCACCATGCTTCCTGTTGATTCTCAGGGCGGCATCATTGAGCCAGAGTCAATCATTATGCCGTTCGTCAATGAATTTCAATCTGGCGTGTTTATGATTGATGAATCTAGAGTATTTGTTCCCATCACCATCGCGCAACGATTGTTGCACCTTGATGAAGCAGAAATTGTTGATGTTGATGATCCTTCGATTGTTGTTGGCGTTGATCCTGCTAAAGCAACAAGTATTTTAATTCGGGGCGAAAAAGGCATTTCCGCTGACGATTTACAAGTTCGGATTGCAAATATGTATGATATCTTTCTTGCAGAACTTCCCAATAACACCGTTGTGTTTCCACCTTCAAGAGGTGATCCTGGATTAGCAATTCATACATGGGAAGAACAGCAGCGGAGTTTTACTGGACCTGTTGAAAAAGAACGGGAGCTCATGCGAACGTTATTTTCAATTGTCTATCTTGTTGTTGCTGCGTTGATTCTTTCAATATTCTGGTCCATCGTGTTCGAGAAAACTCGTGATATTGGCATTCTTCGAAGTATCGGCGCTTCCAGAGCAAGTGTCGTGTGGATATTCTTGCAATACAGTCTTGTTATTGGAATTATTGGTTCGGGGCTTGGGTTACTCCTTGGCTGGTTTATCACAAAAAATATCAATGCCATTCACGATGCTATGGGTCATCCTCCTCTTGGTGTTGCCGTTGGCGCGTTTATCCTTGCAGGATGTATTGCTTTGTATACCATTGCGAAATCTCGAACTGGGCAAATGTTACCCATTGTGCTTGGTTCGCTAGGGTTGATAACGTGTGGCGGGATTGGCGCATTGATTTTATTTATTAGGCATATTGGAGGTCTTGTTATCTGGGATGCTTCTGTGTATTACTTCTCCATTATTCCAAACCAAGTTGATTGGTCATCAAGTCTTGTTACTGTTTGTGGTGCGGTTCTTTTTTGTTTGTTGGGTGCAATCATTCCCGCTGCAAAAGCCGCTGACACTGATCCGGTAAAGGCGCTTCGACATGAGTAGTATTGATAATAATATTCCCCTTCTTGAAGGACGTCACTTGAAAAAGACGTACCAACTAGGTCGCTCAAGTGTACCGGTACTTCTTGATGCCTCGCTGGAAATTCAACAAGGTGAGTGGATGACTATTCTTGGGTCAAGTGGTTCGGGAAAATCCACCGTATTGCATTTGCTCGGTGGACTCGATCGACCGGATGAAAATGGCGGTGAAGTTCTGTTTCGGGGTGATTCTGTTTGGGCTCGCTCAAACCGCCAAATCAATCAATATCGAAACGGTGAAATTGGTTTCGTTTTTCAGTTTTACCACCTTCTCCCCGAGTTGTCGGTACTTGAGAATACACTACTGCCGGCAATCATTGGACGAGCCCGGGAGGCATCCTCAGAGTCGCGAGACCGTGGTATCGCACTACTAGAACAATTTGGTCTTGCCCATAGGCTAACGCACCGACCCCGAGAACTTTCAGGAGGTGAGCGACAACGAGCCGCTATCGCAAGGGCGCTGATTAATGAACCGAGTATTCTGCTCGCTGATGAACCAACTGGGAATCTTGATGAAGAAACAGGAAACGAAATTCTTGATGTCATCAGCCAACTTCATCGGGATGGGTTAACCGTTGTATTGGTGACGCACAATATGGAAATTGCCTCGCGAGGCGGATGTATCGCGCACCTCCGGCACGGTCACATTGAGCACTCCGCCACAATGGCATAGGAACCCGCCTCCTAGTGTCTGACACCAGATGCCAGACACCGTTTTTGGGGCATGAGGACGTTTTTCTGCATAATTGTCAGAAGTACTCAAATGGAACGTGGGTTGCACCGATTGTTATATAGGTCGCGTGTCGTGCACGCGCCTTGGAAGCACATCCCGCGTAGAATGTGGACGGAGAATTGAACTATGTTTGAACGGTTAACAGATCGCGCTAGAAAAGTCATGGCTCTTGCAAACCAAGAAGCTCAACGCTTTAACCACGAATACATCGGAACGGAGCACATCCTGCTTGGACTCGTGAAGGAAGGCTCTGGCGTGGGTGCCAATGTGCTAAAGCATTTGGAGATTGATTTACGCAAAGTACGCCTTGAAGTTGAAAAGTTGGTTAAAAGTGGACCGGATATGGTCACTATGGGAAAATTGCCACAAACCCCAAGGGCAAAGAAGGTCATCGAATATGCAATCGAAGAAGCACGCTCCTTAAACCATAATTATGTTGGCACAGAACATTTACTTCTTGGGTTGCTTCGAGAACAAGATGGTGTTGCAGCACAAGTTCTCATGAACCTTGGATTAAAACTCGAAGACGTTCGCGAAGAAGTATTGAATCTTCTTGGTGCAGGCGTTGGTCAAATTGAAGAAATAGATGAAGAAGGCATGGAACCCCAAGGAGATAGCCCAAGCCCATCACCAAGACGTGGCAAAAGTAAAACACCTGCTCTTGATAGTTTTGGGCGCGACCTTACTGAACTTGCAAAAAAGAATGAACTTGATCCAGTCATTGGTCGTCACAAAGAAATAGAGCGGCTCGTTCAAATTCTATGTCGCCGCACGAAAAATAATCCCGTGCTCCTTGGTGAAGCGGGCGTTGGAAAAACTGCAATTATTGAAGGGCTTGCACAACGAATTATCGAATGCGAAGTCCCTGATCTCCTTCATGACCGTCGAGTTGTTGTTCTTGACCTTGCAATGATGGTTGCTGGAACAAAATATCGTGGTCAATTTGAAGAACGAATCAAAGCCGTGATGAATGAAGTTCGTCGCGCTAAAAATATTCTATTGTTCATCGATGAACTTCACACACTTGTTGGTGCAGGTGGCGCTGAAGGTGCCATTGATGCTTCAAACGTTTTGAAACCCGCCCTTTCGCGTGGTGAAATACAGTGCATCGGAGCAACAACATTTGACGAGTACCGAAAATACATCGAAAAGGATAACGCACTTGAACGGCGGTTCCAATCCATTGCGGTAAACCCGCCAAACACTCAAGATACGATTGATATTCTTAAGGGATTGCGAGAACGGTACGAGCAACATCACCGCGTAAAGTTCACTGATAGCGCAATACTTGCCGCTGTTGAACTTTCAAATCGATATATCTCTGACCGAGTGCAACCAGATAAATCAATCGACGTCATTGACGAGGCTGGCGCTCGCGTTCGCTTGAAATCAATGACAAAACCCCCTTCAATGGCTGACCTTGAAGAACAACTCGAGTTGCTCAAAGTTAAAAAAGACGAAGCCGTAAAAAACGCTGATTATGAAGCAGCTGCTTCTCTGCGAGATGAAGCTGAACAACTTCGCTCAAAAAAGGATGGGGTTCAAAAAGAGTGGCGTGAACAAATGAACGAAATCACAAGTGAAGTTGATGAGGACGTCATCGCTGAAGTTGTTTCTAGTATGACTGGCGTTCCGCTTACTCGCCTAGAAGAAGCTGAATCACAACGCCTCCTTCAACTTGAAGATGAACTTCATAAAACTGTAATTAGCCAGCACGATGGTATTACTCAAATTGCCAAAGCAATACGTAAATCGCGTAGTGGATTGAAAGATCCTAACCGCCCAATGGGTTCATTCTTATTCCTTGGACCAACAGGCGTAGGTAAAACACTTCTTGCAAAAGCAATTGCTGAATTTATGTTTGGTGATTCTGATTCGCTTGTCTATCTTGATATGTCCGAGTACATGGAAAAGCACACCGTCTCACGGTTGGTTGGTGCACCTCCTGGATATGTCGGATACGAAGAGGGCGGACAACTCACCGAAAAAATCCGGCGCAAACCGTACGCGGTTGTTCTTTTTGACGAAGTTGAAAAAGCGCATGGTGATGTTTTTAACATGTTGTTACAAATCATGGAAGAAGGTCGCTTAACCGATTCCTTCGGTCGACAAGTTGATTTCCGTAATACGATCGTCATTCTGACTTCAAATATTGGATCGGATCTTATTAAGGGCGGCCAGTCGTTTGGTTTTGGGAAACGCGAAGAAGTAATGGACTACGAAACTTTAAAGAAGCAACTCCTTAGTGAAACTGAAAAGTTCTTCCGCCCTGAATTCATCAACCGACTTGACGACGTCATTGTGTTCCAACCATTATCAAAAGATGACTTGTACTGCATCATCGACATTGAGCTCGAAAAGATTATGAAACGTTTGCGGGCCAAAGGCATTACGATGGAACTTGACCAAGTAGCGAAGGATTTCCTCATCGACAAGGGGTATAACCCTGATTTTGGGGCAAGACCACTTCGCCGAGCCCTTGGAACATTTATTGAAGACCCACTTGCTGAATCTTTACTCAGTGGTGATTACAGCGAAGGTCAACATATTAAAGTGACTCATAAAAAGGATGATGACCATTTGTTCTTTTCTTCCACCAAAAAAGAAGAAACAAATGAACCCGAGCCAGAACCAAGTAACGCTAGTAGCGATTAATTATAACCCCTCATTACAATGGGCACGAAACCATGAGTTTCGTGCCCATTTTTTTTGTAACTGCTTGCTACCAATACAATTGTAATTTAATTAACTCAGAGCCAATTAATGGAATTAATTGGCTCTGAGTTAATTTATTAGAAGGGGGAGGGAGTGGTGAAAGTAACGCGTTCCCTATTGGCTGGATGTGAAATTGTAAGAGAGTGGGCATGGAGCATAAGCCTTGGTGCCATCGCGAGCACTTCTTGGGGTGCATATAAATCGTCCCCTAAGATTGGATGTCCAATTTCACGAAGGTGAATACGAAGTTGGTGTGAACGACCTGTAATGGGACGTAATTCCAACGCAGTAGACAATTCTTTTCGCTCAATAACCTTCCAGTGCGTTTGGGAGCATTTTCCTTGTTCAAAATCGACACATTGTTTTGGGGGGTTCTCCATATCCTTCCGAATTGGAATATCGATGAGCCCTCGCTCCTCTTCGACTAGCCCCCCGACCTCAGCAAGATATTTCTTCTCCACCTCCCGATCTTGGAATTGACGGCTTAATTCACGATGCGTATCGGCATCTCTTGCCATTACTATCACACCAGAAGTATCCATATCCAAGCGGTGAACAATCCTTGCCCCTTCAATAGCAGACGCGACCCGAACAGCAAGACAATCAATTTTGTCTATTCCAATACCTTTCACGCTCAATAGCCCAGAGGGTTTATCCAATACAACAATATAATCATCGTGATAGATGACAGGTACCCCGTGCGGTAAATACTCGGGGGGCGTATGATATAAAGTTCGATTATTCAAGGAACTCTCCAATGATGTCACATTGTATCTCACTCATTCTTTCCATACTGGTTACCTCAGCCACTCCCCTTCATCCAGATGAAGTAAACGCTATAGGCGAGCCTATTTTGCTCACTAATCCTGCAAAATTTTTAAAGGCTGGCGAATCCTATTTTGATCCTGCAACAAAGAGGGTTATTTTTCAAGCCATAGAACATCCCCCCAAAGGTCAAGAACCCGACAATGATTACGGAATGTACCTTGGTGATCTTTCCTTTGATAAAAACGGAAAAATTGTTGGATTAATAAATGTTCAACGTATCAGTAACGAGGGTTCTGCAAACACTTGTGGATGGTTCCATCCAAGCAACGACTCGCTTGTACTCTTTGCGACCACGATGACTCCGCTTGTCGACGCGGATATTCCGGGCTATCAACGAGATTCAAATAAATATCGCTGGGCATTTCCACCAAAAATGGACATCGCGTCACTCAATCTCAACTCGAAAGAATTTACTCCCCTTGTAACCGATCAAGAACATTACCTCGCAGAAGGCTCGTGGAGCCCCGATGGAAGACATCTAATCTATTGTTCGCTTGCGACAGGTTCTGGTGATATTTACACCACCGATTTGCAAACGGGAACTTCTCGACTCATTGTCCGTGACGAGGGATACGATGGCGGGCCATTCTTCTCGCCAGATGGTAAACGAATTGTGTACCGGTCTGATCGAAGAGGAAATGATTTACTTCAACTGTATGTTGCTGACCTCGCGTTTGGTGAGAATGGTTCAATTATTGGCATTAAAAAAGAGTATCAACTTACTGATAACGAACATGTGAATTGGGGACCCTTTTGGCATCCCAATAACCGTTTTCTTATTTACGCAACAAGTGAAATAGGACATCACAATTATGAACTTTTTGTTTGTGATGCCGATAGTGGTGAAACTGATGGAACAACTCGTTATGGAATACGGCGACGGCGAATTACACATGCCCAAGGGTTTGACGGTTTACCTGTATTTGACACGTCCGGAAAATGGTTGATGTGGACAAGTAAACGAGAAACAGGAACGAGCCAGTTGTGGGTTGCACCGTTTTTATTTAATCTTGAGGGTGGGACTCCCGTCAAGGGACATTAATTGTGTTCTCGCAGAAGAACGTCTCTGCATTATTAGTGTTCGTCGCAATTTGTAGTTGTGAAACTCAAACCGTTGAATACCGTTCTCTCCCTACGTGGCAAACTGCCCTATCTCGTGAAATGCCAATGGAGAAAGTTCGCGAAGACGGCACAATTATGAAATACAGCGAGCCGAACGCTGAGTTGAGTCGCCCAATGCAAAAATATCTTGACTCCATAGTGCTTGAAGAAAAAGATGAGATAACAGGCAAATTAACACTGAAATCTATTTTTCCTGAACATGTCATCAAACATACAATGACTTGTTTGCGAGATCGAAATTGGAATCTTCTATTCGAGCAAATAATCGGAACAGAGATTAGACAAAACTATTCCAGTCGCGAAGATGGGCGTAAGGAGTTCGAAAGCTTTTTTTCTCAAAATCGGAAAGAACTAGCAAGAACACTTCAACGAATTCATAGGGGATTAGGATTCGGCGATGTGCAAATTTATGAAAGCGGAAATACAACGACTCACACGCTTTCTCCAAGATTAGCAAGCGAGTATACATTTACATCAGTCGTATTTATCCGTGAAGATCAATTTCTAAAGTTGCAGTCAATTCGATAATTAATTCTCATCAGGAATTCTAAAGAGCGTAAGACAGGCAGTATGTCCGTGCAAAAAAGAATGTCCTCCAATTGGTCCGATTTCACCGGCTGCAAAGAAGCCTGAAATTGGAACTTCCCCAATTCTGTCCCGAATAATTGTCAGGTCGTGGTCTTCCTCGTGAAACAAACTCCTTCCCCTGCCGTTGCATGTTACAAGCAATCCAGCGAAGGGACTCTCATCAAGTTGTTGTGCATCGAGCAATAACTGCAAATCTTCCACAGCTGTTTGCGCATCACGAACATGAAACTGTACCGTTTTTCCGAGTCTATACAATTCCCCGGCTGCAATTCCCTTTCTTTTGCGGTCAATTCCTAGAATTGACCGTACCAAAAAATCGCCCCGACCAAAATGACTCTTGTGTTCGTCGATGACGCCTCCGAGTAATAATCCACCCTCAAGTAATTCCCGCTCATGTTTATTTGCTTGTTGAGCAAGGTCATGCAGCACATCTAGTGCCGGCTTCCCCCCAAGTTCGAGAATGACATTGCCGTCTACTTTTGTTACTCGATGGTGGGAGCCAATTGGTCGACACCCTTGGCTCACGATGCACTCAATATCGATTGAACCAGACATCGTTATTCCTATTCCACCGCTGCTAAGACCATAATCATCTAAAAACAATCTGTTATATGTCGCTTGCGATGCACCCGAAGCCATTCCTCCAATAATTGGTAGTGGAGTCTCTCCACCCCTGCACTGAACGAGCGCTGGAAGCAAGCGAGTAATTGGAGTTGAAAACGGATCAGCAAAAAAGAACACAGCCTTTGTATCATCTTGTAAACCAATCCATTCTGGAATAGATTCGGGACACGATATTGGAACAGGTTTTTGGGGCGTCGTTGTCCATGGTGTAATTGTCACGCCTGGAAGGCGCATTGCTATTGCAGAT
>PVBE012638990.1_pt1 | contig 11944 bp, 12 predicted proteins | sample 1631181 | NCBI WGS metagenome assembly PVBE01 (sample SAMN08397723, study PRJNA350692) | Marine metagenome, whole genome shotgun sequencing project. | isolation source: water | place: Pacific Ocean | collected 2012-04 | reverse complement strand
TGTGGCGCGGCCTGTCGCGCCTGACCGACATAAACCTCGGTGCGGCTCTCGGAACAAAACTTGTGGGTAATTGAAAGCCGGGAGACGCCATGTCGGAACCGCTTGATTTGCTCCTGGTACCCGGCCTGCTTTGCACGAAACGGCTTTGGCGCGACCAGTTGACCGCACTGGCCGATTTGGTCCGGCCCGAAGTGACGACGGCACAGGCCGAGCACGAGTCGTTGGCCGCCATCGCCGAGGCGGTGCTGGCCGGGGCGCCGGCCCGGTTCGCGCTCGCCGGGCTTTCGTTCGGCGGCTATGTCGCCTTCGAGATCATCCGCCGGGCGCCCGAGCGGGTGGAGCGCCTGGCCCTCTTGGACACCTCGGCCCGGCCCGACGACGCGGACCGCCAGGCGCTCCGGCGGGATCAGATGCGGCTTGCCGGCGAGGGCCGCTTTCTCGGCATGAGCGACCGCTTGGTCCAGAGTTTCTTGCACCCGGATCGGCGCGCCGACCGGGCCTTGCTCGACGACGTCAAGGCGATGGCACAGGCGATCGGGCGCGAGGGCTTCATCCGCCAGCAAAGCGCGATCCTGGGGCGGCCGGACAGCCGCCCGCTGTTGTCCCGGATCGGCTGCCCGACCCTGGTCCTGGTGGGCCGCCAGGACGACCGCACGCCGGTCGAGTTGCACGAGGAGATGGCGGACGCGATCCCCGACGCGGAGTTGGAAGTGATCGAGGATTGCGGCCACCTCTCGCCGATGGAACGGCCGGCCGAGGTCAATCTGGCGATGCGTCGATGGCTCGAGTGGTGAGGCGAGGGGGGCGACCCAAGGGCATCGATACCTAGGGCGTTGGCCCGAACGGGGCGTTGACCATCAACTGCACTTCCTGGGAGGTCAGCAGCGGTCGCACTCGGACCGCGACGGCCATGAATGCGTCGCTTGCATAGATCCGCTTCCAGAAGTCGCGGCGGGCGTTGTCGTCGTCGAACCGCCAGATGTGAATGAGCTGATGCAGCGGGCCCGTGTCACTGACGAAATAGCCGACCAAGTGCGGTGAAAAACCTTCCGCCTGCAGTACGGCCCAGAGTTCCTCTTCCAGTTTCAGGATCTCGGGCATTTGGCCGACGGTGACCTGGTAGGTGCGCTTTTCGTAAAGGGGCATGACAGTGGTTTCCTTCGTTGATCAAGAAAACCAAATTAGCTTGAGGTTGGAGACGGGTCCATCGGCGCGTCCAAACCCGGCCATGCCCGGAACCCTCCCCTTCTTGGGGCGAGGCGGCGAAATTCACGCTTTCGACGCCGGGGCTGGCCTGGCTCAGTGCGTGGTTTGGACCCATTCGCGGGCCAGGCGTTGGGCCTCGGCGACTTCCTCGCGGCTCATCTGCTCGGAAATCTCGCCGCGCAGCCGCCTGGCCGCCGGGTTGCCGTTCATCGCCGCCACGTTCAGCCACATGTGGGCCATGACATAGTCCACCGGCACGCCTTCGTGGCCGCTCGAATAGTCGAGGCCGAGGCGATATTGTTTCTGCGCCGCCGCCTCCTCGATCGCGCCCGGATAAAGCTCGGGCAGGCTTCTGGTTTCCGACATCTCCCGCTACCTCCACTACCGATCTGTACCTGACCTCTTGCATATGGTTAACATATCCAAATGTGCGAGTGATCGGCGTCACTTTTGGTGCGAAAAAGTGGGGTTGTTCTGGAGGGGGCGTCGCAGCCCGTCAAACATCCAGCCCGGTTGCGAACTTGGCGTTCTCCTGGATGAACTGGAAGCGGAGTTCGGGCTTGCGGCCCATCAGGCGCTCGACCGTCCGGTCGGTGTCGTGCTCGGCGCCTTCGGGGATCACGACGTGCAGCAGGGCCCGCTTGGCCGGGTTCATCGCGGTTTCTTTCAGTTGCGCCGGCGGCATCTCGCCGAGCCCCTTGAAGCGGCTGATCTCGACCTTGCCCCGGCCGCTGAACTCGGCCGCCAGCAACTCCTCCTTGTGGGCGTCGTCGCGGGCATAGCGGGTCAGGCCGCCCTGGCTGATCCGGTAGAGCGGCGGCAGCGCGATATAGAGGTGGCCGTTCCGGATCAACTCCGGCATCTCGCGCTGGAAGAAGGTCAACAACAGCGCCGCGATATGGGCGCCGTCGACGTCGGCGTCGGTCATGATGATGACCTTCTCGTAGCGCAGGTCCGAATCGCGGTATTTCGCGCGGGTGCCACAGCCGAGCGCCTGCACCAGGTCCGAGAGTTCCTGGTTCTGGGCCAGCTTGCCGGCGCCGGCCGAGGCCACGTTCAGGACCTTGCCGCGCAACGGCAGGATCGCCTGCGTCGCCCGGTCGCGGCCCTGCTTGGCGGAGCCGCCGGCGGAATCGCCCTCGACCAGGAAGATCTCGGTGCCGGCGGCGGCGTCGCGGCTGCAGTCCGCCAGCTTGCCGGGCAGGCGCAGCTTGCGGGTCGCCGATTTGCGGCCGACCTCGCGCTCCCGGCGCCGGCGCAAGCGTTCCTCCGACCGCTCAATGGCGAAATCGAGCAACTTGTTGGCGGTGATCGGGTCGCCCGAGAGCCAGTGGTCGAAATGGTCGCGGACCAGGCCTTCGACCAGGCGGGTCGCCTCCGGATTGGAGAGCTTCTCCTTGGTCTGGCCGGAAAACTGGGGCTCTGGCATGAAGACCGAGAGCATCGCCGCCGCCGGGCCCAGCACGTCGTCGGCGGTGACCTGGGCCGCCTTGCGGTTGCCGACCAGCTCGCCATAGGCGCGCAGGCCCCGGTTCAGGGCCTGGCGGAGGCCGGTTTCGTGGGTGCCGCCCTCGACCGTCGGGATAGTGTTGCAGTAGGAGCTGAGAAAGCCCTCGCCCGCCGTCGGCCAGTGGATCGCCCATTCGACCTCGACGCCGTTGCCGGGCGGGCTGGCGCGGCCGGCGAACGGCTTCTCCGTCACCGTCGCCCGCTCGGTCAGGCTTTCGGCCAGAAAATCGGTCAGGCCACCCGGAAAATGCAGCACCGCCTCGGCCGGGGTCTCATCGCCCTCGGCCAGCAGCGCCGGCTCGCAACGCCAGCGGATCTCGACGCCCCGGAAGAGATAGGCCTTGGAGCGGGCCATGCGGTAGAGCCGAGCCGGCCGAAAACGGGCCTTTTCGCCGAATATTTCCGTGTCGGGGCGAAACGCGATGCGGGTGCCGCGCCGGTTCGGTACCTGCCCGGCCTTCGCCAGCTTGCCCTTGGGCGCGCCGCGCTCGTAAGTCTGGCGCCAAAGCTGTCGGTCGCGCGCGACCTCGACTTCGAGCCACTCGGACAGCGCGTTGACCACCGAGACGCCGACGCCGTGCAGGCCGCCCGAGGTCTGGTAGACCTTGCCCGAGAACTTGCCGCCCGAATGCAGCGTCGTCAGGATCACCTCCAGCGCCGACTTCGACTTGAACTTGGGGTGCGGGTCGACCGGGATGCCGCGGCCGTTGTCGGTGACGGCAAGGCTGCCGTCGGCGGCGAGCGCGATCTCGATCCGGTTGGCCTGGCCGGCGACCGCCTCGTCCATGGCGTTGTCCAGGACTTCGGCCGCCAGGTGGTGCATGGCGCGTTCGTCGGTGCCGCCGATATACATGCCCGGGCGCCGGCGCACCGGCTCCAGCCCCTCCAGCACCTCGATGTCCTTGGCGGAATAGCTACCGCCGCCCTGGGGCGGCTGCTCGAAAAGATCTACCATCGGATCTCTATTCATCGATACGCGACGCGTGCCCGTCGATTTGCCCTCACCCGCGCGTGATTATAGGGCATACGCCCCGGTGTAACCACTACATCTAGTCGAGATGGCGCCGTTTCGACGTGGAAAATCGTCCGGCAACGACGGCTCAGAGCATTCGGCCCATGCGGTCGAGGCGGACAACCTCGCCGCAAGCCCGAAACGTCGGCGTTTCCGGCTCATGGCCGCGGAGCCGGTAAGCGCCAATTCGCATTGAATGTTTCGGTTTCGATATGACATCGCGTACGGACTGCCGCCGGACCCTCTCTGGAACAAGTAAAAGCCCGGTCCCGAAGTTCCGGCTGCCGGGGCGGGGCCTTGGCCCATCACCGCAACGCCGACCTCCCGCCGGGCTTTTCGAGAGGCACTATGTTCTTGTTTCGTTCTATTGTCAAGAATTACTTCGGCAACCGAGGCCAGAACTCGAAAAACCACAATAAATTACGGTTTTCAACCTATTGGCAATCGTTCTTCACAACTGAAATAGAGACGTTGAGCGGCGCGGGCCGCTCAAGGACTGGCGTGATAGACGAAGCGTTCGGGCGCCGGATCGCCCCACTGCGAGCCGAGCCCCTCCTCGGCCGAAACCAGGTTCGCCGGCACCTCGGCGCTCAGCAGGTCGATGTCGGTCCAGTGCTCGTGCAGCCGGCCCCAGGGATCGCACCAGTAGTCGAAGACCTGGGCGCCGAGGATGTGGCGGCCGAGGCCCCAGACGTGCTCGTATTTTCCGACGCCGGCCAAATGCTCGTGGCCCATGAAGACGTCGTCCATGTCGCGGACCTCGTAGGCCAGGTGGTTGAGGCCGCACTTCTCGCTTTTCAGGAACATGAAGACGTGGTGGTCGACGTGGTGGGCGCCGCGGTCGACTCGGTTGAAGGAGGCGATGATGTTGTCGGGGCTGCCGGCATAGACCTCGTCGGAGCCGAGCAGGCCCAAATGTTTGCGGTACCAGGCGACCGTCTCGGCGTGACGCGGCGTCATCAGGACGGCATGGCCCAGGCGCTTGACTTGGGCCGGGCCTTTTTCGAGGCGGGTCAGCTCGCCGACCCGGCGCTCGCGCTCGGCCCCGGTGTTGACGAGGTTTCGCCGCAGCGCCAGCGGCTCGACGCCGTCGAGGCCCCAGACGATCTCGATCTGGTAGCCGTTCGGCTCCCGCAGGCGGACCCGCTTGCCGCCGCCGGGCTCGTCGATCGCCTCGATTTTCGAGGCGCCGTCGATGGTGGCGATCCGCTCCAGGTCGGCTTCCTCGGCGGCGTTGAAGGCGAAGCCGACGAAGCCGGGCTCGCCCAGCTCGGTGACATGGATGTGGTGCTCGCCGTCGGTGCCGCGCATGTAGAGGGCGGTTGCCGTGCGGTCGGCCCGGACCATGCCGAAATGGGTCAGGAACGCTTCCTGGGCGTCGAGATCGGGCGACCTGAGGCGCCCCCACGCGATATCGGTGACCTTGATCATCCGCTTCCCCCTTTTCCCCCGGTCTTGGCCCCCAATGTCGCCAACTCAGGGCCGGCGCGCCTCGATATAGTTGAGAGAGGCCGGAATTTCGATGCCGTCGGCGCGGACGAATTCCTGGAACGCCTCGGCGATCTCGGCCGCCATTCGGTCGACGGTTTCGGCGGGTGGCTGGTTGAGCCGGATCAGGCGGCCGGCCGGGCCCATAGCACAGACGATCCGGGCCACCGCCGCCAAGCTCATTTGAAATCCGAGGGGCATCGTCTCCGCTTCGATGCGGATCGCCTGGAAGCCGGCGGAGCGGAGGATGCCTTCGACGTAACCGGCGTCGGCGAAGGCAAGCGCCCCCGGCGCCGTGGGCGATGCCGGTTCCGGCGGGCCGAGGTGGCGGATCGCGATCTCGCGCGGAATCCGAAACCAAGGATTGTCCGCCAATGCCGCCCAGCTGACGCAAACCAGCCGGCCGCCCGCGCGAAGCGCCGTCGTCAGGTTGGCGAAGGCGGGTACCGGTTCTTCGAAGAACATGATGCCGAAACGGGAGGTGACGAGGTCGAAGCCGCCGGCCTCGAAGTCGTGCGTCTGTGCGTCGCTGAGCCGGAATTCGACGTTGCCGACGCCCGCCTCGGCGGCGCGCTGGCGGGCCCGGGCCAGCATCGGCTCCGAGATGTCGATAGCCAGAACCCGGCCGCTCTCGCCGACCAGGCCGGCGAGCGCCAAGCTGGTGCTGCCGGCGCCGCAGCCGATGTCGACGAGGCGTTCGCCCCCGGTGATCGCCGAGCGTTCCCTGAGCCGCCGGGTCAGGGCCTCGAACTGATGATCTAGAATATGCTGCTGCGCGACCCAGCGCTCGCTCACGTCCGAGTTCCAGAAGGCGCGTTGCTCGGCGTTGACGTCGGCCGTCTTTGTCATCTCGTTCCCCCAGTCGGTGCCCAGCGCACTATACCACCCCCGGTCAGCGTGCCGCTTTACTTTCGACCGGCCGGAGGGGATGTTTAGGGATGCGCTGGCGAATGGGACCTCGGGGAGGCCTCGGATGAAAGTCGAAATTCAATACTGCGTGCCTTGAAACTACCTGCCCCGCGCCCTCCGTGCGAGGGACAGGCTGGTCGACAAATACGGCGCCGAAGTCGAGCTGTTGAAGGGCGGCGGCGGCGTCTTCGAGATTACCGTCGACGGCAGGCTGGCGTTTTCAAAGAAGGCGCTGGGCCGGTTTCCGAGCGACGAGGAAGTCGACGCGCTGGGAGAGGGGTGAGCCCGGGCCGGCCCGGGCGGCCGAGATCGACCTCAATTCGCCTAGATGGCCACTCGGGAGGCGAGCCCATGGCCGGCAGCAAAGACCAGCACGAAATCGTGCTGAAAACCATGACCGAGGTCGAGGCCTTGGTCCGTGAACAGACCCAGCAGCGCGCCCGCGCCAATCCGGGGGCCGACTGGAACCAGATCATCGAGATCGAGATCGGTAGCGTGAAGGTGACGCTGGAGCGGCTGGTGGCGGACTTCGAGGACGAGGGCGAGGACACCGGTGCCGCTCTGGTGCGCTCGTTGATCGACGACTGGCTACCGATCCTGGGCAGCGAGCTTCGCGCGCAGCACTAACGCCGCCGCTGTTGAGAACCCCTCTGAATCGAACCGACGAGGCATGCATGAACGAGGCACCGCCACCTCCACCCCCGTTGCCGGGCTACACGATCTACGATCCCATCGATCCCTTCGAGAACCTGGCGGGCCCATTCCACTGGCGCCGGCGCGAGGACGGCAGCCACCATTTCGTGGTCCAGGCCCTGGCCCGTCATTGCAACCGCCACGGCATCGTCCATGGCGGCCTGATGATGACCATGATCGACCTCGCCATGGTCGCCGCCTCGAAGAAGGACTGGGAGGAGGCGGTGGTGACGGTGTCGCAGAATGTCGAGTTCGTCGCCGCCGGCCGCGAGGGCGAATTGGTCGAGGCGGTGGGCGAGTGCACCCGCCGGGGCGGCTCCATCGCCTTCGTCCGCGGCCAGGTCTTCGTCGGCGACCGCGTTCTCATGAACGCCAGCGCCGTGCTGAAGCCGCTGCAGGCGAGGTGAGGGGGCTCACCCCGGCGCCATCGCCCGCGATTTGGTGTCGAACTCGGCTTCCCAGGGGCGGATTTCGTCGATGAATCGTTGCGTTTGCTCCAAGATATCCTCGTCGTCGTCGGCGATCGGGCGGAGAATGAATTTGTGCACGCCGGCTTCGAAAAAGGCCTCCAGGCGGCGGATGATGTCGCCGGCCCCGCCCACCGCTATGTGGCGCTTGGGGTCGCGGGCAAAGCGGCCCTGGAAGGCGTCGGCGGCCTTGCGGGCCGGCGCCTCGGACCAGTCGCCGAAACGGAAGGCCATGGCGGCGCCGAAGTGGTCGTAGGGGATCCGCCGGCCGAAGCCGGCCGCGGCCTCGTGGATACGGGCGATCACCTCCGGCACTTCCTCGGGCGGCTCGAACGCGCCCTGCCAGCCGCTGCCGAAGCGCCCGGTGCGCCGGATCGCGGCCTCGCTGGCGCCGCCGATCCAGAGCGGAATTCGCTTGTTGACCGGCAGGGGCGAGATCACCGCGTTGTCGTAGCGGTAGTATTCGCCCTCGAAAGTCACCGCCTCGTCGGTCCAGAGGCGCTGGATGATCTCCAGGCCCTCGTCGGTGCGCTTGCCCCGGCCCTTGGTCGGCCGCCCGGTCGCCTTCCAGCCGGGGGCGGTGCGGGTGCCGATGCCGAAGGCGGGCAGGATTCGCCCGCCCGAGAGAAAATCGATGGTGGCGCATTCCTTGGCCAGCAGCAGCGGATCGCGCAGGCCGACCGAGATCACGTTCATGCCGAACTTCAGCCGCTTGGTGGCGCCGGCCAGCGCCGCCATCGTGCTCATGCATTCCAAGAAGGGTTGGCTCGAGACCAGGCGGTCGGTCTGCCAGATGCTGTCGACGCCGCCGGTCTCGCAAAGATCGACCCAGCGCCAATAGGCGGCCGCCTCGGAAAACGGGAAGTCCGCGATGCCGAGCCCGATCGCCACGCCCATGGTCTCATCTCCCTTTGTATCGCCGCACGGCAATAGCCGGCTCCAGGGAAGCATACTCGACCGCGACCCTCAATATCGTGGCCGGCCCGGGGTGGGAAGGCCTCGGCAGCCGGCGTAAACTAGCCGGGCGAGACAAATCTAAAGGAGAGCGGGGCGGTGGAGAACAGGGCATACGACTGGATCGGACACCACGCGGCCTTTGCGCCGGCCAGTTTGGCGGCGGTGGACGTCGCCTCGGGGCGATCCCACGACTATGCCGCCTTCGATGACCGGGTCTCCCGGCTGGCCTGCTTCCTGCGCGCCGAGGCCGGCGTCGGCCCGGGCGATCGGGTGGCGGTGCTGGCGCAGAACACGACAGACTCCTTCGAGATCCAGTTCGCCTGCTGGCGGCTCGGCGCGATCTTTCTGCCGATCAACTGGCGCCTGGCCCTGCCGGAGCTCGAATTCATCGCCACCGACGCGACGCCGAAGGTGCTGATCCACGGCGACGACTTCGAGGCCGAGGCGAAAGCGACGGCGGCGGCCGTGGGAATCAGCCGGCTCGTCGGCCTCGCATACGGGGCGAATAGCGAATACGAACGCGCCATCGCCGCCTCCGAAGGCGGGCTGAAACCGGCGGAGAACACCCTCGACGACGTCGGCACCCTGATGTACACCTCCGGCACCACCGGCCGGCCCAAGGGGGCGACGATCACGCACCGCATGGTGCTGTTCAACGCCATCAACTGCGCCATCACGGTCCGTCTCAGCTCGGCGTCGGCCTGCCTCACCTATCTGCCGACGTTCCACATCGGCGGCCTCAACCTCTATGCCAACCCACTGTTCCACACCGGTGGCGCGGTGCACGTGATGCGGATCTTCGAGCCGGGGCCGGCGCTCGGCTATCTGGCCGACAAGGCGAACGCGATCAGCCACAACTACGGCGTCCCCACCAATTTCCTCTTCATGAGCCAGGAGCCGGAATTTGCCGCCGCCGACCTCGACCACCTGGAAAGCATCGGCATCGCCGGTGCCGCGGCGCCGCTGGCGCTGCTGGAGACCTATGCCGAGAAGGGCATCTACCTACAGCAGGGCTGGGGCATGACCGAGACCACCACCATCGGTACCATGCTGAGCAAGGATAGGGCCTTCGAGAAGATCGGCTCCAGCGGTCAGGTGGTGCTGCATGGCGAGATCCGAATCCTGGACGAGGACGACCGCGATGTCGCCCCGGGCGAGGTCGGCGAGATCGTCATCCGGGGGCCGATCGTGACGCCCGGTTATTGGAACCGGCCGGAAGCCAACGAGGCCGCCTACATCGACGGCTGGTTCCGCACCGGCGATGCCGCCCGGGTCGACGAGGAAGGCTTCTACACCATCGTCGACCGCTGGAAGGACATGTACATCTCCGGCGGCGAGAACGTCTATCCGGTCGAGGTGGAGAACGTCCTCTTCAAGCTCGACGGTGTCCTGGAGGCGGCGGTCATCGGCGTGGCGGACGAGAAATGGGGCGAGGTCGGGCGCGCCTTCGTGGTCCTGAAGGAGGGCGCGAATCTCGGGCCCGAGGCCATCGTCGGCCACTGCCGCGACAACCTGGCCGGCTTCAAGGTGCCGAAAGAGGTCCGCTTCCTCGACGAGCTGCCGCACAACGCCACCGGCAAGATCATAAAGCACATGCTGCCGCGCGAGGATTGAGGCCGTCTCAGCTACGATCGTCGCGGAGCGCTTCCAGGCCGGTGATGTAGTCGGCCGGCAGGCCCTGCTCGGCGGCGCCCTCGAGCATGATGTCGAGATAGCGGGCCGAGGGCGGGAACGGTCCCTCGGGGCGGGCGACTCGGTAGAGGTCGGCGCGGCACCAGGCCCCATCCTCGCCCAAGACTATAAAGCTCTCGCGCAAATAGTGCCCTTTGTCGACGTCCTCGTATTCGTCCAAGGTAGCGAGTTCGGCCGACGGGAACTCGAAGACGATGCCCCGGACGAGCCCGCCCGGTGCTGGCATGATGGTCGAGATCCCGCCCACAAAGTCTTCCGAATAGCGGCGAAATTCGATCTGGAAGTTGGGCAGGGTGGCCCGCATGAGGATCCGCGCGCTCGGGCAGTATTCGCGCAGCAGCCGGCTCGCCATATTGGAGCCGTAGGCGAAGGACCAGGCGGCGCCGTCGGCGGGTGATGCAATGTCGCTCATGGCGTGATCATAGCCCTGCCTGGTTGTTTGCCAAGTCGCCGTCTCGATCGTCGAACTCGGTGGCGAGTTCGCGGAGGTAGCGGAGGCCAGGGATGGCCCGGCTGCCGTACCAGGAGAGCATCTGGCCGTCGACCGGAGAGAGCAACGGTCGGGTACCGATGCCGTGTTCGGCGCGAAAGGCCTCGATATTGGCGGGCGTGAAGGCGAAGGGTTCGCTCGAAAACAGCACGGCATCGCAATCCGCCAATAGCTCGGGCGTGATCTCGATCTTGGGATAGCGGCGCGCCGGATCGTGGCAGAGCGTCTTCAGGCCGAGCAGCGCCAGGCTGGCGGCGAGGTAGGTGTCGCGCGAGACCGTCATCCAGGGCTCTCGCCAGATCAGGTAGAGGACGCGCCGGAGGGGCAAGGCGCGCACCGCCTCTCGCGTGGCTTCCAGCTCTGTCTCGAAGGCCCGGGCCAGCGCCTCGGCTTCCGCCGCCCGGCCGAAGAGACCGCCGACCAGCCGATAAAGGGCGAGGTTGTCCTCGGGCGCCAGCGGGTGGGTGACGACGACCTCGACGCCGGTCGCCGCGACCTCGTCCGCCATCGCCTTGGTGTTCTCGTCGACGTTGACCAGCACGTGGCTCGGGCGCAGCGCCGCCAGCTTCGCCATATTGATCTTCTTCGTGCCGCCGACGCTGGCGATCCCCTCGACCCGCCCCGCCGGCTCGACGCAATAGCTCGTCCGCCCCACCACCGCCTCGTCGAGCCCAAGCGCGAACAACGTCTCCGTCAAGCTCGGCACCAACGAGACGATGCGGGCGTTCTCGCCGGCCGGCCGATGCACCCGCCCGGCGGCGTCGGTCAGGGGTGGCTTCATGGAACCGACATAACAGGTGCTGGCGCTTGGACAAAGAAAAAGGGCCGCCCCGGAGGGCGGCCCGTTGGTTTGCGTCGTCGTCTGGCGGTCAGACGCTGTAGTACATCGCGAACTCGATCGGGTGGGGGGTGTGTTCGAAGGCGTAGACCTCCTCCCACTTCAGCGCCATATAGCCGTCGATCTGGTCGTCGGTGAAGACGCCGCCCTTCTTCAGGAACTCGCGGTCGGCGTCGAGCTCGCCCAAGGCATCGCGGAGCGAGCCGCAGACCACCGGTACCTCCTCCAGCTCCTCGGGCGGCAGGTCGTAGAGGTTCTTGTCCATCGGGTCGCCCGGGTGGATCCGGTTCTCGATCCCGTCCAGGCCCGCCATCAGCATCGCCGCGAAGGCCAGATAGGGGTTGGCGCCCGCATCCGGGAAGCGGACCTCGACCCGCTTGCCGTTCGGTCCCGGCGCGAAGGGAATCCGGCACGAGGCCGAGCGGTTGCGGGCCGAATAGGCCAGCAGCACCGGCGCCTCGAAGCCCGGGATCAGCCGCTTGTAGCTGTTGGTCGCCGGGTTGGTGAAGGCGTTGATGGCGCGCGCGTGCTTGATGATGCCACCGATGTAGTAGAGTGCGGTGTCCGAGAGATCGGCATAGCCCGACCCCGCGAACACCGGCTTGCCGCCCTTGAAGATGGACTGATGGGTGTGCATGCCCGACCCGTTGTCGCCGGCCACTGGCTTGGGCATGAAGGTGGCG
>PVBE011150690.1_pt1 | contig 11945 bp, 6 predicted proteins | sample 1631181 | NCBI WGS metagenome assembly PVBE01 (sample SAMN08397723, study PRJNA350692) | Marine metagenome, whole genome shotgun sequencing project. | isolation source: water | place: Pacific Ocean | collected 2012-04 | reverse complement strand
CGACACCTGATTACGATGTCCCGGGGGAACTGGAGCGGATGGGCTCGTCCTTCAACGCGATCACATACGAAGATCGCGTTCTGTTCTACGAGACCTTTCCGAGCCGGTTCTTCGATCGCGTCCTGGCGATAGAAGCCGACCGGATGAAGAACTCCATACTGTCGTCGACCAATATCGAGACCGAAAGGAGAGTGGTGATCGAAGAGGGAATCGTCACGAACCCTGCGGGTTCGGTTGAGGAAGTCCTCGAGGTGTCCGACGACGAGGTTCGGGCATTCTACCGACGCTATTACACACCGTCGAACGCGAAGATGATCGTCGTCGGCAACTTTGATCTTGCCGAAGCACGAGCTGCCATCGAGAGGGTTTTCGGTTCTGTGGCGCTTCCCCCTGACAGCCCCGTTGAACCCACCGGCCCGGCCTACGAACGGATAAGGCAACAATTCACGCCGATGGAGTACGAGCTCGAAAGGGAGAGCCCGCTGAAGACGATGATGGCACTCTCACTTGCGGACTCCACCGAAGATCGGGAGGCGTTTCTCCGTTATCGTGAATGGACGGCGGGAAGCGATGGTTCAGGCGAAACGAGTGGTGAGCATTCCACCACCGTGACGCGTGAAGTTCTTCCCAACGGAATGCGTGTCCTCCTGTTTTCCCACCCCGATTACCATACGGTCACCGTCGAGGGTTACGTTGCCGCCGGTTCGTACTTTGAGACGGCCGACGAGCCGCTGCTTGCGATCCTGACCGCAAAGGTGATGACGGAACTGGCCGCCGAAGCCGGCCTGGAAGGAGACGGCGCGAAACTCGACATGAGCGCGGTTTCGTTCAACACGTATATCGAAGGACGGGGTCTTCCAGGCTCTCGCGACGCGATCCTGGACCTCATGGCGTCGATCATTCGTAAACCGCCCATCGATCAGACGATGCTACGCGACGTCAAGCGTCGTCTGATCGCCGACCTTACGCGCAAGGACCGGTGGGTTCAGCTGCGTGCGTTCAACGCGGCAAGCCGGCATTTCTACACGCCGGACCATGTCTTCTATGCCGAATCGATTCCAGCACAGATCGACGCCGTCCGGAGCTATACCCTCGATGACGTGATGGACTTTCACCGCCGAACCTATCGTGCCGCTGATGCCATCCTTGTCGTCGTTGGGAGTTTTGATCGCGGTCGAGTTATGGCGGATGTTCGCGACCTGTTTGCCGACTGGGAATCGGATGGTGGGCCGGCGCCGGTCGATGTTGCGCGAGTTCCAATGGCGGACGGTCCGGAACGTATCGTCCTGTCAATGAAGGAAGCTTCCGAAACGCACGTCCTGATGACTCACCCCGGCACGCTCCGCCGAACCGACCCGGACTACTATGCCGGCCTTATCGCAAACGTTGCGATCGGCGGGAGCGTCTTGTCGTCGAAGCTGGGAATGGAGTTAAGGGACCGGTTGGGATTGGTGTATGAGGTTGGATCGGTTTTTTTCGAGACGACCAAGGGCGACGGTTTATGGGGCATCTCTTTTGACGTGGATCCGGATCGGGCGGACCTGGCGATCGACAGGACTCGCGACATCATACGTCGTGTCGCAAATGAGGGCCTCACCGAGGAAGAAGCGTTGTTTCATCGTGCGACAACTCGCGGCGCCTTCATCGTGAGCCTCTCTATTCCTTTGGCGCTTGCCGGGCGAATTCTGGATGCCGAGTTCTTCGGCATCGGCCACGACTACATCTATGAGTTCGGCAACATCATCGATCGTGTGACGCCCGATGCCATCAACCGCGCCATCAGAGATCACTTTTTTGCAGACCGTTTGCTGACCGTTGAAGTGGGGCCGGACAATTAGAACCAGAATGGGGAGCGTCCTCCCCGACCTACGAGTTGCCACAAGCACCCTGGCTTACGAAATCGTCTTGCCCGTTCCTCCGCGACCGCCATTGCCCACACCGACAGACTGCCAGGGTGTTTTGCGCCCTGCGGACCAGACTTGCAGATCTGACCCACAGCCTCCCCGACGTCAACCGCCAAACCCAATCCAACCCATTGAAGACATTGACTGATGATTTGGAGGCGGAATAGCCGTGCAGCCTGCGAAGAGGGCTCTCTTGACGTGCTATGCTATGGTCGACGAGCTGGTCATAAGCTGCCAGTGACACTGACGAGGGGAGGCATTCATGAGCTTATCGCTCCCGCCCAAATCGGCAATACGCTGTGATGATCATACTGCCGAGTATGTGCATGGCCAACTCACATCGGTCATAGCGGGCCACCCTAAGGCCACGACGACCTATCGTTTCTATGAAGAATTGGACAGCTGGCTCGGCCCCTGGGGTCAAAGCGGTTATCCGATCGGTTACGGGAAGTTTTATAACATCGCTTTTTCCAACAACAAGAGTCTCACCGCAAACCCCACAACAAGACAGTGGGTCTGGCGGGCAACCATACTCCTGCAAGAAGCCCTTAGAGATTATGTCGTTGGGAGAATACGCGACGGTTCACTCCCGACATTGACTGAACCACAACTACGGCGAGCCGCATTTGACAGTCATCCCCGGGCGTATTATCGCGGGGGATTGAGTACGGTGGCCGTGGTTGCCCCAGTCTTGATTCTCGTCGTGGCAACAATACCGGGTGCGGAGTTTTCGCCGACATCCAGCAATTTCGTTTTATCAATTGAACAAGCACTTGTGACGACGGGGCTGGTTGTTTCCAGGGCAATGGCTGAGCTCCCGAGACTCTGGAGAGGAGATCCCGTCTCACCACCGCTGGTGAGATATGCGGGTTAGGAGCCAGCGCGGCAGAAGGGAGTTGCCGCGAAAACGGGCGGAATCGACCCAGATCTGCCCGTTTTTTCGTTAGATAGGACCACTAGCGAGGCTCTTGCCGTAGTCTTTCGACAAGTCGTGCGTTGGCGGGCGGCAGGTCGAATTGATCCAGTTCCGAAGGGAAAGCCCACGTCAGGTCGGCCACGCCCAGGCATCGGGGCATTCCCTCGACCAGCCTGCAATCGAAGAAGTGAAGGTGGACCTTCCGCTCTTCGTATGTGAACCCCTCTTCCAGATAGAGCGAATCGACCTCAATCCGGAAATCCACCTCCTCGCGGACTTCTCGAATCAAGGCCGCCTCCAGGGATTCCCCCTCTTCAACCTTTCCGCCTGGAAACTCCCACATACCACCGAGATGCGCATCGTCGAAACGCCGAGTGAGAAGGACCCTGCCCCTGTGGCGGATAATAGCAGCTACTACAACAATAGGAGAACGATGAAGATGAGACGCCTGGTCCATTGGGAAGCCGTTGTCCGGGTTCGTTTGGGAGAATTCTAAACGCTGGGCCGATACTTTTCCGAATACCCTGTCAGCTCAACATAGCCCTTGCCGCTGATCGGCTGCCCATTCCACTTTCCTTCGATCCGTACCGCGCCTTCCCAATAGGCGATGCCGGTAGACCGTGTCGTCACCAACTCCTGGTCGTCCATAAGGGGAATGATCCGCAGAGACGTGTTTTCGGATGGAATATCGATCTGCCAGTCGATCGGGTAGACGGCTTCGCTTTTCGGGCTTGACCAGTCTCTCAAGCCTCGGACGTCGAAGTTGTCCGCCGTCAGGTGTCGCGTACCTCCGTCTGCGGCAATGATAGTCCCGCTTGAATTTCGGTCGATGGTCCCGTCCCGGTGGCGCAATTGATACAGCATCAACTCTTCACCGTTGTCCAACTGAGCGCTGAACCAATCCCAACCGATCTGCTCGGGGGCCAATTGGTTGGTGCCGAACTCGTGATCCATCCAGCTTTCGCCAGTCACGTCCAGGGCGGTGCCATCCAGCGAAAGCATCCCTGTCGTGGCCATCCGAGTCATGGAATAGTAGTGGGACGCCTGGCCGATGCCGTCTGCTTTCTGGCTGACCCCGGCCAGCCCATGTACGATCGGTTCCTTATCCGACGTCAGCGCCAGCTCCAGCAAGACCCCGTCCGCGTATGCGCGCAGCTTCATCACCGGCCCCTCGAGTGTGGCCGACCAGCTTCCGTTCTTGATGTCGAGCGTTTCGGTCGAGGACTTCGCGATCCCAGGGCCTTCCCGGTTCAGCCGTTCGTAAAACTGGAACGTGCCTTCCGAAAGATCGCTCAGGGCAAAGTGCGTCACGTGCAGGTTGCGGATATTCCAGGCCGAGGGGTTTTCCGCGCGCTTGTCCATTCCCAGACGGAAAAACGTGAGTTCGTAGCCGAATCGACGCCCGTCATCGGCATCGAGGTGGCCCGTGTAGTACCACCACTCCAACTTGTAGTCGGGGTGCGACCCGTGATCGCGGGGGAATTCATATTCATAGCCCGGCAGCGCCAGTCGATATTCAGGTACAGACCACCGCGGGGGTACGGATTCCTGAGGGAGGATCGGAACGGCCACCAGAAGCGCCGTCAGGAATATATGTTTAAGGGTGCCCATGCTTCATTCCGCTCGGATGCCTTTGATCGGATCCATCTTAAGGGCCAGCGATGCGGGGTAGAGTCCCGCAACGATCGTCGCAATCAGGATTAAGAACAGCGATTGAACCAGGAATCCGAACGGGATCGTGAACTGAATTGTCAAGCCAAACGACTGAAAGTTGATCACGTAGATCAGAAGCACGGAGAGAAGCATCCCGAGCGCGAGGCCGATCGCTCCGCCCAGGATTCCGACCAAGCCCGATTCCAACATCACAACGCGCCGGATCTGTGTTCTTGCCGCACCGATAAAACGCAGCATCGCAATCTCGGGCCGACGTTCGATAATCAGCGCAGCTAGGGTGGTGGCGATTCCAAGAACCGCCACGGCCATTGCGATAACCTCGAGCGCATAGGTGATCTCGAAGGTCTGGTCGAAGACACGAAGGACCTGGGCACGCAGTTCGCCGTTGGTTGCGATCCGAAGCTCCGTATCCGGCAGCAGTTCGGCGATCCGGGCTCGGGTTGCCGCTGGGTCAGCGCCCGGCTTCAGGTAAACGATGACGTTGCTCACGTCCGGATCCTGGTACTTCTCCAGATAAGTACCCCGATCCATGACGATCATGCCGCCTTCGCTCGAATAGTCGTAGAAAACGGCCTCGACCACGAACGGTTCCATACCTCCGGGGGTAGGGAGCCGGACTGTATCGCCGGATGCGACGCCGTGCCGGACCGCAAAGGGTTCTGAGACAACGACGCGATCGGTCCCGATCAGTCTCCCAGCCACTTCGGGTGTCGTCCGGCCCCCCATGAAGAGCAGCCTGCTGTGCGTTCGGACCGTTGCGAATTCCCCGGCGGCAAGAAATGCGGGAAACCCATCGTAGTCGATTACCATCGCGCGAAAGCGATCGATGGCTTCGATTTCGGGAATCGTGTCGAGAGCCTCCAACGTGCTCCCTTCGAGAACATTGCGGCCGCCGTTGCTGCCGAAGGAAGCCGGCCGCAGGTAAAGGTCGCCCTGGAGCGTCTGATCGATCCAGACAATGACCGTATCGCGGAAACTAGCGCCCATGGTTGCCATGCTGATCAGCATGGCAACAGCGATCGCAAGCGACATCAGAGCCACCACAACGCGGCCGAGACTCCCTTCGATCGTTTGAATGGCCAGTCGTCCTTCGGCCGGAAGCAGCCGTATCAACGGCGTCCGAATCAGCCGGAGAAGACCTCGAACCAGGAAAGGCGACATCAGGCCGAATCCCACGATGAAAGATACGCCGGCGGCGTAGCCGAGGAACGGGAAACCGTCGATTGCGGGCCCGAAGCTGAGTGTGGCGCCCAGCACCATTGCCGTTGCACCGCCGGCAATCTGAAACCGCATCCGCTGGCCGCTGACGGCGCCCATGACGTTTTCCCGCATCGCTCCGACCGGCGACACCGATGTGGCTCGCATGGCGGGCCCTGTCCCGGAAATGGCAGCCAGAACGCCGCCGAGCAGAAGCATTTCCAGGTAGAGAACCGGATCGGCTTGTGGATCGATCGCCCCGCTACCCGCAGCGCCGGTGTAAAGGGCCGATATCGTTCGGGACACCAGAGCGCCCGAGGCCGTTGCAAGGACCTCGCCGAGCCATATTCCCAAAGCTGCACCGACGACGCCGAACGCCGTTGCCTCGATCAGAAACATCCACTTGATCGTGCGTCGCGATGTTCCCAGCGTCCGAAGCGCGCCGATTTCAGTCCGTCTTCGAACAACCGCAATATTCAGCGTGTTGTAGATCAAGATCATACCGACGATCAGCGAAATGTAGCTCAATGCGGTCAGGTTGTAACGGAACGCCCGGATCATCTTTTCGTTGTCTTCGGCCGTGTCCTCGGGGCGATAGACGATAACGGATTCGGGAAGCTGAACACGAATGCGTGCCTCGACCTCGTCCAAGAGATTCGAGTCGTCGAGCAGGACCTCGATGCGGTCGATCCAACCGATCTTGTTGAGTGCGAGCTGCGCCGCGGCGATGTCCATGAAGGCGATCTTTCCCCCGAACGCGCGCGCCACCCCCTCGTTGGCCAGGACCGCACCGACGGTGAATTCCTCCCAATGGTTGGAGACAAGGAAGCGAACCGTGTCCCCGACGACGACGCCCAGATCTTCGGCGAGGACGGATGGAATGATGATTGTGTCCGGATTGATCAACAGGTCAATGTATTCTTCCCGCGTGATGTCCAGGCCGAGGTTGCCGCCTTCGGGCATCATGTACGTTCGGAACGGTGCGTCCGACAGCAGATCGATCCCAAAGACTTGAATGGACTCCCGCCCCAGCGGGTTCGGGGAGTCATCCAGGTCGATCCGCCCTTCAACGATTGCCGTCAACGCGCCGATGTCCCAAACCCAGTCGAGGTCGCCGATCAGGTTCTCGTCCAGTTGCAAGCCATTGGCCGTGATCTGGAGGTCGGCACCTCCGCCGAGGATCCTCAGGCTGTCGTTGAACGAGCCAATGGCCCGATCGTTTGCCAGTTGGACTCCCACGACGACGGCAATGCCCAGAGCCACGCCGGTTATTGTCAAACCCGTTCGGATTGGATTCCGCGCCAGGTCCCGCACGATGTAGTAATGGAAGAGTTGACCGAAGCTCCTCATCCGACCAAACCTCCGTCCCTCAAGAGGAGCGTTTGATCCGCGTAAGCGGCAGCCGCATCGCTGTGCGTGGCCATCACGACGGTTGTCCCGTTGCCTGAGAGCTGCTGAAGCAGTTCCAGGATGACCCGGCCGTTGTCGGAATCGAGGTTGCCGGTAGGCTCGTCCGCCACGACCAGCGGAGGATCGTGAACGACCGCTCGTGCCAGCGCGGCCCTTTGCAGTTCCCCTCCTGAAAGCTGGGTCGGCATGGCGTTGCGCCGATGGCTGAGACCCACGGTCTCGATCAGTGACCGCACGCGCGCGTGATCCACTTGCCTGCCATTGGCCAGGAGCAGCGGCAACGCCACGTTTTCCTCGACGCTCAAGGTCGGGAGCAGATAGAAGAACTGAAAAACAAAGCCTACCTGTGTCCGGCGAATCTGGGTCAATTCTTCCTCAGACAGGCTGTGGACGGGGCTGTCTTTGAGCCAGGCCTCACCTTCGGTCGGCCGATCCATCGCCCCTATGATGTGCAGAAGAGTAGATTTACCGCACCCACTCGGGCCCATGAGGGTGACAAACCGGCCCTGTTCGACCTCAAGCGACACGTCTCGAAGCGCAACGACGGGTTCGCTTTCGGACTCGTAGACCTTTCTGACGTGACTGATCCTGACCAACTGGTTCATGGTCCGGCAGGCTCGATGATTTCAAGAATCTCGCTGGCTGAGAAGACACGGTTGCGACGTTGTCCGGTCGCCTCGTGCAGTATACCCTGCTCGACGAGTTTTTCGATGTTCAGCTTGGCACCGCGCGGCGTGACGCCGAGGAGCCTCTGCGCCTGACCGACCGTGGTTCCCGGAAACCTGAAAAGGGCGTCAATGAGCTTTTCTGGTGAGTTTGAGGATCGGGCCGGCTTTGCCCGTTTCAACCAGTCGGCTCGAAGGGCGAGGAGTTTGTCAATGCAGTCCAGGGTGTCGGTGGACTGCCTTTCGATACCCCGCAGAAAGAACGTGATCCAATCCCGCCAAGCCCCCTTCCGGTTCACTTCAAGGAGTAGATCGGCATACCGGGAGCGAAAACGGTTAAAATAACTACTCATGTAGTATAACGGCTGAGGTTGCCGGCCTGCCTTGACCAGGAGAAGGGGAATCAACATCCGTCCAATTCGGCCGTTTCCCACCCGGAACGGACGGATGGCCTCAAACTGGTAGTGAATGAGGGCCACCCTGACGAGGAGTGGAACCGGGCCTGTCCGGATGAAGCGTTCCAGCCGATGGAGGGCTTCAGTCATTTCTGGCCCGGAAGGTGGGCCAAGTCGTTGGTGTAAAGTGCCTTGCCAGGGTTTTTGGGCGTGTTTCGCATCGTTGCGGAAGCGACCGGGTTCGGTTCCACGGCCGCTCCCCTCAAGCAGCGTCGAATGGAGTTCCGAGATGAACCTGACGTCTACGGCCGAGTTTTCAAGTCGCCTGATACCCTGCGCCATCGCCTTCGCATAATTTACGGCGTCTCTGGCCCCCGCACCTCCCGAAGGCGTTCTGTTTCGAGTAACTCCAAGAACCACAGCATCTTGAGAGGTAACAGCAATCCCATCCATTCGACTTGACGCGATGGCCTCACCGAACAGCAGGGGGCCAGCGACGAGATAGGGATTCGGAAGTGTCCGGCCCACGCCGGCCAACTTGCCGATCGCATGTTCCGCGTCCGCAATCGCATCGAGCATCTCGCCGTACTCAAGCCCGGCCGGAGGTAGCGGATCCGGAACGAAAGACCACCGACCCTCTCCCGTACGAACCGTTGCGCCGGACATAGTTGTGTCACCTGGAGGCAAGCTCACCACCGTTCAGGAATCGAGTGTTTAGAGACAAACAGGCCCATCAAACCAAAGAAACGCGTGGATGAACGATCATGGGCTTTCAGTCGTCGTCTTATACCATACTGTATAGATATTATAGTATCGTTAGCGCGCCATATCCAAGCGTGATGAAGTTAGTTCTGTAAGTTATTAGCTGTCTTCCGCATGAATTATACCGTATAGCTATTACATATCCTACAGACTTACTCTAACCTTCCTGGGCCCCGGTATAGCCGAAAATCCGGCTGGCATCTGTTTCGTCTCAGGAAGTCCATGAAACGGCGATACTCACGGTCTTCCACGTGAAACAGCGTGGCGACAGATTTGTATGATCCACGAGTGGCTCTCAATCCCAAATCCATCAGGGCCATGACTCTCTCTCGGGAGATATCGCGCTTTTTGTAGCGGGCATGGATTCCGGTCCAGAAATCCTTCCGTCCCTCGGTCAGGTCCTTGAACCACGACTGCACCTCGTCGGAACTCTGCCAGTGACGGGAACCGGATTCGACCTCGACCGCCTTGATCACATTTCCATCCGTTGCCGAGAAATAGGCCCTTTCGATCAGATTCTGGAGTTCCCGAATGTTACCCGGGTAGTCTCCAATGGCGAACTGGTCCAACACGCCGCGCCCAAATCGCTTCCTGGTCTTATTGGTCTCGTTCAATCGTTCCAGAAAAGAGAGGGCAATATCCGGGATGTCGCCCTTGCGACAGCGGAGGGGAGGAATCTGGATGTGAAGGACCTTGAGTCGAAAAAGCAGGTCCTGCCGGAAGCCACCCGTTTCGACCAGTGAATCCAGGTTGGAGTTCGTGGCGGCGACCAGCCGAACATCGACCGAACGGGCCTTTGTGTCCCCAACGCGCCGGACCTCTTTCTCCTGTAGAACCCGCAAGAGCTTCACCTGCAATGCGTGACTTGTGTTGGCGATTTCGTCCAGGAACAACGTCCCATGGTTGGCGGATTCAATCAGGCCCGCCCGATCCGCGTTGGCTCCAGTGAAGGATCCCCGTCGGCTCCCGAACAGTTCGCTCTCGATCAAAGTCTCCGGGATGGCCCCACAGTCCACCGTGACGATCGGTCCGTCCCGGCGAGTGCTGTTTTGATGAATCGCCCTGGCCACCAGCTCTTTGCCCGTGCCGCTCTCGCCCTCAATGAGGACCGTCGCAAGACTTCGGGCCGCGACCTCAATCTGAGCGCAAACCGCTTCGATTTCCCGGGAATGCCCGATGATACCCGCATAAGAGGCCCTACCTGGTGCCTTTTGAGGCTTCTCGACGGCATGCATGATCGCAAGTAGGGCGTTGCCACCGATAACGCCGAGCATAGTCAGAAACTCGATCTCGACCTCACGGAATCTTCGTGCGCCCACGTCAACGTAAATGCCACCCAATAGAGTTCCGGCGGAACAGAGCGGAACCCAAGCAATCATTCGATTACGTCCGGCCGCTCCTTCGACGCCCCGGTTTCCGAAGAACGGTTGGTCCCCAATCGTTTCGTACAGTCTCGAAATCCCTTTAGTCAGGCCGTCATCAAGGCTCATTCCCACGGGGTGAAACTCGGCTTCATCGCCCGCAGTCAACATCAGCACGCCGCTACATTTCAAGGTTCGGCGGACTGCTGCGGTCAACGTACTAACAAAATCATCGATTCCGGTCGTCGCTCCCAGTGAAATCGTAGTCTGATAGATTGATTTGAAGAAAGGATTCCCCTTCTGACCTTCGAGTGCAGGATCGTCTTCCGACCTGGTCGAACGAGGCAGCCGTCGCTCGACTTCCGCCAGCATGGCGAGAGCGTCCTTTCTCCACGCCACACCGAGATACCGATTCCGAGCACGAGTCGGTACTTCCTTTGCCAGTTCTTCTGTCGTTGACACGCTGCGTGAAAGATACTCGCGTGCGTTCAACAGGTTCTCCAGTTCGAGTTGGTGTTCCCCGAGCCGGAAGGCAGATTCCGCCGCGATCTCACGTAGTCCTAGTTCCGTAGCGAGTTGGTGGGATCTCCTAAGGTTGGCGTCCTTACTGCTGGAGGCGGTCACGATGATTCCGCGAAGCATGAGAATCCGAGCTTCCAGTGGCCGGTATCCATATTTCCGACAGACCTTTTCCGCCTGGGCCAGCCGTGCCGTGGCCTCGTCAGTCTCGTTCGCTTCGACCAAGTTTGCCGCTAGTCCAATCAGGATGCGGCACCGTTGATGGAGGGTTCCTATCGATTCCGTGGAGGCCAGGGCCTGGCGGAGCACATCCAGCCGATCGCCTTGAGAGGGCTTTCCGCCGATCGAGTCGAGAAGCCCTCTTTCGACCCGAAAAAACTCCGTATCAAGCAGGTCCGCAGTCTGCACGGATTCCATTGCGCGTTTAGCGAGCCCTGGCTCGCCAGTGAGTCTGTAAAGTTCGTACTTCCTAAACGCGATCCAGATTGCTTGTAGGCTCTGACAATCTCCGCCCAGCATCTTGCCAGCTGAGTTCAGGAGTCTTCGTGCTTGGGCGTACTCACCAAGATCCAGCTGGAGGGATGCCTTGTCTACCGCCAACAACGGAAGGTTGGTCCGATCACCCTCACGATAGAAATTAATCGAAGCGCAGAAATCCTCAGTCTCCTGGAACCAGGAGGAGGCCTGTGAGAAATTCCCTCGTTTCGTCTCGAACGCACCTAGGTTAGCGAGGGACTGTAGTTCCGCGGAAAGCCTCCCCAAACGTCGAGAAACTTCCAAAGCTTTTTGTTGATAGGCGCACGCTTCGTCGAGCTTGCCTAAGTGTTCGAGGCAGACCGCGATATTATTCAGGACGTTTGTGTCCAGCGTGTCAGGTTCGTGGACTACGCGTAACGTCTTTAGGGCACTCGCATGCTGGCAAAGCGCTATCAAAATGTTACCAGTAATGGACGCCAACCAGTCCGGATCCTTGGCATTCGTGAGTCCTTTGAGCCGCTTCTTGGCGGCAGCGAGGAGATCGTGCGTTGAGTGCGCCCCTCCGACTGGAGACTTTTCCCAAAAGTTTAGTACAGACAAATCGGCATAGAGCGACGGACTGAAGATGTGGGAATAGAGACCGCCGTCGAGGCTGTGGAAAATGT
>PVBE012705950.1_pt1 | contig 11947 bp, 11 predicted proteins | sample 1631181 | NCBI WGS metagenome assembly PVBE01 (sample SAMN08397723, study PRJNA350692) | Marine metagenome, whole genome shotgun sequencing project. | isolation source: water | place: Pacific Ocean | collected 2012-04 | reverse complement strand
TTGCTGCGTGCGCTGCGGGATGATCCGGGCAACATCCAAGCGTTGCTGTTGCACGCCGATGTGCTCACTGACGCAGGTCGACATGGCGAGGCGCTTCTGCGTCTTCACCGAGTTCTGGAACTTGAGCCTGCGAATGTTGATGCCCATGTGCGAGCGGGAGAACTTGCGCTCGATGCGGGCAGGTTGGAGGAAGCATTCATTGCGTGGGGGTTGGTTCGAAGGTTGGATCCATCACATCGTTTCGCAACAGTGCGAATGGCCGAGACCTTGCTCGGGATGGATCGGCCGACACTTGCCTCACCGTTGCTCCATGAGCATCTGGATCAATGGGAGTCCTCGATGGTTCCCAGTGAGCGACTGCGGGTTTCGGAACTGCTCCTGCAGACAGGCGAACATGCAACGGTGATCTCCCTGCTGGAGGATCACGAACCGCTGCGGAACAACATTGAGGCGCTTCGACTGCTGGCGGTAGCGATGTTCCAGTCGGGGCGAATGGATGAGGGCGCAGTGATGAGCCGGCGGGTTCTTCGCATGGACAATCAGTGTGCCGCATCAATGCAGAATCTGGCGATCGCCGCGATGGCAGGTGAGCGATACCGTGCAGCATGGGGGTGGATGCAGCGAGGACTTGCGGTCAATCCGCAGGATGCTCAACTTCGCCGTCTACGCTCCCGCCTCATCTGGCTCGCAATCGGCAGGCGTCTCAAGAGATGGCGATAGCCATCTCTTGAGAGGGGGACATCCATTGGATCGCAATGCCCTTGGTATTGCGATTGTGCCGCAATTTATGCCTCAAAGAGTTCCGCTGGTATATGGCAGCAGCGACATGAACCGAGCACGCTTGATCGCCTGTGCGATCAGCCGCTGTTGGCGGGCCGTGGTGCTTAGTCGTTTCCGGGAGTGGATCTTGCCGTTCGGGGTCATGGCCCGCCGCAAGTCGTCAACACACTTGTAGTCAGCGTATTGATTCCCGGCGGTATCGTTCTTCAGATAGTCTTTCGAGCGGCTTCGTCCAATGTCATGCGTCATACCAGTCGTCCTTTCGTCGTGGATGCTCCTGAGCAGCCCCGCACCATCGCGAGGCGACGAGAATCGCGGAGGATACCTCGCCCGGCGAGGCTCGGCAAGGGCGATATCCTCTGCGTATGCCCCGCCCTCGCATCGGAATGACCACGGACCTTGCTGACGGCCGATTCAAGGTGGCGGAGGCATATGCGTCCGCAGTGGTTGCTGCGGGGGGGATGCCTGTACTCCTCCCTTGCATCCCTGGTTTGGAGGAGGAAGTGTCTGCGGAGTGTGACGGGTTTATCTTTACAGGTGGTGACGATCCGTCAATGGAGCCGTGGGGCGAGGTGACCCACGCTGAGGCGACGATCGTAGATCAGCGGCGGCAAGCATTTGAAACCACATTGCTGACGATGCTCGAACGTGACGCCTCCCGTCCGGTGCTCGGTGTATGTCTTGGCATGCAATGGATGGGGTTGATTGCCGGCGGCTCGCTTGATCAACACTTGCCGGACAGGCTGGACACAGCGGCCATGCACTTGCAGGGAGAACACATGGTGCATGGGACAATCGGTGAGGCGGTGGTGCACAGCCATCACCATCAGGCCTTGTCGAGTGCAGGTTCACTTGAGGTAATAGGTCGTGCTGATGATGGCGTCATCGAGGCGGTGCGCGACCCCGAAAAGTCGTGGTGGGTTGGAGTGCAGTGGCACCCGGAACGCACCACGAGCGAGGAACTGGGTCAACGGCTCTTTCAGAATCTGGTCGAGGCGTCTGGTTGCGTGCGGCAATGACCTCAACATCTCCTGTCGCTGAAGAACTCTTTGCCTATGCCGCGGCACTGCGATCCCCGGTCATTGATCCGGCGAACCGCCCGGGAACGGCCACGGGACGACAGGTCGCGCCGCTGGAGCCGGAATTCCTGAGTTGGGGTGAGGGTTGCACGGTGTTGGCCACGCTTGGAAGTGTCGAACTTGAGTACGCAGCATCGCGCACGGGCTGTGGAATTTTTGACGCCACCTGCCGAGGAACGATCAGCCTCACTGGTGAGGACCGCGTGGATTTCATGGAGCGCATGACGACGCAAGTCTTCGCCGATCTGGCCATCGGAACAGGCCGTCCCGCATTCATGCTTGATCGAACCGGTAGGATTCTCGCGGATCTCTTTGTGATCGTTGATGCGAACCGGATCCTCCTGGATGTGGATCACTCTGTTGCGGCACAAACGGTCGAACAACTCTCGGAGTTTGTGGTCGTCGATGATGTGCAGGTGGAGGATGTCAGTGATCAACTGCACCGGTTCTGGTTGATTGGAAGCGATGCCAAGGCGTTGCCCAGCGCAGCGTTTGGCGATGCTCTGGTTGTCCCGCGGCGGTTTTTCGATCTACCAGGATTGGATGTGACTGTGCCGCTCACTCAGGCGGCGTCCGTGTGGCGGTTGTTGGTGCATGAAAATGGTGCACGGCCCGTCGGGTGGCACGCGATGAACATGACGCGGCTGGAGGCGGCCGAGCCGATGTTTCGTATCGATTTTGATCAGGCCAACTTGCCGCGAGAAACAGGGTTGATCGATGATCATGTTCGCTTTGACAAGGGGTGCTACATCGGGCAGGAGGTCGTGGCTCGCATGGAGTCGCGTGGGCGGTCGGCAAGGAGTGTCGCGGTCATCGATCTTCCCGACCAGCGGCAGCCGATTGAGGGGACGCAAGTGTGGCGGGCGGCGGACTCGGCAATGGATGAGCCGGTTGGCATTGTGACATCCAGTGCGCCAAGTCCAATGGCCGGCGGCAGAGCCCGCGCGATCGCGATGGTGAAATCGGCGGTGCTGGAGGGCGGCGGTGAGGTGGCGACGTGGGCCGACGGAGACCGCGTTGAGGCAGTGGCGAAATACATCCCGGAGAAAGCGGATGTCTGAGTTGCCATCTTCCATTGATATTACGGAAGTCGGACCTCGCGATGGGCTTCAGAATCAAGAGGAGGTGATATCGACGGCCGCCAAGATCGCATTCGTCGAGTCGCTTGCATCAAGTGGACTGAAGCGCATCGAGGCGACCGCATTTGTAAGCCCTCGTTGGGTCCCGCAATTGGCCGACGCGGACGAGGTGATGGCCTGTGTGAAGCGGCGACCCGATGTCGAGTATTCCGCCGTCGTGCCCAACATGATGGGATGGGATCGTGCGCATTCGGCCAAGGTGGATTGTGTTGCGGTGCTCGCATCTGCGAGTGAGACATTCAGCCTTCGAAACACCAATGCCGACATCGAGGCCTCCTTTACGCGCATCGAGCCGGTGATTGCGGCCGCGGTGGCTGCGGGCGTGAAGGTCCGCGGGTATGTGAGTTGTGCGATCAAGTGTCCGTTTGAAGGTGAGGTGCCGGTTGCGGCTGTTCGGGAGGTTTCGGCGCGGCTTCTCTCGCTGGGTGTTGATGAACTGTCGCTGGCCGATACGATCGGCGCCGCCGAGCCGTCGGACATTGGCCCGTTACTGGAGGCGATGGGTGATCTGATTGCTCCGGCCGATGTCATCCTGCATCTGCACGACACACGGGGGACGGCTCTGGCCTGTGTCATGGAAGCGATGAAACTCGGCGTGCGTCGTTTCGACGCTGCTGCTGGCGGATTGGGTGGCTGCCCCTATGCGCCCGGTGCCCCCGGCAACCTGGCCACCGAGCAGCTCGTCGCTCTTGCCGAGCGGGAGGGGGTCACCACTGGTGTTGACCTCGAACTGCTGACCGCCGCCACATCGCTGATCAAGGGTGTCAGACACCCTCGATTGTGATGCAGTTCTTACCTTGCCGCTTGGATTGCAAAAGACGCTCGTCGGCCTTGCGAATGAGGTCGTCGGCATCGGCGGCGTCCCACGGGAATGTGGCGAGCCCGCCGGAGATTGACAGCGATCCCTGGGCATCCAGACCCAGTTTCGAGAACCTCGCTCGCGAAACCTGTTCGCGAAAACGCTTTGCGAGAATCTCGACGCTCTGCGGATGGTTCGAACCCGGTTCCCGAGGTGGTGAAGGGTCGCAGAACAGGACTGCAAACTCGTCTCCACCAATCCGACAGACATGATCACCGTTTCTGATGATCGTTCGCAGCAACCGCACGATCTCCCTGATGATCTCGTCGCCCGCCTCATGTCCCCACCGATCGTTGTACTGCTTGAAGTCGTCAATATCGAACAGCATGACCGTCAACGGGCGACGCTCCATTTTCGCGTCGTCGATTGCGCGGCGCAGGCATGTGCGGAGGAACCGACGATTCCATGCGCCGGACAGTTCATCGCGGTACGCCAACAGTTTCAAATCTCGCTGCCGCTTGGAAAGTTCCAGCCAGCATGCCACCCACCTCGCCCAACGGGAGAGATCCACCGGTGTGGTTCCGATGGCGGCGAGGAATCCATGTTCGTTTCTGCCATACCGCAGCGGCGCAACGCTTGAACCGGGTGGATGCGCGGTTTCATCATCAATGACGGTGCAGTGTTGCCATCCGGTCTGTTCCTTCAGCAACAACATCAGGACGTCGCGAAATCGCGAAGGGTCGTGCATGAGAGAGCGAACCAGATCGACGTCACCAAGCTTGGACGCATCTGCGCTTCCAGCCAACTCCACATCATCCAGGCCGAGAACAGCATCAATGTTGATGGTCTCCTCCTCTGGAATCGGCGCGGCCTCCAGGCGGGATGCGTTGATGGCTGATACAAGGCGTGCGGCGGTCGTGTCGGTCGGTACGACGGCATCGGCGGCATCGTGATTGTCGTGCCCTGCGACCACAACGATGGTGGAGGGATCCACCCGGCGAATCGCATCGATTGTCAACTCCGGCTCATCGCCGAGAATGGCCTGATTGATGATCACTCCCTGCACAGGCGAACCAGCGGTAGCCACGGCAACCTCGCCAATGGCATCGCAGATTGTCGCCACATGAGCCGTTGGTTGCTCAATGCCAGCAATCAACTGATCTTCAAAGGCTCCGGCGAACACGAGCGATGATCGAATGGTCCTCTCGTCACTCATGGCTCTCGCTCCGGTTCCAGTGGATCAAGCAGCATCGACAATTCTGCCGCATCCACCGGCTCTGAATGCACAATGGGCGGATCTGGAAGTTGATCGATGGTCGTTTCGCCGGCCATGATGGGTTGCAGGCGGCCTTCACGCCACTGCGCGACCTCGCTGTCGGGGAAATACCGCCGCATGGCGTTGATCAGTTCCTTGATGCCGGGCATGTCGTCGGCGGAAAACAGAATGAGCAATGGTCCCTGTCCTGGCGCAGACCGTCCGGGCGCGGACCTCGAACTTCCCGCCCGCATCTCATTGCGAAGAAGACTCGTTTCCGCCATGGCAAGTGCGGGGTGATGTTCAATGCGGGCATCCCACCCTTGTCGCTGCGCAAGTTGACCGACGGCCTCCTTGCTTGCCAGCGGCGCAAGGACGACGCACCGAGTGCCACGATTCTGAAGTCGCTCGGACATGGTTCTGGACCACCCAAGCCTACCTTCTGACGGGCCAAAGGCCACAAAAAACACTCTTCAAAGCGAGAGAAGTTTCTTTACCACTGTCGTAACGGCGGCTGCACCATTTGGCGTCACCACGTCCGACATGGCAGCACGCATCGACTCGCGTCGCGGACCATCATCCAACAGCGAGAGAATCTCCGCCCCCGCACCGGCGATGTTCGCCTCTGTTTCGACGCGATCCTCCACGACAACGATGCCGCAAAGGCACTCAAGCGACGCTGCATTATGCCACTGATGCCGGTCGGCGTGCCACGGGTAGGGCAACACCAACGAAGGCACCGCGTTAGCTGCGATCTCAGCAATTGTGTTGGCACCACCTCTGGAAATCGCCAAATCAGCGGCCCCCCACGCATCCCCCATCGGGTCCTGAAACGCCAATACTCGGTGCGGCACATTTGTCTCTTCCCATTGGCGTTGAACAGACGCGACATGCCCATCACCGGCCACATGCAAGACCTGCCATCCCTGAAATGCAGCGGGATTCCGGACCGCAAGTTGAGGCACAAGTGTGTTGATCGTGGAGGCGCCCTGCGATGCGCCGGTCACCAGCAGTGTTGACACATCATGTTCGAGTCCCAGTCGTTCGCGACATGCCGCTGCCGACCCCGTTGCCACGACGGACGCCCTGAGCGGGATATTGATGCGAGATTCGTTAGCAAGTCCTGCATCGACCGAGCTGAGTACAACATCCGCCCAGCGAGTTGCGAGTCGGTTGGCTCGTCCAGGCGGCGAATCGAGGTTCAACAACACGGTTGGGAGTCGTCGTTGACGGGCCGCTCGTAGTGCAGGTGCCGCAACGAATCCACCAGTCGCGACGACCGCATCAACGGATTTGTCGAGGAGCATCAACGAGACTGCCCGGTGAGCACGGGCGAATCCCATCGCGAACTTTGCAGCACCCACCGGACCGCGATTGAGCGGCCGAGCGGGCGTCGTGTGATACTCCACGCCGGCAGATTTCAACATCCTCTGGTCGATTGCTCGCTCAGAGCATGCGATGCTGGCGAGGATGGATGCGTTCTGAAGGTTCTCCGCAATCGCAAGGGCAGGGGCGATGTGGCCGCCACTTCCCCCGCCTGCGATCAACACATGCGCCATGGCATCAGGCATGGCGCACCGGCGCAGTTTCCGGTGCCGCCGTCGAGGCGCGGTCAATCGACGCAATGAGACCAATGCAGAAGGCGGTCAGCAGCCAGCCGGTCCCTCCGCTACTCAATAGCGGTAGCGCAATGCCCTTGGTTGGTGCGAGACCTGTCACTACCAGAATGTTGATGCAGGCCTGAAGCCCGATGGTGCTGGTGATGCCGATCACCAACAGCCGGCGAAAAGCATCGGTCTGACGCAAGGCTATCGACGCGCCCAAGAAAAGCAGGCCACAGTACAGCAGCCCAATGGCAACGGCGCCGAGAAGGCCGAGTTCTTCACAGGTAATGGCGAAGATGAAATCGGTCGTGTCTTCGGGCAGGTAACCAAATTTCTGCACGCTGTTGCCGAGGCCCGAACCGGCAAGGCCACCGCCACTGATTGCCGCCATGGACTGAATGATGTGATACCCAATCCCTTGCGGGTCGTTGTAGGGATCGAGAAATGCCCGCAGTCTGTCGAGGCGATAGGGGCTCGCCAACACCGCGCCAACAAACCCGGCAGCAGCGAGCGGGACAAGGCTCGCCAGATGCCAGAGTCGGCAACCTGCAGCAAGAAGCACGATGATCGCTACGGAGAAGATCAACACCGCCGTGCCGAGATCTTCCGCTGCAATGAGACCGCAGATCGCTGCCGTCGCCAACATCGGTGGAAGGAAGCCATTTCGGAAGGAACCCAGTTGGCGGCTTCTGGAAGCAGCCCACCATGCCAAGGCTGCGATCAGGCCCCACTTGGCGACTTCGCTTGGTTGGAATCCGAGGGGGCCGAGTTGAAGCCACCTGCGGGCACCATTGACTTCTCTTCCGATACCCGGCAGATGCACCGCCAACAACAGCGCGATGGAAATGGGTACGGCCCATGCAACAAGTGGGAGACCAAGAATGGGTTTTCGCAAGAAGCCGATGGGGACAAGCGATCCGGCCCACATGGCCAGAATGGCAGCACCTGCAAGCGCGGCGGGGCGGCCGGTGAGCATGTCGAAAAAAGTGACCGGATGATCAGCGTCAACCTGGAGCGCGGCAGAGTTGACCATCACGACACCGAAGACCAGAAGCGTCAGAGCAATCAGCACCATGCCTTGAGCGGCGCGCATACACCTCTGGTATCGGCAAGCAGCGAGGAGGCTGCCCAGATTCGCCGGTTTCGATAGGATGACCGGTTCGCACATGACACCGGAAGACAGTCAATACGAGTGCTGCCAACACATCTATCTGGAGACCTTTGGTTGCCAGATGAACGAGTTGGACAGTGAACTCGTCCAGAGTCAGTTGTCGGCGTTGGGGTACGCGTTCTCAGACGATCGCGATGCGGCGGATGTCGTGCTGTTCAACACATGTTCCGTTCGGCAACAGGCCGAGAACAAGGTGCTCAGCCGGGTGGGCGAACTCGGTATTGAGAAGAGTCAAGGACGCTCTCTGGTGGTGGGGCTGCTTGGCTGTCTCTGCGAGCGGGAGGGCCTCGGGCTGCTGCGCCGACATCCTCAGATCGACTTTCTCTGCGGCCCTGGGGAACTGGACAAACTACCGATTCTTCTGCGGAACGCCTCACAGGGAGAGTCGCAACTTGCCGCCGATCGCGCCGCGCTGCAGGGCAATCGCTCCCGCCGATCCACGGTGCTCGGGCGTGCGGAAGATGGGTTGGAGACACTGGATCGGGAGCGGTCGTTCGAAGCGGATTCGCAGGCCATTCGCAATCGATCGGCCTATGTCAGGATTACGCGCGGCTGCAACAAATTCTGCACCTACTGCGTCGTCCCCGCCACCCGTGGGGCTGAAGTACACCGTCCCCCCGAAGCGATCATCAGCGAGTGCCGGAGTCTCGCCGATGCCGGGGTCATTGAGGTGACACTCATCGGCCAGACGGTCAACCACTACACCTATACCCATGGCGTTGCCCTTTCGGCGGAGGGGAAGGAGTTGCCGCAGGTCGGCCCCGGCGGCAGAGCCTTCGAAAACGGCGTGAATCATGCTGGATCCGTGACATCGTTTGCCGAGTTGCTTCGCCGCGTACACGATGAGGTTCCTGCCATCGAGCGGCTGCGATTTGTGACCAGTTATCCGCGTGACTTCGGTGACGACATTCTGGAGGCCATGCGGGACTGTGAGCGGATCTGCCGCTACCTCCATGTGCCCGCGCAGTCCGGGTCCAACGCGGTGTTGGCTCGGATGAACAGGGGCTACTCAGTGGAGGAGTACGAGGACTTCGTTGCCCGCGCCCGCGCGATGATGCCGGATATCTCCATTGCCGGGGACATCATCGTTGGATTCTGCGGCGAAACGGAAGAGGACTTTCGTGCGACGAGCGATCTGCTGCGACGGGTTCGCTTCAAGAACAACTTCATCTTCCGCTATTCACCGAGGCCGGGTACGGCAGCGATGTCGCGCCTGGCAGATGATGTTCCGGAGGAAACAAAGAAACAGCGAATCAACAACCTTCTCGCGGTGCAATCGGAAATCAGCGGAGAAGTGCATGCCGCACTCAAGGGGCAGACCGTGTCGGTGTTTGTGCAGCGGGTAAGCCCCCAATCGTCAAAGATGGTTGACGGAGGGATTGACCTGCTTCGCCACAGTCGTGGCGTGCAGGTCAGCGGGCGAACAGAAGGCGATCTGATTTGCGTATTTGATGTGCCCCAGGACATCGCTGCAGAACAGGTCATTGGCAGCATTGTTGAAGTAGAGATCATGGACACCGGTCCCTTGCTGCTCCGGGGGGTGCTCCGGAGTTGGTAATCTAGGCAAGAATCGGAGGCCACAAATAGCGAACTAGCGAAAAATCGTTCCCTCCACGGTTGACACCTAGGGGCGTTCCAGTACCTTCAACCTGTTGCTGAGGCTATGCTTCGGCCCTCCGGGGTTGAGAACCGCCTCCCAAGGCTCCGCGGGGAGGGAACCGTGCAGGCATGGCCTGCGAAGGGGCAAGGGAAGGGGGGATCCGGGTGGAGACAATTGGGGAACACGGTTGCTTGGGCATCGATCTCAAGTCAGCTCTGGGTCACTCACCCACCTGCAGCCGATCACTAGTGTTTGTTCTAGATCTAGATTTAGGAAAGAAGAGGAAGAATTCCATGAAGACAAAAACGCTTTCCATGACCGCTGGCGTGGCCTCGCTCCTTTTTGCGGGCGCTGCTTCAGCGGGCTACCTCGGAATGAGCGGTGAAATTGTCGCAGTTGACGGTATTGCCGGTAGCCAGACGATCCGCGTATATGCGGACTTCGCTAATGCTGCTGACCAACTCAATGCGGTCTACGGCGACTCAACTCATACGCTGAACATCGACGCCAGCAGCAGTTTCTACCAGAACACGTTTGGTGGCTCGGTCAGCAATGACATCAACCCTGCTTTGTACGCGGCTTTCCCGAGCCTTGTGTACGACAGTTGGGTCACGATTGGTCTTGAAGATAATGTCGAAAACCAGATGCTCCACATCGGTGTTGACTTTGATGACTTTGCGAACAACGGCGGCGGCATCACGACCGACAACGGTTCGTGGTTCGCGACTCCGGATGATGCCCAGGTGGTTGCTGGTGCAGAACTCCGAGTCATGATCGGCCAGTTCACCGTAATGGGTGACGCCGGGTCCGTCTCTGGCGTGATCAATATGCAGGGCAAGAATGCTGACGGCTCCAACTGGGTCGCCAACGATGTCGCCTTTGAATTTGGCGATATTGTTCCGGCTCCTGGTGTCTTGGCACTTCTTGGTATCGCCGGCCTCGCTGGCCGCCGACGCCGCGCCTGACTGAGAATTTCGGCAAGGAGCCAAGGGTACGGTTCCTCTGCCGCTGATTCGACCTTTTTCAACAGCCGCCGCTGCGAAAGCAGCGGCGGCTGTCGTAGTGGTGAGGACCCGCTGGCGGGATGCACTGTCTAGAGCAGTGCCCATATGCAGATGGCGAGCGACACGACCGAGAACGCCCCCATGGCGAAGATGACGCCGCTGGAGGGCCGGTGGGGAGGCTCAGCGGACATGTCCATGCCCTCCATGTCGTGCGAGACAGGCGTGCCCACTGTGATCATGCCGTGCTTGAGGTGATGTGTTACGAGCCACCAGTTGATCGGATATGCACAGAGGAACCCTCCGAGCAGCGCGATGGACATGATGAACCAGAATGCTGGATTAGCCGGGCTGTGCGCACCTGCCACTGCGGGCATCCAGAGCCTCCCCACGAGCAGCATCCCGGCCATCAACAAGTTCATGGAGAGAAACTCCGGAACGAATGTCATCTTGAGGGACTTGATGTAGTTGCCACCAGCCATGTCCCGCATGGCAAACGCCTGGAAGAAAGTCCATCCGAACCCAAAGCCCAGCACATATTCAAGGGTGACATCCATTGCCGGGCTCAGTGTCAACAGGCTGCCGATCACCGCTCCGGCGATGATTCCAAGGCCATCGCCCGCGGCGCAGTGCATAGTCGACCCCAGCACCTGCCTCCATGTTGCGGCCACATAGGCCTTGTGTGTATTCGCCAGCGGCTCCCTGCACCCGAGCACATAGAAAAACGCCCCAAGCGGACCTGTGAAGAGCGTCAGGATGAAGAAACTCCACTTGAGCACCGGTGCTTCCGGCGTCCGCCCCAACAGGAGATCCAACCCCACAAACAGCGCTGATAAGGCCGTCAGAATGAACCAGAGCAGCATGACGCCATCGAGCATGAGCAGAGTTTCCCTTTGGGGCCTGCGGGTCCAATAACATCCTTCCCATGCAGGCTTGCGGGGAGTCTAGTGCTAATGAGCCCGCACAGGTGGACCATAGGCTGCCTTCTTAACCTTCCCATGGTTGCCAAATCACAGAGATGGCGCATGGTTGGCCCGTGGAAGTGGGGTCGCATGAAGCTGCGGGAAACGGCTTCAGAAACGCGTCCCCGAGCTTGAGTCGAAATGAACCTCATCAATCAAGAGTCAGAGGAGATTACGAGAATGAAACGGATCAACTGGTCCATTACAGCAGCGGGCGTCGCTTCGCTCGTAGCAGGAAGCTCGGCCTTTGCCGACCTCAACAGCATCTCGGTTGATGCCATCGACAGCGGGATGGGACTCGGCACGACATACCGCGTGTACGCGGATGTTGACGCCGGCGACCAGGTCAATGCTGTGTATGGCGATGCCGGTGCTGCCCTGCACATCGAGAGTTCGGCCTCATTTTACCAAAATGCATTTGGTGGAAACACGCCGCCGTCTGCCGCGCTGATTGCGGTGTTCCCAAGCCTTGAGTTCGACAGTTTTGTGTCCATTGGACGGCTGACGGACACCGACGACGGCATGCTGGAAATCGGCATTGACTGGAGCGCGTTTGA
>PVBE012627778.1_pt1 | contig 11947 bp, 11 predicted proteins | sample 1631181 | NCBI WGS metagenome assembly PVBE01 (sample SAMN08397723, study PRJNA350692) | Marine metagenome, whole genome shotgun sequencing project. | isolation source: water | place: Pacific Ocean | collected 2012-04 | reverse complement strand
GGGCTCATCTTTCTAAACTTTGTAGAACAAAGATTGGGAATTACGATTTAGAAAATGCTTATGAATTGCAAGAAATTGAAAGAAAATTCAAATAGTAATAATACTTGACAACCGCTTTCGAATGTAGTATATTAGCGCCTTTAAAAAATCAACAAAGAATATTATGAAATCTCAAATAATGAAATATAAACTCTCGCACTTTTCTTTTAACCTGCCTGAAGCAAGAAAAGCAAATAAACCATCAAAAAACAGGGATGAATCCAAATTAATGGTGCTGTATAAAGAAAGCGGAAAGATTGAACACAAAAAATTCAAAGACATCATTGAATATTTTAACGATGGAGATGTGATGATTTTGAATAATACCAAGGTTTTCCCTGCAAGAATTTACGGTAATAAGGAAAAAACAGGTGCCAGAATAGAAGTTTTTATTCTTAGAGAATTAAACAAAGAAAGCCGGCTTTTTGATGTATTAGTTGATCCTGCCAGAAAAATAAGAATCGGGAATAAACTTTATTTTGGAGAAGATGATGAGTTGGTAGCCGAAGTAATTGATAATACAACTTCAAGAGGAAGAACATTACGTTTTTTATATGATGGTTCTTATGATGAATTTAAAGAAACTCTTACAAAACTAGGGCAAACACCTCTTCCTAAATATATAAAAAGAGAGCCGACTGCAGAAGATGATGAAAGATACCAAACTATTTATGCAAAGCATAGTGGTGCTATTGCAGCTCCGACTGCAGGCTTGCATTTTAGTCGAGAATTGATGAAGCGCCTTGAGATAAAAGGAATTAACTTTGCAGAAATTACGCTACATGTCGGACTTGGTACTTTCCGCCCTGTTGAAGTAGAAGACCTTTCCAAACACAAAATGGATTCTGAAGAAATAAGCATAACTGATCAAGCCGCTAATATTATAAACAAAGGAAAAGTTGAAAATAAGAAAATATGTGCAGTTGGAACTACAAGTGTTAGAACTATTGAAAGTTCTTATACTACCCATAATCATGTTGTTCCGTTTGAAGGATGGACTAATAAATTTATTTTCCCTCCTTATGAGTTTAAAATTCCAAATTGTATACTCACCAATTTTCACCTACCCAAATCAACTTTACTTATGCAAATTGCGGCTTTTGGAGGGCATGAATTGGTGCTAAAGGCTTATAAAGAAGCGATTAAGAAAAAGTATAATTTCTATACTTATGGGGATGCCATGCTAATAATATAAAGATGAAAAAAATCGCTTTAATAGTCGCTGGAGGAAAAGGAGAACGCATGAATGCAAATGTTCCAAAGCAATTTTTATTATTAAACGATTTGCCCATTTTAATGCACACTATAAATGCTTTTGCTGATTTTGACAAAAGAATCTTGGTGCTTCCACAATCTCAAATTGACAATTGGAATGCGCTTTGCATACAATATATGTTCAATACTAAACATACTATTGTCACTGGAGGAATCAATCGATTTGGTTCTGTGAAAAATGGCTTGAAAAAAGTAGATGAGGATAGTATTGTTGCTATTCATGATGGTGTCCGGCCGCTTATTTCAAAAAATCTGATTGAGGGACTAATTTCTGCAACAAAAAAAGGAATAGGAATTGTGCCTGTTATTCCCATCAAAGATTCTTTGCGAAAAATAGAAGGGAATAAATCAAAGGCGACAAGCAGAAGTAATCTGTATAAAGTACAGACTCCACAATGTTTTTTTTCAAGCACTATTAAAGACGCTTATAACCAAATTTTTTCTATTTTTTTTACAGATGATGCTTCTGTTCTAGAAAGCAATGGTGGGAAAATATTTACTGTTTTAGGCGAAGAGAAAAACCTTAAAATTACTAATAAAGAAGATTTGAGTATTGCAGAGATATTTATGCGACAATAGTAACTGTTTCTAAATCTTCAATCAAATTTACTCCGGGAATTTTCCCTTTTTCAAAAGTTCCAAACTTTTCAAAGCCCAAAGCATCTGCTCCATTTTTGCAAGCAATCTTAAGCAAAGTATTTAACTCAAAATTTGAATTCTTTTGAATAATTAAAAGCTCTTCCAAAATAGAAAAGGAATTATTGGAAGCTAAACTATCCGTACCAATACATAATTTCTCAGTGTCAAAAATTCTATAATCTGGTAAAGAATTTTCAATATATAAATTTGCCCTTGGACAAGTGCAATAGTAGTTATCCGTTATTTCCTCTTGTAAAGTAAAGGTGTTGTGTACCAATAACATTTTATTATTTCCCAATTCTTCTAAAACATCTATTGATTTAGCTCTTTTCTTCCAAATTTCAGGACTTGCATTAATAGAGGTAAGCCAAGTGTAAAAAGAGCCATTCTTGTTTTTAAACAACTCATTTTCAGCTTCAGTTTCTTGCATATGAATACTAAATAATTCATCATTCTTATCGAAATTATTAGCAATTTTTTGCATCAATCTAGATGGCACAGAGAAAGGGGCGTGAGGCACAATAGTTGCTTTTTCTCCAACTTCTCTAAATGCATCTCGTATTTTCAAAATCTTTTTTAATGTTCTTTCAATTTTATCCTCTTCTATCTGAAATATTTCAATAAAATTGTAATAATGTATGTTGTTTTTTTGCTTTTGCAAAAGTGTATCTGTGGTGTTACAAATATCCCCAACAGCAACTATCCCATTTTTTATCATTTGCTTTTCAGATTCAGTAATTGCATCTAGGACCTCTTCCTTACAATAATTATTCCTTTGCTTTACTGTTTCGATAAAATTCAAGAATCCTTTCCTCTCTTCTGCAATCCCTTTTAAATGACTCAACTCCAAATGACAATGGGCATTAATAAATCCCGGACATAAAGATCCCTTAAAAATCTCCAAATTGTCAAAAGGGATATCATCCCTTGTATTAAAAATATGAAGTACTTCCCCTTTATCAGAAATCTGTAAAACTCCTTCTTTTATAGGAGAGATATGTAGTGGGTACAAATAATCAGCAGTTAAAAATCGCATAGCACAAAAGTAATATATCTTTGCAAACAATTATGAGTAATAAAAAAGACATCCGCTTACTAGAGTTTGTTGAAATTCAATACTTCTGTAAATCTAATGGCCTCCCAAATTTTCGAGCAAAACAGATGTGGGAATGGCTGTGGAAAAAAAAAGCTACTTCATTTAAAGAAATGACATCCCTTTCAAAACAAATACGGGACTTATTTACTTTACATTTTACTATAAATCCAATAAAAATTTATAAAGCCGAAAGAAGCATAGATGGTACCATAAAATACAGTCTGCAACTACAGGATAAATTATTAATTGAAAGTGTTTTAATCCCATCAAAAAAGAGATTAACTGCTTGTATTTCATCGCAGGTTGGCTGTAGTTTAACATGTAATTTTTGCGCAACAGGAACCCTCAAACTTGATAGAAACTTAACAACTGCTGAAATTTACGATCAAGTTTTTATCCTAAATGAAGAGGCAATATCCAACTTTGGAAAACCATTATCAAATATTGTATATATGGGAATGGGGGAGCCACTTTTAAACTATAAATCACTTTTAGGAAGTATCGATTTTATCACAAATCAGCACGGATTAGGGATGTCTCCAAAAAGAATTACTGTTTCAACTGCTGGTATTGCCAGCATGATTAATAAATTGGCTGATGATGAGGTGAAATTTAATTTAGCAATCTCTTTGCACACAGCAGTTGATAGTAAAAGGGATATTTTAATGCCATTAAATCAGAAAATAAAATTAGCCGAACTAAGAGAATCTATAAGATATTTTTATGATAAGACTGGAATTAGAGTTACTTACGAATACATCCTTTTTAAAAATTTGAATGATAGTATTGAAGATGCTAAACAATTAATTCAATTTACAAAAGTTAGCCCTTGCAAAATAAATCTAATTGAATACAATCAGATTAATAACGTCTCATATAAAAAATCAAGCAGAAAAACTTCAGAAAACTTTATTAAATATCTGGAAGAAAAAAAAGTAATAGTTAATTTAAGAAAAAGTAAAGGGAAGGATATTTCTGCAGCTTGCGGGCAACTTGTAAATAAGCTTAAATAACTTTTTAACAAGCTTTTTTATCTGCTCTTTTAGCACAAACTTCTTTGTATATTCGCTCTCTATCTTGTTAACATTTTGAATGACATAAAACAAATACAAGCGCCTATCTTAGAGGAAATGCAACTTTTCGAAAAAAAGTTCAAAGCTTCTTTAAGTAGTAATGTCTCTTTGTTAGATAAAATAATGCATTACATTATCAAAAGAAAGGGTAAAAAAATGCGACCAATGTTTATTTTTTTGTCAGCAAAATTATGTGGAAAAATTACTGAAAGTAGTTATACTGCTGCCTCCCTAATTGAGCTTTTACATACAGCAACTCTAGTACATGATGATGTTGTTGATGAATCAAATTTTAGAAGAGGATTCTTTTCTATTAATTCGCTTTGGAAAAATAAAATTGCTGTTCTAGTAGGAGATTTTTTACTTAGCAGAGGATTGCTTCTAGCAATTGAAAAAAATGAGATTCAAATACTAAAAATAGTTAGTAATGCAGTTAAGGAGATGAGTGAAGGAGAACTTTTGCAAATTGAAAAAGTAAGAAAATTAGATATAACTCAAACAATTTATTTTGAAATAATTCGAAAAAAAACAGCAGCTCTTATTGCTGCCTGTTGTGCTTGTGGTGCTAGTTCAATAAAACAAGATGAAAAGATTGTGAAAAAATTATACCTTTTTGGAGAAGCAATTGGCATTTCTTTTCAAATTAAAGATGATTTGTTTGATTACAGTTATAATCCACTAATTGGCAAACCAACAGGAATAGATATTAGAGAGAAAAAAATGACATTGCCTTTAATTTATTCTATGAATAATTGTAGTTATGATCAAAAGAAAAAGATTATTAATATCATTAAAAATCATAATAAAGATAGTAAGAAAGTTTCTGAAGTTATTGCCTTTGTGAAAGAAAGTGGCGGGCTAGACTATGCAATAAAAAAAATGCAGCAATATCGTCAAAAAGCTCTAGATATTTTAAAAGAATTCCCAGAGAATGATGCAAAAGAGGCTTTGAAAAAAATGATTGATTTTGTAATTAGCAGGAAACAATGATTATAAAAGAAACCATAGATAAAATTTTCGAAACTATAAGAGTTGAAGAGGTTGTGGGAGATTTTGTGCAACTTAAAAAAAGAGGTGCAAATTACATTGGGCACTGCCCATTTCATAATGAAAAAACGCCTTCATTTACGGTTTCTGCAACTAAAGGGATTTATAAATGTTTTGGTTGTGGTAAGGGGGGAAATAGTGTCAGTTTTGTGATGGAACACGAACATTATTCTTATCCTGAAGCTTTAAAATATTTGGCGGAAAAATACAATATAGAAATAGAAGAAAAAGAGCTTAGTCCAGAGCAAAGCATTAGGGCAAATGACAGAGATAGTTTGTATATTATTAATGCTTTTGCAAACAAATACTTTCAGGAACAGTTATGGAAAAGTGAGGAAGGGAAAGCTGTTGGATTAAGCTATTTTCAGGAAAGAGCTTTTTCAGAAGAAATCATAAAAAAATTTCAATTAGGCTATAGCCCTAAACAAAAAAATGCGTTCAGTAAATTAGCTTTAGAATCATCTTATAAAGAAAAATATCTAGAAGATGCTGGGCTTTCAATCCTAAAGCATGGGAATACTACCGATAGATTCAGAGAAAGAGTAATGTTCCCCATTCATAGTTTTTCTGGTAGAATTTTGGGGTTTGGGGGTAGAACCTTACAAAAAGAAAACAAAGCAAAATATGTAAATTCTCCAGAAAGTTTAATCTATTATAAAAGTAAAATTTTATACGGAATCTATTTTGCAAAACAGCAAATTAGCAAAGAAAATAATTGCTATATTGTAGAAGGATACACAGATGTAATTTCCTTACATCAATCTGGAATTAAAAATGTAGTCTCTTCTTCAGGGACTTCCCTTACTTCTGAACAAATCAAACTAATAAACCGATTTACAAAAAATATTACTATACTTTTTGATGGAGATGCTGCGGGAATAAACGCTTCTTTTAGAAGTGTTGATATGATCCTTTCTGAGGGGATGAATGTAAAAATTGTCTTATTCCCAGAAGGAGAGGACCCAGATTCGTTTGCTAACAAAAATAGCCAAGAAGAGTTGAAAGATTATTTAGGGAAAAAGAGTAAAGATTTTATTACTTTCAAAACAGATGTTCTAAGTAAAAATATAAATAATGACCCTGCAAAAAGGGTGGGGATGATAAAGGATATTGCATCATCAATTGCTCAAATTCCAGATGATATTAGCCGCTCTGAATACATAAAGATTTGTAGCAGAACGCTTTCTGTAAAAGAATTAGAATTCTCAAAAGAAGTTAGTCTCCAAAAGAACAAAAAAATCAACTCTTCTCCTTCAATAGAAGACGCAGGTAAAAAAGATGTTGATAGCTCTTCTAATAAAAGAAACAAAGAAGAAAAAGAAATTGTTCGGCTTTTGCTTAATTACGGAAACGAAACATTGAAAATTGAGGATGAAAATATCAGTATTGCTAATTTTATTATTGATGAGTTGGGGGCAGATGATATTAGTTTTGAAAATGAAAGTATTCAAAGTTTGATGAACGAAATCTTTCATCAAGTAGATAATGACGGAAAGATTACATTAGACTATTTTACACTTCATATAAATTCGACAATAAGTAATCTTTCTATCGATTTAATTAGCAACAAACATGATATGAGTAAAAATTGGGAGCAGAAACACAGAATCTTAACAGGATCAGAAAAAACCAAACTAAGAAAAGCTGTAGAGAATGCGATTTATGCTCTAAAATTGAAACATTTAGATAAAAAACTCAGCAACATTCAACAGCAATTGAAAGACCATCCTTCCGATTTTGAAAAGATTACAAAATCATATGCAAAACATTTAAATATACGAAAACTTATCGTAGAAAAGCTAGGAAGAACTATATGTTAGTTCTTATATCTCTTATTTTTAGTTGTAGGTTCTTTCTTCCATTCCAATTATTTTCATCAATAGAATAACAAACATCAAAAGGGGTCCCATTGTTGGTTTTATCAAAGTGATGAGCTAACCCAAAACCAATACTACTAATTGATTTTGAACAATCTTCATTAATAATATTTAATCGTAAATGGGTTCTATCGGGTCCTATTTTGCTTCCATATCCGCTATCAGAAACTCCTTTCGAAATAAAAATTGGTGTCATATTTTTTGGCCCAAAGGGAGTAAATTGCTGAACAATTCTAAATAGTTTATCATTAATTTGATCTAACTGAATTTCCATGTCGATAGATATTTCAGGGGTGAGCTGCTCCTTAGTAATAGTTTCTAAAACTACTTTTTCAAAAGAATTCATAAATTCTTGTAAATTTTCCTTTTTCAAACTTAGTCCAGCTGCATATTTATGCCCACCAAACTTGGATAGGTGTTTTTCACATTGTAATAGTGCATTATACAAATCAAAGCCTTTTACTGACCGGGCAGACCCTGTCAGAATCCCCTCTTCTTCTACTAAAACTATAGTTGGCTTATAGTGTTTCTCTATTAAGCGAGAGGCTACAATGCCCACGATTCCTTTATGCCAATTAGAACTAAAAACAATCGTTGATTTTTTATTTTCATCTATCATTGTTAAAGCATCATTAGTAATGTTTTGGTCAAGCTCTCTTCTTTCTAAATTGACTTTTTCTATTTCGTCTGCTAATTTTTTTGCTATATTAAGATCATTTTCAATCAATAATTCAACTGCAAACTTTCCGTGACGCAACCTTCCTGCGGCATTGATTCTTGGAGCAATTCCAAAAACAATATCAGAAATAGTATACTTCCCCTTTCGGTTTGTTATGTTCATTAGTGCTTTAATTCCTACTCTAGGATTTTCATTTATTTGCTTTAACCCATAAAAAGAAAAAAGTCTGTTTTCGTCCACCATTGGAACGATATCGGCAGCAATACTTACTACTAATAAATCTAAAAGTGGAGTGATTTCATTAAATGGGATTTGATTCTTTTCGCAATACGCTTGTATTAATTTAAAGCCAACTCCACAACCAGAAAGGTCTTTGAAAGGATAGTTGCAATCTGCTTGTTTTGGATTTAAAACTGCAATTGCATTAGGTATTTTTTCTGTGGGAGTGTGGTGGTCACAAATGATAAAATCTATACCTTCCTCATTCGCATAATCAATTTGTTCAACGGCTCTTATCCCGCAATCTAAAGCAATAATTAATGAATAATTATTTTCTGATGCATGATTAATTCCTTGAATTGAAATCCCATAACCTTCCTTATATCTGGAAGGAATATAATAATTTATATTCTGATTGTATTTTTGCAGAAAAAGATACATCATAGCAACTGAAGTTGTCCTATCTACATCATAATCCCCATAAATTAAAATCTTCTCTTTATTTGCAATTGCATTCTCAATTCTTCTAACAGCTTCTTGCATATTTTTCATTAAATAAGGATCGTGAAGATGAGAAAATTCTGGGCGAAAAAACTTCTTAGCATCATCAAAAGTAATTATGCCTCTTAATACTAATAACTGTGCCACAATTTTGCTAACTCCTAATTTTTCAGCTAAAGATTGCGCAATTGCTTTGTCCGTAATTTTAATTTTCCAATTTTTCCTCATTTTGTTTTTGTGTAAAATCTGCTTGAATCAAAATAGAATATTTGTGAATTAACTCAAAAATATCAACAATTGCCTTTTCATCCAATCCAAATTCTTTTACATCTTGTTTTCTGTTTTTAAGAATTTCAAACCATCTTTCTATCTGGAAGATAGTTATTTTATTTTCTTGTTTAAACTTAGCAATTTCTTCAACAATTTTCTTTCTGTTAGCAAGAAAACTTACTATTTTTTTATCTAGTATGTCAATTTTATCTCTAAAACCAACTAATTGTTGGTTTAAATAATTGTTATTAATTTTTGCTTTTTTCAGAATTAAATTATCTAATAGTATCGTTAGTTCTTTTGCAGTAATTTGCTGCTCAGCATCACTAAGTGCTTTTTTGGGATCGTGATGAGTTTCTACCATCAAACCATCCAAATTTAAATCCATTGCAATTTGAGAAATTTCTTCTACCATATAGTTTCCTCCTGCAATATGTGAAGGATCGCAAATAATGGGTAAATCTCGCATCTCTTCTCTTAATTTTATTGGTAATTCCCATTTAGGATCATTTCTAAAAGCTGATTTTTGATAACTATAAAATCCTCTGTGAATTGCAGCAATTTTATTAATCCCAACTTTATTTAGTCTCTCAAAAGCGCCAATCCACAATCCTAATTCTGGATGAATAGGATTTTTTACAAAAACAGGGATATCAACTCCTTTTAGCGCTTCTGCTATTTCTTGTACATAAAACGGATTTACAGTTGTTCGTGCGCCAATCCACAACATGTCAATTTCTGCTCCCAGACAAAGTTCTACATGTTTTGCCGTTGCTACTTCAGTTGCTACTTTTAATCCATATTCTGTTTGCACATTATTTAGCCATTTTAATGATTTCTCTCCTATTCCTTCAAAGGAATTTGGCTTTGTTCTTGGTTTCCAGACTCCTGCCCTAAAAACATCAATAGTGTCTTTAATTTCATGTGCAATCTGTAATATCTGATTTTCAGATTCTGCACTACAAGGGCCTGCAATTATAAATGGTTTTTTATTTGTAAATTTATTTTTCCTCATTTTTTCCCTTCTACAATAATTACAAATTCTCCTTTTGGCTTTTTCTCATCAAAATGTCGCAAAATCTCAAATACTCTACCTCTTATTGTTTCTTCAAATATTTTGCTTATTTCTCTAGAAACAGATGCTTTTCTGTCTTTCCCAAAGTATTCAGCAAACTGATTTAGTGTTTTAATAATTCTATAGGGAGACTCATAAAAAACCATTGTTCTTTCTTCTTCAGCTAAAAGTTTTAATCTTGTTTGCCTCCCTTTTTTAACAGGTAAAAATCCTTCAAAAACAAATTTTTCATTTGGTAATCCTGAATTCACCAGAGCAGGAACAAAAGCTGTTGCCCCTGGCAAACAATCTACCTCTATCCCTTCTTTAACACATTCTCGTACAAGTAAAAATCCGGGATCAGAAATAGCAGGAGTTCCTGCATCAGAAATTAGCGCAAAAGTCTCCCCTGATTTTAGCCTGTCAACATATTTTAACAAAACCTGATGCTCATTATGCATATGAAAAGAAACCAATGAGGTTTCAATTTCATAATGCGAAAATAACTTTCTTGATGTTCGAGTGTCCTCTGCTAAAACTAAATCTACTTCTTTTAGCAGGCGCATTGCCCTTAAAGTAATGTCCTCCAAATTTCCTATAGGAGTAGGTATAATATACAGTTTTGACATCTTACAAAATTATAGAAATAGTGGATAAAATTCTAGTTTAGGAGAAATTCTTATTGTAGGTGCTGGCAAATGAAAATAATTAACCCAATGTTTTACTTTCTTACCTGTAGGAGAATCCCACTTTTTTAACATTTTTGGGATATCATAATCTAATGCAATATACCATTCATTTTGCCCTCCAGTTTTAGTATTATTTTTGTCTAAATATTGAGTGTCATCCAAGCCAAAACCAATGGCAATATTCAACCATTCTGGCCAGCAACAAGTTTCAGTAAAATGATTTACATCAAAAGTCATCCAATAAGTTTGATTAGGATAATCATCTTGCCAGGCATATTTATTTATTTCTTTACCTCTTTGCCTGTCTAATTCCCAATAAATATCAGATTGTTTATAATATGAAAACTTAAAATTTATTGCTTTTAAATCATCATTATAATATTGTGCAACTGGCCATATAGCGCCAGCTGAACCCAATGCTAAATCCCATTGACTAAATCCCCAATAGGGAGCATAAGCATCTTTCATTTCAATAGCAAGCTGCAAGCCAGAACCAAATGCTGCTCCATACCAAAGTGATTGTTTTTCATTCATTCCTGCCCACTTCATTGATGATGAAAAAACATCAGCAGCTTCCAGTCCACCCATAAAATGCCCAACTTTATCCACATTCAATGCATATGTTAAATCTGCGCCATTGTCAAAATGAAATTCTGTTTGTTTTTCGCTCCACCAAGAATTTTGTATATACCAATAAGACCCTCCAAGTGCAGCTCCTAAACTACTTCCTGCTATCAAAATACGCTTTTTATTTACTTTTATCGTATCGATCTGAGCTAAAATTTCCTGACAAAACAAGGCAGATAGTACTACTAAAAACAAACTTTTAAATTTCATAAATTTTGAAATTGCTTTTTATACTTTTGTTAGCAAACATAAACAAAGGCACATTAATAAAACTGATAAAAAAAATGTTTTTAGAATCTCCAACTGACCATCCAATGCAAAAAGGCAGTATTGAAGTAATATGTGGTTCTATGTTTTCTGGCAAAACAGAGGAGCTGCTGAGAAGGCTGAAAAGAGCTAAATATGCTAAACTCAATATTAAAATTTTTAAACCTAAAGTCGATACTAGATATGATAAGGAGAAAGTAGTTTCTCATGATGAAAATTTCATAGAATCAATAGTAGTTGAGGGCTCTAATGAAATATTATCATTTATTGAGAAGGCTGAAGTGGTTGCTATTGATGAGGCTCAATTTTTTGATGAAAATTTATTTATCGTATGTAATCAGATTGCAAATACTGGAATAAGAGTAATAGTTGCTGGGCTTGATATGGATTTTTTAGGGAATCCTTTTAGCCCAATGCCACAACTTTTAGCTGTTGCTGAGCACATCACAAAAGTGCATGCTATTTGTTTGAATTGCGGATCAATTGCCAATCATTCTTTCCGAAAAACAAATGACAGTGAATTAGTAAAACTAGGAGAAGGTAATGAATATAAGCCTCTTTGCAGGAAATGTTTTAATGCTAAAATGAATTAATG
>PVBE012237214.1_pt1 | contig 11947 bp, 10 predicted proteins | sample 1631181 | NCBI WGS metagenome assembly PVBE01 (sample SAMN08397723, study PRJNA350692) | Marine metagenome, whole genome shotgun sequencing project. | isolation source: water | place: Pacific Ocean | collected 2012-04 | reverse complement strand
TCTCGCCACCTGGGCAGCGCGGCCCGGGTCAAGGTGAGCAGCGCCTCGACTCGGTAGAGCGATGGGTCGAGCCCCTCGGCCTCGTAGCGCTCGTTGACGCGCGTGATCCAACGGGTCACGTTCGCGAAGGCGTTACCACCCGAGGTCAAGCGCTGCGCGTTGTGCAGGTCGGCCGGGCCGTCGAGCGAGGTGCTGATCTCCACCCGGTTCTCGACCAGGTAGTCGAGCTTGTCCTCGTCCATGAAGGTCATGTTGGTGACCAGGGCGAAGGAGAGCTTCTTTGCCCCCCCAGCGTTGAGCTTGCGTGCGTACTCGACCGTGTGACGCACCGCCTCGAAGTTCGCCAGCGGCTCGCCACCCTGGAACTCGATCAGGATGTGGTCGTTGGTTGACTCGAAGATCCGGTCGACGACGTGCTCGACCGTCTCGAGCGACATGTCATAGCCAGGCCGCGCCATCGGCACACGACTCGCGTGGCAGTAGCGACAGGTATGGTCACATCGCAGGGTGATGACCATGACGTGGAGGTTGGGGCCGTGGTGCAGGTAGCCCCAGCGCTGGGCGAGCGCCAGACCGAGCGCGTCCTCGTCCACCTCGCTCGCCACGAAGCCGGCGCGCACCAACTCGGCATGAGCGGGTGAGTCGGAGGGCAGGCTACCCAGGAGGAAGCTGGCGTAATCCGACGCCGACAGGAGGACTGACTGACAGAAGTCATTGGAGAGCACCACGTCGTCGCCCAGTCGCCGCCGCTGATGAGGCATCACCTCGGCGCCAACGCCAGCGATCTCCGTGGTCGGCGGAGCCTTCGGTGTCGTGTCGAGGTTCGGATACGCGCCGGCGCCCACGGTCACGACCCGCTCCACGGTGGCGCCATGACGCGCCCAGAGCTGCGCTCGGCGACGCTCCCACGTCAGCGCGGACACGAAAGAGTCCGCCACCGCCTCGAGCGACGGTCCGGCATCACCGCTTCGCAAGCGCAACTCGACGTGCGTCTGTTCGCCGTCAGCGCCGCGACCCAGGAGCACCCAGGCGCGGTCGATCATCTCATGGGCTGCCGCGAGCAGCGCCCCCTCGTCATCCGGCCCGAGCGTCACCGCGACGTTTGCCACGTCCGCCGCAATGTCGATGGTGATGCCGCCGTCCATTGATTGCGCGTCCATCTCAGCCCTCCTCCTCGTCACGGTCTAGCCACCCCGCTTCGCGCGCCGCCTCGGCGAGCGTCCCAAGGCTCCATCGGTCGACTTCTGTGCTCAGCGGCCCGTGCTCGACCATCTCGAAGCGCGTCACCTCGGGGCCCTTGACGCCCAGGGTCTCACCGGTCATGGGCGCGGAGGCGCCCGAGGCCAGGAAGGCCACGACCTCGCTGATGTGGGCGGGTGACAGCGCCTCGGCGTCCGCGTCAGCGTAGCGGGCTAGACCGGACGTCATCCGCGTCAACGCGATCGGAGCGACGGCGTTGACCCGAATGTCCCAGCGCGCGAGCTCCATGGCCGCGATCCGCGTCAGCCCGTAGATGCCAGCCTTGGCGGCCCCGTAGTTGCACTGCCCGAAGTTGCCGTAGAGCCCGCTCACCGAGGTCGTGTTGACGATCGTGCCGCCGTCGCCCTGCGCACGCATCTGCCGGGCCGCTGCCTGAGTGCATGCGAAGGTCCCCTTCAGGTGCACGGCGATAACCGCGTCCCACATCGCCTCGTCCATCTTGAGCAGCGTCCGGTCGCGGAGAATCCCCGCGTTATTCACCCATACGTCGATCCGGCCGTAGGCCTCGAGCGCACGCGCGACGATGGCCTGGGCCCCATCCATCGTCGCCGCCGTGGCCGTGGAGGCGACCGCCTCTCCACCTGAGGCGTTGAGCGTCGCCGCGACCTCCTCGGCCAGCCCGGCGTCTGCCGCGTCGCCGCTTAGCGCCGCGCCCACATCGTTGACCACGACCCGCGCTCCGAGCGCGCAGAACCGGGTGACGTGGGCCCGGCCGATGCCCTGTCCAGCGCCCGTCACGACCACCACTCGCTCTTTGAAACCTTTCATTTGACTTCTGTTTATCACTGGTTCAAGAGTGGGAACGAACGTTCGTTCAATCTGCGCTTGTCGTCAAGTGAGGAGTGCACGTCATGGGAATCGAAGCGACATGCTGGGAGCTGCAAGAAGCAGGCCGGCCTCTGGCTTGTGTGACGAGAACGCTGGCGGACCCAGGGCATGACGAGGTGCTCGTCGAGATCATCGCCAACGGCATGTGCCATACAGATCTCGGCTTCTGGGACGGCTCCGTGAAATGCAACAAGGCGCTCCCTCTCGTGCTGGGGCACGAGGCGGTGGGCCGCGTCGTGGCGGCGGGCGAGGGGGCTACCGGGTGGCTCGACCGCCTGGTGATCGTGCCTGCGGTGCTGCCCTGCGGAGACTGCGCGTTCTGTGAGGCTGGGCGTGGCAATGCGTGTCTGGAACAGCTGATGCCCGGCAACGACATCGACGGCGCCTTCGCGACACATATGCTCGTCCCTGCGGCGCCGCTGGTGCCAGTCCTGGATCCCCCAGCTGGCTTCGACGTGCGGCTGCTGAGCGTGGTGGCGGACGCAGTGTCGACGGCGTATCAGGCTGTGCGGCGCGCCGACCTGCAGGAGGGCGATCTGGCGGTGGTCGTTGGCGCCGGTGGCGTGGGCGGCTTTCTGGTGCAGATCGCGGCGGCGCTGGGTGCGCGTGTGGTCGCCATGGACGTGGCGCAGCACAGGCTGGATTTGCTTCGTGAACATGGAGCCGAGGCGACCGTATCGCTTCAGGGGCTCGACGCACGAGACGGTCGTCGAGCGCTGCGCGAGGTCACCCGCGGCTGGGGGATCTCATCATTGCGCACGAAGATCTTCGAGTGCGCCGGCGTGGGCGCGGCCCAGGCGCAGGCCTATACCCTCCTCGCTCGCGGCAGCGTCATGGTCCAGGTCGGATTCAGCCGTGACAAGACCGAGCTCCGGCTGGGCAACCTGATGGCTTTCGACGCGACGGTGCATGGGACCTGGGGCTGTCCGCCCGAGGTCTACCCCGAGGTCCTCGAGCTGATCTTCGCCGGAAAGGTCGCCATCGCGCCTTTCGTCGAGTTCGCGCCCATGGCCGAGGTGAACCGGGTCCTCGATGACATGGCTCATCATCGCCTCACACGCCGCGTAATCCTGGAAAACTAACCCGCCACGGCAGGAGTCCACCCATGACTAATCTCATCAACCACGACCTCGTCCCAGACCTTGAGTTTCAGGAGATCGTCTACGAGCGGCGCCCGGTCCTCGACCGGCAGGGCGCGCCGATGGAGGGGTTGCACCAGGTCTGGATCTGGCTGGACAACGAGCGGCAGCTCAACAGCTACACCACGAGCGCCGTCAAGGAGATCATCCTCGCTTTCCGACGCGCCAGCGCAGACCGTCGAGCCGTCGCTGTCGTCTTCACGGCCAAGGGTGAGCGTTCGTTCTGCACCGGCGGCAACACCGCCGAGTACGCGACCTACTACGCGGGGCGCCCACTGGAGTACGCCCAGTACATGCGCCTTTTCAACGACATGGTGACCGCCATCTTGTTGTGCGACAAGCCGGTCATCTGCCGTGTCAACGGGATGCGCATCGGCGGCGGGCAGGAGATCGGCATGGCCTGCGACTTCTCCGTCTCCGGCGACCACGCCCGCTTCGGTCAGGCCGGTCCGGTGCATGGCTCCGCGCCCGACGGGGGCTCCACGGACTTCCTTCACCTCTACGTGGGCTACTCCAAGGCCGCCGAGTCGCTGGTCCTCTGCGGCAAGCCCTGGTCTGCGCTCAAGTCCCAGCGCCTCGGTCTGCTCAACCGCGTCGTCCCCGTCCACCGGGACAGCGACGGCGAGTGGGTGGCCAACCCGATGGTGATCACCGACAAGACCCTGGACGAGTTTGGCAACCCGGTGCTCGGTGAGTGGCGTGGAGGGGCCGAGCGTGACGCGGCCAAGGCGCGCCTGAAGGAGTTGACCATCGATCTGAGTGGGCTCGACGAGGCCATCGATGAGCTGGTCACCACCCTGGCTCACACCTTCCCGGACTGCACCCACAAGACGCTCGAGGGGCTGCGCAAGAAGAAGCTCGAGCACTGGTACGCCAACAGCGAGACGAACCGCAGCTGGCTCGCGCTGAACATGAACACCGAGGCGATGGCCGGCTTCAACGCCTTCCATCACGGTGAGCGTGGTGAGCGAGAGATCGACTTCGCGCTCTTGAGGCGTCGGTACGCCGAGGGCGTCCCCTTCACCCCCGCGCTGGCCGCCGAGGTCATGATGCCGAGCGCGCGTGCGGGTTTCGAGAGGTCTTGGGGATGAGCCTCGACGTCACCATGAGTTCCGACGGGCGGGTCCTGACGCTGCTCCTCAACCAGCCCAAAGGAAACATCCTGGACGCGGCCATGCTTGGCGCCATCGACGTGGCCCTCGACGCTCACCGCGACGACAAGGGGCTGAAGCTCGTCGTGTTCCGCGGCGCCGGCGGTAACTTCTCCTACGGTGCGTCGGTCGCCGAGCATCGCAAGGAGGCCGCGCCGGCGATGTTGGCCCAGTTTCACGGGACCGTGCGTCGCATCGCACGCTATCCGGTGCCGGTGCTGGCGCTGGTCGAGGGTCGCTGCCTCGGTGGAGCCTTCGAGGTGGCCCTCGTCGCGCACTTTGTCTTTGCGACGCCCAACGCGTCGTTCGCTTGTCCCGAGATCAGGCTCGGGGTGTTTCCGCCCGTGCTCGCCGCTGTCGGGGCTCTGCGGGTGGGCGGTGCGCTCTGTGAACGCTTGCTGCTGACCGGTGAGGCGCTCAGCGCCGAGGAAGCCCGAAGCGTTGGGCTCGTCTCCAGGATCGTCGCCGCGGACGATCCGATGACCGCGGTCGACGACTGGTACCAGGAGGTCCTCGCCCCACTGTCTGCCTACGTGTTGCGCCAGGGGGTCGACATCACGCGGCGAGCCTCCGGGCTGGACTCAGCGCTCAATGGGCCGCTCGACGAAGCCGAACGTCACTATCTCGAGGCTCTGCTTCCGAGCCATGATGGCAATGAAGGCATCGAGGCCTATCTCGATCGCCGCATACCAACATGGAAGGACGCCTGAGATGACGAACGACAGACGAGAGACGACGAAGCTGGAGTTGCTGGAGTGTGCCGCCGGGCTGATAGCGCAGAGCGGATACCATGGGATGAGCATGCGCGAACTGGCGCGCTCCGCCGAGCGAAGCCTGGCCAGCCTCTATACCTACTTCTCCTCCAAGGACGAGGTGCTCCTTGCGCTCCAGGTGCGAGCGTTCCATACGCTTCTCTCCACCGTTGACGACGCGCTGAAGCCAGCCGATGAGGCGGCCTCACGCCTGTACTGCTTCATCCTCCATCACGTTCGCTATGTCGTGAGTCATCGCGCGGTGATGCGGGTCCTGGTGCAAGAGGCCGGGACGCTATCGCCGTCCCATCGGCACGTCGTTCGAGACCTCAAGGAGCGCTACTTCACCGTCGCCTCGGGGGTGATCGCCGAGGTCCTGGCGAAGGGCTGCAGCAACAAGAAGGTCGCGCCGACCGGTCCCGTGGAGCCAGCCGAGTTCGAGCGCATCACCTACAACCTCTTCGGGATGCTCAACTGGACCTACGGTTGGTACGACGCCGAACGCCATGGCGACGCCCATGCGTTGGCACGCACGGTTCACGACCTCGTGATGTGTGGGCTCGTTACCCAGTGCCCGCATCGCCCTGCACAGCGAACAATGGAGCGGCACATGAGTGACATCGTGGTGCCGACGATGCTCAAGAGGACCGTGGACGCATGACTGCAAGAGAGACTGACACCGGCATCACCGCGCTCCTGGCACGTGCCGAGGCGCTGACCATGGATCTACGGCTCGAAGAGGTGGCGCGCTGGAAGGTCGCGCACCCGGGACAGTTGGCCATCGGACATCTACCGATCTACATGCCGCTGCCGCTGCTCGAAGCCATCGGATGCCTGCCGGTCGCGCTCTTCGGTGGAGGTGACCAGACAGACATCATCAAGGGTGACTCCTATTTTCAGTCCTATATCTGCCACCTGCCGCGCTCGACGGTCGAGCTGGGCCTGAACGGCAGCTATGACGCCCTCGATGGGGCGATCTTCCCTTCGATCTGCGACGTGATCCGCAACCTGAGCGGCATGTGGAAGCTCCTGTTCGCTGACAAATATGCGACCTATATGGACCTGCCGCAGAGCTTCGTGCCCGAGGTCGGCGGGACCTTCTACGTCAGCGAGATGCGGCGTATCGCCAGCGACCTCGAGGCGCGCGGCGCCCGTCCCCTCGACGACAGCTCCTTGAGGAGCGCCATCGCAGACGAGAATCGACGGCGTCGGGCCCTGCGAGTCCTCGACGAGGTCCGCCGCGCGACGCCATGGAAGCTCACGACCTCCGAGGCTTACCTGCTCGCGCGCGCCGGGAGCCAGCTGACGGCGGCTGCCCATGCCGCGATGCTCGAGGAGGCCCACGCCTCCCTCGATACTCGACAAACGCACCCGGTGGACAACGTGCGCGTCGTCCTCGTGGGCTCGTTCTGTGAACAGCCGCCCCTGGGGCTCTTGCGCACACTCGAGCGGGCCAGCTGCGACATCATCGCCGATGATCTGCAGCTGGGTTATCGCTACCTCGAGGCGGACATAGAGGAGGACGCCGAGGACCCGCTCGCGGCCCTCTGCGACGCCTATATACAGCACGGGACCGCGTGCTCTTCGCGCTACATCGCTGACGACGTCAAGGGGCGATCGCTCCTCGAGACCGTCGCCGAGTGTGAGGCTGACGGCGTGATCTTCGGCGCCCCCTCCTTTTGCGACCCCGCGTTGCTCGACCAGCCCATGCTCGAGACCGCACTTCAGCGCGCCGGGGTCCCCTATACCGAGTTCAAGTACGCAGAGAACAACGCACAATTTCAGGTCATCCGGGAGCAAGCAGGCGCGTTCTCGGACGCCGTCAAGCTCTGGGAGACCAGCCCATGACAGACTCCACGACGATTCGGAAGGACACCAGCCAGCTGCGCCAGAAGGCCATGATCGGCGGTCACTTCCAGGCGCTCGAGCGGGCGCCCCAGGAGGGCAAGAAGGTCGTCTACACCTTCGTGCCCGGCAACCTGACCGAGCTGATCACGAGCCTCGGCATGTTGCCCGTGCTGCCCGAGATCAACGCGCTGCAATCCGGCATGAGGAAGGCGTCAGCAAGTCATATCGCAGAGGCTGAGCGGTCCGGTCACTCCGAAGACGTCTGCACCTACGTCAAGTGCGACATCGGCATGCTACGAAGCGGCAATATCGGGCCCACGGGGACCAAGCTGCCGCCTCCGGATCTCTTGCTCCTCTCCTACACGGGATGCTTCACCTTCCTGAAGTGGTTCGAGCTCCTCCGTGAGGAGTACGACTGCCCGGTCGTCATGCTCCACGTGCCCTACCAGGCCGACGGCGAAGCCACCCCTGCGATGCGTCGCTACATCGTCGACCAGCTCGAGGGACAGGTCATCCCCGCCATGGAGAAGGTCGCGGGGCGCAAGCTCGACATGGACGACCTCGCCCGGCGACTGACCTTGAGCGCCATCGCCGAGGACGATCTGGTCGCCGTTTGGGAGTCTGCCAAGCATCGGCCCTCACCCATCGATGGCTACTTCGGTGGGGTCTATTATATCGGCCCCATCTTCTCTGCCTTTCGAGGGACTGAGGACGCGGTGGCCTACTACCGGGAGCTGCGGCAGGAGGTCGAGCAGCGCATCGCGGACGGGACCGGCTGCATGACCCCCGACGGCGACATGGCCGACCAGCGCTTCCGGTTGGTGGTCGAGGGCCCCCCGAACTGGACGCACTTCAATGACTTTTGGCGGATGTTCAGCCAGGACAAGGCGGTGGTCGTCTCCAGCACCTACACCCGAGTCGGGGGCCTCTATGACACCGGGTTCCGACACGACCCGGCGGACCCGCTCGGCACCCTCGCGGACTACTGCCTCGGTTGCTACACGAACCTCAACCTGCCCAGCCGAGTGGACCTGCTCACGCGCTATATCCAGGACTATGAGGCCGACGGATTCCTCATCAACTCGGTCAAGTCCTGCAATTCCTTCTCGGCAGGGCAGCTGTTGATCCTGCGCGAATTGGAGGAGCGCACGGGGGTTCCGGGGGGCTTCATCGAGTCCGACCTCGTGGACCCGCGCTACTTCGGCAAGGCGAACATCGAGAACCGGCTGCAGAGCTTCTTGCAGATGCTCGAGGCCCGTATGGTCGGCGGCTTCGGCGAGCCCTCGGCCTCCTCGACCGCAGGGGGCAGCGCATGAAGGTCGTCGTTGGCATCGATCTCGGCTCGACCACCACCAAGGCGGTCCTCTTGAACGAGGCCGGGGAGATCCTCGGCCGAGGCATCACCAACAGCCGGTCCAACTACGAGGTGGCCTGCGCAGTCGCTCGAGAGGAGGCGTTGACCGATGCTCGCTTCAGCCTCCTGCGCGCCGCCCTGCGGCAGCTCGAGACATCGGACATCGCGCTGGAGGACGCCTCCCTCCGAGGGGCCTTTCAGCTCGAGCTCTACGTCGAAGAGCTGGCGGCACTTCGTCGGCGCATCTTCGAACTCCTGCCCCTCCAGCCAGCGTCGATCCAAGGTCTCCTCACGAAAGCCGTCACCACCATCATGGACAAGATGGCCGACGAGGCACCTCAGCTCTTCCTCGGGGCGGAGGGACGCAAGAGTGACTTCTTCCGCGACCTCGCTGGTGCTGCCTATACGGCGGGCGCCGAGGCCCTCTCGCAGACCGATGGCGTGCCCTTCGAGCGCGTCCTGAGCCTGTACGACCGCGCCATTCTCGACGTGGAGACCGAGGTGCGCACCCGCGACTTCATCACGCTGCTGCTCAGCGCCGTCGAGCGCGTCCTCGACCCTGACGTCGCCGAGTCCCACTGCGCTGAGCTGCTGCGTGTGGTCTCGACGGTCGGCCAGACGCCCCTCGAGGAGGTCGCGTTGGTGGGCACGGGCTACGGGCGTCAGACCTTGCCCTTCCCGAAGGAGGCGGTGCGAAGCGAGATCCTGTGCCACGGCCGGGGCGCACACCGCGTCTTCCCTGGGACACGCACGGTCCTCGACATCGGCGGGCAGGACACCAAGGCAATTCAGGTCAACGACCAGGGGGTCGTCACGTCCTTCCAGATGAACGACCGGTGCGCAGCTGGCTGCGGGCGCTACCTCGGCTACGTGGCCGACGAGCTGAACCTCGGGCTGCACGAGCTGGGTCCGATGGCCCTCAAGTCCTGCAAGGCCACCAAGGTCAATTCCACTTGCACCGTCTTCGCCGGCGCCGAGCTGCGCGAGCGACTCGCGCTCGGGGAGAATCGCGAGGACATCCTGGCCGGGCTCCACCGCGCCATCATGTTGCGCGCCATGTCTCTCCTTGCCCGCTCCGGAGGGGTGGCTGACGAGTTCACCTTCACCGGCGGCGTCTGCAAGAACCCCATGGCGACGAAGGTCCTGCGGGAGCTTGTCACCGAGAACTATGGCGCCGAGATCACGCTGAACGCGCACCCCGACTCCATCTACATGGGCGCGTTGGGGGCCGCGATGTTCGGCCTCGACGACCTCCGCGCCGGACACCCATGCACCTTCATGCGCCGCGGCGCCGTGGCTGCCTGATAGGGGGATTAGATGAGCAACCAGGTTCACTTGACCGCCGGCGTCGATGCCGGTGCGAGCGGCGTCAAGATCGCGATCATGACCAGCCGGGCCGGGGTGGGCGGTGAAGTCCTGCACCACTGCGCTGCGCGACTCAGGCGCCGCGACCCTCGCCAGGTCGTCGAGTCACTATTCGCCGAGGCTTGCCTCGCGGCGGGTGTCGGCAAGCGCGACTTCGACTACATCACCAGCACCGGGGACGGCGACGCGGTGCCCTTCCGAAGCGGGCACTTCTACAGCATGACGACCCACGCGCGGGGCGCGCTCTTCCTCGATCCTCGAGCGCGAGCCGTCCTCGACATCGGCGCGCTCCATGCCCGCGCGGTGCGGATCGATGAGCGGGGCAAGGTGCTCGCCCATCGGATGACGAGTCAGTGCGCCAGTGGAAGCGGTCAGTTCGTCGAGAATATTGCCCGCTACCTCGGCGTGCCTCTCGAAGATGTCGGCGCGCTCTCCTACGAAGCGAAGGCACCGGAGGTCGTATCGAGCATCTGCGCTGTGCTCGCCGAGACCGACGTCATCGGCATGGTCAGCCGGGACGTGGCCACGGCTGACATCCTCCGCGGCATCCACATGAGCATCGCCGGTCGCCTCGCCCGCTTGCTGCGCGCGATCAAGGCCGACGGTGTCGTGCTGGTCACCGGTGGGCTGGCCGCGGACGCCGGCCTCGTGGCCTCGCTCGTCGACGCCGTCCAGGGCAAGCCGATGAAGACGTTCAAGGGCAAGATGCGAGCGATGACGAGCCTGCCTCTCGACGTGGTGGCCACCGAAGACGCGCTCTTCGCTGGGGCCTTCGGGGCGGCGTTGCTCGGCGCCTATCGCCACAGGCAACTCGAGCGCAAAGGGCGCCTCTATCACGCCGCGGACAGAGCGCGGAAGGAAGTCGCGGGATGAACGATCAACCGATGGACCTGGACACCATGATCGGCTGGCGATCCTTGCTCACCGACGAGGAGCGGATGGTCCGCGACACCGTGCGCAAGTTCGCCCGGGAGCGAGTGCTGCCGACCATCACCGAGGACTTCGAGGCCGGACAATTCAGGGAGGAGCTCATCGGCGAGCTGGGGGCCCTCGGGCTGCTGGGCGCCAACCTCCACGGCTACGGCTGTGCCGGGCTCAGCTCGGTCGCCTACGGGCTGGCGTGTCAGGAGCTCGAGGCCGTCGACAGCGGACTACGCTCCTTCGTCTCGGTGCAGACGAGCCTCGTCATGTACGCCTTGCTGCGCTACGGAAGTGAGGAGCAGAAGAGCCGCTGGATTCCCGCTCTTGCCGACGGCGAGGCCGTGGGCTGCTTCGGGTTGACCGAGCCGGGGAGCGGGAGCGACCCCGGGGGCATGCTCACCCGGGCTCGGCGTGACGGCGACGACTGGGTCCTCGATGGCGAGAAGATGTGGATCACGAACGCTCAGGTGGCGGATGTGGCCATCGTCTGGGCCCGAACCGGTGATGACGCCTCGAGCATCCGGGGCTTCGTAGTGGAGCGGGGCACCCGCGGCTTCGAGACGCCTGGTATCGCGCACAAGCTCAGCCTTCGGGCCTCGTTTACCGGCAGCCTGGTCCTTGACGAGGTGCGCCTGCCCGAGGCCGCGCTCATGCCCGAGGCCCGAGGGCTGGGGGCACCGCTGTCGTGTCTGAACAACGCGCGCTTCGGGGTCGCCTTTGGGGCCGTGGGCGCCGCCCGCTTCTGTCTGGAGACAGCGGTCGAGTACAGCCGAGACCGCCGCCAATTTGGTGTGCCCCTTGCGCGCAAGCAGCTGGTGCAGGCCAAGCTCGCGCAGATCGCCAGCGACGTCGTCTCCACCAGCCTCATGAGCGTTCACTACGGCCGCCTCAAGGACGCTGACGCCATCAAGCCGGTCCACATCAGCTTGCTCAAGCGCAAGGCGTGCCGGATGGCGTTGGACGCCGCCAGACAGGCTCGGTCCATTCTGGGCGCCAACGGCATCACCACCGACCACCACGTCTTGAGGCACGCGTTGAACCTAGAGAGCACCTTCACCTACGAGGGGACAGACGAGATTCACACGCTGGTCATCGGGATGGCGCTCACCGGCGAGAGAGCCTTCTGAGGGGTCACCCCTCGGGTGGTCTATTCCTCGCGCGCGATCAGCTCCCAGGTGGCTCCGGCGTCATCCGTGTGGAAGACCTCCGATGCCGCCGTCAGGACGTACAGGTGATCGGCTGCGCTGCCGGGCAGAAGGTGGCGGATGGCAGACCAGTTGGGGCCGCTCCACTCGGCGAACTCCGCCAGGGCCGCGTCGCAGATGTAGA
>PVBE010148414.1_pt1 | contig 11947 bp, 10 predicted proteins | sample 1631181 | NCBI WGS metagenome assembly PVBE01 (sample SAMN08397723, study PRJNA350692) | Marine metagenome, whole genome shotgun sequencing project. | isolation source: water | place: Pacific Ocean | collected 2012-04 | reverse complement strand
TGAATTGGAATCCTCCTGCTCCTGAATCATTGTTGCAATTCAATGAAATAAGTATGATAAACTAACATTCAACTTGGACCACTTTAAGGGGGCAGGTCAACCCCGACAACAACTTATCCTTTTGTCATTTCCAAGCGTACTGGAATGACAGTCAATCAGGTTGCTAACGAAGTGCTCTACACAGGCCTGATCGAGATGCAGGAGCTGGATGCTCCGGGATAGGCTCCCCAGGGGAGCACTAGACCCCACCCCCTAAATACATGGGACTCCGGCAAGCGGATATGCTTTCAAGGCATGATTTAGATGGAGGACCACCGAAGCAGTCCTCCGTCTTCATTAGGAGTAAATAAATTAAATAACTGCTGGTGTTTTAAAGGCACCGCCCGCAGGCCTAGAAACCTCCTGCTCCTGAATCGTTGCTGCAATTCAAAAAAATAAGCATAATAAACTAACATTCAACTTGGACAACTTAATGGGGGCAGGTCAAGATCACACAGAAGTAGTAGGCCTTGTCATGATTGAATTGTGGGCAGTGAAAGCTAGCAATGAGATACATATCAGCAGAGACTCCTGTCTGTTTTGGGAGTAACTTGTAATAGTAATCAAAGTCTGTAGCAATTTGATTGCATAAGGTTTAAAATTAGTAAAAAAATCCAGATTAAGTTGATTAAAACTAGTCGGCATCCAATAGATGTCTTTATTACTTAGAAAATTGAGTGAGGAGTTAAGAGCAGAACTAATCTAGATAAAGTGGTAAATTTTGGCCTTAGGGGTAACCGAAGGAGCTTCCATTTTGTATTAATAAGTTTTATGGTTATCCAAAGTAAAACATACTTAATTGAGACATCTCAAATGGACACAAACTTCATAAATACCATTAGACTTAGCGAAAATGATAATGTTGTGGTTGCTCAGTGTGAATTGGAAAAAGGTATAAAAGTAGACCGATCTCAAGTAACTACAACAGAACAAATTAGTTCAGGACATAAAATCGCAACAGAATTGATACAAAAGGATTCTGTTATTCGCAAATACAATCAAGTGATTGGTAATGCATTAAATGATATTCATCCAGGTAACCATGTACACACACATAATTGTGGAATGGTTAGCTTAAATCATAATTACTTATTCTCTGATGAATTAAAACCCTCTAACGTCCTTCCAAATTCTAAACAGGTAAATTTTATGGGAATCGTTAGGGAAGATGGTAAAGTGGGAACTCGTAACTATATAGGAGTATTAACAAGCGTAAATTGTTCTGCGACTGTTGCACGACACATTGCTGCAAAGTTTAATGATCAGATTTTATCTGAATACCCCAATGTAGATGGTGTTATTTCTCTTACCCATGATTATGGATGTGGTGGATGTGCAGGTATAGGAATCAACTATATACAACGTACAATCTCAGGTTATGCCCGTCACCCTAATTTTCACTCAGTTCTAATTTTAGGCCTGGGATGTGAAGCGAACCAAATAGGGGCTATGATGGATGTTGAGAAATTGAATCCTAGTAATAAATTGCATGCATTTACTATTCAAGACAGTGGTGGAAGCGAAGCTAGTGTTGATCGAGGTATTGGATATATCCGAGAACTACTTCCTGATGCCAATAGAATAAAACGTGAGCCTCGGCCAGCAAGTGATCTTATTCTAGCTCTTGAATGCGGAGGATCTGACGGGTACTCAGGTATTTCAGCAAACCCTGCACTAGGTGCAGCTGCTGACTTACTTATAAAAAATGGTGGTACCGCATGTCTTGGTGAAACACCGGAAATTTACGGTGCGGAGCACCTTTTAACCAGACGGGCCGTTAGTGATGATGTCGGAAGAAAACTATTAGACAGAATTAATTGGTGGGAAGATTACACAAAAAATATGGGTGCAGAGATGAACAATAATCCAGCTCCTGGGAATAAAGCTGGAGGAATTACAACTATACTTGAAAAGTCACTAGGAGCTGTTGCTAAAGGCGGAACAACCAATCTTGTGGATGTATATAACTATGCTGAAAAAATAAAGAAGAAAGGCTTTGTTTTTATGGACACACCGGGTTATGACCCATCCTCAATCACTGGAATGGTTGCTGGTGGTGCAAACATTACCTGCTTTACAACTGGCCGCGGATCAGTTTATGGAGGAAAGCCTGTCCCTAGTTTGAAGCTCGCGACAAACACACCCATGTTCAAACGTATGGAATCTGATATGGATATCAACTGTGGGCGCATTGTTGACGGTGATGCAACAGTGGAATCAGTAGGAAAGGAAATTTTTGAGAAAATACTAGCATGCGCTTCTGGAGAGCAATCGAAATCAGAAGTTTTTGGTATGGGCGAGGATGAATTTGTTCCTTGGACCGTTGGTGCCATTCTATAAATATTATAATTTCGAATAATCATAACTGAAAAAACTTTAGTCGCCCTTCGATACATAGGAATCCTGTTTATCAAATTAACCCCGAATAGAGAGAATGGAGATCCTAGATAGTCGAAAGGGTCTGTTTTGTTCCCAACGCCCCTAGACCAATAGATTCTCATCTTCTTCTTCGAATTTTTTTAATAGGAAAATCAAAATGGGTCAAGGTGACATTTTCATGATCCAATGGCATCTGGCGAGGTGTTGACTAATTTTGTTTCCCAGGATTTTGGTTTTTGGGTAGGATTTCTGCTCGCCCGTCCTAGAAAGGCCTCTTAGATACTTTTCTAACTCATCTCAGAATCTGCTGACTTGGTTGTTCAGCGATAAGAATTCCGTGCCCATTTCAAAAGTCGAACGCGGGTTCGGGATACTATGAGGCTTCAACTTGCTGGAAGGGGGGAGTTACTCACAGGAGATGATGGAGTTTGTTTTATGGATTCATTTTGTATTACTACATTAGGATCCTTCGCATATTTGGCAACAAAGGCCTTTAGCGTATCCAGGTCGTTATCGGTCAGATTCGAGTCGTTGATCACCAGCTTGAAGCACTCTCCGAAAATGCTTTCACGATTCAGTGATTTCTCATGTGAAACGCTGTAGCAATTCACCGGATGGGGTACCCCTTTGGGGTGTACGACACGCTCGGAGGAGAAATCAAAAAAATCTTCTAGCAGGATTTTAGTGTTCTCAGACACCAGTACTTCGCCGGACTCGGCCTCAGATTCCAAGCGTGATGCCACATTGATCGCTCTGCCGATGGCGGTGTAATCCAAACGGCTGGTACTTCCGAAATTCCCGACATTACAGAATCCCGTATTAATTCCGATTCGGATTTTCAGATTGGTGGGGAAACTGAATTGTTTGCGTATATAGGGTTGAAGCCCATCAATGCGGTTCTGCATTTCTATGGCCATATCGACACAGTTTTTTGCATCCTGCACGTCGCCATCGGATTGAGGGTCTCCATAGAAAATCATAATTGCATCACCGATGAATTTATCGATGGTCCCGCCGAATTTTTCCGTGATCGCACTCATCTCCGTGAGGTAGAAACTCAAAAATTCACTGATTTCCTCCGCCTCGATTTGCTCTGAGATCGACGTGAAGTCCACGATATCAGAGAAGAAAATCGTGAGTTTTTTTCTCTCACTCTTTTTATGAATGTCCAAAGAACCGCTGAAGATCTGTTCGTACAACTGAACAGGCAAATACCGTGATAACTTAAGTGAGATGCCCTCAATCTTCTCTTTTTGCGCCTCTACCTCCTCTGTAGCCTGACGCAACAACTCCTTCTGACGATCCAGTTCGACCGCCATCGATTTTCTTAATTTGGATTCCAGAGATAGTTTTTTATTCTCTTTTTTGAGCTTTTCGATTTCCTGCTCTATATCGCTCATATCTATCTCTGATCGAGATTTTCCAGCAACTCGCCTATCCGCTCTATTGTGCCATTGTGTTCGTAGGATTCGGCAGTTGCTTTCATCTGAGCCAAACAAGACGCTTTGTTCGCAGAGAAGATCTCTACCCTTGGTTCAAACTCATAATGTTTCTTGAGCATTCCACATGGAATGTAGATCATTCCTTCAATTAGGTCGGGCTGCGAATACATCTTGCTGCCGCATTCTGGGCAGAAAACGAAATGCAGTTGATTGCCGCTCCCACCCTCAAAAGAATATGTTTTTGCCTTTCCGGTGATGCTGATGTCGTCGGTGGAATATGCGTAACCAAAAAAGGAATTTCCCCATAACTTTTGGCAATCACTGCAATGACAGACGAAGTGCATCATCGGATCGTTCTGCAGGGTGAACTCCACTGAACCACAATGACAGGTATCTTTAATAGACATTTCCATCCTCCGTGCTTGATCTTTAAAGAAAATAGTAAAAAAAATTATTTTACAAGCTCATATGTATAGTAAAATCAAAACCAGTCAAGGGAATATTTTCAAGGCTCCAATGGCATCTGGAAGAAGGTCGAATGATTTGATTTCACTGTGTTTGGTTAACCTCCCCCCTAGAATTGCTTCAGATGAGGTTTGACAGTCTCTGAGCTCCCCGGACCACCCAAGGGGCCGCCCTTAGATAGATTAGGAACCTGGCCAGATCGAGATACAAGAGCTGGAAACTTCAGAGGGATAGGCCCCCGGGGGTGCACAGGCCCCATCCGTCAATACAAAAATTAGTTGATCGGTCAGATAATCTGACAATGTTTTGGTATTTTTAACCGCACACTGTTTGCAGGTAACTGCTTTTCAGATGGAACCAATCAAACTGGATCATTTTTTGGAGGGAGGACCAAGGAGTAATGAAATGTATATTTTCATAAAATAGCTTGACATAATTTAGCATGTTATTTTAAAAGAAGATTCCAAATTGGTATTTAAATTCTTTTTTAAATAATATGGAGAGAAAATGAATTCAAAGCAAATTCAAAAAACAAGAAGAGATTTTTTAACGCAAAGTAGCGTTTTGGCAACAATGGGCCTTGCAACGTCTTTGACTCCAGAACTATTGTTTGGAAAATCAAAAACTGACCTAAAAGGTGTTACTATAGAATATTGGAATATGATCGGTGTGCAAAACAAAATTGTTCGTCAACTAAGCGAAAATATTGTCAAATCATTTGAAAAAAGAACTGGTGCAAAGGTAAAGGTGTCTTGGAATGGTTATGGCGATATAATTGGACCAAAATATAGAACAAATATGATCGGAGGTATAAAGCCAACAGTTTTTGACGCTTGTGCAAGATGGACAGGACAATTAAGGGGTTTCCTGAGGCCAATGAATGATTTTATTGACAACAATTTAGATTATCAAACAAAGTCAGCAATTGATTGGACTTTTCCTATTATAAAAAAACAAAATAGTGGATTTAAAGATTCAAATAATATAATGGACATGCCATTTGGTCTTATTGCTCAAGCTCCAGCTTTAGTTAGAAGAGATCATTTTGAAAAAGCAGGCATTGATTTTGATAGAAACTTCCCAATCAGAGACACAGATCATTATGTTGAATTATGCAAGCAACTTCAGTCATCTGGAATAAAATATCCAACTGAAGTATATGGTAAAATTTGGGATTTTGCTGACACTCAATTAAATGGATGGATAAGATCTGTTGATGCAACAAAAGATGATTTTTTAGATCCAACATGGTCATATTCTAATGCAACATCTGATGCATGGATCAAAGGTGTTCAATTCTATGTTGATTTATATAGGAAACATAAATTCAGTTCTCCCCAAACCGTAGGAAGTTCTGATGAGGCATCAGTAGAAGAATTAATTAAAGGAAGAAAAAGTATTGTGCATTGTGACTTGTTAAATAGGGGAACCTTGCTAGCCAAGGCTCCTAATGAAATGAGTGATGGCACAATTCAGTGGTCTCCTCAATTTCCCTTAACAGGAGGAAATTCAGGTTCAAATTCTGTATTGGCTTGGTTCCCAATGTATATAGTTAAACAGGATGGGCCAGATGCAAATTTAAAAGAAGAGGCTGCCTTTGAATTCATTAAAGAGTGGCTACTTCCTGAAAATCAAATTGCCTATGCAAAATCATCGGGTTTTAGTGTTCGAAAAGATACTTGGGATGCATTAAATGGATCTGCTGATGGGTATGCGGAAGCAATGAAAGCAATGCTTGACACAAGAGTACCTCCAGGAGTATGGGCAAATCACCCTAAATCAGTTGATTTTCAATACAATCTTCTTGCACCTCATGGACAGAAAATGTTTCAAGGATCTCCAGTTGAAAAGGAATTAGAAGCATATGAAAGCAAGGTTAATGCTGCCCTAAAAGCATAATATAAATTAAACAAGGGGAAAATTCATCCTTCTTTAACTTTATATGCTTTTAGATCAAGAAAAAAGACTGGTAATTGTTTTTTTAATACCTACCAGTCTTTTTATGCTTTTGCTCCTGTGGATTCCTTTTATCCAAGGTTTTTGGATGAGTTTCCACCTATGGCCTTTTATGGGTGAACCTAAATGGAAGGGATTTGATAATTATTACAACTTTATAACTGCTGATTATTTTTGGGATTCTATAAAGGCAACTATCATATACAGCTTTTCAACTGCTTTTCAATTATTAATAGCACTTGTTGCAGCACTAGTAATGAATCAACCATTCATACCTTTTAAGTCATTATGGAGGGGTATAATGATTGTTTCCTATGCTATGCCACCAGTGGTTGTTGGAGGTATTTGGCTCTTTCTATTAGACCCAGGGTTAGGAATGATCCCATATTATTTGATGGAATTAGGAATCATAGATGAACCAATTTGGTGGTTTTCAGAAGGCGTATGGGCAAGATGGATAATTACTTTTGTGGCATCTTGGACGTTTTGGCCATTTATGTTTTTAATTATTCTTTCTTCTCTTCAAGCTATTCCTAAAGAATATTATGAACTTGCAGAAATTTATGGAGCAAACTATTTCCAAAGGTTTTTAACGGTAACATTTCCTAGAATAAAATCAGCAATATTAATAGTTATAATTTTGAGATTGGCATTCAATTTAGCTAAAATTGAACAACCATTCACACTTACCGGTGGTGGTCCTGGCTATGATACAAGTGTTTTAAGCATATTGATGTATCGATTTGCTTTTATGTCGGGTGATTTTGGAATGGCTTTTACAGTTGGATTATTTTTGGTATTATTTACAGGTGTTCTACTTTTACCATTTGGTTTTATTTATCATAAAAATTTAAATAATAGATTTTAAATCAAAGTCGTATGAAATCAAGAATTAGTATCACTGAAAAGTTAATCTCTTTTTTTTTACTAGGGATGATTATTTTTATGATAATGATTCCTTATACATACATCATTGTTACAGCATTCAAAGCACCCGGAGAAGTTTTTGAAACAAGTTGGATGCCTGAACAATTCAGCTTTCAGGCCTGGTATGATGTATTCCAAATTTTTGATTTTCATAAATACTTAATTAATAGTCTTATTGCGGGTCTTGGCACTTCAATAATTGCAATAGCTATATCATTACCTGGGGCATATATTTTTGCTAGGAAAAAATTCGCTTATCGTGAAACCTTATTCTATTTAATTGTTGGAACACTTGTTTTTCCTTTTATTCTATTAATAGTACCAATTACGATTATTTGGATAAAGTTTGGCCTATTTAATACTTATTGGGGCTTATGGATTGCTTTTCAGATTTTTGCCGTGCCTTATTGTGTTTGGATTTTGAGAGGTTTTTTTGCACAGTTATCACCAAATCTTGAAGAAGCTGCAATGGTTTATGGTTGCACTCAATTTCAAGCATTTTACAAAGTAATGATTCCTTTAGCTAAACCAGTTATGATATCAGTTTTATTCTTATCGTTCCTTTATGGTTGGAGTGATTTTCTTTTTTCAAATATGCTTACAACTGGAGGGGGCCCACAAACAGCATCGGTTGCAATTTATATTGCCGCTGCAGGAGGAGAACGTATAGAATGGGAGTTACTTGCTGTAATGACTTTAATTACTGGAATTCCTCCAGTAATTATATATATGTTCGCACAAAAATATCTTTCTCAAACATTTGCATCAGCAACATAATAGTCAGTAAAATAAACAATAATGAATTCATCACTTCAAAAATATTCTGGTATAAAAATCCAAAATTTAAGAAAAACATTTAACAAAAATAATGTGATTGCATGTGATAATGTCAATCTTGATGTTGCAGAAGGTGAATTACTAGTTTTACTTGGACCATCAGGTTGTGGAAAAACTACAACATTGAGGTGTATAGCAGGTTTAGAACATCCAGATAATGAGAATGCAATTATTGTTAAAGGTGAAGATCTAACTAGAGTAATACCTAAGGATAGAAATATGGCCTTTGTTTTTCAAAATACAGCCCTATTCCCACATTTAAACGTTAGAAAAAACATATCCTTTGGTTTAGATATGAAAAAAAACTTAACTAAGGAAGAGATTAATCAAAAAGTAATAAGTTCCGCAGAAATGCTAAAAATAAATGATTTGCTTTATAGGTATCCCCGGGAATTATCAGGAGGACAAGGTCAAAGAGTAGCTTTAGGCAGAGCTATAGTAATGGAGCCTACTGCATTTTTACTCGATGAACCCTTTGCTGCTTTAGATGCAAAACTAAGGGTTGAAATGAGGACCGAAATAAAACTTATTCAACGTAATTTAAACACAACAATGATTTTTGTTACTCATGACCAAGAAGAAGCATTAACAATTGGTGATAAAATCGCTGTCATGAATGAAGGTGTCGTTCAACAATATGATACTCCTTTTAATATTTATTATTACCCAAAAAATCAATTTGTTGCAAATTTTATAGGATCTCCTCCTATCAATCAATTTGAATGTACGTTTCATTCTAAAAATTATCTCCTTAATTCTAAAATTTTTAATATTAAAATTCCAGAAAAAATACAAAAAAACATAAATGATGAAAGAATCATATTAGGGATTCGTCCTGAAAGTATAAAAATTGGTGATAATTATACTGATGTAAAGGGTCAAATAAAATTAATTGAACTGATGGGGAGTAGAACATTAATTTTGATAGATTGTGAAGGAATTGATATAAAAGTTCTTGTTCAAGGGGTAACTAACTATTCAGAAGGTGAAAATGTTAGTTTAAAGTTTGACACAGAACAATCTTTTTATTTTAATTCAAAAGGTGAAAACTTAATAAATTTTCTAAATTAATATTATGTCGAGATTGAAAAAATTATATGAAAAGGATGGTTATATTGTACTAAAAAACATTATACCTAGTGAAATTTTAATTCATCTAACATCTATTATAGACAAGCTAGTAGCAGATGGGAAAAAATTAAAAGTAACAAATGACTATTTTGAAATACTAAATGACCTGTCCTCTGGAAAGCCTAGAATTGAAAGGATTAAATCTCCTCATAAATTAGACAATTATTTTTTGAATATCTTAAAAATAACTGAAATCAAAAATACCCTTAAATTATTACTAGGTGAAAATGTCAGACTTCAAAATGTAAAATTAAATCTAAAACTTGGAAATGGCGGGTCTCCTGTCGAATGGCATCAAGATTGGGCCTTTTATCCACATACAAATGATGATGTATTAGCTGTTGGTATAGTGATAGATGATATGACTGAAGAAAATGGTCCAGTTATGTTTGTCCCTGGTTCTCACAAAGGTCCTATACATAATCATATGTCTAATGGTTTTTTCTGTGGAGCTGTCTCTGAAGACATTGTAAATCAATTTGTTGATAAAGCTCAAAGTATGATACTGCCATCAGGATCTGTTACTTTTCATCATGCGAGACTTTTACATGCATCAAAAATTAACAACACAAGTAAACAAAGACGATTTCTTCTTTACGAGTTAATGTCATCTGATGCGTGGCCACTTGCAGGTTCAGCATCAGTATTTGGTAGCTGGGTAGACATGAACGATAGAATTATTTTTGGGAAACAATCTGTTCACCCAAGATTAAGTAACGTACCTGTAAGAATTCCCCAGCCTTTACCTAAAAAAATGACCTCAATTTATCAATTGCAAAGAGATGGAGATAACAAAGTATATTCTCCTAAATCTTAAAAAAACTATAAATAGTATTTATTTTAATAATTAAACAACTAACTGATGAACAAAAAACTTTTATTCGGCATTACAGAGAAGGGTGTAATACATACTGATATAGATCCACCCATTTTACTCGACGATAAATTTAAAATGGTTAAGGAATCTGGTGTTTACGACTATTTTGACAAAACCCCTCCGGTAAATCAGGTTTCCGAATATTTACGCTGCAGTGAAAAATATGATCTCCCTATTTTAGCAGGAGGATGGTTTTATCTGTTAGGAAGAGACGAAGAACTACTCTTTGAGAATATCCGCATAGGATCGCAACTTGGAAGCCTCGTCCACAACACTCAAATAATGATGGATCATGCAAATGGTTCTTTAGTTTCTGACAAAGAAGTCTCCGAAATTTATTTAAAAGCCTTTGAAATTGGAGAAAAATTAGGTTGCCGTCCAACTTTTGAGGTTCACGTAAACATGTGGTCAGAGGATTTCAGACGAATTGAGAAGGTTGCGGATCTAGTTGAGCGAAATGGTGTTCCCTTTCGTATGACCTTGGATCATTCCCATGTGATTTTTAAAATTAACAATCCACGAGAACAGGAGGTATTCAATATTAAAGAATCAATTGAAAGTGGAGATCTAGTTCTTGATCCTTATAAAAAAAACCATGTATCTGGAAAGTGGATTCAAAGAGGCTTTGTTGGACATTGTCATGCACGAGCTGCAGTCCCTAACAATCCAAGGAATATATGGCAACATCATCCAAGCTTGGAAGAACTACCATCCTCTCTTCATCCGCAGGATACGATTGGTAGAGGAATACAATATCCTTTCATCAAACCATCACCAGGGCAATGGCATAGTGATTGGGATGAATCCAGGTTAGATCCTTGGAAGGAAATCTTGAGACAGTTGATGCATTATCACTCTACAAATTCTGAAAGCATTCTAAAAACCATCTCTACTGAATTCATACCCCATCCGGATTACGGTGGAGGCGCTAAATACTCCATTTTTGAAAATTCTGTTGCATGTGCTAAATGGCTCAGAAAAACCTGGAACGAAATTTCATAATCTATAGTAGCCGCCCTTCGTTACATAGGAATCCTGGCCTGATCGAGATGCATGAGTTGGATGCTCCGTAATACCCACCCCCAGGCAGCATAGCCCCACCCCCTAAATACATGGGACTCCAAGCCGAAGATGTAGTTTCAGGGCTAATTTTTTTCAGAGGTAATTGCCAAAATTTACCGCAGATTGATGTGGGACACACGGCACATGAAATAAATCTTTTTATCTATCTGATATCATTAATATAAAATAATTCAAAAAAGATTATCGTGTCCACGCTTTCCTCTTGACAAGATTCCATTAGTTGAAGGAAACTTGCATACATCATAATCCTGACTACAAGGTTTATTTTGAAAGCAAGATTAGGATTACTCCTCACAGCCGTTGTTGCCTGCCTCATCCTGTATTCCTGCATGTCTCAGGAACAGCAGGAGCAGGTACTCCAGAACAGTGAGCCTCAGGCAGTGGATGTCACCGTCAACGTAGGTGGTGATTCACGTGCTGAACGCTTCCTCGGTACCTTCGATGAGATCTCCAGACTCTCCCTGGACATCGACCGCAACTACGGCAACAAGCGTGTCGTGACGGATTTTCCTCTAGTCAATGATGGTTCCAAGTGGACAGGGACGATCAATAAGCTGATTGTTGGGTTTGACTACACCATCACTGGGCATGCTTATAAGTGCACGGATTGTCCTGAAGTTGAGGAAGTCTTAGTTAGTACTCTAGCCGGACAATATAAAAGTTCTGGTAGTGAAGATGGCTTAGGTAATTCATCTAGGTTTAATAGACCCAGTAAATTAGATTTAGATAGTTTAGGTAATTTATATGTTGCAGATAAAGATAATCACATAATTAGAAAGATTACTCCTGAAGGAAACGTAACAACAATAGC
>PVBE012283801.1_pt1 | contig 11948 bp, 5 predicted proteins | sample 1631181 | NCBI WGS metagenome assembly PVBE01 (sample SAMN08397723, study PRJNA350692) | Marine metagenome, whole genome shotgun sequencing project. | isolation source: water | place: Pacific Ocean | collected 2012-04 | reverse complement strand
GGCAACGGCGTCGGGGCGAAAGCCCCTCTTACATGGATTGGGCGGCTGAGGGCGCATGGCGATGGAGGCGGCACGCGCTTCTCGTCGACGCCTCGCCGGGGACATCGCGCAACTCCTGGAATGTGAGTCTAGCCCCGACGCAGTAGACGCCGGCAGAGGCAACGGCGTCGGGGCGAAAGCCCCTCTTACATGGATTGGGCGGCTGAGGGCGCAAGGCGATGGAGGCGGCACGCGCTTCTCATCGACGCCTCGCCAAGGGCATTGCGCAATTCCGGGAATGTCACTGACGACGCAACCCCGGCACGTCAACTGTTCACGCGAAGGCCCCGGAAGCCCGACTTCTAAGTCAGGTCCGCCAAGGCAACGGCCGCGCGCCGCTTCGACGACAGGTACGCCGCCTCCATGATCGCCGTCGCCTGCATTCCATCTTCGCCGGATAGCGGATTTGGCGCGCCGGCCTTGATGCTCGCCACGATGCGCGTCACGAGATCCGAGTGCGTGATGGCAGGCGGCGGCAACCGCAGGCTCTCGCTCTCGCCACCCGCGCGGATCAGCAAGTCACCCGTCCCGACATTCGTCGCCATGAGCCGGCCCTTCGTTCCCCCCACCTCAAGTTCGTCGACCGCGTCCGCCACGTTCCAGTGACACGAGACGACGGCCTGGGCGCCGCCTGCGAACTTCAGCAGCAGCGACGCGCTGTCATCGACGGCCAGGTCGGAGGAAATGGTGTCGACAAAGGCGCTCACATCGCGGACCTCGCCGAGCAAGTGCACGAGCAGGTCGAGCCGGTGGCTACCCACGTCCATCAGCCCTCCGCCACCCGACACCTCGGGCTGCAGGCGCCAGGGAATCGTGCCGTCACCGGGTGGCCCGTACATCCCCGTCAGCGTCACGCGCGCCATCGTGGGTTGTCCGATCGTGCCGCGCTCTAGCAGCTCTTTCATCAACACGATCGGCGGCCAGCAGCGCCGATAGTAAGCGATCCACAGCTCCACGCCCGCGTCGCGACAGGCCGCGACCATGGTCTCGCATTCCGCCACGGTCAGCGCCATCGGCTTCTCACACAGCACGTGCTTGCCCGCCTCTGCCGCAAGCACGGTCTGCTCGGCGTGCAGATGCGGCGGCGTCGCGACGTAGACGGCATCGACCTCATCGTCTGACAGCAGGTCCGCGACGCTCGTGTAGTGCCGTCGCGCTCCATGTCGCTGGGCGAAGTCAGCGCCCTTCTCCGCGCTACGGCTCATTACGGCCACGAGTTCCGAGCCCTCGACGCCATAAAGCGCCGGTCCACCCTTGGTCTCGGCCACGTTGCCGCAGCCGATGATTCCCCATCTCAGGTTCATTGTGCCAACCTCGCCCTCCGAATCCAGAATGCCGTCTGCGGGCCTGTCGGAAGACCCGTCAACACAGGACAGTCCCGCGCGCCGGGTGCTACGCTGGCGAGTCGAAAAATCAGGTACAGTTACCATGTTTCGCAACGACCGCGAAAATGGCTAACTGTCCCGGAGTTTTTCGCTCCGGGCAGTGCCGACCGGAAGAACGCCTTCTTCGACAGCCTCTCTGCCCTCTGCTTCCCTCCACCCACGAGCGATCCTCCCAGACGAGACAGAAGGTCTTCTGCCGCCGGCCGCCAAAGGCCAGGCACCACGAAGGAGAGTGAGCCCGTGCAAGGACTTGGGATTCTGGCCGCAATGAGCCTCAGCCTCATGCTGCTGCTGGTGGATGACGCGGACGGCGCCGTGGGCGTCGAGTGGGATGAGGTCCGGCGGTCCGTCACGCCCCACCAGGTCACGCCGAGGACCCACCCCGTCGAGGATGGCCGCGCCACAGCCATCATCGCAGTGCCCGAGGATCCGCGATACCAGACCGCCGCGGAGGCACTGCAGAGGTCGATCCAGCAGCAGACGGGCGTCCAGGTCCCGCTGGTCTCCGCCGCCGAACTCGTGACCGGCCCCGCCTTCGCGTTCAAGCCGAACGCGAGCCACCTGATCCTGCTGGGCGACCTCACCAGCAACCCCGCGATCGCCCGCCTCTACATGGACTACGTGGCGTTTGAGGACGCCGCCTATCCTGGTCAAGGCGGCCATACCGTGCGCAGCGTCGTCGATCCGCTCGGGCTGGGCTGGAATGCGGTCATTCTCGGCGGGCAGGGCCCCGATGAGGTCGCGGCCGCCGTCGACGAGTACGTGGGGCTGATCGATGCTCGCGACGGCGAGGCCTACTCCGAGTACTGCCTGCGGGTCACGCTGGGCGAGCACCCATTCCTGGCCGAGATGCAGCGCCGGACCGACGCTGCTCGCGAGTGGCTGGGGGGCTGGGACACGGACCTGCTCCCACCTGGCAGCGAGGAGTACAAGGCGAAGAACCCCGGCAAAACGCCGGTGCAATACGTGTTCGTCCTGCTGGACCGACACTTGGTGTATGACGGGCTGCATTACGGAATAACCGGCGAGCGCGAGTTCGCCGAGGCCGCGGGACGCGCCATCGACGCGCTGTACGAGAACCTCGAATGGGTCGAGGCTCACCGCAAGGCACCCTACGATGCCCACTACATGGTTGAGATATGGCTGCGGGCCTGGCAGCAGGTGGCCAATTGCCCGTACTTGACGTCCGGGCAGCGCGACCGAGGCCACGCGGTCATGGGGTTCCTCGCGGGGCAGATGGCGGCGTACCGTCCCGACCACCAAGCCTACGGAGTCACCTCGTATCGCATCCTATCCAGGCATCAGTACTCGGGCATCTTCGGGGGCGATGCTCTCTGCGGCTGGGCTCAGCGGCACTGCGAGTTGGGACCCGAGCTGTCCGACAGCATCGCGCTGACCCGGGAGCGCTTTGGCATCGTCATCGACGCGATGACGCAGACGTACACCACGGGCTTCGACCACAAATGGGGGTTCGACGGCAACTGGCACCTGCTGCAGGCGGCCGTGGAGGGGCCTCGGACGGAACACATCACCACCGGGCTGGCCCGACTGAACGCGGACTTCGCGACGATGTGCATCAACAACGCCGGGGAGTTCGTCAACTTCGGCGCCGAGAACATCGCCGCCACGGAGGCCTACGACGCGTACCAGATCCTCGGCCGAACGGAGACGCTACTGCGCGACGGCCGGTACCAGTGGTGGCTCGACGAGCGGATGAAGCGCCACCCGTACAAGATCTTCATCATGTCGATCAATTGGCTGGGGCACTGGTACCACACGAGCGTCCCGGCGCGCGAGCCCACGCATCTCATCGGCATCAACCGCATCCTGGCGCCAGCGCCGCTGCATGAGGACCTGATCAAGGGACGCGGGCGAACCCACGGGGGCAACCCGGTCGTGAACGACGTGCCCCTGGGCGAGACGTTCAACAAAATCTCGTTCAGGGACGGGCTGGGGGAGGATGACCAATACCTGCTACTCGACGGCTTGGGCGGGACGACATACAGCGGCAACGATGCCAACGGCATCTCCGAATACTCGCGCTATGGCGAGCGGCTGCTGGTGCAGTTGACGCCGAAGCATGAGCCGTTCTACCAGAACACGGTGTCGGTCTCCCGAGGTAACGCGGGCGATCCGGCGGGCACGTTCGCTCGCCTGGTCGAGATGGCCGACATCGGCCCCCTGGCCTACACGAAGTCCGTGGTGGATCCGCTCACGGGCTGCGGGAACACGCGGCACGTGTTCATGGAGAAGGGCCGACACGTCGTGTTGTTTGACGACGTAGCGCTCCACCAGGACGGCGAGCACTCGATCGCTTGCACCTTCCGGGGCCTGGGCGAGCCCGAGGTCGACCGGGCGAACGGCACGTGGCGGTTGCGCGGAGCGAAGGCCGACTTGTTCCTTCAGAACGTGTCCGCGCCGGGTTCTCCCGCGCCGCGCCTCGACGGCTCGGTCCGCGACGTGGGGGGCTCCTTCGGGGGGACAGCCTTCGACGTTCAAGTGCTAAGAGAGACAGTCGCGGGCGAGTTCAGCACCGACGAGACCTACCGATTCGCGAATCTGTTCTACGGACACCAGCCCGACGAGGAGCCAGCGCGCAAGGCCGTGCCGCTGGGGCGTGACGCCATCGCCGTGCGGGGGGACGAGACAGTGGTCTATGGCGCGCCGCTCGAAGGCACCACGCGCAAGGGGGGCCTGAGCATAACGGCGGCAGCGTTCAGACTGGCTCGGGAATCGGTCCAGTTCGTCCGGCTCAAGAACATCGAGTTCGACGGCGAACCCGTCATTGACTTTCGCGAGCCGGTCACCCTCAGCGTGGATCTGGCGAATGAGACTTGCACGTGGCAAGCGTCCGACTCCGAGTGTACCGAGACGATCGTCTGGGAGCCGACGTGGCGGATGACCAGCACCCTCGCCCAAGTCGGGGCGGGGATCGAACTGCCGACAGGCGAGACGGTGCGGCTGAGGGCCCAGGCCTTCCTCCGCGGCGTGGAGGCAGTCATGGCCGTGGCTGATCAAGCTCAGCCCGCGCGGCCAACGGAGCCGCCCCCAGCAACGTTGCCACTAGTCGCGAGCGCTCGTGAGTTGCTGCCGCCGGAAGCGCCGATCAGCGACCTGACCTTCGCCGATCTGGATGGCGACGGCGTCGATGAGATCATCTGCGCGCGCGAGGATGGACACCTCGTGGCGGCGCGGGCTGACGGGACGCGCGCGCTCGACATCGCGACCGATGGGCACCCCATGCTCTCCGTGTGGGCGGGCGCTCTCAATGGCGAGATGACCATCATCTGCGGGGCTCGTGGTGGCGCCGTGCGATGCTATTCCGCGGACGGCGCGCCAATATGGGAGCACCAGAACACGCATTGGGGATATGGGGCCAAACCCGCCGTCTACAGCATCGCGGTCGGTGACTTCCGCGGCGATGGAGAGCAGCAGGTCGCCCTGGGGTGTCACGGAGGCGTCACGCTGCTGGATGTCGCGGATGGGCCCGAGTTCGCGCGATTCACGGAGGTCTACGCTCACGTAATCCGGCCGATGAGCGCGGTGAGCATTCATGACGGAGCCGCTCAGTGGCTGGCAGTGAACTCCTCGGGCGGCAGCTTGAAGCTCGTAAGCCCGGCCGGGGGGACTGTGGTGGATGGATGGACGAGCATCTGGGGCGGCCGCGCCTACCATCAGGACATCCACTCGTTCGGCGGCGACGACACCTACTTCGTGCATGGCGGATTCACGGGGATCGGGTGTGGCAAGCTGCTCCGCGAGCCGTGGACCGAGGGACAGCGACAGAGCGCCCAGGTGTGGAAGGAGGGCGCGTGGTACGCCCGCACGGACGGCGAGACGCGGGCCGTACTGGTGAGGGACTTCGGCGGGGATGGCGTGCCGGAGATTCTCACCGGCAATGAGACAGGATTCCTCGTGCGGTATGACCATCTGGGGGAGCGGCTTTCCACCCAACTCGTGGGGACACCCATCAACGGGCTGGTGTGGGCCGACGTGGCGGGCGAGGGCCGACTCGTGGTGGCGGGCGACAGTCCCGGACTGACCGTTCTCAATTCCGACGGCGACGTGATGGGCCGGTGGTCGCCCACGGACGCCGCGCCTGTGAACAGCGTCCGCGCCGCCGCCGACGGCCTGCACGTGACCACCCGCGACGGAGCGATTCTCAGCGTCACGTTCACGGCGAGGTGAGACGCGCCCAGCGAATATCGGTGACATCCGTCTCTGGCCCCGCGTAGTAGACCACCAGGATGTCGCCACCAGGCAAGGGCGCCGTGGCGGGCAGTCCGATGGAGAAGCGGCTCATCTCCGACCACGCATCCTGCATCGAGCCCTTATCTTCCGTCTGCGACTCCGCGGCCTCGCCGTGGATGATGGTCGCGGTCGACTCCGGCCAAGAGCGACCGTCGTCGCTGCTGATGCGAGCCATGATCCGGGGAGTGCCCGTGCGGTCGACGTAGACCATCACGAGGCGCCCATCAGGCAGCGCGACCGTCGGCGCGGGCTGGCCGGGTACGCCGGTATCCCAGAGATCACTCCACGACCGTCCATGGTGGCGAGATTCCCGCGCATGGATGTTGAGATACTCGGCCGTCTCGCGATCGAAGGTCCAGAAGAGGTCGAGGACCCGGCCGTCCGGAAGCACGGCTGGTCGCTGGTCCCAGTAGAAGATGCGGCCAGCGGGATCGGCGGCGACGCTCACGTGTTCGGGCCATGATTCGCCGCGATCCGCCGACAACATGAACACCGAGGCGTGACGCCACGGGGAGGAGTCGTTGTAGGTCTTGTTGGTCTCGAACTGCAACGCCCAGTCGCCATTGGCCAGCGCGAGCAGGGGGCCCGTGATGGGCGTGGGAATGTCGTAGGGCGAGGTGTCGACGAGGGCGGGATCGGACCAAGTCTCCCCGCCGTCCTCGGTCAGCGAGAGAAGGACCCGCGAGTCGAGCAGCCCCTCAGTCTCCTCGTTGAAGAAGGGCCGCGACGGACCGGACACATCCACCCAGTAGATGACCGCCACGGCGCTCATCGGGCCGAGCGACGTTACGTGGGCGGCGCGGAGAGCGCCCCTCGCCCCATCGATCCGCGGCGGCGCCCACGGCTCGACCGGGTCGCCCCACGTCTGCCCCTCGTCATCGCTCCAGGAGAGAAGCGTCCGCTGACTTGCGACCGAGTCCTTCGTCGGCGCGGCGCGGTGCGTGACCAACCACCGCCCGCTGGGCAACACGCACGCGCCTGGGAAGCAGGCGCTAGAGTATTCAGTGTCAGCGCGTCCCGCCACGACCGTTCCACGGCTGGTGATTCGCATCGGCCAGCTCCCCTCGGCGAGGTGTGAAGACGACACGGTACCTGGTTCGTCTCCGGTGGCGATCTGCCTCCCAGAGCCCGTGTCGAGGTCACAGACGCGTTTACGAGCCAACAGAGGCTCAGTCGGCGTGATTTAATTAGTGTCAGACACTATTTTTTCTGGGCCATTATATTGCGCTGCGGGGCCTTAAACGCTCGGTAAACTAGTGTCTGACACTAATTAATCTGTGCGCTTCAGTTCGATCATTTGCCACTGTCTTCCGGGCAGGCGAAACCTCAGCTCTCCCCGCGACAGGGACAACGGCTCGCCAGTGATCGCGTCCCGAGCCTCGGCGCCTCCGGGCAACTTCGCAAGCAGTCCGGCGATATCCATCTCACACCGCACGTTCTCCTCAGTCTGGCTGCCCAGCACCAGCAACGCTCGATCTCGCTTCAGGTAGAGGCTGCACAGCACCTCACCCGGGATCACCGAATAGAGGTCCGATAGCTCCCAGTATGGGATGAAGCGCGTCTGGTCGTCCTCATACTCCGCCCACGCCAGGTCGACCGCCGCCGGCTGGCCGCGGGTTGCGGAATCATGAACCAGCGAGATCGCCAGCGCCTCGTCCATGGTGTGGCGATTGGGCAGCAGCTCCCCGCGGAAGCCGAGTTGCCGACCCATGTAGCCGGTGATGAAGGCATCGGGTGACAGGCGAAAACCCGGCTTGTAGCGGGCCAACTGCTCGCCATCCCAGTAGCCATCGCAGAACGACTGAGTCGCGATGTTGATCGCCCCGCCCGTGTGAGCGTCGAGGAAGAACTCCTCCCGGCGCTCCGCGAAGATACTCCGCAGGCGTTTCATGAACTCGCGCGTTGCTCGCAGCGAAACGTGGGACCGGTAAGTCCCGTCGCCCTGGTCCTCGCCGCATCCCTCGTGCGTCGGGTTCCAGCAATCCCATGGCACGGTCGTCCCGTCCATGTATATCCCATCGATGCCCGCCTCATCCGCCAGCTTCGCGATGCCATCGAGCAGGAGGTCACCGTAGATGCCGTTGACGCAGGAAACGTAGCAGTCCTGCACCACGTCATCGCGGTGGTACCACATGCGGTCGGGCAGCGCCATGAAGTCGTTCTCCCGCCCAAGCCACTCCGGTGAGGCGTCGGACATGAGCTGGCCGAAGTAGACGAGAAACAGCATCCCGCGCTCGTGGCAGGCGTCCGCGATCCGCTTCAGCTTGGGAATCTGCTCGAGATCGGGCACGCCCTGGAACCGCGACCAGGTCTCGTGGAAGATCACGATGCGCTTGCCGTCGCGGGCCAGTCGGTCCATGAACGAGGCCTCGCTCGGACCGATCGCCTCGCCGAATCGGCCATCCACCAGAACGCAGTCTGAGGCCGCCGTTGGCTCGTCGCTGTCGGCCTGCGTGTCAGCGCCGGTGAGCGTCTCGCAGCGGCTGAGGAACAGCGTGTCGGCATCATCGGGGAGCTCGCCGGACGGCACGCCGTCGAGCGAACGCTGGACCTTCGAGATGCGCAGGTCATCAAGGTGGAAGTGCGAGAGATCGAGGCCCACCGTTGACCCGCTAACGCTACCCGACACCGTGCCCACAAGCGGGTGCGTTGCGACCTCGCCGTTGATGCTTAGCCGCAGCTCGTCGCCCCACGAGAGACCGACATAGCACCACTCGTCGGTGGGCATCTTCTGGGGTCCGCTGAGAACGACGGGGTACGTCCCGTCGGCCATCTTCGTGACGAGTCGCATGCTGCGCTCTTCGGGGTTGTAGTAGAGGATCAGCAGTTCCTGCGCCGACGTCGTGAGAATCAGGAACTGGCGGATGTAGGTGGAGATGGGCTCATCGTGCGACTCGCTGGGGTCGAAGGTCGGCTTCAGCCAACACTCGAACGTGCCCTGCTCGAGGTCGATGTTTCCGCGCGCCGGGATCGCGAGACGACCGGCGACCTGGGCATCTTCCATGGCGTAGTAGGCGCCGTGGTAGATGCGGTTCTTGCGCTTGGAAACGGGCTTCGTCGGCGTGACATGCAGAGCGAACTTGGCCTCATAGGGCTCGGTCAGCTCTGTCGGCGTGTCGATGAACGTGGAGCGCCACAACCAGTCATCACCACGCGGCACAATCTCCACTTGCCGCGCACGGTCCTCAGCTTCCACCCACTCCAGGCTCTCCGTCATCCACGCCAGCCCGCGACTCTCGTCACCAATCCATAGACTCGGCGTGATCGGTTGGCGCAAACCGTGCGGTGGCAGCGCGTGGGCGCGTTGCGGAGGATCGTTGACGTCGCCCCGGTACGCGTATTTGCAGACTTCCTTGCGCAACGGAATGTCGAGCGAGACGTGCTCAACGCTCGCCGCCTCGTGCGGCGTAAGCGTGAGTTCGTTCCAACAGAACCCGTCGTACTCGATGCGCGACGTGACCCCGAGGTCCAGCTCCCGCCCGCGCCAGAGGCTCTCCACCACAACGTGGTCGTCAGCCCGCTCAAGGATGTCGCACTTGCGCGACTGCCAGACGACAGGGCCATCGGTCGTAGTGACGCTGACCGTCATGGGCGCTGATAGTAGCTTCTCGCCGGCGCTGCTGATGCTCGCGGGGAGCGCGAGGTCGCGGAAAGACAGTCGCTTGCCGAGCATCTCAACCGCGCGCCCGCGCACCTGCATGGGCGTCCACGGCGGCAACACCCCCAGGGGTAAGCCGGCCTGCGTGTTGATCCACCGCGGATGCTCGCGGATGGCGAACGAGATCGCACGCTCCTGCATCGGCTCGCCATCGGCGCCCATCACGGAGAGCGTCGCCTCGAACTCCGCGCCGACCTCGCCTGTCACCGGCAAGCGGAGGATCGTGCCGCGACTGCCTGCGATGCGAGCCTCCTCGGTCACGACGGCTCCTTGCGCCGAGCGGAGCTTCAGGACTGCCGTGTCGGCCACCGTGCCCTCATCGAGGGTCACGCGGCCCTCGACGCGCCCCGGAATGGAGTAGTAGCGGAGGTCGACGCGCATCCCTACTGGCACTGTCAGCGGCACAACTCCCGCGAGCAAGGGGATCTCCTCGCCCGCGACGCCGACGCGATAGCGCCCCCCGAGTCTACCGCGACCTGAAAGCTCATACGGGACGGTGACGGTCGCCCGCTCGTCCGGCGCGAGGCTCGCCTGGCGGAGCGTGGCTTCAGCGCCGCTTCCCTCCGCCCAGACCTTCACGTTTCGACTCTCGCTCGTTGGGTTCCACACCTCAAAGGCCAGCTCGTTGGAGCCAAGTCGGGGCGACTGGACGGCGACTTGCTTCACAACAGGCACCGCATCTACGAGGTGGATCGCCCCGAGTGGGGTCGGCCGGTAGCCGCCGAAATTCGGGCAAACCCACCCGGAGAGTTCGGGCGGGCGCGCGCGGAAGACGTTGAACCCCCAGAGGACGCTCTCAGCCGGCATCTCCAGGCCAAGCGACGCAAACGGGATCGCCATCTCCACGATCCACCCGAGGTCGGTCCGGCCGACCTCGGCCTCCCACGGGGCGTCCCAATCGCGCACGTCGTTACGCGCCTCGGTCGCGCTCCCATGGCAGTTGACGGTGAACTCGTAGTAGGCCGCGATGTCCTGAAACCACGTGTTGTACGCGCCGTCGTACCCACCGAAGGCAACGCTCGCCTCCTCGGCACTGCGGAGGTCCTCAGGGGCGATGTAGACCCGGATGCAGTCGTCCTCGAAGGCACGGTCGTCATGCTCCCGCGCAAAGCCCCTGGGGCGCGTCGGGTCTGACTCCTCGCACGCGGCCGCGACGTAGATGGCCCTCTCGTCGAATGTCACCGAGACTGCTGTGGGGGGCTGCGCGAGGGCGCCCCCGCCTAGCTCAACGAACCCTCTCAATGTAGCGGCAGCGCGCCACTCATCCGGGCCGACCGCTCCGTCGATCACCGGCGCTTGAGCGCATCGCGCCACAGTCACGCAGGCGCGCTCGCCTTGGGCCAACGCGGCCGTGCCAATACAGAGAGCTACCATTTGCGCGAGCAATGCAAGGTCCCCTTTTGCCATCCGTCGCAGACGGTCGATCATCCACGGCAACGCTTCAGCAGCAGGGCCTCCGAGACCTGCGCAGGTTCCGCGGCGCAGTTGGCGAAGCATCGCTACGAACGGCGGACCGTCAAGGCCACCGATGGAGGGATGGTATGCAACATCAGTTCACGCGGCGGCGCTTCATGGCCACAACCGGACTTGGGGGACTCGCTCTGGCAAACATGGCAGCCGGTCAGAATGACACCAGCGGGGTCTTGCGCTTCGGAGTGATCGCTGACCCGCATCGGGACATCATGCACGACTCGATGGAGCGTCTGAGCGCGTTCGTGGAGGCCGTGAAACGAGACGCCCCAGACTTCGTCATCCAAATGGGTGATTTCTGCCAGCCGATGCCGGGGAACGATGAGTTCCTGGCGCTGTGGGACGAGTGCCCCTGCCCGCGATACCACGTGATCGGCAACCACGAGGGCGACGGCGATGGCAAGTACCGGACCGGCGGAGCCTACGCTTACCGCACCGAGGAGATCGTCGAGTACTTCGGCATGCCAGGGCCCTACTACTCGTTCGACGTTCGCGGGACGCACTGCATCGTGCTGGACGGCAACAACCCCGGCCCAGGCCAGAAGCCATACTACCGATACATCGGCGATGAGCAACTCGAGTGGCTCGAGGCGGACCTTGCCTCGACCACGCTGCCGACCATTGTCTTCAGCCACCAGCCCCTGGAGAGATCAGATGGCGTCGAGAACCACGAGGCCGTGCGCGCGGTTCTGGAGGCGGCGAAGCCGAAGGTGCTGGCATGCTTCGGGGGCCACAGGCACCTGGACTACCACCGGGTGATCAGCGGGATCCTATACGCCATGCTCAACAGCATGTCGAACCAGTGGCTGGGCGGAGACTACCTGCACGTCCGCTACAGCGACGAGGTCGATGAGCAATACCCATACATCAAGTACACCGCGCCATTCAGGGACCCGCTCTGGGCGTTCGTGACGACTGACCTTGGCGCGGGCACGTTAGTAATCGAGGGCAGGGACAGCGAATGGGTCGGACCGTCGCCGGCGGAACTGGGGCACAACAGCGGCGATGAATCGGCCCCGAGGATTACCAGCAAGGAGCTGTCCTTCAAGCCAAGGAATTCCGGTGATGGCGCCTGAACTCACATTCCAGGAATTGCGCGATGTTCCCGGCGAGGCACGGGTGAGAAACGCTCCTCGCCACCATCG
>PVBE010904563.1_pt1 | contig 11948 bp, 9 predicted proteins | sample 1631181 | NCBI WGS metagenome assembly PVBE01 (sample SAMN08397723, study PRJNA350692) | Marine metagenome, whole genome shotgun sequencing project. | isolation source: water | place: Pacific Ocean | collected 2012-04 | reverse complement strand
CGCCGAAGCGGTAGCTCGAGCGTAGGTTGAGCAGCACGTACCCGGGTATGGGCGCGTGGTCGTTGCCCTCGTCGCCGAGCAGCACGCGGTTCGAGGCGGCGATGGCCTCCACGGCAACGCGCCAGGCCGTGGCCACCTGGTGAGCGATGCCCAGCTTGAGGCCGTGCGTCGGGATTCCCGGCAACCGGTCCCCGGGCTCGACGACCAGCTCGTTCTCCTCGGTGGCGAACCCGTTGACCTCGGAGTCGGCGGGCAGGTGGACCACGGATTCGAACGTGGCGCGCGTCAGGCCGTAGCTGGCGTACCAGTCCGAGCGCTCGTGGCGCCCCGACAGATCGAGCTCCAGGCCCCAGCGCTGCGTCGTGCCGGCGTTCTGGAAGAACCCGGCGCCCACCAGGGTCGGCGATGCGACGAAGATGATGTCATCGGCGATTCGGGACCGGTACCACGCCGTGGACCAGCGCATGCTATTCGCCCCGGCCATCGAGATGCGGCCCCGCGCCCCCACTTCGAGGGTTCGGGCGACGACTTGCTCCAGGGGTGGGTCCGACAGGAACGCGTTCGGCACCCGACAGGGCTCCTCCGGGTCCGCGCAGCTCAGCTCGGCCGCGGTAGGCGCCCGGCTCGACTGGTTGTAGGTCGTGTAACCCGTGGTGGCCTCGCCGAGCTGCACCGTCACGCCGATCGATGGATTGAACCTCCCGAAGCCGTGGGTGCCCGAGAGCGCGGTGCCGAGCCGATCGACGATCTCGATCCGAGAGTCGGTGTAGCGTCCCGCCAGCGCCAGACCCCACCGAGGGGTGAGCGACAGCGTGTCGCTGAAGTAGAGGGCTGCGTGACGATTGCGTGCCGCCAGATCGGTGCCGAGCTCATCCTCGGGGAACTCGTCGTAGACGCCCACGAGTACCCCGCTGGGGCTCACCGTGCGATCGCGCGTCAGGTCCCCAATCTCGGTGGCGTTCGCGAAATCGACGTCGGCGGCATCCAGCGAGCCCCCGACCAGAAGCACGTTGGGTCGTTCACCCAGACCGGCGGTGATCGTGGTCTGGGCCGAGGCGCCGTATCCGGCCGCGTCCGTGTCGGTACGGTTGATGGCCCCGTCACCCTCGCCGAGCGCGCCGGTGACGAAGGCACCCGTCCGTCGGTCGATGAGCGGTCCGCCGTCTGCGCCGAGGCAGAGGGTCGTAGCGGGCGCGTCGGGGGGCCGCGCGTCCGGCCGACACCGCTCGAAGTCCGCCGTGTCGGCGTTGACGGTGCGGCGCCGAAGCGACCGCGCGTAGGCGTTGGCCTGGATGCCCAGTGTGGGCGAGACGGTGGCGTCGAAGCGGGCCTGCAGCAGCCCGAGCTCGTTGGTCGAGTTGTCGGGAAACGTGTAGACGGCCGCCCGGTCGACGGCCAGCAGATCCACCGGAGCCGGACCGTTACCGTTCAGGTCGGTGTTCGCGTAGGTCATGGTGGCGCCGAGGCCGAAACGGTCGGTGCGCCGGGCGACGTCTCCCACGAGATGGAGGAGATCCGCGTCGGACTCGTCTCGCCATCCCGACTCGCGCTCGCGTGACGCGCCCACGTAGAGCCCGGTGTCTTGCCAGCGATGTCCGACCTCCGCGACGGCCGCGAGCCGGCCGAAGGCGCCACCGTTGATCTCCCCGTGCACGCCACCGAAGTCGAGGCCGTTCTTCAGGCGGAGCCCCACGGACCCACCGAGGGCATTCAGTCCGAAGGTCGGGTGCGATCCAGGGAAGACCTGGACGCTGTCCAGGGCGAATGTGGGGACGAGGTCGAACTGCACGGTGTCTCCGAACGCCTCGTTGACCCGGACGCCGTTCTGATAGACGGCGATCCCCTGCGGGAGGCCGAGCAGCGGTGACGCCGTGAAGCCCCGAAAACGCAGGGTTTGCTGGCGGGGGTTGCCCGTCCCATCGTTGATCGTGGCACTGCCGGCCGTCCGATCGAGTAGCTCCCCGACCGTACGCGCTCGCCGGTCCTCCAGCGTGTCCCGGTCGATGGTCCGGACGTTCGCGGGCACGCGACGCTGATCCAGCCCGGCACCCAGGACCGGGGTCGTCGCGACGACCTCCACCGGATCCGCCGCCAGCGGTGCCACGGCCAGCGCAACATCGAGCGTGCGCCGTTCTCCTTCACGCACGACGATGCCTGCTCGCGACTCGATGCGGAACAGCGGTCGCTCGAACGTCAGGTTGTAGAGACCAGGGGGCAGCGAGTCGAACCGGTACACGCCGTCGGTCCCGGTGACCGTGGCGTGTCGGGCGGTCGGGGCCGTCGCCGCGGCCGTCACCGAGACGCCAGCGACGCGGGCGCCCTGGGCATCGGTCACGATGCCGGAAAGGACGGCCTCGGTGGCGGCCTGAACCTCGGCATGATCCCGGTTCCGGACCGGGCGACGGATCGGGTCACGCGCCAGGCCGTGGACCGGCATCGTGCAGAGCCACACGACTACGCAGGCGCTCCAGCCCCTGCCACATCTCGGGCCCATGCGGGTCGTGGCCATTATAGCCACCGAGCGGCCGCGCGCCGGTGACGCCGCCACGCATGACGCCGCCACACGGTGTCGGTGCGAAGGGGTCAGGGTCGATCGGCGAGCCGGTTGTAGCGCTGCAGCAATGTGCGCACCCGGTCGTGCGGCAGCGCCTCGACGGTACGTCCATCGATGCCGGTCATGGTGTCGGCCGCCACCAGGGCGTTGACGATCGCCTCCTCGATCGCCTCGACCGTGGCTCCGAAGAGGGGATTCAGCTCGCCGTTGGGGGCCATCGTGAGGCGTACCGGTGCCGAGCCGGTCGCCGCCCCGGGATTGGCGGTCGAGAACGCGATGAAGATGTCGCCGGAGAAGTTGCTGGAGGTCCCCCCGGTTCTGGCAATCCCCATGCTGGCGCGGCGGGCCAGTCGCTTCAGCTGGTGCGGCAAGAGCGGGGCATCGGTCGCCAGGACGATGATGATCGAGCCGACGTCCTCGGCGTCCGCGGCGTCGAGCCCCTGGGCCGCGCGGGCTGCCTCGGTCAGCGGGATCTCCCGGCCCACCGGGACGCCCGCGATCCGCAGCTGCTCCCGGCTCCCGAAGTTGGCCTGGACCAGGACGCCGACGGAGTAGCCGCCCGCCGCGCCGTCGAGACGCCGTGAGGCCGTTCCGATCCCGCCCTTGAACCGGTAGCAGACCATCCCGGTCCCGCCGCCGACGTTGCCCTCGTCGACCGGTCCCGACACGCTCGCCTCGAGCGCCTGCACGACGTGCCGCGCCTTCACGTGGAAGCCGTTGATGTCGTTGAGGCCGCCGTCGTACGTCTCGGCCACGACCGGCAGCGACCATGGCTGGAGCATGACGCCTCGGCGCGCTTGCCAGCCGATCACCGCGTCGCGCACCGTGCCCACGCTGTGCGTGTTGGTGATCGCGATCGGGCCTTCCAAGAAGCCCGATTCCTCGACCCACGTCGTGCCGGTCATCTCGCCGTTGCCGTTGAGCGTGAACCAGCCGGCGAAGACCGGGTCGGCCGAGTCCTTGCCGCGCGGCAGGATCGTCGTGACGCCGGTGCGGATCGGCCCGACGCCAACCTCGAGGGGGCCCACACCCTCGATCAGCGTCGCGTGACCGACCTCGACGCCGGCAACGTCCGTGATCGCGTTGAGCGGACCCGGCGTCGCGTCGAAGGGGATACCGAGATCCCGGGCACGCACCCGGGTCTGGGCCTCGGACGGGGAACCCGACAGGCAACACGCGAGCGTCGCACAGCAGACCGGCAACCAGGTCCGTGACCTCATGATCGGTCCTTTCTTCCCTTGTGGTCTCCTGCCCCGTGGCGCAGGGCTGAAGCCCGGGTCGCGCAGCCCTCAAGGGCTGCGCGCCACGACACGGAGTAGTGTAGGTCGGACGGGGCGACGCCACCGCAGGATTTGGTGATCGCCGGGAATGGGAGTCTACTTGACTCACGAAGGGAGCGGTATCATGGCCGGGAGCGTCGCGCGGGCCACCCCGCACGCGGCGAGCGAGACGACGACCGCGACGAGCACCTTGAAAGGGACCATGGAAGCCCTATGACGTTGACGCCGGCGATGAACGGCACGTCCTCGCGTCGGTCGAAGCCCCGCCCGATCGGGCATGGTGCCCTGTGGCTGCTCGCGTGCCTGCTGGCAGCCCGTGGCGGCAGCCCTGCTGAGGCGGGTCTCACGGTGTCGGGACAGGGCGGCGCCGAGGAACCGTCGGCGGAGGCGCTGCTGGCGCGATCGATCGCGCATCACGACCCGGACGAGCGGTGGCGAGCCGGAGCCCATCGTCTGGTCCTGGACGAGGTACGCCCCGATGGGCGATCCCGGCAGTCGACGATCGTGATCGACAACCGACGGAGCTTCTTCGACCTCGTCTCGCGTCGAGACGGTCGGCTCGTCGAGTTCTCGGTGCACGACGACGAGGTCGAGGCGACGCTCGACGGGTCGCGCGACTTCTCTCCGGAGGCGGCCGAGCGGTACAACCTCGGGCCCGACCGCGCGCGCCGGATGCGCAACTACTACACGTACCTCTACGGGCTGCCGATGAAGCTCGGCGATCCGGGCGTGCGGCTGGACCCGGACGCCCGATTCGAGACGTTTCAGGGACGCGATGTCTACGCCTTGCGGGTCACCTACGACGAGGCGGTCGGGCGTGACACGTGGTACTTCTATCTGGACCGTGACACCTGCGCGCTCGTTGGCTACCAGTTCTTCCACGACGAGAGCCAGAACGACGGCGAGTACATCGTGCTCGAGGAGGAGGCGGTCCACCGCGGCGTGCGGCTGCCCAAGGTTCGCCGCTGGTACATGAACCAGGACAACCGTCATCTCGGTACGGACACCATCACGTCGTTCGGCGAGGCGGTCCCGTGACCGGCGCCGTTCAGTCGTTCCCGGGCGTGCTCGGCTCGGCGACCGTCGACCGCGGCGCCGCGTGCTGGATCACCCGGTGGAGCTCGAAGACGTTCGGGCCCGCGAACATCTCCTTCGGCGGCCGGCGCGCGTGCGCTTCGCGGAAGTCGTCGCCCTCGGTCCAGGAGACGAAGTCCTCCTTGCGCTGCCAGTAGGTGAGGACCACGTGGTACTCGGACCCTCCCATCTGCTGGCCGTGCAACGCGATCGGCTCGGGTCGGAGGATCTCCAGTCGGATGAACCCCGGGTGGTTCTCGACCAGCCCCGCGCGATCGCGGAACCGTGCGGCGAACTCTTCCTCGTGTCCCTTGGCGACGGGAATACGATTCGACACAACAAACATTCGGTGGCTCCTTCCGTCGAGAGACGGGCGAGCCACAGTGTAGCAGGCCATGGCACAAGGCATCCTTCGGTGGGGGCTGGTCGGCACGGCCCGGATTAATCGCGCCGTCATCCCCCCGCTGCGGCACTCGCCGCGCAATACGCTGGTGGCCGTCGCGAGCCGGACCGCCGAGCGCGCCGCGACCTATGCCCGGGAATGGCAGATCCCCCGTGCCTTCGGCAGCTACGAGTCGCTCCTGGCGGACCCGGACATCGACGTGGTTTACAATCCGCTGCCGAACAGCCTGCACGCGGAGTGGACCATCGCCGCCCTCCGAGCCGGGAAGCACGTCCTGTGCGAGAAGCCTCTGACGCTGTCGGTCGAAGACGTCGACGCCATCGCGACGGCCGCGAGGCAGGCCGACCGGGTGGTCACCGAAGCGTTCATGTATCGGCACCATCCTCAGACCCTCGAGGTCAAGAGACTCCTCGATGAGGGCGCGATCGGGTCCCTGCGGCTCGTCCGCGGTGCGTTCACCTTCACGGTCCGGCAGACGACGAACGTTCGCCTCGACCCGGCGCTGGGCGGAGGCAGCCTCTGGGATGTCGGCTGCTATCCCGTGAGCTGGGCTCGGGTCATGGCCGGGACGGAGCCGATCGAGGTGTTCGGCTGGGCGCGCGTGGGACCGTCGGGCGTCGACGAGACCTTCGTGGGCCAGATGCGGTTTCCCGACGGCATCCTGGCGCAGTTCGACTCCGGCCTTGCCTCCCCGTGGCGGACCCACGTCGAGATGGTGGGGTCGGAGGGGAGCATCGCGGTCGCGCGTCCCTTCAAGCCCTTGCCTCGAGGGGAGATCGTCCTGACGCGCGGCGAAACGGTCGAGACCCTCGAGACGGCGGAGCAAGAGCTGTATCTGGGCGAGATCGAGGACATGGCCGACGCCGTGCTGGACGGCCGCGCGCCGCGCATCCCGCTGAGCGACAGCCGTCACAACGTCGCGGCCGTCCTGGCGCTGCTGCGCTCCGCAGCCGAGGGCCGTCCCGTGCTGCTGCCGTGACCGCTGGCCCTCGGCGCGTCCCACGGAGCCCTGGGCGCGTGCGGCCGGCCGCCAGGGTCCGGGCCGCGAGTCCGCCCGGGCGGTGAACCGCCCGTGGTCCACTTGCGTATATGGAGATGAAAGGGGAGTGCCCAATGCAAATAGTGACCCGGGGGACGTTGACGGCAACCATCGTGGTGCTCGGCGTCGGGCTGGCGGGGTGCGAGCACGTCATCGGTGGGGGTTTCGGGGGCGTCAGCGCGACCAGCGAGTGGACGCGAACCTATCAGTTGGACGAGGGCGGCGAGGTCGAGGTCATCAATATCAATGGGCGGATCACGGTGGAGCCCTCCGAGGGCGCGACCGTCGAGGTGCACGCCGAGCGGACGGGCAAGGGGATGAGCCAGGAGGCCGCCGAGGCGGCGCTGGCGCAGCTCGAGATCGAGGAGGACGTGAGCTCGGACCACGTCCGGCTCCAGACTCGGACGTCCGACGCAGGCTTCATGGGCATGGGGGGTGGCGAGGTCGACTACACCCTACGCGTTCCGGTGAATGCCCAGGTGCGGCTGCGGTCCGTCAACGGGCGCATCCGTGTGGCGGGCATCCACGGCCGAGTCGAGGCCGAGACCACGAACGGCCGGATCAACGGAGAGGGTCTCTCCGGCGCGGTTGATGCCAGCGCGACGAACGGCCGAGTCGAGATGGACATGGACGCGGTGGCCGAAGGCGGCATCAGGATCGAGACGACCAACGGTCGCATCCGGCTCTTGGTCCCGCAGGCGGCGCAGGCGAACATCTCGGCCCGCCTGGGCAACGGCAGCATCGAGACCTCCGGGCTCTCCCTGCCCCCCGACGGCGAATCGGGCCGCCGGCGGCTGGAATCCGCTCTGAACGGCGGTGGTCCAGAGATCGAGCTCCGAACGGCCAACGGCAGCATCACCATCGAGGGCAAGTCCTGACGACGGGGCCCACGGGCCCCGTTCCCCGCATCCACTCTTTCCCCCTTCGCCGTGGTGCAGAGCTTTGACCTTGCGAGCGCAGTAGCGTCTCCCGCCCATTGTCGCGTAGGGTTTCAGCCCTGCGCTCCCCACAGGTGAGCACCTTGCACTCCGGTATCGCGATCTGCCACAGTCGTGCGAGGGTGGTGTGCCAGAGCGACGGGGCCGGCACGCGACTCGATTCCAGACACGAGGTGCAGTCCATGCGTCCATCGATGAAGCCGTTCGGCGTCCTGCTGCTCGTGGCGGTCCTCGGCGTGCCCATCGTCGTGACGGCCGACCTGCCGGACGCCCCGGACCGAGCGGAGGGCGACGGTCCCTTCACCCGTTTGGTCATCCACGGCGCGACGCTGATCGATGGAACCGGTGCGCCGCCGATCGGCCCGATGACCATCGTCGTGGAGGGCAACCGCATCACGGACATTCAGAGCGCCGGTACCCCCGGCCTCGAGGTGGGGTCGGCGCCGGAGGTCGGCGCGGACGACAAGCTCATCGATGCCACGGGGATGTTCGTCCTCCCCGGACTCGTCGACACCCACGGACACGTCGGGGCGGGCGAGCAGCAGGGGTCCCACCAGGAGTACGTCTTCAAGCTGTGGATGGGGCATGGGATCACCACGGTCGTCGACCCGGGTGCCCCGTCCGGCCTCGACAAGGTCGTCCGGGCCTCGCGCCGCAGCGCCGCCAACGAGATCACCGCACCCCGGCTGCAGGCGTATGCCGCGATCGCCGCAACGACGCCGGACGAGGGACGGGCCGAGGTGGCCGAGTTGCAGTCCCGCGGGGCCACCGGCCTGAAGATCTTCCAGCTGGCGCCCGACGTGCAGGCCGCCGTGCTCGAGGCGGCGCAGGCGCGCGGCATGCGTACGACGCAGCACCATACGCAGATGGGCGTCGCCCGGATGAACGCCCTGGACACCGCCCGGTTGGGGCTGACGAGCATGCAGCACTGGTACGGGCTGCCCGAGGCGCTCTTCACCGACCGGACCGTCCAGCACTTTCCCCCCGAGTTCAACTACTCGAACGAGCAGCACCGCTTCGGTGAGGCGGGGCGGTTGTGGCGGCAGGCGGCGCCGCCGTTCTCCGACCACTGGAACGCCGTGATGGACGAGCTGCTCGCCCTCGACTTCACGCTGTCGCCCACGTTCGTGGCCTACGAGGCGACGCGCGATCTGCACCGCGCGCGGCGCCTGGAGTGGCACGAGGAGTACACGCTACCGGCGCAGTGGCGATTCTACGAGCCGAGCCGGGTCAACCACGGCGCGTTCTGGTTCGAGTGGTCGACGGAGCACGAGCTGGCCTGGCGCGACAACTATCGACCCTGGATGGCCTTCGTCAACGAGTACAAGAATCGAGGTGGGCGGGTCACGGTCGGGTCGGACTCGGGCTACCTCTACAACCTCTTCGGCTTCGGGACGATCCGCGAGATGGAGCTGCTCCGGGAGGCCGGCTTCCATCCCCTCGAGGTGATTCGGTCGGCCACCATGTATGGGGCCGAGGTGCTAGGCGTGGACGACGAGGTCGGCACGGTGGAGGTGGGCAAGCTGGCCGACCTGATCGTCCTCGACGAGAACCCGCTGCCGAACCTCAAGACCCTCTATGGCATCGGCGCCATCCGGTTGGACGAGCACGATCGTGCGCAGCGGGTCGGTGCCGTGCGCTACACGATCAAAGACGGCATCGTCTACGACGCGCGAGCGCTGCTGGCCGACGTGCGGCGGGCGGTGCGGGAAGCGAAGGATCGTGAGGGTTTCGAGATCACGCAGCCGGGGAAGGCCTCACCGTCGCCTCAGATCACCAGCCCTTCCTCGGGGGTGGCGCGCTCGAACCGGTCGAGCGAGAAGGCCTCGACGGGCAGCCCGCAGCGCTGACCCGTGACGGCCGCGGCGATCACGTCGCCGACGGCCGGCGCGATCATGAAGCCGTGGCCGCTGAACCCGGCCGCGACGTGAAGGCCCGGCGCGACGGGACCCAGGATGGGCCGGTGGTCCGGCGTCGTGTCGTACCAGCCCGCCAGGATGCGTCGCACCGGTACATCCGCCAGCGCCGGGAGGAGGCTCGCGCCTGACGCCAGCGCGCGTTCCGCGAACGTCAGGTCGTCGGTCGTCGGCGTTTCCCCGAGCCACCCCAGATAGAAGACCCCGTTGTCGAGCTGCTTGCCCGCGAACGCCCGTTCCGCGGCCACGACGAGCGGGGACAGCATGGTGGGCGCGTAGGGGAGCGTGAAGGCCAGCCGCCGCCGTTCCGGCGTGATCGGCAGGTGGATGCCGTGCGGGGCGGCCAGCGCGATGGACTCCGCGCCCGCGGCCAGGACCAGCTGCCCGACCTCCAGGTGCCCGCCGCTCGACTCGAGCCGCCACGCGCGGGGCCGCCCATCGGATTCGGCGCCGGCGATCGGCTCGATCGTGTCGACCCGCTCGTGGAGCACGCGCGCGCCCCGGGCACGCGCCCGGGCGGCGAGCGTGTGCGTGACCCCGTGACAGTCCTCGAGAAAGCCATCCTCGGCGCAGAACGCCCCCCCCACCACGCCGTCGAGCACCAGCGCCGGCACCCGGGATGCGATCGCCTGCGGGGTCAAGACCTGTGAGGGAATGCCGAGGCGGTTCTGGAGCGCGACGTTCCGGCGATAGCGATCCAGGTGCGCCTCGGTGTCGGCCAGGAACAGGTATCCGGATCGCTCGAAATGGAACGGGGCCTCGGGTTCGAGGATGTCGTTGATGCGCTCGTAGAATCGAACGGACCGCTGCGCCAGCCGGCAGTCCGCCTCGCCCTCGAACTGCTGGCGGATGCCGCCGGGGCAGACGCCCGTCGCGCCCCCAGCCAGCGCGCCGCGCTCCAGGACCACGACGTTCGTCACGCCGCCGTGGGTCAGGGCGTGGGCGATCGCGCAGCCGATCACGCCGCCCCCGACGATGGCCACGTCTGCCGTGCGCATGGTCACTCCGGGGGGAGGTCGCCGAAGATGGTCGCGTCGGGGTCGAGGCCTTCGGCGCGCAGGCGACGCTGGAAGCGCTCGAAGAGCAGGGCCGCGCCCAGCATCGACACCGCGAAGGTGGTGGACGACTTCCCGTACCACGCCGTCGAGGAGGTCAGGTCGCCCACGACCTGGATCACGAGCAGCGAGACCAGCAGGAGCGCGGCCCCGCCGCCGATGGCGATCTGGGCGCCGCGTGCCCGGACGAAGCCGACGCGATCGGCCAGCCCGGGGTTGACCCGGGGGAACGTCAGCACCGCGAGCGCCATCAGCGTGAAGTTGAGCAGCATCGATAACACCAGGATGTCGACGCCCAGGAAGAAGTCGCCCGCCACGTGACACCCGAGAACCGACCCGCTCGCGAAGACGGCGGTCATGGTGATGGCGTGGTGGGGCGTGTGGTAACGCGGGTGCACGCGCGCGAGCCCCGCTGGGAAGATCCCGTCGGCGCTGAAGGCGTAGAGCATGCGCGAGTTGGCCAGCATGACCGACGGGATGGAGTTGAGGATCGCGATCGTGACCGCCAGCAGGATCACGAATCCGAGCCAGGGGGGCATCAGCACCGCCAGGAGGGCGGGCGCGGACGTGTCCTGGACCAGGGAGACACGGTAGATGTGCTGCCACGGCAGGGCCTTGTACACGCTCGCCGTGAACACGATGTAGTACAGCGTGACGGTGCCCATGGCCACGACGATCGACCGGGGCAGGTCGCGCCGGGCGTGGCGGGCTTCGCCCCCGGCCTGCGCGATGGCGTCGAAGCCGATGAACGACGAGAACAGGATGACGCACGCCCCGAGGAACGCGCGCAGGCTGAACGAGGGCAGCGGTGCGTCCGGTGGCAGCACCGCCGCGCGGGCCTCGAGCGCGCGCTGATAGTCTTCCGGGGTGTGGAGTAGGCCGGTCAGCGTCATCAGGATCGGCCCGACGATCATGGCCGCCACCAGGATGACGACGACTCGCTCGTAGGACCGAATCCCAACGCGGTTGATCCACCAGAAGAGCCAGATCGCTGCGAGCGCCAGAGGGACGCGCACGGTGCCCGCCTCCAGCCGGGTCGCGAACGAGGGCCAACCGGCCACCGCGATCAGATCCCTCAGCATCGGCACCATCAGGTAGGCCACCACGCCCATGCCGATCGAGAGGCCGAACCACTGGGCGAAGCTCCCCAGAAAGCCGATGCGGGGATTCAGCGCCCGGGTCGCGTAGACGTAGCTGCCGCCTGCTCGAGGCATGGCGGACGAGAGGATGGCGTAGCACAGCGCGGCCAGGGTGGCGGGGACCGCGGCCACGACGTAGACGAGCGGGATCGTGGCGCCCACGCCCGGGGCGGACCGCTGCACCATGAAGGGGATGATGTTGATCCCGACCCCGACCATGGCGCACAGCGCGGTCGCGATCAGGCCGACCAGGCTCATCTCCCGGACGAGGTGGGGCCGCGCGTCGGTGGGGGAGGCGGGGTGGCTCATCGGCGGTGTGTCGCTGTGTCGGTCGCCCGGTGGGGCGTCGGATCAGTCCGAACGCTCGAGGTGCAGCGTGTTGCCGCTCGGAAAATGGATCGCGAGTTGGGTGCCGTCCAGCTCGTACGCGCAGGCCTCGACGTGCGTCGCCGTCTGGGTGACCCGCAGGTCTGCACCGGCCCCGCCCTGGAACATGAGCTGGTGGTAGAACGAGAGCCGGTCGCCGGTCGCCGTGTAGCGTCCGGCCTCG
>PVBE011078999.1_pt1 | contig 11949 bp, 7 predicted proteins | sample 1631181 | NCBI WGS metagenome assembly PVBE01 (sample SAMN08397723, study PRJNA350692) | Marine metagenome, whole genome shotgun sequencing project. | isolation source: water | place: Pacific Ocean | collected 2012-04 | reverse complement strand
GGATGAGCTGGGGCGCATCAATATCGTGGATGTCGGCTGTGGTTCCGGCAATAACGGCCCCCGCTTGCAGTCTTGGTCTGGGGGCAGGGTGGCCACGTACTCTGGCGTTGACGCGCGCTCGCATGAAAATTGGAAGAACGTAGAATCCCATTATGCGGAATGCCGCTTTTTCTGCGCTGACGCGGATGATATTGGCAATCACCTTTCGGATGACGCAAATCTGATTGTTTCGCAATCCGCCATCGAGCACTTTCACAATGACGTTGAGTTTTTCTCTGCAGTGCGTACGTTCGTCGGCCGTAGCCGGAAGCCGGTCCTTCAACTGCACCTGTTTCCATCGGCTGCCGGGCTCAGGCTCTACCGGTGGCACGGAGTACGCCAGTACACGCCGCGCACAGTTTCGTCGCTTGCGCGCATGTTCAACGATTGTTCGTATTCGCGTCTGTACCGGTTGGGTGGCGCTGCCTGCAATGCGCTCCACACCGAACTCATAACAGCACCATTGCTCGCGCGGGGGCGTGCGCGCAGCGAACGACGGCTGCCCCGCGCGTACGGCGAGTGCCTGCGCGCCGCCATTGCCACCGATAGCGCCAGTGTGCAGGGCGCGCCTTCTTTTTATGCGCTGGTGATTCATTCGCACGCGCGAGAGAGAATCTTCGGGTGAGATTTCGCTGCAAAGCCGGAGCGTGGGCGCTCGGGGTCATTATCGCTGTTTTGCTGCTGCTGTGCCCGCAGCCCGGCCCCGCACTGGCTGAGCAGGGCTGTTCGCCCAAATTCATTTCTGCGGTACGCACGGTGGGTGGGCACAGATTCGAAATTGCCGCCGTGCTGCCGTTACCGGACCTGCTGCCTGCGGTTGGCCCGGGTTCGGGCTGCGCTGCGCAAAAACCTGATACGGATTTCAGCCCTGCGGTTGCGCTACATTCTGCGGCACTTGCCGTCTCGCCGTGGACTGCGGGTAATTCTGTGGTCATCGTGATAGATGACTTCGGTTATCGCAACGACTGGGTTGTGGATGGCTTTCTCAGCTTGGATGCCGCGCTGACATTCGCTGTTATTCCCGGCCACCAGTTCAGTGCCGGGACGGCTGCGCGGGCGCGCCAACGTGGGCATGAAGTGCTGCTGCATATGCCCATGGAGGCGCTCGGGCCCGCCCCGGGCGAGATTGAATACAGACTCACCACCACGATGAACGCCAGCGAAATCACCACCCGAGTGCGCCGGGCTTTTGCGGAAATGCCGCAGGCTGTCGGCATGAACAACCATCAGGGTTCCGCCGCCACCGGAGATGCCCGCGTGATGGACGTGCTGGCCGCCGAATTGCGCCGAACGGACATGTTCTTTCTGGACAGCGTCACCACTCCCGACAGCGTGGCGCTGCAGTCAATGCACGCGGGCGGGGTTGCGGCCGCGCGACGCGACATTTTCATCGACAATGTTGACGATCTGGAGTATGTGCTCGCCCAGCTGCAGCAGCTGGCGCGACTGGCCAGGGAGCGGGGCTATGCCGTGGGAATCGGGCATGTGCGCCCCAACACTCTGCGGGCGTTGCAGCAGGTGTTGCCGCAGCTGCCGGCCTCGGGTCAGCGCTTCGCGTTTCTGTCAGAAGTGGTTCGCCTCGCTCCGTAAGCCACGCGAACACACACCGCCAATTCCTGCAGCCGCTTTTCCGGTTCTTATGTGTTTCATAGGAATCGCCAGCGTTTTGTTAACCGTGGGCGGCTATCATGACTCTGACTGAGCGCTCAGTAAAACTATGACGGAGGTGAACATCATGACTAGTTTAGTGCGTTACCGACCCTTCCTGCCCATGCGGGGTATCTTCGATAGCTTTCTGAATGACAGCTTCTTTGCGCCGCAATCGGAAGCCTTCGCGGATCATCTGGATGTGGACGTCAAGGAGAGTGAGGACGAATATGTACTCACTGCCGGCGTCCCCGGCGTGACAGCGGAAGACCTTTCCATCGAGATTGAGGATGGATTGGTGTCGATTTCCGCGCAGGTGACGTCCGAGAGGGAAACGGACAAGAATGGCTACCTGGTGCGGGAGCGGAAAATGGGCGGCTTCAGGCGGCGGTTGCGACTGCCTGCCGTGCTGGAGGCCGGAGAGGCCAGCGCAGCCCTCGAGAACGGGGTGCTGACACTGACGCTCCCCAAAGCTCCAGAAGCCAAACCACGGCGTATTGCAGTAGAGGTGCGGTAAATCCGGCAACACCGGGCAAACGAAAGCGACCCGAAAGGGTCGCTTTTTTGCTGCGCACCGGCGGGTTATTGGTCGTCCGGGGCGGACAGTTCGATTTTATCTTCCAGCCAGTACCGCGCTGCCTGCATGGCATCTTCGAGGCTGCCCGCGGCCAGACCATCGATAAGGCGCTGCAATTTCGTGGTGTCTAAATCGGTGTACTCGCTCAGCGCCTCCCTCATCCGCTCCGCACAGCGCGGGAGATTCAAGAACTGCTTCACGTCCCGCCGCAGGGCCATCAAATCTGGCAGCAAGGGCAACCAGCTTTCCTCTTTTTTGGAGGTTTCCATATAACGCTCCGCCAGGGATTTGACTTCGTCGGCGAGTTTACGCATGGCCTCTGCGCTGCACGGGTCGGGGGCCGGGGTGGGTGTGGGGGTTGGAATCGGCACCGCGGTAGGCGCGGGTATTAGCAAGTTGGTCAGCGGCGCGCAGGCAACCGCTAGCGGGCAAACCACTGCGAGATAAAAGCATGTTCTCTGCATCAAGTCACCTTTGCGCTGCGATTTCAACGTGACGACCGCGCGATTCAGACTGCGTGCAGCCTGCTAGCAGTGCAGCAAGAATCTTGCCAGAGGCCGGCGCCAATCTGACATTCGTCAGTAAAGGAGGTGATGATTGTCACTGGCGTGATGGGAGCCGGTGGGGTACGCCAACCTAATGGCGGAGAATATCTGCTAGAATCTCGATACACAAAAAACTGCGGCTCGTGGCGATTTCGCCGCCAGCGTAATGTTGGAGGCTGGAAATGAAAACTCATGCTCAGGTAGTGGTGATTGGGGGCGGGGTGGTTGGGTGTAGCGTACTATACCATCTTAGCAAAGCCGGATGGACGGATGTGGTGCTGGTCGAACGTAAGGAGCTGACGGCCGGGTCGACCTGGCATGCGGCTGGCGGAATCCACACTCTGAACGGCGACCCCAACGTGGCCGCGCTGCAGAAATACACAGTTGAACTGTATCAGAAAATTGAAGAAACCTCCGGTCATCAATGTGGGATTCATCTGCCGGGTGAGCTGATGCTCGCCGATACTGAGGAGCGCCTAGACTGGCTGCGCATGGCTCACGCACGCGGGCGTTATCTCGGGATGGATACCGAGATAATCACCCCGGCTGAGGCAAGAGAAATCATGCCGTTCATAGACGAGAGTCACTTTGTGGGTGCTATGTACGATCGGCATGGGGGTCAGGTCGATCCATCCGGAGTGACGCACGCCTACGCAAAAGCGGCTCAAATGGCTGGGGCGGAGGTATATTTGGATACGTGGGCTCGGGAAATCACACGGCATCCTGACGGCAGCTGGGATGTGGTATGCAACCGAGGCGTTATTAATTGCGAGCATATGGTCAATGCTGGAGGGCTGTGGGCGCGCGAGGTCGGGCACATGATCGGGCTCGAGCTGCCGGTGCTGGCGATGGAACACATGTACCTGCTCACCGACGCTATTCCGGAGGTGCAGCAGTTCGAGCAGGAAAGCGAAAAAGGCATCCCGATGATTATTGATTTCGGGGCGGAGATTTACAGCCGCGAGGAGCAAGGCGGGTTGCTGCTAGGCACTTACGAGAAGGCGTGCGTGCCCTGGTCTCCGGTAGAGACACCATGGGATTTCGGCTTGCAACTGCTGGATCCCGACATTGACCGAATTTCCCCGTCGTTAGAGATGGCCTTCACGCATTTTCCTATTTTCAACGATGCGCGCATACGTCAGGTGGTGAATGGCCCCTTCACCTTTGCGCCGGACGGGAACCCGCTTGTCGGGCCGGTGCGCGGTCAGCCGGGGCAGTGGGTGGCCTGCGGCGTGATGGCCGGTCTTGCTCAAGGTGGTGGAGTCGGGTTGGCGCTGGCAAACTGGATGATTGAGGGAGACCCGGGTTTCGATATCTGGGGAATGGACGTGGCTCGCTTCGGCGACTGGGCTACGCCGGTCTACACGAACTCAAAGGTGCAGGAGAATTACTCACGTCGCTTCCAGATTGCCTTCCCCAACGAAGAGCTGCCGGCGGCGCGCCCGCTGCAGACTTCGCCGATATATGGCCGCCTGGCGCAAGCGAACGCGGTGTGGGGCGTGGCTTTCGGGCTGGAATACGCGCTCTGGTTCCAGCGCGAGGGGGATCCGCCGGTGGAGGAAGTGACCTTCAAGCGCTCGAATGCCTTTGACCGTGTGGCAGCGGAGGTAGCCACCGTGCGCGAATCTGTTGGCCTGATGGAGACCACCGGCTTTGCCAAGTTCGAATTCACCGGCTCCGGTGCGCGCAGCTGGCTCTCCAATCTTCTGGCCAACAGAATCCCGGGTAACGGCTGTCTGGCACTGGCGCCGATGTTGAATGACAACGGCAAGCTTATCGGGGATTTCACCGTGGCGACGCTGGGCGCGGAACGGTTCATGCTGGTTGGCTCCGGCGTAGCCGAGCGTTATTACGAGCGCTATTTCGATGCGCATTTGCCCGCCGATGGTTCGGTCAGTTTGCGCACTCTGGGGCCGGAACTTTGTGGTCTTTCCATCGCCGGGCCGGAATCGCGGAAGACGCTGCAGGCACTTACGCGCGCCGACCTGGATGCGGATGCGTTCCCGTTTCTGCACATCCGTGAGATGAACGTGGGGATGATCCCGGCGCTTGTCGGGCGCATTAGCTACACTGGTGATCTAGGATACGAGTTCTGGGTTTCGGCCAGCTATCAGGCGGCGCTTTTTGATTTACTGCGCGAGGCGGGCGAGGAGCACGGGATGGGTCTTTTCGGTTTGCGCGCGCTCGACTCGCTGCGGCTGGAAAAGAGTTTCGGCGCTTGGGCGTCGGAGTATCGCCCGGTTTATGACCCGTATGAAGCCGGGCTGGGGCGCTTTGTCAAGCTTGATAAAGATGGATTTGTCGGGCGGGATACGTCCGAACGTGTCCGTGCCGCAGGACCAGCGCGGCGGTTGATGACCTTCGTTGTGGAAGCGGAGGACGCCGACGTTCTCGGCGACGAGCCCATCTGGCATCGGGGTGAGGTCATTGGCTGGGTCACTTCGGGCGGGTATGCGCACTGGTCGCGGGCGTCGGTGGCGTTGGGGTATGTGCCGATTGAGCGGGCGGATGCGGATGACGGTTTTGAGATTGAGGTTCTGGGTGTGCGCCGCGCGGCGCATCCGCAGCGCGAGCCGCTGTTTGATCCTACAGGCGCGCGCATGCGCGGCTGAGCCCGGCGCGCGCACTCACTCACACAGCCACCACTTCGCGCGCCACCAGGTGCACTGCGCCGTGCTCGAGTTGCAGTTGCCCGCGGATGAGCGCGAAGGCCGCCTGGCAACCGGCGCGATGTTGGGCATAGACATCCGGATAAACGACCACATTTAGCAGCCCGCTGCTGTCTTCCAGAGCTAGAAAGCAGATGCCGCGCGCGGTGGGCGGGCGCTGCCGCGCCACCACCATGCCACCCACTGTGACGCGCTGCCCGTCCTGCAAGGTAGAAAGCTGCGCCACCGGGAGCGCTCCGGCGCGGGCGAAAAGCTTGCGGCGCAAATCAGTCGGGTGGCGGCGCGCGCTCAGCCCGGTGACGGCGAACTCTGTCGTCAGCTGCTCGGCGGCTGTCATTGGCGGCAGCGTCATCCCTTCATCGCGGGCGGGCAGCGCTAGCGGCGGCGGCCCGGTCGCAGCGCGGTAGGCCTCCGCCAACTCCCAGAGCAATCGACGGCGGTTTCCGGAAGGGTGCAGATAATCGAGCGCGCCGGCCAGTAGCAGCGATTCCACCGCCGGGCGCGGTAGCGCAGTGCGGCGCAGCAGCCCAGTCAGAGAGCGAAAAGGCGCGTGTCGGCGTTCTTGCAGCAGCAACTCGATTTTCCCTGCGCCCAGCCCGTGGATGGATTGCAGTCCCAGCCGCACCGCGCCGGTTTGCAGCGTGCTGCTGGCCTGAGAATGACGCAAATCCACCGGCAGAAAGCGCACCCCCGCGCGGCGCGCATCAGATAGCACCACGTGTTCGGGATAGAACCCCATCGGCTGCTGGCGCAGCAATCCGGCGAAAAACGGGGCGGGATGGTGGCAGCGCAGCCATGCCGACCAGTAGGTGATGACCGCAAAGGCGGCGGCGTGCGCTTTGGAGAAGGCGTACCCGCCGAATGCTTTCAGCTGCTCGAAGGCTTGTTCGGCGATGGCGGCGCTCACTCCGCACGCCTGCGCTCGTGCCAGAAAGCGAGCGCGGAAAGCCTGCAGCTGTTCTGCGGTGCGCTTGTGGCCCAGCGCCCTCCGCAGCAGTTCTCCCTCGCCGGGCGTGAAGCCGGCAAGGTCGCGCGCCACTTTGAGCACCTGCTCCTGAAAGAGAATCACGCCCAACGTCTCGCGCAGAGCCGGTTCGAGCAGCGCGTGCAGGTAGGTCACCGGCTCGCTCTTTTCGCGCCGCCGCAGGTAGGGGTGCACCATGTTTGCCTGCAGCGGCCCGGGCCTAATCAGCGCCACCTGTACGGTCAGGTCGGTGAAGGAGCGCGGCTGGAAGCGTGGAATCAGCGTGGCTTGCGCGCGGCTTTCCACCTGGAAGACCCCGATGGTCTCGGTGCGGCAGAGCATATCGAACACGGCAGGGTCATCAAAAGTAAGCGCGTCCAGATCCGGGGACGGGTCAATTAGAGCGCACGCATCGGCGATGGCGGCAAGCATGCGTAGGCCGAGCACGTCCAGCTTAATCCAGCTCATGAGTTCGAGCGAGTCTTTATCCCATTGCACCACGGTGCGCGCTCCCATTGTGGCCGGCTCGACCGGGATTTGTGTGGCCAGCGGGCGCGTGGAAAGCACCATGCCGCCGTTGTGGATGCCGAGATGGCGTGGGAAGCCCTCCAGACGAGCAGCCAGCTGCAGCAGCTGCTGCCAGCGCGGGGAGTGGAAATCATCCCCCAGTGTGGCGCGCAGGCTCTCGGATTGCGGCAGGGCAGCCGCGGAGTAATCGTCTAGCCCGGCGCTGGCGCGCTGCAGCAATCCCTCGTCGAATCCCAGTGCAAAGCCGACATCGCGCAGCGCAGAGCGCGCGCGGAATGTGACCATGGTGCAGGCCATGGCCACATGCTCCGGACCATATTTGTGATAGATATATTGGATGATTTGCTCACGGCGGTCGGCGGCGAAATCGATGTCGATATCGGGTGGGGTGGGGCGCTCGGGCGAAAGGAAGCGTTCGAAGACTAGGCCGGCGGCCAGCGGGTCGATGGGGGTGATGCCGAGCAGGTAAGCCACCAGCGAGTTGGCGGCGCTGCCGCGCCCCTGGCAGAGGATGCCGCACCGGCGGGCGAAACGCATTACATCCCACACCAGCAAAAAGTAGTTCGCCAGGCGCTGCTCGGCAATCAGTTTGAGTTCGCGTTCGAGCGTGCACTGGTATTTGCGCGCGCCTACGCCAGTCTTGCGGCTGAGCGCGGTGCGGCAGAGCGCGCGCAGGTGTGCATCCGCGCTGACGTCGGGTGGGAGATGTATCTGCGGCAGCGCCTGCGGGCCGGTGGGCGGGCGCGCTTGGCAGCGCTCGGCCACGGCGAGTGTGTTGTGCAGCGCCTGCGGCCATGCGGCGAAGAGAGCTTCCATCTCTTGCGGGATGCGGAAATAATATTCGTGGTTTGCGCGCCGACGGCCGTCGGCGCGCTCCAACGGCAGCCGCTGGCGGATGCAGGCGAGCACGTCGTGGATGCGTGCATCAGCGGGGGTCAGGTAGTGCACGTTGCCGGTGGCTATCAGCGGCAGTCCCAGCCGATGCCCCAGTCGCTCCAGCCCGGCGTTCAGGTAACGGTCGTTGCGCTCGTGGTGGCGCTGCAGTTCCAGAAAGAAGCGCTCGCGGCCGAACATATCGGCGTAGCGCGCGGCGGTGCGGATGGCCTGCTGCTGCTCGCGGGCAAGCAGCGCGCGCGCTATCGCGCCGCGCCGGCAGCCGGAAAGCGCAATCAAACCGGCGGTGTTTTCTGCCAGCGCACTCTCCGGCAGGGCCGCGCGCCCTTTTTCGCCCTCGCGGTGGGCGCGGGTGATAAGACGGCACAGGTTGGAGTACCCGCGCTGGGTTTCGGCCAGCAGAATCAGGTGGCCGCCGTTCTGCGCCAGAGTGAGCTCGCAGCCGATTATCGCTTTGATGCCGGCGTGTTGCGCGGCCTGCCAGAAACGCGGCAGACCGTAAAGCCCGTTGTGATCGCTGAGCGCCAGAGCGGGCATATCCCATTTGGCGGCCTGTGCCACCAGCGCCTCGGGCGTGGGCACGCCGTCCAGTAACGAGAAATAGGAGTGGGCGTGTAGTTCAATGTATGGCACGGTCGAGAAACCAGAGCCCTTCGCCATCGCGGAAGAGGGTGAGCACGCGCCCATCGGCGAGACTTACCTGAAAATAATCGCGCCGGACGGGCTGCTCCCACCAGTGCTGCTGCACGCGCCAGTGCTGGTGTACGCGCTCCACTGGGTGCGAGCGTTCGCGCAGGCGCAGTGCCGCTGGGACGCCGCCGGGCGCGCAGTGCACCTGTACCAGCGTTGGGTCGGGTGGGTCTATGGCGCTGGCCATCTGCACCACGTTATCGCCAAAACGCTGCCGCAGGCCGCGCAAAGCCTGCCGGCGCAGCGCCGTCGTGTGCTCGCTGCGCTGCTGAAAGATATTAGTCTGGCGCGCGCCCTGCTCCCACTGGCGTAGCGGATAGGCCGTCAGTTGCAGCGCGGCGATGGGCGTCGGTGGCTTCAACTGATTCAACAAGTGCGCGGCCATGCGTTGCAAGCGCGCGCGCGCAGCCGAGGGGGGCTTGAGGGCCGCCCCCCGGTGATGGGCGCGGCTGCTCTCATCGGTCGCAGTCAGAGCCAGTGCGGTGGCGTGGTACCCGGCTCGCTCCAGGCGCGGCGTTAGCCGCGCTGCTAGCTGATGCAACCGGTTTTGTAATGCCTGAAAGTCAGCTAGCGGCTCGGGCAGCGTTCGCGTGCAGACTATCGCAGGTGGCGGCGCGCAGGGCCGCAGCGGGCACGCGTTGCGCCCACGCGCCAGATCGTGGAAGTGCGCCAGTCCCGGGCCAAATTGGCGCACCACGGCCGCGTGCGGTAACTGCGCGAATTCGCCCAGAGTGTTGACGCCGAATAAATGCAGGCGGCGCAACAGTTCCGGCGGCGGGTCGGGGAGTGCGGTCAGCGGGAGGGCAGCCAGAAAAGCGGCCTGCTGCCCGGCCGGGATGGCGCGGGCGGGGTGCGCCTGCAGCGCGGCGAGGGAGGCGGTGAATTTATTCCCGGCGATGGCGGTTGTGACCGGCAACTGCGTCTTGGAGCGTGCCTGTTGCGCCACCACTGTGGCCAGCGCCGTCTCGGAGCGAAAGGTGCGTGCCAGCACGCTCACGTTGATAAAAAACTTTCCCAGACCGTCGCTCTCGATGCGTGTGCAGAATGCGCTCAACGCGCCCTCGAGCTGCTGGTGCGCATGCTGATAACGCGCTTCGGCAGCGGGTAGAAAGCGCGCCTGCGGACAGCGCTGCTCCACGCTGCGGCGCGAATCTCCGGGCCGGACGCCGGCTGCGCGCAGCGGGCGCGCAGCTGCCAGCACGCGCTGATCCCAGGGGCGCAGCAGCGCCAGCGGTTCCCCGGCCAGTCGCGGGTCACGCTGGATTTCGATCTGAAGAGGGAGCTGTGCGAGCAGCAAGCAGAGAATGCGCATCGAGCAATCGAAAACGGAAAATAGAACAAGAGTTCTATTAATAACACAGCAGCGGCACTTCTGTCAAGAGGGAATTTGCTGTACCCGCATTGTTCGCAGAAGCAAATGGCGCAGGCGATGTTTGTCCCCTCGCTGGGGCAGGTGTATAGTTGCACTACCGTCTGTGTTCGTGGGTGAGCAAAGGAAATCTCCTAAGTCGTCCAGCCCGGGATGCTACACGGCGATGGGTCAGTATAGTTAACAATTGGGCGTAAAAGGAGAATCATGACATCCATTGTTCACGCGTACACATTCTTTGAGCACGTTCTCTTTCGATATCCGAAAACAAGAGCCCACTATTGGGTTCGGTCGTCTTTCTTCATAACGCTTTTCCTAATCGGCATTGTTCATTGGGTCGCCTTCTTCAATGCCGGAGACCTGTCTCTGGTAGCGTATGACTGGGTCTTAGAAGGCGCGTTCCTAAACACACTGCGCGAAGCTCAGACAAGCGGAGTGATCCCGTGGCGTTGGAGTGAGCCATTCGGCAGTGCGTTGGAAGCGCTGGTTGACACTCACGACACGCGGAACTTCCTTGCGAATCCCGAGGTTGTTCTAACTCCAGACATAATCCTTCTGCGTTGGATTCCTAATAGCATCTTCGTCATCACCCATGTCGTACTTTTCTATACTGCTGGATTTTTCGGGTCTATCTTCATAGCCAGAAAACTAAATGCCAGCTTCGTGGCACTTCTATTCTTTTGGCTGGTGTTCAACTTTAATGGGAAATTAACTGCACATCTTGCAGTCGGTCACTTGCCGCGGGCAGGTTATTTTCTCCTCCCATTCTTCTTCATTATTCTATCCAGGTTTGTGACGGAGGCTCAGAGCGCATCCTCTATAGGTACTACATCCGTGCTTGGCATGGGCATGCTTCTCGGTGTACTTTTTCTCAATGGGTCGTTTCACGAAGCAGTCTGGTGTTCAATGTTCATGGTAATCGCGCTTTTGTGGAGATGGTCAATGTTCTTGAACGTTGTTACATCTGTCCTTGTTGGCAGCCTAATTGGCCTTGGCCGCTTGCTCCCTGCCGTCCTAGCGTTCCCACAGACAGAACGGCCCTTTCGTTCGGGATACCCGAGTTTTGGCACTGCGCTTGATGCGTTCACGAGCCTTCGTGGACATGATTTCGTGAGAATGGGTGAAAGATTCGGAGATTTAGGGTGGTGGGAATATGACATTTTTGTCGGATTTGTCGCGTTTATTATCCTTGTGATAGCTTTTACTATCGCTGTCAAGCGGAGCAAGGTAGGCCGTCAAATGCCTCTATTCGCGGCAGGAGGCGTCTTTTTGTTGCTCTCTTTTGGCAATGTACACGCGCTCATCGCCAAATCACCGTTCCCGTTTGCAGGTATCGATCGTGTTTCAGCAAGTTTCATCGTCATTCCATTCATGCTGTTCCTCATTACTGCTATGGCAGGTATTGATGAGTTGTTTTGCACTTGGCCGAGGAATAGTAGACTTGCCGCGTTGATTGGAGTGCCATTTGTTGCATATGAGCTTGTTCTTCATTCGATTTACTGGCGCGTTGACAAGCTCGATTCAGCATTTCAGCAAATAACCGAACCGGTGCTCTCACTCGCCCCTAACTCGGATCAGGTATACGCTTTCAGTGTCTACGCTGGTTGGTCCGTTTCCAGCATATCGCTTCTTTTGGTGGGGGCACTCTTGTTTCGGAATCGCAAAGCGTTGGCGCACATGATGAGCGGACAGATGCTCAATCCGGCTTTGCACCCGCCGCCGGTTCCATGAGCGAAAAAGAGCGAGAATTCTTCAGCATTGTCTGGCCAATCATTCTTGTCTTCCGTGTCTAATATTTCAAAGGGCGATTAAATTTTCCCTGGCCGCAAGACTTGATTAATTAACTGATGGGTAGACCTAGAGACAAAATTGAAGTTCGTGAACCCGGCCTGTCTAAGTGGACAGACAAGCAGCATGTTGTCCGGACCGCGTCTATTCTGGCGGCATGTCTACTTTTCGCTGGCGCATACTACCAATGGCCTCTTTTCAGTTCGAATCAAAACATGTACTTCTTGCACGGCATGGCG
>PVBE011532235.1_pt1 | contig 11950 bp, 10 predicted proteins | sample 1631181 | NCBI WGS metagenome assembly PVBE01 (sample SAMN08397723, study PRJNA350692) | Marine metagenome, whole genome shotgun sequencing project. | isolation source: water | place: Pacific Ocean | collected 2012-04 | reverse complement strand
GCGAGAGGCCGCCGCGCGCACCATAGACGAGCTATGGCAGATCATCGCCGAGATCATCGACGACTTCACACCCACCCAATGTCAAAATTTCTTCACCGCAGCCGGATATGAACCGGATTAAATTGAATCCGCTCTAGGGTCAAGATGCGACTATGGAAAATAATCACTATGCTGTTATTTGTTATATTACAATTGCTTAACCTAAATAAAAACTACAAAGACTATACCACTCCAAGCGAAGCGCTATACCCTATCAACGAACTTCCTATATTCGGCTTCGCGGGGCGCCGGATCGAACGGGTCAGCCGCCGCCGGCCGTCTTTTCGTCGAGCGCGCGAAGCACCACTTCCGGGGTTACCGGAATCTGCGTGATGCGCACGCCGAGCGCGTTGTTGATGGCGTTGACGATCGCCGGGATGGGGCTGTTGGTCACCATCTCGCCGACGCCCTTCGCCCCGAAAGGCCCGTTTCTCGAAGCGATTTCCAGCACTTCGCATTCGACTTCCGGCATCTCGGCGGCGCCCGGCATCTGGTAAGTTTGAAAATCCCTCGGCGCGTGATCGATGGCCGGATAATAGGGCGCGGTGGTTTCCTGCAGGGCGTGGCCGATGCCCATCCAGGCGCCGCCGACAATCTGCCCCTTGACCAGTTCGGGATTTACCTGCTGACCGACCTCATAGGCGCTCTTGATGGCCAGCACCTGAACGTCGCCGGTCTCGGTATCGACCTCGACCTCGGCCACGGTGCAGGCATGGGCCTGGGTTGAATCGGGATCGCTCTCGCCGGTTTCGGGGTCCATCGGGCTCGGCGGCTTGAGATATATTCCGCGTCCGGAAATCGCCCTGCCGAGCTCGAAATGCGCGGCGCCGGCAGTCTCGGCAACCGAAATAGCCTTTTCCTCGACACCCTTGACATGGATATTGCCGAGGCCGTCGGTCTCCAAATCCTCGACGCTGACCTCGAGCTTTTCGGCGGCGACTTCCAGCATCACCTTGCGCGCCTCCTCGGCCGCCATGATCACCGCATTACCGGCCCGGTGCGTGGTTCGGCTGGCGAAGGTGCCGGTGCAGTGCGGGCCGGTGTCGGTATCGCCGGTATCGACGATAACCGTATCGAACGGCACGCCCAGGGTCTCAGCGGCGATCTGCGCCAGAATGGTCTTCAGGCCCTGGCCGAGATCGACGCTCGACATGGTGACGACGAAATTGCCCGACGTCGTGGCGTGAACCAATGACTGGGTCGGATCTCCGCCCAAATGCATGCCGGTCGGATAATTCACGGCGGCGAAGCCGGTACCGCGCAATTTTGTCATTTCAACCTGCCTTTCGGTCGAGCGAGGACATGTTGCGGAAGTTCTCCGGCAATTGTTTTCCCGCCATTTTGGCCGCCGCCAGGATCGATTCCACCATGCCGGCATCCTCGACTTCCTTGCGGTGTGCCTTCATATCGCCTTCCCTGTAAGCGTTGATCAGGCGCAACTCCCAGGGGTCCATGCCGATGGTCTCGGCGATCTTGTCCATTTGCACTTCGAGGGCGAAGGAGCCGGCCATGACGCCGAAGCCGCGCATGGCGTTGGACGGCGTGCGGTTGGTGAAGACGACGATCGAATCGACCGAGACATTGGGGATCGTGTAAGGCCCCGGCATGTGGCCGCAATGCTTCATGCAGGCATAGGAGCTGAAGCGCAAGTAGGCGCCCGAATCCTGATAGGTCGTGACCTTGCGGGCAATGATGCGGCCGTCATTCATGACGCCGTCCTTGACATAGACGCGCCATGCCGAGCGCGAGGACGACACCTGCATTTCCTCCTCGCGGGTATATTTGAATTTGACCGGCCGGCCGGTGCGCAGCGCCGCCAGGGTGGTGATCGGCTCGGGCTGAATATCGACCTTACCGCCGAAGCCGCCGCCCACCGTGCCGCCGACAAAGCGCAGTTTGCTGGCCGGCATGTCGAGGATGCCGGCGGTGACGTCGAGCGAGAATTGCAGCGCCTGGGTATTGCTGTAGACCGTGATGCGGCCACCGCCCTCGGGCACCGCGATGCAGCCATTGGTCTCCATCGGCACCTGCTCGATGGGCTGCGTCTGGTAGGAATCCTCGACTATATGATCGGCTTCGCCGAAGGCTTTCTCGACATCGCCATAGCGAATCTGCGCCGCCCGGTGATCGTCCGGATAGACGTAATGATTGTTGGGCCAATGGGCGGTCAGGTTGGGCGCGCCGTCCTTGATCGCTTCCTCGACGTCGAACACCGCCGGCAGCTCTTCGTATTCCACTTTGACCTTGGCCGCCGCAGCGTTGGCCTGCGCCGGCGTCTCGGCGACAACCGCCGCCACGGATTCGCCTTTCCAGCGCACCTTGTCGAAGGCCAGCACGGGCTCGTCCTCCGGACCGACGCCGACGCCGGCGAGCGCGTTGAATAGTTTCTTGCCGGGCAAATCCTCATGCGTCAGAACAGCGATGACGCCGGGAGAGGATTTCGCCGCCGAAGTATCGATGCCTAATATCTTGGCGTGCGAGTAGCGGCTGCGGTGCATTTTCAGATGCAGCAATCGCGGCACGCGGACATCCTCGTAATAGACCGTCTCGCCGGTCACATGGGTGTCGAGATCGCGCAGCTTGACCGGCTGCCCGACAATTTTCAGATCCTTCATCGCCATTTCCCGTCCCTCCCCCTAATCGCCCGCCGTGCCCGCCATTTCGGCGACGACGCTTTCCACCGCTTCGATAATCGGCAGATAGCCGGTGCAGCGGCAGATGTTTCCGGCCAACGCCTCGGCGATCTCATCGCGGCTCGGATTGGCATTCCGGTCCAGCAGCGCGGTGATGGCGACCATCATTCCGGGCGTGCAAAATCCGCATTGGGCGGCATATTTTTCGATGAATTTTTGCTGCAGGGCGGTGATCGAGTTGCTGAGGTTCAAGCCCTCCAGCGTCACCACCTCGCTGCCGTCAACCTCCTGAACCGGGGTCAGGCATGAAAGCCGCAATTCGCCGTCGACGATCACCGAGCAAGCGCCGCAACCGCCCTGGCTACAACCGTCCTTGACCGAAGTGTAATCCAAATTGTTGCGCAGCACGTCCTGCAAGGTCGTCACGGCGCCGGCGATTACCTCCTCGGCGCGGCCGTTCACCTTGATGCTGACAATTCCTGAAGCCATTTTCCCACTCCCCAATCGATATTAGCCGGCGGCGATCTGGCGCAACGCGCGGCGCAAATATGTTGCCACCATGCGCCGGCGGTACCATTCGCTGGCGACCGCATCGGTGGCGGGCGAGCTCGCGCGCGCCGCTTCATCTCCGGCCGCCGTGATGGCGGCGTCGTCGAGAGCCCGGCCGATAAGCGCCTGCTCGGCGGCGGCGCAACGAATCGGGTGGGCGCCGGCACCGCCGACGGCGATGCAGGCATTGCCCACCTTGCCGTTGTCGAGGCCGATACAGGCGGCCACGGAGATCACGGTGCGGCTGTTGAAACGCTGACGGCCGCATTTGAGAAAGACCAGCTCGCCACCCGGCGCGGCACAGTCGATACGCGTCAACAGCCCGTCCGCCTGGGCGCCGGAATCGTAAAACTCCTCGAGCTTCTGGGTGCGCTCGCCGTTTGTCGTGAAAAACGTTACCGTCGCGTCCATGGCAAGCAGGACCGTCGCGACATCGCCATTTGGCGGATGGGCGAAAATATTGCCGCCGATGGTCGCCATGTTTTGCAGGGCCGGGCCGCCAACCCCGCGCGCCGCATCCTGAAGCGCCGGTATCGGCAGGCTGTCGCGGATCTGGCGCATGGTAACCCCGGCGCCGAGCGACAAGCCGCCGCTTGAGCGCTCAATCTCATTCATGCCGAGGCCGCGAACGCCCATCGCATACGCGACATAGGGCACGGCAAAGCGCATGGCGCTGGTGCCGCCGGCAACGATAGCCAAGGACGACCCGTGCGCGGCGATCATGCCGGCCGCCTCTTCCAGAGAGCTCGGCCGCAGATATTCAGCCATTTTCTTATCCCCCGATCGCAACAGAGACACGCATTCACAGGCCGCCGCCAATCCGGCGTTCCTGGGCGCGATCCATTTGTTGAAAACCTTGACAACAGTTTAGCCCGGCGCGGCCGGTATTTCACCGCGTCGCGGCGGCAAAACGCGAATAATCAGACCCCTCGGTAAAAACTCCAGCCATGGCGGCTGGCGATGCCCTGGCTAACGCAAAGCGCGGCGGAATTCGGTCGGCGGCACGCCCTGATGGCTGCGGAAGAATCTGGTAAAATGGCTTTGCGCGTTGAAACCGAGTTCCTCGGATATTTCGGCGATGCTGTCGGCGCTTTCGGAAAGGTGATTTACCGCCTCGTTCATGCGCAGAACATTGGCATAGAGGTTGGGCGTCAAATTCGTGCATTGGCGAAAGAGGGCGAAAAAATGCGGCCGCGACAAGCCCGAATGACGCGCCACCGCCATCACATCGAGCGGCTCGGCGGAATGTTCGCTCATATATCTCATCGCCTTGCGGATGCGGAAATCGCTGGCGGTGCCGCCCACCGCGCCATGCTCCAAAACGCCGCGGTCGGCGAATTCCCTGACCATTCCGGCAGCCAGTTCGAAGGTCAGACGTTCCAACTCAGCGGTCTCGACCGTACCCGACCAACCCAGCATATGCGCCAGGGAGTCAGCCAATTTTTGCGTTTTTTTGCCCATCTCGGCGCTCGGCGATGAGAACAGCGCCGGATGCGCCATGCCGTGCAGTTTCCTGTCGACCGCTTCCAGCCAGGCCGGTTCGATATAAAGAGACAAGTGAATCGCCGAGGCGGAATCGGCGCGATGAAGATATTGATGGGGCTCCCAGGAATTGATCAGTATGGCGTTCCGTTTATGCAGCGGAAGCTCTTGCCCGGCGATGCGAAAGGCCGAATCCACGCCGCCGCATTTGAAGATCAATTGGCATTGCGAATGGGCATGAACCACAAGCGGTTGGTCCATATCCAACAGCGCCAAGCGACCGAAATCGCCCTGAATAATCCTTACGGCCCGAGTCATCGAAAAAGCTCACCCAAATAGTTAAGGCTGTTTCCGCCTTCCACTGGCCTCACAAGCAAAAAAACCGTTTTGCCGGCGAATGTCAATATCGGCATCGCCCGATATCCATCATTCCGCCCTCGACCAGGCCGCCCGGTTGGCGCAAGATGGCAGCTAATTTTCCTGTGAGGCAGCCATGTCGAAAACTCAACGCATTTCGATTCCCTTCGAATCCCTGGACCCTCTGACCATAGGCTCCTGTGACGATCCGAGCATGGTCTATCGCGAGCATATCGAGATCGAAATTGCCGAGCGTAATTTAGTTGCGGTGATCGAACCGAACGAGCCCGCCTCGCTACCCGATGTCGTGCAAGCCGCGGCGCAGGCGCTGGAGAACCCGCAATCCGGCCGGCGCTTTTCCGAGATGATCGGCGCCGACAAGAGTTTGGCGATCATCATCGACAACCAGTTCCGCCCGACCCCTGCCTCCAAGATCTTGCCGGCGATACTCGATGCCGTGGAGAAGCATGGCGTCAAGGATGCCCGCGTGGTGTGCGCCAACGGCAAGGTCTTCACCATGTCGGAATCCGACACCGAGAAAAAGCTCGGCAGGGAAAACATGGCGCGCATGGAGCGCCTCGGCATCCCGTTCTTCCAGAACGAGCCGCGCGAGGAAAATATGTACAGTTTCGTCGGCGTGTCCTCGCGCGGAACGCCGGTGTGGCTGCATAACGAAGTGGCCAAGTCGGATGTCAAGCTGTCGGTCGGCCAGACCCAATCCAATCATTGGGGCGCGGGCGGCGGCGGCAAGCTGATTCTGCCGGGCGTGGTCGCGGACGAGACCATTGAATCGAACCACTGCGCCTTCGTCATGTCGCCCGATACCCATTACGGCTCCTATGCCGGGCCGATGCGCGCCGATATCGACGAAGCGGCGACCATGTGCGATCTCACGGCGACGCTCAACAGCGTCATCAATACCAAGGGCGGCGTCTCCTTCATGAATTTCGGCAGTCACCCGGACGCCCATCTCGAGGCGCTGCGCAACTTCAACGACATCTACGCCTATGAACGGCCGGCCGGCGGGCTCGCCGATATCGCCATTTGCGGCGTCTTCGCGCCGACCGATCATCTCTTCTTCCACACCGGCTGGGGCTGCATGTCGTCGGACCTGGTGCTCAAGGACGGCGCCACAATCATCTATTGCAGCCCGTCGCCCGGCGTGAACACCCATCTCGGCAATTTTCCCGGCCTCGCCCTGATGGATTTGATGAAACCCTATATGCCGCCGACGCCCGAAAATATGGAGCGCGTCTATCGCGACATCCACGCCCGCAAGATCGAGATGTGGGCCGGCTGTATCTGGGTGCCGATCTACGAGGTCATGACGCGCAAGAAGCTGCATGTGGTGACGCTCGAGGAAAATCTCGAAATGGCGGCGGATATCGGCATCGAGGCGAGCACATCGCTGGATGGCGCGCTCGCCGGCGCCTTCGAGCAGCATGGCAAGGACGCCAAAGTGGTGGTGTTGCCCTTCGCGCGCTATCAGATGCCACGCGACGCCATCGTCATGCCGGGCCAGAAAAAGCCGCGCCTGGCGGAGGTCGCCGAGTAGGAAAGGCCGGCAGCGATATGCCGCGCAGCGTCAAGGACAGAGCCGGGCCGGTGCGCGGCTCGACCACCATCGAGGAGTTGATGGCGCGCTTTCCGGACGGCAAGGCGAGCGCGTTGATGGCACGCCTGTCCTGGCCCTGCGCCCATTGTTCGGGGCGCATGGACGAGCCGTTATCGCTTGCCGCCAAGCGCCACGGCAATCCGACCGGCGCCGTCGTCGAGGCTTTTCGCGCCCTCGACAATGGCGGCCCGAGCGAGCGCCAGATCATGGCGGCGACCAACAAATCAGCGTCCCGGCCCAGCGTCGAAGCCGCCTGGCGCCACCACGCCGATCAAACGGTCAGGTGATTTTAGGCAGAATTTCGGATGCCGTGAGCCGCAATTGGTCGCGCGTGGTTTCGGCCGGAATAAAGGACAGGCCGACGGAACTGGCGCCGGCGTCCAACAATGCCTGTATCTTCTCGGCGCATTCGTCGGGCTCGCCGCAAATCGCCAGCCAGTCGAGCCATTCATCCGGCATTTCCTTTTCCACCACGGCGGCGGCGCCGCGCGCCAGCATTTCGCTGAGCTCGTCGTTCACGTCATAGACGCCGGTCATCAGCGATTTGCCCATGATCTCCAGATAAAACGCCACCGTCGCCCGCGCCGCGGCGCGCGCCGCCTGACGGTCGCGCGAGATGCTGGCAAGCGCATAGACCGGCAATTGAAAGGCGCTTTCGCGCCCAGCCCGCGCCATTTCCTGGCTCAGCCGCTCATGTGCGTGCGCGACATATTTGGGGCCGGCCAGCACCGATACCACGAGCCCGTCGGCTATTTCGCCGGCCAGCGCAATCGATTTCGGGCCCACTGCGGCAACCAGAATCGGCAGACCCTTGGGCGGATTCAGCAGGCCGATCTTGTCGAGCGTGAAATGCTTGCCATGCGCCTCGACGGTCTCGCCGTCGAAAAGCCGCCGCAAGCCGCCGATGCACTCGCGCATGGCGCCCAGAATCGAACCCGGATAGATTCCCATCTGCTTGGTCCAGACATCGGGACCGTGGCCGATCGACGTCGTAAAGCGGCCCGGGAAGGCATTGGCGAGCGTCGCCGCTTCCATCGCCGTTATCGCCGGATGGCGGGTCACGGAAGCGACGCAGCCGAGCCCGACCCGGATATCCTTGGTCGCCTGAAGTGCGATGGCCGAGGTCGCGAAGCCGGCAAGCATATAGCAGTCCTCGGCAATCCAAATCTCGCCATATCCGAGGTCCTCGACCAGGCGGCACATGTCGGCGACTTCCGCCGCCGGTGTGGTGCCGTGAAGAAATACCCCAACAGGATTCGAATCTCGATTTGCCATGACATGTCTCCCATTCATTCCGCCCGAGGAGGGCCAGCGCCACCAGATTACATTGCAGCCGCGGCGCTCACATTACATAATTTGCGCATCATTTTCGCCGGCACATAATCACCGGCGCCAACCGCGCAAGGCAAATCGACATGGATGACAATCAGCGAAGCAATCTCTCCCTCGAGGATATGGACCGTCAGTCCATGTTTCACGGCTATACCTCCATCGCCCAGCACGAAACCGACGGCCCCTTCATTCTCGACAAGGGCAAGGGCATTACGATCACCGATCAACATGGCAAAGAATATCTCGACGCGGTGGCCGGCCTGTGGTGCGTCAATTTGGGCTGGGGGCGGCGCGAGATAATCGACGCGATCTCGGCGCAGCTCGAAAAGCTTTCCTATTATCATAACTTTACATCGATCTCGAACGAGCCCGCCATTCGCCTCGCCGATCAAATCCTGCGCGTCGCGCCGCCCAATATGAGCAAGGTATTTTTCGGCAATTCGGGCTCGGACGCCAACGACACCAACGTGAAATTGGTCTGGTATTACAATAATTTGCGCGGTAGACCTGAGAAAAAGAAAATCATTTCGCGCGAGCTTGCCTATCACGGCGTGACCATTGGCGCCGGCAGCCTCACCGGCTTGCCGATGGTGCATAAGCATTTCGACTTGCCGATTGCCAATATCATTCACGTCGAGAAACCGGACCATTATTGGAACGCGCCCGAGGGCCGGAAAGAGCCCGAATACGCCAAGGATTTGGCCGAGAAGCTCGATGCGCGCATCATTGCGGAAGGCCCGGATACGGTGGCGGCATTTATCGCCGAGCCGATCATGGGCGCCGGCGGCGTTGTGGTGCCTCCGCAAGGCTATTTCGCCGAAATTCAACAGGTGCTGAAAAAACACGACGTGCTGATGATAGTCGATGAGGTGATTTGCGGTTTCGGCCGGCTTGGCAAATGGTTCGGCTCCTATGAGTTCGACATCGAGCCCGATATCATGTCGCTGGCCAAGGGCCTGACCAACGGTTACATCCCGATGTCGGCCTCCGTGATCGGCAATAAGGTGTGGGATGTGCTCGAGAGCAGCAGCGAGGAAATCGGCGCCTTCGGACATGGCTTCACCTATTCGGCCCATCCGGTCGCCGCCGCCGCCGGCCTCGCCGTGTTCGACGTCATGGAGCGCGAGAACACCGTCGAACATGTCGCCGATGTCGGGGCCTATTTCCAAAGCCAATTGCGCGAGAAATTTCTGCCCCATCCATTGATCGGCGACGTGCGCGGCGTCGGCCTCATGGCGGCGGTCGAACCGGTGGCCGACAAAGCGGCGCCCAGGGCGTTCGACCCGGCGCTGAAACTCGGCCCCAGGCTGGCCAAATTATGCCTCGAGGAAGGCATGATCGTGCGCGCCCTGTTCCAGTCGACGGCGATCGGATTTTCGCCGCCCCTGATCGTCACCAAGGCGCAGATCGACGATATCATAGGACGCTTCGCCGCCGCCTTGGCCCGCTGGGAGAAGGAAATCATCGCCGAAGGCCATTGGAAAGGTTGAGTGCGACGATTGACGGAACCCACAAAAACTCTCCCAAACGGGACCACCCCCGGAATGCACTTACTTGCATTCCGGCTGCGCGACTGAGCGCCCGAGTTAATACGAGGTAAGCCAAGGGAGCGGATGCGACCGCCCGGCGCTTGAGGGACCAAACAAAAACGCGCGGATGCCCCCCGGTGTCGTGAGCGCGCTCTGCGCGCTTGGTTTCCCCCTTCTCCCCAACCCCTCTTCCCCTCTGGGAAGAAGGGCTTATTCCGTCGCGTGCTGCGCGTGGGTCTCAGTCTGACCAGTAAGCTGCCGACCGCTTCCGCATCATGGCGCGGAATTGATCGGTCGTTTTGGGCAGTAATTCTCCGCTTCCCCAATCGACGATGACGCCGTAGCGGCGCACCAGATCGAACTCGTTGAGCTCGCCCGCCTGATAGCGCCCGGCCGCCACCTCCGGCTCCTCGTCGAGCCAGCCGGCGCGCTGGGCGGCAATTTCGGCGCGTGCTGATTTGGTCGCTTCGATATCGACCTCATACTGTGCCAGGTCGGGATCGATCACGCGCAACACGACGCCGTAATCGGTTTTTGCCCGCTCGAGCGAGACGTAATCGTCCTCGACATCGCGCATCACCGCCTCCGGGTCGCGCTCGAGCGGATCGCCGAGCCCGCCGCCGCCCGCCGTCGAGCGGCTGAACACGTCGCCGCTGCCGATCGGCTCGTCGGAAAAGAGCGAGCCCATCCATTCCTTTTCTTGGCGGTCCTTGCGTCTGATCCAGAGGCCATGCGGCATCGAGGGGAGGCCGCCCTTGATGCCCCACACCACCGAACGCTCGCGGTCGCAGATATAGGAAATGATGGCCTGGTCGGCGGCGCCGATGGTGCTGGTTTTGATGACCCCGGCGCCGCCGCGGTATTTTCCCGGACCCGGTGAATCGGTCAGAATCTGATGATGGTCAGCCATCACCGGACAGAGGCGCTCCTGGCCCTCGCTGGGCTGGGTCTGCAGGCCGGTGCCGAAGCAGGCGGTGGTAACGTTGCAGCCGTCGCGGTCGCTGCGCCCGCCCCAGCCGCCGGGCAGCCAGTCATAAAACATGAAAATGTTTTTCTCTTGCGAGCGCAGGTCGCGCCCGCCGACCAGCAGATATTCGAGATTGAAGGCGCAGGCAATGCCGCGCTCCGGCATGATCTCCGACCAGATTTCGAAGATCGAATTGACGATCTTCTCGAACGGCATGAGAAAGCCGCTGACGGCTATCGGCCACTTCGCGTCGACGATGGAATCCTTCGGCGCGATGACGTTGAGGGGGCGGTAAAAACCCGAGTTGAGCGGCAGATCCGGGAAGTAGGTTTTCATGCCCGCGACGATGGCCGAGAAGGTGCCGCCGAAGGCCGAATTGTAAAGCGTGCCGATGGTGCCGTGGCTGCCGGTAAAATCATAGGTGACCTCATCGCCCTCAATGATGAGTTTCACATGGATCGGAATGAGGCCCTCCCCGGCGTCCGGATCGCGGTCGAGATAGTCTTCCGTCTCCCAACTGCCGTCGGGCAGCTCGGAAATACGGCGGCGCGTCGCATGCTCGACATGATCCTGCACCTCCTTCATGCCGGTGACGACGGTGTCCTTGCCGTACTTGTCGACCAGCCGGAGAATTTCGCGCTCGGCGACGGCGGTGGCTTCGGATTGGGCATGCATGTCGCCGAATATGGAGGAAGGATCGCGCGTGTTGGAGGCTACCAGATTGGCGACATCGCGGCGGAACACACCCTTGTCGAACAGGCGCACGGCCGGAATGCGAATGCCCTCGCGGAACATTTCCTTGGCCTGAACATCGAACGAGCCCGGCACGCTGCCGCCGACATCGGTCCAATGGCCGTTCGATTGTGCGAAGCAGATTATTTCGCCGTCGACCATGATCGGGCGGACGATGCGGACATCGTTGAAATGGGTGCCGCCGGCATAGGGGTCGTTGATCATGAACACATCGCCCGCATGCATGTCATCGGCGAAATCCTCGATCACCGACTTGCAGGTGTAGTGCAATGTCCCGACATGCGAGGCGATGTCCATATTGCCCTGGGCCACCGAATCGCCGTTCACATCGTTGAGCCCGTTGGAAAAATCCCGATTGTAGATGACGAAGGAATGGCAGGTGCGGATGATCTGTTCGGCCATCTGGTCAACCGTGGTGATAAACGAGTTCTTGAGCACCTCGAAGGTCACCGGATCGAGCGAAAAATTCGGCCTTGCAACGCTCATCGCGAAGCCTCCCCCAAATGGATGATAATGTTCAACCATGCGCCGGTTTCGGCACGGCTGCCGGGCGGCACCAGCACGGTCGAATCCAACTGTTCGATCACCAGCGGCCCCGCCATCACGGCGCCGGCCGGCAGATCCTCATGGCGGTAAATCGGCGTCTCGATCGGTTCTTCCTGCCCGTCAAAATAAACCGGGCGGGTGGTGCTCG
>PVBE010429632.1_pt1 | contig 11950 bp, 6 predicted proteins | sample 1631181 | NCBI WGS metagenome assembly PVBE01 (sample SAMN08397723, study PRJNA350692) | Marine metagenome, whole genome shotgun sequencing project. | isolation source: water | place: Pacific Ocean | collected 2012-04 | reverse complement strand
GGTGCATGGTCAGTTAGGGATGCTCCATTTAGCTGCCAAGCAGCCAAGAGCAGCAATAAGAGAGTTTACTCGTGCCATTGAAATCGATCCTGGGCAGTTTGGTAGTTGGCGGGGACGGAGTGATGCTGAAATCTCAATCGGTCAGCATAAAAAGGCCAAGGATGATCTTGAAAAAGCACTAGCAATCAATCCAGAAGATGATGGTGTGCTCAATAACCTGGCTTGGTTGCTTGCCACGTCTCCGGTGGATGACTTGCGGAATGGTAAGCGAGCCATCGAACTGGCAACTAAAGCATGTAAGGTTACCGAGTGGAAAGAGGCCCATGTGATCAGTACTCTTGCAGCCGGCTATGCAGAGACCGGTGATTTTGATTTGGCCAAGCAATACAGTGAGCAAGCCATTGAGGCAGGTTCAGATGTGGAAGAAGTAAAAAAACAACTTGAGAAGGAGTTGGAAAGCTATAAAAAGGGGCGCCCCTGGCGGGAGAAACAGTCTTTAGAGGAAGCTGAAATCAAAGGACTTGTGCGAGAATCATCGAACGTGGAAGATGATGATCAAATGGATAAAAAACCTATCTCAAGGGACGGTTCCAAGAAAAAGAAGGTTTCTAATGCACCACGCCGTCCATTCTAAACTCGACCTACGTTTGTAGGGTTTTTCAGTACCTCAGTGAATGTGATGTCCATTCGTGCTTTCTTACGAAACGACTTGGTCCTTAACTACCTAGTGTAAATGCTACCGAATCTCAATGATGCGCCGATTGAAGACCGATTGGCTTTCGTAATATCTGCAGTAGCGAAAGAATTTCCTGATCGAGTTGCTATTGTCAATAACGCAGGTACGGAATTGAGATATGAAGTGACATATGCCTCACTTGCATCAATGCTTGAACGACTAGAGCAGTCATTGGATGAACACCGGCCAGTTGGGGTCATTGCAAGAGGAAATCGATTAGAATCACTCATTGCTATTGCTGCAGCCTGCGGGAGGCAGCACATACCATTAGCATTTCTTGCTGAAGATGCTCGAGATCTTGTTGGTCAACTGAGAGATTGGATGACATTGGATGATATCCTTGAACTAGCAAAGTCATCGGAGTTGAGACTGCATAGTGCATTCGAGCCAGTCCCATCGAACGTGATCGTTGCAACATCTGGCACCAGTGGTCCTCCAAGACTAGTTGAACATTCATGGGACTCTCTGCTCGCATCGGCTCGACTTGCGGAGCAGTGGCACGGCTTGGGCTGGTTTCTTTTTTACGATGCAACACGCTGGGCAGGCATGCAGGTATGGCTGCAGTCGGTTCTTACAGGAGGCCGATTGGTGGTCCCTGATTCTCGGGATCCGAATGTGGCATTAAGGGCGATTATTGAAGAAAAAGTATCGATTCTTCCAGGGACTCCCGGTTTTCTGAGGAAGCTTATTTCCTCTGGGAATCAAAACCTTTTAGCAGATGCAAGGGTCTCTAGGATTACCTTAGGTGGTGAGGTAGCTGATGAAGCATTGCTCACAAAGCTTCATCAGATCTTTCCTTCTGCAAAGTTGTCTCATGTTTATGCAACAACTGAACTCGGGGAAGTGTTTAGAGTAAACGATGGTCGTCCGGGCTTCCCGGCAAAATGGCTTGGACACGCCTTACCGAGTGGTGGTCGGCTGTCCTGCCGACGCGATGGTGAATTATTGGTGCAGTTGTCTCGAGATTCGGCTGAGGTCGGGACAGGTGACCTGATTGAACGGGTGGGGGATCGCTTCGTATTTACGGGAAGGCGGAGTGATATCATCATGGTAGGTGATGCAAAGGTTTTTCCAGATCAGATAGAACAAGTATTAAGAGGTGTGCCTGGAGTTGTGGATGCTCGTGCTTACGGGTTACCAAGTGCTATCACAGGCGAAATGGTTGCAGCAGAGATAGTCTTAGCGGATCCCTTGCAAGAAAAGACACCAGAGACAGTACGAGCAGATGCGCTGTCTTCGTGCCAGCAGTCGCTTGAGCAACAGGCAGTTCCAAAAATTCTTGATATTGTGAACTCAATTACGACAAGTCCTGCAGGAAAAACCACACGACGTCGAAGTCTTTAGAATAGATGTTCAATCGAATGGACTGTCGAATGGACTGTCGCTTGGCTTGTCCGTTGTGGGCTTGCCATTTGGATCGCTTGGATCTGACGAGGGTTCTTTTGGTGCTTCAGGTGGGAGTGCTTCGGCAGTTCGCGCTTGGATGCCATCTGGGTCAAGCTCATCCAGACTATCAAGAAGTGAGTAGCCGTAGGGCTCTTCGCTGATAATGAGCCCTTCATCTTTCAGTTTTTGGCCGAATTCTTGTGCCTTCACCCGATCACCATCCTTCAGGAGTGACACAAGCCCCCCCCGATTTGAGTCGGGCAAAATAGCGTCACCAAGTGAATAAAGCCGCCACGCTGCACGGCGGCAGATGTCTACACTAAGGCCATCTTCTGCTGGCGTTCCTGCAAAGCCGCCGGAGTCATACATGCCGTCATCATATCCGCCGCCGTCATCACCCCCGTCATCACCTCCGTCATACCCCCCATCATCACCTCCGTCATACCCTCCCATCGATCCCATAAAACCTATAGATGCTGCTGAAGATGAAAGTGAATCCATCTCAAGCTTCTCTTTTGCCTCGACCCGATCGTTATCAAGCGAAGCAATTGCAAGTTTTCGGAAAGAACTCATAACATCGTTTGGATTAATTTGAGAATCTTGTGTGATGGATTTGCCAAGAGTGATGGCAGCCCTCACGCGAGTATCAAATGACCATGATTCATCATTCACAACAGAGACTAATAGTTTTTGCAGTTCGGGCGTAGAAGCACTCGCAGCAACTGCGGCCATCTTGAGGCCTCGAGATGCAAGCCATTCGGCCGTGTTTGGGCGTGACGCCAGTGGATCTTCTGGAGTTGCTACCTCCATTGGAGGCAAAAGCGTGGGGAGCGTAGCAACCACAGAGGTATAGATGGCAGACAGTTCTTCAGCTGACAGTCTCGATGCGTAGGAGAGATGCTTGGACATTCCAGTCAAAGCGGTGATGCGAACTGCGGCGCCCAGGGTGGTGTCTTGAGCAAGACTTGCCAGAGAATCGAGAGCAGGTGCCCAAGGTGTCCGTGACGGACTCGTCATTTCACTGATGAAAAGAACAGCGTTAACTCGTTCAAAGATATCTCGGTTGGAGTCACGGGCCACAGCAGTCAAGGCATCTCGCAGATACACGCTGACTTCTTCAAAGGCAGGACCAGAACTGGAGATCGACATAAGGATTCTGTCACGAACTCTTTTACGAACGTCATCAAGAATCTCAAAATTATTATCATTGGCAAATTGGGGAAGGACGACATCAGAGATGAAGTTTTTACGGCTATCATCAAAGGCCCCACCATTTTTGAGAGACGTCACGAGATCTCTAAACTGCTGTGAACTTTCAACATCAGACCATTTTGTGAAGGAGACTTCAGGTTGTCCCATTACGGGACCCATGCAGCACAAGCAGAGACCCACCAACGCCACAAGTTGCCGAGCAGCTGAAAGACAGTGTTCTTTAGAAAACAAGAAAGAATCGGAATGTTTCATGACTTTAGCTATCAATAAGTAGTTGGTTTGCAGGCATAGGGACTCATCAGTCACCACCTTCCATGGCTCCTGAGTCTAAGTAATCACCGTACTCATCCATTATCATTTCCGGCTGACTCGCCACGCCCCGAAGTTCAGGCGGCAACGTTGACATGTAAAGGCCAAAACGCTCTTCCGAGCCAGCAGGACTTGCAATCCTTAACTCTCCGTCGTCACCCAGCATAAGTAACTCAAAAGGTTCTTTTGGTGGTGACAGTTTCCTTGACCGTCGAGGCATGTTCGGTAGCTGAGGATTCTGTGCGAGATCAGCAACAATCTGCTGGCCCATAAAATCAATAAAAAATCCAACGGGAATGGATATGATTTCTGGCTTCTTTTTACGGGGTGGCGTTCTTTGGCCTCCCGGCTTTCGTTCCTCTTCTTCCGGCTCCAACACCTTTTGGACCGAAATCATATTGCCCGGAATGACAAGATTGCTGTGAAGCGCAAAGTTTCCTGTTTTTTCGTTTGGTAAAAGTATAAGAACTTCAGCTTTGTCGCGACCAAGTGCGGACTTTACCGCCTTATTATCTGGCAGTGTACGGGCAAGAACACCCGTTGGACTGGGAATTGAAACAGGGGATGTCTCGTTGCTGTGACCCGATGGAAGTTTTGTTGCTGTTGCTAGATCAGCTGACAGGAGATGTTGAGCAGGCACATTGTAATTTGGATTCCAAAGAGACACCCGAACGCGATATTTATATGAACGACCTAACTTGACGTCGGTATCAACAAATCGAAACAACTTGTATTCAATCAGAGAGGCTGGATCAAACGCTCCTTCCTCACCCATCATCCCATAAGATTCCATGCCATAGTCGTCACCATAGTCGTCACCATAGTCGTCACCTCCTGCTTGCAATGGGTTTTCGAAAGGCAAAGCCGGGCCGCCTGAGCCTGCGAGGCCAGATCCATCGTCCATATAGGAATCGCCCATACCAAGCCCAGAACTCAGTCCAAATCCCGTGGGTGCCTCTTGGGCTGCATTCATCATCGCTTCTTGCTCTTCACGCAATCGCTCCCACTCTGTTAGTGCCCAAGGATGAAAAGCTTCCATCCCCCAAGACTCTAATGCAAGTTGTGGAAGGGGCCATGCATAACGAACATTACCCAGAGCAGGCTGCTGCTCTGGGGCAAGAAAGAAGTCTGCTGGCAAGGAATCAGGTTGTATGCCTGCCCATGTTTCCTCAGCCGAATCCATTACTGTTTTCGGAATAATTCGCTGCCATTTGTCAGAGGTGCCATTTGTGACATCTGCTCTTTCAATCAAAAAATCAGACCATAGCGGAATGTCACGGCGTGCGTCTTGAAAACTGGCATTTCCAAAACGCTCATAGTAGTCATTGGACTGCTTTGCATATGGAATCAAGCCATGAACCATCACGTACGGAATAATTCGTGCAGGAGGGACACTTTCTGCTGGATCGCTCGGCTGGATACCCATCCCCATATCACCACCGAGCATGTCCTCAAATGCTGATGTTGTAGGACGACGGGGGCGCGTGGTCTCTGGCTCAGGTCTCTTCGCCAGAGCCGCAATCCCACTGACAGCCTGAAGTTCTTCAACAGGGAAGACCTCAGGCTTTGTTCTTCGTTCTTTTTCTTCAAACAATGGATGACTCAGAACCAACCGACGTGAGGCTTTTTCTTTGGGTGACTTCCACAACGCCCATCTGTCTGAAAGCCCCAGTGGCTCCAGCAGTTTTTCTTCCGGAGGATTTTTTTGTTGATCAATGTGCTGCAAGGCGGCAGCAGCTCGTGAAGAAATAATATCAGGCTTCAAATCAGCCGAAGCTGACTTCGATTGGATGGCGGTCAGGCCTCCCCAAGCAAGCCAGCATGAGAATAAAAATACACATGCTGCAAGAATCTTCTCAAAATGATTAAGAAACCATTTCTGTATTGCAGTCTTAGATAAAGATGGCGCTTTCATTCCTCATCCTCCCCAAGATCATCTTCAGATTTTTCCAATTCAGGCATCGGCTGAATGATGGCAAGTGTTCCTCTTAATTCTACATTCACATCGTGGAGTCGCGGCCTGTCCATACCAACAGAGCCCGACATGCCATATTCACCATCTCCATTATCGTCCATCCCACCGTAGTCCATCGAGCTTCCACCATAATCGCCGCCGCCATAGTCACTATCCATTCCGCTTCCGCCTCCTTCTGGATTAATTCTCAACTGCCGTGTGTCAATCGGTACTGGAGCGGAAGCCAACTCAACCAAAAGAGGATCAATGGCCCGCTGATCCATTCGGAGCTTTAACAAAAACGGCATGAGACGAAAGACCTGCAGTGAAGATGAATCACCTAAATCTTCAGCCATGAGTGGTCGGCCATCCGCGTCTACATATACCCAGTTTTTCAATGATTCTTCTGAAGATTCATCACCACCAAATCCTGAGTCCATCCCATCTTCATAGTCACCGTCGTCATAGCCCATAGAACCCGAGCCAACATTATCAAACCTTGGATGCGGAGGCCGCATGGCGCCACCCACACCCATCATGTCCATGTCATCTCCTGAGTAGTCCTCGGACTCATAGTCATCACCAAACATCCCGCCGGCACTTTCTGGATTAAAAAGCCTTGAGCTGTTTTCTCCTCCCGGATCTTCTTCAGCGGCAAGGTACCCAACCTTCATCTCTACAACGAAAGGGATGGCAATATTCGCCGGAGTGACAACAGCGCTTGCATCGATCGAAACAGGAATGTCATTAACTCGCTTAATCACATCACATAACGCGCCATACATCCACAATTCTTCTTGGGCTAATACGACTTGCGTTGTTGACGGAGTGGTTTCCCATTTGAAAGAGGAGAAGAGTATTTGCTGATCAGTGCCGCTCCACTGCACAAGAGACGGAATAAAAACTTCGGTGATAGAGTTGCCCATCGTAGAGCCAAAGTCCTCGAATGAGATTCCGCCAGAATCATCGAGCTCGAGGTCTGACATCATTTCATCCGCACCCATGCGACCTGGAATCTCACGAACAATTTCAGGAATATCATTTTGGTAACGCTCCAGCAAGGATCGCTTAAGATCGTCATCTGTCTTGAGACTTTCTGCTGCTGTCACAAAGTCTGAACCAAGCGATTCAGGCCATTGACGAAGTGGCTCTTGATCACTCCATAACTGCTGCCAGACAGCATGCGTCTCCTTTTCAATGTTTTTTGTTCTCGCTTCAATTTCAACAGACCAGTTCTCATTGGGATGTGGATTCTGCGAGAACACTGCTTCGACAGAGCCCTTCGCTCCTTCAATTTTACTTCTCTGACTGTCGATCTCCTTTGAAATACTACTCTTTGCCATAAAAAGAAGTGGCAAAAGGATCAATGGAGCAAGGGCTGCCAACATCCAAAAATGAAACTTTTGAATGGCAACAACATAAGGCCGAATTGCATCTGGAACCATTGAAATGCTGGGTCAGAAGCCCACCTCCGTAGATTCTAGGTCTTCATCATCCTGAGGGGCGCCTGGGGTCCGAGGCTGCCAAACAAGTTGCACAACAAAATCGTATCGACGAAGAGTGATAAAAGGGTCTTCTGCAACCTCATCTTCAGTGTCACTCGGCGGACGGGGCCGTGGGAAAAAACCCGAATCACCCATATCATCACCATCATCAAACATTGCAGCACCAGCAGCATTCGGATTGTTCATCCGAATCGTTCGAATCGGGGAAGAATACATGATGACAGGGTAACGAATGCCGATTTCATCAACTGCTACCTTTTCCCCTGCTCTTGGCCCTCCCGAAATTGTGGCTTTAGCACCTTTGCCAAGGAGATTTCTTATCAGGGTTGAACGCAGAAACTGTGCACCTTGATCGGGTTTATGATCAGGTTCATTGTGAAAGTGATGTCCTGCGAGTTCGATTACCCAGCCAGCACCAGTTGGCCCTGGATCCTCTTCGGCTTCTTCTGGAGCATCAGTCGACTCATCGGCCGAGGAATCGGAGTCCGCCATGTTTTCTTCATCACTCGTTTCACTATCCGCTGGATCTTCTGACGCAGTATCAGTTTCAGAATCTTCCTCTGATTTTTCGCCTGCCTCGGGAGATGGCGTTTCCTGACCATCGATGAGTTCATTTCCATCAAGAGGAAAATCATCTCCACCAGGTGGATGCGTTTCACCCCACTGCACCTGGACACCTTCGAACCAGGTTGCAAGATCTGAATGATACTGACAGTCCATGCGCTCGATGTAGAGTTGTCGTCGATCTGCGATAGATACTTTTTCATCAGAACTGCCAGGAGGATCCCTTGGAAGCAGCGTTTCTATAGCTCGCATCATGTCGAGCACCTGGAATCGACGACTTTGTATCGAAAGCAGAGATTTTTGTGTTTGAATGGCTTCAACTTGCTGAGATTCGGATTGGCTCAAGGTGCCCGCAGCACCTTGCGATCTATTTTTCGCAGAATCAGCAGCTGATAACGCACTGGCATAAAGCTTCGGGTCAAACGTGGATAGCGCGATCAGACCACCAGAGAAGGATATGACGCTGGCAACCAGTAACGCAACGAGAGCCGCGACAGCCCATGGCTTTTTCTCATCAATCTTTCGCTCTATTACAATTCGTTGCGGTAAAAGATTTGTATGCATGCCAGCCTGTTCGGCAGCCTGTACGGCCAACACATAGCACACGCCGAATGCAAGGCGGTTATCCCGAAAAAGGGGTTTTTTTAGCGGTTTTTCCAGATCAAGATTCTGAAAAAGTTCTAAGCGACGCGTTGGGATGTGGAGTTGTTTTCCAACGTAATCGCTGAGGCCACGCAAACTAGCGGCACTTCCCAGCATAAACACTTTTCCAATTTCAGCAGTGCGATCAGTGCTTGTGAAATAGCTTAAGGATCGTTGAAGTTCTACTGCAAATTCATCAAAAACTGGACGCATCGATGTGTAGACCGCTTTTGGGTCTTCAGAACGTACAGCGTTACACTTGAGCTCTTCGGCACTTGCAAACGTAAGCTTTTTGTCTTTGATAAGTGCTTTGGTAAAACTGTTTCCTCCAATGGACATTGTTCTTTGCCAAACACGAAGGCCATTTGTGATGACAAGATCTGTCGAGTCAACACCCATTGATACCATTGCAACCGACGGAGGAGGATTGTCGATATCAATCTCAGAGGGGTTCGGCAGAAGGTCAAACATTGCAAGATTTGCAAGTGCAATGGGATTGAGTTGAAGGAAGTCAATAAATACCCCAGCGTCTGCCAATGGCTGGAGTTGCTTTTCAACTTGATCACTTTTCATTGCGAAAAGAGCTACTTCCGAGTCAATGACAAAACCACTTTCCTCAATGCCTCCGGCAAGTTTCTGCCAGTCCCAAACGACTTGCTCAAGGGGGAAGGGGATTTGCTGACGAGCTTCATACTTTACAATGTCAGGAATCTTTTTTGATTCAATAGGTGGAAGCTTAATGAATTTCGTGAGGCCAAGATGCCCTGGAACTCCAACAGCTACCGTGTCGCCTTTGAGTACATGACGACTTGTGAATTCACCAAGAGCATTGCGAATATATTCTTCTGGATTTGCATCTGGCTGAGAAAGAAACGTTGGGAATTCAATATATTCAAAATCATCAACAATCAGTTTGCGTGGTCCATTGCCAAGCCGGCACCGAAGAGCCTTCAGTGCAGCTTTCCCGATGTCGATTCCCCAAAAGTAGGGCGTACTAGCCATGTAATATCTTTCCAGAACGAATAAACTACCCTTAGGGTACTGTACGCCTCTATTTTAGCACGTGTCAACAATTCTCACCTAGATAGGCAACTGTCCAACTCACTCCGGAGTACACTGCCCATTTCTTCATGAATATCGAACGAATTATCGTATTCCTCCCCTGCCATTCCCTTGGTGATTTTCCAACATGGTTAGAGGATGACGAAGCTGAGAACGTCTTGGGTACATGGACTGCGGCTTGGCATCCAGAACTCATTGCTGCTGCCGGTCGGCCTCCAGAATGGGCCAGCGCGGACTTCTTGCCCCATGATCTTATGCGAGCCGTTGGCATTGTGCCCACGTCGGTCGAAGAGCGATTTGCTTCACACATCGACGCCAGTGCACTGGAGGGAGCGTATTGGGTGCGTGACGTTAGTGATCGTGAGGACATTGTTGCAGATGCCATGCAAGGGATGACCGATACTTCTATCCCGCCCGAAAGGAGTACAGCTCTTTTTTCGGAAGATTTTTATGCGCTTGGCCTCGCTTGGCTTCTCGGTGATTTGCTTGCACGGCAGATGCGCACGGAGATGGAATTACATTCAACAGATTTTGAAGAGACAGTTGTCCGAGCCGCTCGCTCAGCTGTGAACGGTTCTGCTGATGATGTTCGACGTGAACTTGCGGAATGTTTTCATGCGCTTGAAGCCACACGGTCGCAGTATTACGCCGTGGATATGTTTCTTCTCGACACCTTGCTTTTGGCAGAATCAACACTCGGAAAGTCACTCACGAATGAATTGAAAACATGTGGCCCAATCAGCATTGTTGCTTCTGGAGAGGTCATTGAAACACTTGCCAATGAAAATCCGGAGGCACTAGCGATAATCCGGGACAGGGTGTCCCAGGAATCAATCGGTTTGGTAGGTGGTCGTTATGGTTGCCAGCCACTTGATCTTAGTACTCCTCAGGCGATGGAATCAGATTTCGAAAGAGGCTGGAATTCATGGGAGCAGCATATAGGCAGAACACCTTCAATCTTTGGCCAGATTTCAGGGGGGATGTCACCGGAGCTTCCTGATATTCTCAGGAAGCGAGAGTACACGGGGAGTTTCTGGAACCTGTATGACGGTACTTCTTTACCTGATGCAGGAGCGAGCCGAATTCTTTGGCAAGGAAGATATGACGCTGCTATAGATGCGGTTGCGCGCCCTCCGCTCGATGTTCGATCTGTTCAGACATTTCTAAAACTTGCTGAGCACCTGGGTGATGCCATGGATCATGATCATACAGTCGTGATTCAGTTTGCACACTACCCTGGAACATCATGTCGATGGCACAATGATTTTCGGCGTATCGCATCATGGTGCAAATTATTTGGAGAATTTGTAACACCTGAAGACATGTTTCGTAGAACCAGTGGCGCTGGTTCCGCGGTGTCTTTCCCTGAAGATTCATACCCCATCACTCTACCGCAGGAACATAGTTCGCTCTGCGATCAGATTCAAAAGTTTAGGAAGGTTGCAGTGGATGATGCCAAGGCATATGTGAATAGCCATGCTGGTTCTGAAAAAGTCCATGGCACGATTGTTCATGCGACAAATCCAACAGCGTCTCAAAAGCAGTCGGAAAAGAAGAGCAACGATTGGTTGTCGTGCCTCAGGAAAGGCTTTTTTGGACAATCACAATCATCCGATATGTTTGTCTTGGAGAATAAATATATTCGAGCAAAAGTTCATCGTGATTCTGGGGGTCTTGTCTCTGTCCGACAACCGCGTGAAGGTGTCAATAAAATTTCACAACGACTTGCCGTGCGATCAACGCTTCCATCCGTTGCCGACGGGCGGCGGTGGGAAGACGCGCATGATCGGGTAAGGTACTCAAAGATGGTTGCTGAAGCAGTTGAGTACGTTGAGAATGTCATACAAAGTCGAGGCCATCTGCTCGGGTTGAACGGTGAAGAGGCGTCGTTTACCCAACGCGTTTCTTTGCTTCAGGATCAGCCTCTGGTCCTTCTTGAGTTTGACATTCAACTCTGTGAGCCGTTAAGCACCAACCCTTTTGAAAACTATGCTGCTTGTCGATTTGCATGGCATGAAAATGAAATGCCAGATGTTCTTCGCAGTCTTAATCTTAAGCCAATTGTGACAGAACGATGGCGATTTACATCGCCTCACGTAATAGAAGTTCGGACAGAGTCTTTGCGAACAAAGCAAGTGCCTGTCCAGATCTTCTCACTCGGTCTCCCTTGGCATGTGCGTTCTGGTGAGCATATGTTAGATACGATGCTTCCAGCCGATGAGCAGAGATCGCGCCGTACCACAATGGCTCTCGGGATTGGTCTTGAAAATCCCTGTGATGTAGCAATGAGTTTGATGGCACATGCTACAGAATCGATAGACGAAACGGGTTGAGATTGTTCCGATGATTGTAACGCTCGATGGACCTGCTGGAGCAGGAAAAAGTACAACCGCACGAGCTTTGGCAGCACGGCTCGGATGGTGCTACATGGATACGGGGGCGATGTATCGCGCTGTTGCTTTTGTGGCGATTGAACGTGGCATATCACTTCAAGACTTTGATGCGTTGGCTTCTCTGGCCTCATCAATGACGTTTGAATTTCATGATGGTTTGGTAGTGGTTGATGGTAAGGATGTATCT
>PVBE011962397.1_pt1 | contig 11951 bp, 7 predicted proteins | sample 1631181 | NCBI WGS metagenome assembly PVBE01 (sample SAMN08397723, study PRJNA350692) | Marine metagenome, whole genome shotgun sequencing project. | isolation source: water | place: Pacific Ocean | collected 2012-04 | reverse complement strand
TTCACGCCCATCGAGGAGAAGGACGACCCCGAGAACCCGCAGAGCACCTGCAACACCGCCGACTTCGACCAGGCGCTGCGCTCCATCGGCGCGCTCATCAGCAACCTGTCTCGCGGCTGGGTGCTCAGCGCCATCCCCGACCCCGAGACCATCGTGGTAGTCAAGACCGAGGGTGAGTGCTCCGAAGACGACCCCGCCCCCTGCGTGGTCTCGCCCCTGGATGAGTCGCCCTCGGGCGGCTGGTTCTACCGCCCCGCGACCCGCTCCATCGCCTTCACGGGTGAGGCGGTTCCGCAGTACGACGACGTGATCGACATCTACTACCTCCCGCAGCATGACCGGCACGACCAGGTCGGCCGACCGCTCCCCTTCTGATGACCAGGATTCAAAACGACATGACGAAGCTGCTGGCCCGCCTGCTGCTGCCTGCGATCGCCCTCTGCCTGCTGCTCCCGGCCCCCGCCATGGCGGCCAAGCGCAAGACCAAGAAGGTCAAGGAGGACAAGTCCGAGGTCGACCTGACCGAGGTCGGCGTCCTGCGGAACGAAGACGTCCGCGTGGTGCAGAAGAACCTCTACGTGAAGAAGGGCCACCACGAGGTCGGCTTCATGATCACGACCAACCCGTGGGACGCGTACGCGGCCGGCGTGATGGCCGGGTTCGACCTGACGCTGAACCCGTCCGAGAACGTCGGCTTCGAGCTGATGATCCAGGGCGGCTACGGCTGGGGCAACGGCCACTGGAAGGACGTCACCTTCCTCGGTGGCGCCGCCGGCGGTCAGCTGACCTCGCTGGGCAGCGACGCGGCCCGCTCCCTGGTGGGCGGCTCCGTCAACCTGGTGTGGTCCCCCATCTACGCCAAGCTGGCGTGGGGCACCCGCAAGGTCCTGCACTTCGACGTGTACGGCACCCTCGGCGCGCACGGCTTCCTGGCCCAGCGGCTGGAGGCCGACGGCGGTCTCCGCGGGCTGTTCGGACCCAGCGTCGGCATCGGCCTGAAGTTCTTCCTCAGCCGCAAGACGGCACTGAAGATCGACCTGCGCGACCACATCTCGATCGAGCGTCGGACCTACACCGGGCGGGTGACCGCGCGGAACAACTTCCAGTTCGGCATCGGCTTGAGCTTCTTCACCGGAGAGCGCAAGTGATCGTCCGTCTGCTGGCGCTGCTCCTGGTCTGCCTGCCCGTCGCGGCGGTGGCGCAGACCGAGGAGGCCCCCGCCGAGGGCGAGGAGCTCGAGGAGCTGCCTCCGCCGGAGCGGAGCCGCAAGCTCAAGAAGGCGCTCAAGAAGGTCAAGGACAAGGAGTGGCCGGTGGCCAGCCTCGCCCTGCACAAGGTGCTGCAGGACGAAGAGGACGCCTACTACCACACGGAGGTCCGCTACTACCTCGCCTACACGCTGGAGCAGATGGGGCTGAGCTACTCCGCGCTGGAGGAGTACAACCGCTACCTCCTGGACGTGGAGCCGGGCCACGCCCTGATCCCCAAGGCGCTGAAGCGCTCCGTGTCGCTGGGCCGGCAGATGGAGGCGGGCTGGATCCTCGCCCCCGGACTCGCCCGCCTCGACACGTCGCTGGTGACCAAGGGACTGCAGGGACCGGCCATGTACTGGGTCGGCCGTCATCACTTCGAGGACGGCAACCTGATGGTCGCGCAGGCGTACCTGTCGCTCGTCCCCAAGGACACCGAGTACTACGCGCAGGCGCGGATGCTGGAAGGCATCACGATGGTCAGCGGCGGCAAGCCGGTGGAGGCGATCGCGCCGCTGACGGCGGCGTACCAGGCGGCGGACCGCTACGGCGTGGACCAGCGGACCTGGGAGGTGGCCAACATCAACCTGGGCCGGGCCTACTACGCGATCGGCAACTTCGAGCGTGCGATCGAGCACTTCGAGGCGACCCCGCGGGAGTCGGCGCTTTGGTTCGAGTCGCTGTACGAGGCGTCCTGGGCCTACTTCCGACTGGGCCGGCTGTCCGGCGCGCTGTCGCACCTGCAGTCGGTGGATTCGCCCTTCTTCAAGGGCACGTACCACCCCGAAGCGACGCTGCTCCGCATCCTGATCTTCTACTACCTCTGCAAGTACATCAGCGGTCAGGAGATGCTCAACGACTTCACCGAGGAGCACTATCCGATCCAGGAGGCGCTGGACAAGGCGATCCGCAAGGCGGAGTCCGACCCGGAGGCGCTGTTCGACGCGCTCTATGCGTGGAAGACGGCCAAGAAGGACACGAAGCTGAAACTCCCCGATCCGGTGAAGCAGTGGTTCTCCACGGACGAGTCGCTGGTCGCGATCGGCGACTACGTGGCCGGGATCGACGCCGAACTGGCAGCCATCGACCGGCTCAAGACGGGCTGGCAGAAGTCCGCGCTCCGCAAGGATCTGGAAGGCCACTTGAAGGATCGCAAGCGTGACGCCGTCGAAGACAAGGGACGAGAGGCCCTCGCCAAGCTGACGTCGATGCACGCCGTCCTGGGCGGGCACCTCGGCAGCAGCGAGCTGTACAAGGTCGAAATGATCACGGCAGAGAAGAACATCTACGACGCCGCCTACCAGGGTCGACTGATGGACCGCATCGCGACGCGCAAGGCGGACTCGTCGGTGCAGCAGGGCTACCGCTTCTGGCCGTTCCAGGGCGAGTACTGGGTGGATGAGCTCGGCTGGTACGAGGTCAACACCATCAACGAGTGCCTGGTCATCACCAAGTAAGAGCGCTCGTCGCAGCGCTCCTGCTGACGCTGGCCTGCGGGTCGGCGCTCGCGCAGGACGCCATCGAGATCGATCCCGAGGCCGAAGAGGCCTTCTTTCGCGGCGTAGGACTGCTCGAGTCCGGAGACGCCGCCGCCGCCGTGGCCGAGTTCGAGCTGGCGGTGACGCTGCAGCCGGACTTCCGCCGCGCCTACTACTACCGAGCCCGCGCCGCCGTCGCGATGGAGGACTGGTCGGTCGCCAAGCAGAGCGCCGAGGCGTACTCGCGGTTCGAGCTGACCGAGTCGGAGATCGAGCAACTAGGGGCGCTCATCCGCCAGATCGACGAGGGCGCGCCCGCGCTCACGGTCGATGAGTCCGGCGACGAACTGACGCCTCCCGCGCCGGGCCCGCTGCGTGGAGACCGGGCCGACCGGACGGACTCTCCCGAGGCTCCCGTGCGCGAACCGACGCGCACCGACGAAGCGATCGCGGCCCTCGCGGACGGGCACCAACTGCTCGAGGACGACCTCTGCCAGCCCGCGCTGGAGAAGGCGCAGTTGGCGCTCTCGCTGGACCCCGGCCTGACCGACGCGCTGCTGCTGAAGGGGCTGGCGCTGGAGTGCCTGGAGGACTGGCCCGCCGCCTTCGACATCCTCCGCACGTACCAGGAGCTCAAGGGCGGGTCTGACCCGGTGGCGGCGCGGGCGCTGGAGCGGATCGAGCAGGCTCGGGCGCTGTCGGCGCCGGTCGAGGAGGCGGGCACGGCGCCGGCGCTGATGAGTTCGGCGCTGGGGAACGACCCCCGCATCGAGGGCGTGCTGAAGGACCGCTGGGGAGACTCCGCGATCACGGCGCAGCGGTCGCGCACCCGCCACTTGCCGGGCATCGGCCGCGCCGCCATGGGCTTCGGCCGCATGGAGCTGGCCGGATCGCGGGCCGAGGTCGAGGTCGCACGCATCCACAGCGCCGACGGGCTGGTGTTCAGCCGGCTGCGGGTGTGGGGCCGATCGGGCATGGACACCGGCGGTTGGTACGCCCGTGCGTTCGCTGAGCTGTACCTGTCGATCGTGGGCAAGGCGGGCTCCCCGGCGAGCCGCAGTGGGCTCCCCGATCCGCGGACGCCGAGCCGGAACTCGTACAAGGCGCTGGCGGGCAAGCACCGCTGGGAGGTCACCTGGGTCGACGACGACGGCGATCAACTGGTGCTGCGGCTGGGCCGGTGCAGCACGCCGGGGAACGACCACCCGGTGGTGGCGGAGAATCGGCCCTGCCTGGAACTGGTCGGCAGCAGCGGCTCCTTCCACCCCGACGGCAAGGTCGTATTCAGCCCCGGGGGTGAGGCGGTCCGCCTGTCGGAGACCCCGGGCAAGCGGTCGTGGGACATCGACGTCGCCATCGGCGGCGGGCTCGCCCCCGGCGTGATCATCTCGACGGGCACGGGCGCGGGCACGTTCGGCCTGGGGCAGTTCCACCTGGATCTGCTGGGCCGGTTCAACCTGGGGGCGCTGACGGTCGGGGGCGGCTGGGCGCCCGGGCTGGGCATCACGAGCACGGCGATCGACGATCCGCCGACCACCTGGTTCGACAGCCGGATCACGGCCTACGTCGGCTTCCGCGACCGCCCGCGGCAGCCCCAGTGGCGTTCGCTGATGCTCGGCATCGGCGTGGTGCCCGACGGCAAGCGCATCTACGGCACCGGCGCGGCGGCGCTCGCAGTCTCGTTCCGGCTCACCGATCAGACCCGGCGGAGCCCGGTCGGCGGCTTCATGATCTCGATCGAGCCGACGGCCATCATCGGCGCCGGGGGCGTGCTGACGGTTCTGCCGTTGCGGTTCACGCTCGGAGGGGTCGTGGGGACGAAGGCGCGGATGACGGCACCGCAGCAGGTGGACGACGCCCGCTGGAAGTAGGGGTCAGTACACCAGCACCGTGTGCGGGTCGAACCTGGACCCATCGAGAATCCGCTTCGGCTCCGCCTTCGCGTTCCGCGCCACGATCCAGTAGTCCAACTTCCCCGTCGCCGGGAACTGCAGCGTGCACCGGAACAGGCTGTCGCCGACGTGCCGCATCGGTTTGCTCTCGTACGGCCCGTCGGGCGGCCCGAAGAAGAGAATCATGCGGGTGCCGTCGACCACCGAGGCGGTGACCTCCACGAACTTCTGCGAGCCGAGCGCGGCGCGCTGGATGGGCTTGTGCTTGAGCTTGAGCACCGGCGGCGGACCGGCGGGCTCGGGCGTCGGCTCCGGCGTCGGCTCCGGCGTGGGTTCGGCGGTCGGCTCCGGCGTCGGAGCAGGCGTCGCCACCGGCGCGGGCGTCGGCTCCGGCTTCGGGGCCGGGGTCGTGCGCGGGCGGGGACGGGGCGTCGGCTGGGCACGCGGCGTCGCCGGCTCGGGCGTCGGCTCGAGGATGGGCGCCGGGGTGGGCGCAGGGGTCGTCTCCGCGATCCGCACCGGCGGGCGGTTCCGCTTCTCCATGAGCGCCTGGAAGCCGAAGAAGCCCAGCAGCACCGCCATGGCGCCGACCACCGCGCCGAGCACCAGGAGCAAGCGCCGCTGCTGCTGGATCGCCGAGGCCTGCGCGCGCATGCGGCGCGTCTGGCGGGCTCGCCGCTCCGCCACGCCATCGTCGACCGGCGGGGGCGAAGGCGGGGGCGGCTTCGGGGGACGCACCGCCGGGCTGTCGGGCATCACGAACGCCGGACGGCTCTCCGTCCCCAGGGGCACCTCGGAGGCCTGCTCCTCGGCTTCGGGATCGAACGGCCACTCCGGCACGGTCGGCGTGTGGGCCGGGATCTCGTTGTCCGAGGGCAGCTCCGGAACCCCCTCGGGCACCGACGCCTGGTCCGGATCCGCGGGGAAGTGCCGGGTTGGCCCCGTCCCCGGCTCCGGCATCGCCATCGCCATCGTCGGCCCCACCCCCTTGGCCCCCGCGCCGAGCAGCTTGGCGATCGGCGAGCCCGGGGTGGACGTCCAGTTCTTCGGGTAGGGCCCCACCGGGGCTCCGCCGAGCCGGTCTTCGAAGTGCTCGTTGACCAACTCCGCCAGCGATCGCTCCGTCGCATCCAGCCCGGTGTGCACCGCGGCCAACGCCTCGGCCGCGTCCGCCGCCGTGGGGAAGCGATGCTCCGGGAGCTTCGCGAGCATCTTGGCGAACGGCTCTCCCAGCCCCGGGGCGAGCCGGTCGGCGATCGCCACCGCGCCCGCGCGCTCCAACGTCTCCTCGACCTGGACGATCCGCATCATCACTTCGGTCAGCGACTGCCCCCCGAACAGGGTTCGGCCGGTCAGCATGAACCACAGCACGGACCCCGCCGTAAACAGGTCCGAGCGGGGATCGAGGACCTCGGCCCCCAGCTGCTCGGGAGACATGTAGGCCGGCGTCCCCTTGGTCATCCCCGACGCCGTCAGCTGCGCATCCGCGACCGACGCCTTGGCGATGCCGAAGTCGACCACCTTCACCAGCCCGTCGCCCCGGATGAGGATGTTCGAGGGCTTCACGTCGCGGTGGATGATCTGCAGCAGGCGGCCGTCGTGCTTGGCGGTGTGGGCGTGGTGCAGCCCCCGCAGCATCTGGATGGCGATCTCGATCGCGATCGCCGGCGGCAGCGGACCGAGCTCGTCGACCAGCTCGCCCAGCCCGACCCCCTCGACCAGCTCCATGGCGATGTAGGGGAACCCCTCCAGCTCGCCGCAATCGAAAGTTTGGACGACGTTGGGGTGGTTCAGCAGCGCGCCAACCTTCGCCTCCTGGATCAGCTGCAGCTTGAGCTCAGCGGCCTTCTCTCCCCGCGCGGGGAGCACGACCTTGACCGCCGCGGGCTTGCGGAAGCCCAGCTCGCCGGTCATCTCCGCACGGAAGACACGGGCCATGCCGCCCTCACCGAGCAATGCCACGAGTTGGTAGCGGCCGACGACGACGGGGAGGTCGTCAGGCTCGACGAGGTCGAGACGCATCCGCGAGAGTCTACCTGCCGGGGGGCTCGACCCACCGCTGCAGGGGCTCGGGGATGGCCGGCGGCTCCTGCCCGGCCTGCTCGAAGAGGTCCCGAAGCTGATCCAGCTGCACACGGATCGCGATGATCGAACCCGAATCGCCGAGGTCGACGCTGATCTGCAGCGCGCCGACCAGATCCAGCCAGGACTCCTCCAGCTCCAACATCGCCAGGTGGGGCAGCGCCATCGAGTACCGCGTCTGCCCCTCTTCGAGCTTCTTGCCCAGCGCCTGCCAGACCCGCAGGGAGCGGAAGTACGCCGCCAGCGAGCCCTCGGCGTCGCCGAACTCCAGCCGCCCCCGCCCCAGTTCGAACCAGGTGTCGCCTTCGAGGGCCTCGATCCGCTCCGTCGTCTCCTCCTCCGCGGTCAACTCCAGGATCTCCTGGGCGCGGGTCTCGAAGCCGTCGCGATCTTCCTGCTGGACGTGGAGGTCGAGGGTCTCGATCAGCGTCTCCAACGACTCGTAGACCTCGCCCGCCGCCCGGTAGTCACCGGCAGCTCGGTCCAGGCTGATCCGCGCCGCCGCCGGCTTGCCCGCCTCGTCCAACGCCCGACCCAGGTTGTAGCGGGAGTTCGCCAGGGGGAGCCGGTATCCCAGCTCGATCCGCACGTCCACGGCCTTGCGCAGGGTGCGCGCGCCGATGAGCGGCCGCTCCGCCTGGACCATCGCGACGCCGGCGTTGTTGAGCGCTTCCCCCAGCTCCCCGAACCGATCCGTCGCCTCGTACAGCGTGATCGCGTCCTCGTAGGCGAGCGCGGCCAGCTCCCACTTCTCGGCCTCGAAGAGGAAGTACCCGACGCAGAAGGCGAGATCCGCGAACGGCAACGCCTGCGGGGCCTGGTCCGGAGCCGTCCCCTTCGCGATGCCGAGGATGGCGTCCCGGTCCGCGGCCCGCAGTCCGGCTCGGCACGCACGAAGGGCCTCCTCCGGCTCCTGGAGGTCGTCGAGGATGTTCGACCGGCCCAGGTGGTAGTCGAGCCGGTGCGGGAACAGACGGACCAGCTCGTCCCACGCCTTGCTCGCCAGCGCCATCGAACCGGCGTCCTCGGCCGCGATCGCGATTGCGAGCAGCTCGGACTCGCTGTCGGGCGCCATCTCCACCGGAAGCGCGAGCCCCGCCTCCGCCCCCGCGTGGCCCATCAGCACCGGACCGAAGGCGGCGTGGGTCCGCACCGCCGGGTCCGCGGGGAACTCGGCCGCGAGGGCCTCGACCAGCGGCTTCCAGACCTCCCAGTCTCCCCGCGCGAGCGCGCTGCGGGCGGGGGCGAGCCGTTCCGAGCCGGCCAGACGAGGCACCGCACCGGCGACCTTGCCCGTCATCGCACGCTCCAGGGAGACAGCCACGCGGGCATCGTCGAACCGTCGGCCTCGACTGCGCCAGACCACGTCGCCAGCCCGCGCGGCCTCGATCCGCGCGCCGTCCTCCTCCAACACCAGCAACCAGGGGACGCGAAGGTCCTCGGCCTCGTCCCGCGCCCGCGCCACGCGCTCCGAAGCCGCTCCCTCCCCCAGCGCGGCGAGCAGATCGGCGTCCGCTTCGCCGGGGTAGGCCCGCAGCGGGACCGTGGACAACGCCCGCGCCGCCGATGCCTCCCGCGCCTGCGCGGACGCGGCGGAATCGGCATCACCCGCGACCACGAGCATCTGGGAGGCGGACGGCACAGGAGCCTTGCGCGCCGTGGCGCAGCCGGTCATCGGGACCGCGCACAGCGCGGCCAAAGCGATCACCAGTCCTCGCATGAAGTCTCCCGCGGGCGCAGGATGGGCGCCGTGCCCACCGGAATCTACCTGCACATCCCGTTCTGCCGGATCAAGTGCCCCTACTGCGACTTCAACACGTACGCGGGCATCGACGACCAGCGGCCGAGGTACGTCGCGGCGCTGAAGGAGGAACTGCGGCACCGGTTGGGTACGTTCCAGCCGGGGGAATTCGCCGCCGGGAGCCTGTACTTCGGGGGCGGCACGCCGTCGCTGCTCGATCCGGAGGACGTGGCCGAGCTGGGGGAGATCGCGGGATCGCCGGCGGAGGTCACGCTGGAGGCCAACCCCGGGACGGTGGATCTGCCGAAGCTTCAGGCGCTGCGCGCCGCGGGCGTCAACCGGCTCACCCTCGGTTGCCAGACCTTCCACCCCGAGCTCCTCGCGGGGCTCCGCCGGCTCCACGACGTGAAGCAGACCCACGAGGCGATCGAGGCCGCCCACGCCGCCGGGTTCACCGAGCTCAACATCGACCTGATGTACGGCCTCAGCGGTCAGACCCTGGCCCACTGGGACGCAGATCTGGACCAGGCTGCCGCGGCCCGACCGACGCATCTGTCGCTGTACAACCTCACGATCGAGGAGGGCACCCCGTTCGCCCGCTGGCGGGCCGCGGGCGAGCTCCCCCTCCCCGGCGAAGAGCTTCAGGGAGCGATGTACGAGCGGGCGGTCGAGCGGGCCGAAACCGGCGGCTGGGGGCGCTACGAGGTCTCGAACTTCGCGCTCCCCGGCTCGGAGTGCCGGCACAACCAGGTCTACTGGAGCGGCGAGGCCTACCTGGGATGCGGAGCCGGCGCTCACGGGTTCGCGCCGGCCGACGGCAGCCCCTCCCACGGCCGACGGTGGTGGAATCACCGGGTCCCGCGGCGCTACTGCCAGGAAGTCGAGGCGGGGCGGCTTCCCGAGGACGGCCATGAGGAGCTGGGCCGGACGCAGGCGATGACGGAGGCCCTGCTGCTCGGGCTCCGGACCCGAGAGGGCCTCGATCTGGCCCGCTTCCAGCGCCGGTTCGGAGCCTCCCCCATCGAGCTGCTCGGCGCCCCTTTGAAGGATTTCCGCGCGCGTGAGTTGATTCGGGTCCGCGGGACCCATCTGATTGTCGCGGAACATGCTGTAATCCTTCTGGATTCTCTCCTCGCGAGGCTCGCCCCCCAGGTTGACAGGGTCGACCGGTCCGATAGTCTGAATTCCCCCAGTCAGGCTCCGTACGGGACGCCTACGGGACAGTCGCGCTAGGCTGCGCGTTTGGAGGGGCCCGTTTGGCCAAGCAGCAACAGAACGCCGCCGGCGCCAAGGACGTCCTGAGCCTCGACGAGGATCTGGACAGCCTGTTCGCCGAGGCGCTGGCCGCCAGCGAAGAGCGCGGAAAGAAGAAGAAGAAGTCCAAGTCCACGCCGACCGCGATGGACGAGGACGGCTACTTCGATCTCGATGACGCGGACCAGTCGATCCACATCATGGTGGACGACGACAGCAACGTTCCCACCCTGGCGTCCGAAGACGAGGACAGCGACGAGCCCAACCATGGGCCTGAGTTCTCGCTGGACGACCTCGACTTCCTGAAGAGCCTCGAGACCCCCTCGGACAAGCCGGCCAAGAAGAAGTCGAGGGTGAAGAACACCATCGACGACCTCGACGCAGAGTTCCGCGCGGCGTTGGCCGAAGACGACGGCAGCGACGACGACGACGACCTCCAGGCGGAGATGGAGAAGCTGCTCGCCCAGAGCTTCGCCGGCACCGTCAGCGACGACGACCCGGATCTGGGCTTCCCCGAGATCGACGACGAGGACGACGACGAAGAGATCCTCGCGATGGGCGACGACTCGTCCGCGGCGCCGACGTCCCGCGACGACACCGAGCGCTACCGCAACCAGATCGCCGAGCTCAGCCGCCTCCTGTCGACCCGCGACCTGGAGCTGCGCACCGTCGAGGATCGGGTGGAGACGCTCGAGAGCCAGATGGTCGCCGCGGCGCGCCAATCGGCCAACATCGGCCGCGAGTTCGAGTCCTTCCGCAAGCGCTCCGAGCGCGAACGCGGCGACCTCGAGAAGTTCGCGGGGGAGAAGGTGATCAAGGAGTTCCTCGGGGTCTTCGACAACCTCGAACGGGCCCTCGAACACGCCGGTGAGCAGCGGGACAGCCCCCTGGGCAAGGGCGTGGACATGATCCTCGGGCAGTTCCGCGGCGCCCTGAAGCGATGCGGCGTCGAGCCCGTCGACAGCGCCGCGGGGGTCGAGTTCGATCCGACCTTCCACGAGGCGGTCGGGCAGGAGCACCACGCCACGATCCCCGCCGGCGGCATCCTCTCGGAGATGCAGGCCGGGTTCGTGCTAAACGGCCGGTTGGTCCGTGCGGCGATGGTCACGGTGAGTCAGGGCCCCAAGGAGGCTCCCCCACCGAAGCCGGCCAAGAAGGCGGCGACCAAGAAGAAGGCGACCACCAAGGCCAAGGCCAAGGCGCCCGCCGACAAGAAGAAGACCACCAAGAAGAAGACCACCAAGAAGAAGACCCCCCCCCAAGGCCTCGACGACCGAAGAGTAATCAGGAGCAGCTGAATGCCCGGCAAGATCATTGGCATCGACCTCGGCACGACCAATTCGTGCGTGGCCATCGTCGAGAGCGGCGACCCCGTCGTCATCCCCAACAGTGAGGGGTCCAGGACGACACCTTCGGTCGTCGCCTTCACCGAAGAGGGAGACCGGCTCGTCGGTCAGATCGCCAAGCGGCAGGCCGTCACCAATCCGGACAACACGCTGTACGCGATCAAGCGCCTCATCGGCCGCCGCCACGACGAGCCGGAGGTCCAGCGGGCCGCGGAGACTTCACCCTTCCAGATCATCGAGTCCGAGAACGGCGACGCCTGGGTCGGCGTCGGCGGCAAGGAGATGAGCCCGCCGCAGGTCAGCGCCATCGTGCTGGAGCAGATCAAGAAGACGGCCGAGGACTACCTCGGTGAGACGGTCGACCGCGCGATCATCACGGTCCCCGCCTACTTCAACGACAGCCAGCGGCAGGCCACCAAGGACGCCGGCAAGATCGCGGGCCTCGAGGTCCTCCGGATCATCAACGAGCCGACCGCGGCGGCGCTCGCCTACGGCGTCGACACCAACGCCGAAGGCCGCATCGCGGTGTTCGACCTCGGCGGCGGCACCTTCGATATCTCGATCCTCGAGTTGCACGACGGCGTGTTCGAGGTGAAGTCCACCTCCGGCGATACATTCCTGGGCGGCGAGGACTTCGATCAGCACCTCATGGGCTACTGCCTGAACGCCTTCCAGGAGGAGACGGGCATCAATCTGCGTGAGGACACGATGGCCCTGCAGCGCCTCAAAGAGGCAGCGGAGAAGGCCAAGCACGAGCTGTCCAGCGCGTTGGAGACGATGCTCAACCTGCCGTTCATCACCGTGGACGAGCAGGGACCCCGCCACCTCAAGGTGGAACTCAGCCGGGCCCAGTTCGAAAGCATGGTCGGCGAGTTGCTGGAGCGGGTGAAGACGCCCTGCCAGAAGGC
>PVBE010568850.1_pt1 | contig 11951 bp, 9 predicted proteins | sample 1631181 | NCBI WGS metagenome assembly PVBE01 (sample SAMN08397723, study PRJNA350692) | Marine metagenome, whole genome shotgun sequencing project. | isolation source: water | place: Pacific Ocean | collected 2012-04 | reverse complement strand
CGTCGTTGCACACGCCGTCGCGGTCGTCGTCCGGGCACGGAGCCGGGACATCCGGGTCTCCGCTATCGACCGCCGTGTCGACGCCGGCGTCCGCGGTGCTGCCGTCGGTCACACCGGTGTCCTCCGCGCCGCCGGTGTCCTCCGCGCCGCCAGAATCGTCTTCCGTCCCCGCGTCCTCATCGGTGTGGCCGGAGTCGTCGGTTCCGCCGTCGTCGCCGCCCGCGCCGCCGCTCGCGTCGTCGCTCCCTCCGCTGTCCGCACCGCTGCCCGCCGAGCTTCGAACCGAAGGGGCGCTTGCCGTCCCACAGCCGCCGAGCGCAAGGGCGAGGGCGACGAACGCGAAGAGGGCAGTCCGTGTCATGGCGGCGTCGTTCTTTGGGCTCGAGCGGTCGCACGGGCAGCGGATCTACACCGCGCCGCCGACCACGAAAGATGTACCAGTCGGCGCGGAGACGATCAACGACGGGAGCAAGAGATTCCGCGTGTTCCCAGGCACTCCGGTCAGCTTCGGACCGCCGCCACGGGTCTGCGCGCGGCCGTTTCCGACACCTGATGCCAACGATCGACGACTCTCTCGGGTCGACGGCGTCCAACGTGTCGCCGATGCGGTATCGCGAGCCCGGCCGTCTGTCCGGCGAACAGCGGGTGGCGAAGCCCTCGTGGAGACGCAACAGCCGGACCTGGGCAGCGGTGTCGTGTTGCACCGACTTGATCCGAACGCCGGAAAGAGCCATTTTGAGCGCCGCGCGGATGCCGGGTCAACGGCCGTACCGCGCGAGGGCACCGGTCCCGTGCCTTGCTCCCCATTGTCCTGTGATTTCGATGCCGTTTCGTCTGCGTCTTGCGGCGGTCCCCACCGTCGTGACGGCCATCTCGGCCGCCTTCTTGCTCGCGGCCTGCGGCGACACGGCCGCGCCGCTCTGTATCCCCGGCCAGACCGCCTTCTGCTCCTGCTTCGACGGCGCCGAGGGCGTCTGGACCTGCGACCGGACCGGCTTCTATGGGCTGTGCGATTGCTCGATCTCCACTCCCGCCGACCCGGTCTGCGGACCCGGCGGGCAGATCAACGACGACGACGACTTCGAAGAGCTGATGTACCCTGGCCGCGACTGCATCGGGTGCCACCTCGACGAGAACGACAAGGACGAGGACGAGGCCCCGATCTACACCGCCGCCGGCACCGTGATGCCCCACCTGCACTACGAGGACCATTGCGAGGGCGTCGAAGGCGTCGTCGTCGAGATCACCGGCGCCGACGGTGAGATCGTGCGTCTCGTCTCCAACCGGGTCGGGAACTTCTTCACCCGCCGCCGCATCGCCACCCCCTACACCGCGCGGGTCGTCACCGCGGACTCCGAGCGGCTCATGACCACTCCCCAGCACGACCTGAACTGCGCCAATTGCCACACCGCGCGGGGCGACGAAGAGGCCCCGGGCCGCATCATCCCGCCGCCGTGAGGGGGCGGCACACGATAGCCGTGGTGCTCTGTCTCGCCACCACGACGCTGCTGGCGTGTCAGGGGTTCGGGACGCGGGTCTCCCGCGGTGCGGTGGAGCTCACCGATATGCCGAGCTGGGAGGAGCCGATCGCCCGCCTGTTCGACGCCTACTGCAACGAGTGCCACAGCGATACCACCCGCAACGGCGCGCCGAACTACTTCCGGACCGACAGCTACGAAGGCGTGGGGTCGACGATGGGCGTGGCCCGGGTCGCCGAGCTTCTCGCCGAACGCGCGGGGGACCCGGCTCGCCCGATGCCCCCGCCGCCGGCCGCGATGATGAGCGCCGACGAGCTGGCGATGCTTCGCCGGTGGATCGACAACGGACTGCCGCGCACGGTCGACGAGGCGCTCTCCGGGACGAGCAGCGGCCTCACTGGTTCGATCGGCCCCGACGTCCCACGCTGCGAACCCGGCACCGTGGCCCCGTGCGCCTGCCACGGGGGCTACTGGGGGCGGCAGACCTGCCTGGCGGATGGGACGTACGACGCCTGCGGTTGCGGAGATTCGCCAGGAACGGGTGACGGACCGCCGCTGCCGGATCCGGACCCGACCATCACCGGAGTCACGCTCGCCCGAGTCCACGGTTCGGTCTTCGCCCCCGGTTGTGCGGTCGCCAGCTGTCATGACGCGGCCGGTTCGGTGCCTCCGGACCTCGCGAACATCGCCGGCCTGCGCGACCGGCTGCTCGGCAGCTCGAGCCAGGCCCCGGCGGTACCGTTCATCACTCCCGGCGACGCCGCGCGGAGCTACCTCTACCTGAAGACGCTCCCGGATTTCTCTCAGCGTCGGGTCGGCTACGGCAACTCGATGCCGGTCGACCTCACCACGCTCGACGACGAACAGCGGTCGGTGCTCCGGGCTTGGATCGACGAGGGGGCGCAACCATGAAGACCCGGCGCCTGCTCGGCTGCGTCTGGGCGATCGCGATCGTCGTCGGCTCGTCAGAAGGCGCGGCGACGCCCTTCTACAGCGTCGACAGCGGCTCGCGTTGCAACACCTGTCACGTCGAGCCACTCGGCTGGGCCAACCCGGAGCGCCATCGCGAACGGGCTTGCACGCTCGACTGCTCGGGTTGCCACGTGAGCCCGACCGGCGGAGGCGCCCGGCGCCCGATGGGCAGGTTCTACGGCGAGGAAGTCCTGCCGATGTTCGGGCGTCGGCCGAGCGACGCCGCGGACCCCGAACGACACCGGCCCGAGGGCTACCCGTCCGAAGGGCGCTACGCACTGTGGTCGGGCTTCGAGGGGTGGTGGCCGGGAGACGTCGACTTCCGGACGATCGAGGATCGGCTCGGACACATAGACCCGACACCGATCTGGCACGCCGGCGGCGACCTCCGGGCCATGGTCGTCGCGCCGACCGATGGAAACGCGGACCGTGATGTCGCCGCATTCCCGATGGAGGCGCAGGCGTACCTCTCGGTCAACCCGGTCGAGCACCTGAACGCGTACCTCGACCTCGGTTACCAGGGTTCGACGCGTGACGGCGTGAACGGCGGCGGGAGCGACCGGAGCATCGGCGAGATGCTCTGGCTCCGCGAGCTCCACCTCATGTGGCGGACGATGCCGTTCAACACGTACGTTCGGGCCGGGCGCCTCTCCCTGCCCTACGGGTGGCGGGTCAGCGATCACACGGCCTACATCCGTCGCGGCGTCTTCGATCAATACCGCCAGGCGTTCGGCGGAGAGGTCGGGCTCGCAGCCAACTACGGCTGGGGCAATCTCATGCTCTGGCGGCAGGGCGCCGACTGGTGGCCGGGGGACACCCAACCCCCCGGGGTTGGCGTCACGGCCCAGGGCGGCATACGGACGCTCGGCTTCCAGCTCGGCCTCTCGGGCCACATGATGCAGGGCCAGGAGGGCACGTCCGACGAGGCGGCGTTCGGACCGATGTGGGCCGTGAACCTGCGCCCGGTGACGATCCTCGGCGAGATGGATTGGCGGCGCAACGTCAGCCCTCGTCTGACGACCGACTCCATCACCGTCTACCACGAGGCGCGCCTGACGGTCCTGCGAGGCCTGACGCCGCGTTTCCGCTGGGAGTGGACCGACCCGGACGTCCTCGTGCGCGACGACCAACGATGGCGCATCGTCCCGGGTCTGCAATGGAACCCCCTGCGCTATCTGCAGGTCGACATCGCGTATCGCTACGAGCACGTGGCCGGCGGGCAGAGCCCGAGCGAGATCCTCGTCCAGATCCACTCCTGGCTCCGGTAGGTCGCGCCGCGCCCTTCACACCAGCCCCGTACCCGAAGCGGCAGTCACTCGAGCCCGGTTCTGCTTGGGGGTCTGCCCCGCGTCGTGACCCTTCCGGGAGCCCCTGGCCTCGTGGTACGTCCGGGGCCTGGCCTGCGATCCGAGGAGAGCCATGTCCGTCGTCGCCCGCGTCGAGCTCTACCACGTTGCGATCCCGCTGCCGGCCCCCTTCCGTCCGAGCTGGATCCCCGGATTCCCCCAGACTGAGAACCGATTCACCCTGATCAAGGTCACGACCGACGACGGGGTCGAAGGGTGGTCGGCGGGCCCGGCGATGGGGCGGGAGCGCGCAGGGATCGGCGACATCTTGGGGCCGTACCTGATCGGCGAAGACGCGACGGATATCGGGCTCGTTCAGCAGCGGGTCCGCGAGATGGGGTACCTCGGCTGGCGGAACCCGTGGATCGAGCCGGCCTTCTGGGACATCAAGGGCAAGCTGGCAGGGAAACCGGTCTACGAGCTGCTCGGCGGCAAGCCGTCGACGGTCAAGCTCTACGCTTCGACTGGTGAGGTGAAGACGGCGGCCGAACGCATCGACGAGGCCGAGGCGCGCTACGAAGAGGGCTTCCGGGCGATCAAGCTACGGGTCCACGACTTCGATGAAGCCGTCGACATCGAGCAGGTGCACGGGACCGCTCGCGCCGTCGGCGACAAGATGAAGATCGGCGTCGATGCCAACCAGGGCTGGCGGGTCACCATCATCGGCGACGCACCCCTGTGGGATCTGGAGCGCGCCAAGCGCTTCGCCGATGCCTGTGCCGACTGCGGCGTGGCGTGGCTCGAGGAGCCGCTCCCGATGGACGGCTACGACGAGCTGACCGCGCTGACCGCGTACTCCCGCGTCCCGATCAGCGGCGGCGAGATCCACACCGGCGGTCTCCCCGAGCTGAAGATGATGATCGAGCGGAAGTGCTACGACATCTTCCAGCCCGACGCGATCTTCACCGGCGGCATCGCCCACACCCTCGAGGTCGCGCGCCTCGCGCGGGAGCACGGGCTCCTCTATACGCCGCACACGTGGACCAACGGGATCGGTTTCGCCGTCAACCTGCAGGTGATGGCGGCCAGCGGATTCGTCGGCGAGAAAGAGGTGGAGTACCCCCTCAATCCCCCGGGTTGGACGGTCGAGGGCCGCGATGGGATCCTCGAGGAGCCCTTCTTCCACGACCGCGGGAAGATCGACACACCTACCGGACCCGGATTGGGGTTCACCATCGACCGCCGGGCGCTGCGAAGGTACGGCAAGCGGTTCTTCGTGATGGACCGAAAGCGGCTCGTCTGGTTCTCGATTCGCACCCGCGGCATCCAGGTGTCGCGGGAGATCGACGCGGCGCGCCGAGCGAAGGCCGCGCGGCGCGCCATGGAGCCAGACGCCTCCGACGACTAGCGGCCCGCGGGCTCGGAGCTGGGAGAGAAGATGTTCATCGAACGCCATTTCGGAGTCCGTGCCGCCGGTTCGAGCGTCGGTATCGAGGTGCGCGCCGGCATCACGACCTTCCTGACGATGGCGTACATCCTCTTCGTGAATCCGAGCATCCTCGGGTCCGCGATCCAGATCGATGGCGTCGACACCGGGCCTCAACTCCTGGTCGCGACCGCCTTGGCCGCCGCCGTCGGCTGCTTCGTCATGGGGCTGTGGGCGCGCTATCCCTTTGCGCTGGCGCCGGGAATGGGCACCAACGCCTACTTCGCGTTTGCCGTGGTCATCGGTCTGGGAATCGCCTGGGAGACCGCACTCGGCGCGGTGTTCATCTCCGGCATTCTCTTCCTCGTGTTGAGCCTCGTCGGTGCCCGGCAGTGGCTCGTCGACGCGATTCCCCGGAGCATTCGCCTGGCGACCGCCGCCGGCATCGGGCTCTTCCTGGCCTTCCTCGGTCTGCAGTCGGCGGGAATCGTCGCCGATCACCCGGTCACGCTCGTCACACTCGGCGACGTCACCTCGCCCGCTGCGCTGCTCGCTCTCGGCACGCTCGTCGTTTCGGCGGCGCTGCAGATCCGGGGGGTACGCGGCGGTCTGGCGATCGGCATCGTCGGCGCGAGCGCCGTGGCTGTCATCGGCGGCCTTCCGGTGTTCCAGGGAGAGGCGTTCGGCGGGTTCGCGTCCGGGGTCGCCGCGGCGCCGGCCTGGCCCGTCGACATCGCCGGCTCACTCGACATCGGCGGTGCGCTCGGGCGCGGCGTCCTCGAGGTCGTGTTCGTATTCTTCTTCGTCGACCTCTTCGACACGTCGGGCACCCTGGTGGCGCTCTCCGAGCGATCCGGCCTCGTCGACGACAAGGGGTCCTTGGAACGCGCCCGCCCGGCCTTCTCCGCGGATGCGATCGCGACGATCTTCGGAGCGCTCGTCGGGACCAGCACCACGACGTCGTATATCGAGTCCGCCTCGGGCATCGAGGATGGCGGCCGAACCGGGCTGACCGCGGTCGTGGTCGGTGTGCTCTTCCTCGGCGCGATGTTCTTCTGGCCCCTGCTCTCCGCCGTGCCCGCAGCCGCCACGGCGCCGGCGTTGATCATCGTCGGCGCGCTGATGGCCGAGGCTGCCGGCCGGATCGATTGGCGGGGCGTCGGCGAGGCCGTGCCGGCGTTCCTCTGCATGATCACGATCCCGGCGACCTTCTCGATCGCCAACGGGATCTCCCTCGGCATCCTCAGCTACGTCGTCATCCAGGTGCTGAGCGGGAAGGTGCGCGAGGTCTCGGCTCCGCTGTGGGTGATCGGCGCCGTGCTCGTGATCCGCTACGGGTGGATGGCCGGAGGCTGAGGTCGAGTGTCCCGGTCGGCGAGGGCAGGTTTCGCGCAAAGACGCAAAGACACAAAGGGTAGGGGGGCGGCGGGTGCTCGGGCCTGTCTGGGCGCGGGCCTACCCGCCGCGTTCCAGCAGCGGCGACGTCTCCATGGACTCGTCTACGGCTTCGAAGTGCCCCCGCAGCCACCCGGCGAAGGTGGCCAGATCGCCGGCTGCGGCGCAGGCGGCCTCGGTCACGTCTTCGTAGGAGACGGTCACGGTCGTGCCGAACATGTGGACCATGCCCAAGCGCTCGCCCCAGCCAGACCGATCCGCCTCGTGCCTTCCGAAGAGCACCTGCAGGCGCAAGCCCTCGGCCTCGCCGCGCGCCATCAGCGCACGGATCATCGCGAACGCCCCGCGCGGGTGCGGTTCGAGATGGTGTCGAAGGGGGGTCAGTCCTCGCTCGCGCGCCCGGGATTCACTCCGTGGCAGCCGCCTACGGGTTACGCGATGCCCCTCGGGAAAGATGGCGGTCGTAGCGCCCGACAGGGGGAGGGCGTTCGTCGCGCGCTCGATCGCCGCCGCAGCGTCCTCCCCGGCCGCGCGGTCGATCGGCAGCATGAGGCCGCCCGCCATCGCGGGGATCTTCAACAATGGCGTGAGCTCTTTCTTGCCCGGTGCGAGGAAGCGTCGGCGCGCCAGATCCGTGAAGATGTGTGCAGCCGAGAGGATGGCCGGCACTGCAGTCGGGTGGGTCAGGATGACCAATCGAACGGTGTTCGCCGGTGTCGGAGGAGGCTTCGGGTCGGCGGACACGTAGCGTACGCCGGCGCCCAGCAACGAGATCAGACGGAAGCCCGCGCACCACACCACCACTGCCAAGGAAGCCGGATTCTCCCATCGGCGAGGAGTCGGGTCCTGCCGCATCAGGCCCATCCAGATCCGCCACCCGGCGTAGAGAAGGACGATCGCGGATCCGGCACTCAGCGTCCAAACCACGAAGGCCGTGAACCCGAGCGTGATCGTCACCAGCCAGGGAAACAGTCGCCAGCCCGAGAAGGCGAGCTCCTCTGCCAGGGTCGGAGGTGTTGGGCGATCGGGTGAAGGCATACGAACGGCGACGGCTGTCCTCCCTCGATCTTAGCACTCGGTTTGCCGGTGCGCGACGCAGGGGCGTCACCGGGCCGCCCGCGCGGCGGACCGGCGACACGATCCGCACCTGTCGCTGAGCCCCGCGCTGCCGCCGCTCGAACCGCCTTTTCGTCGCCGTCGTCGCCCCCGCGGGAATGCCGAACTTGCAATCGCTCGGGTGGGCTCGCAGTCTACAGTCCTCGACATGACGGAGCTGAGGGAAGGCTCTGCACCAACCGGGAGGAGTCATGAGACAAGCAGGAACTCGCATCGATCTACTCATCGCGCTCGTCGTCGTGGCGTTCGCGGGCTTCACGGTCGTGGGCTGCGACAGCGGTCGGGCGGAGGCCGAAGCCGCGTGCGTCGCGAGCGGACCCGAGATGATCGGGCTGGTGCTCTCACAGGACATCAACGCGATGTTCGAGGCCCGACACCCCAGTGCCGGAACGAACCTTGGGCGCGAGGACCTCGTGCAGGTCGCGCTCAACCTCGACGATCTCGGCAACGTGACGACCCCCGGGCCGGACATGGACCAGGCCCGCGTCGACGTGCGCCAGGGCGACGCCTACTGCTTCTACCACTACCCCTTCGACTCGACGAAGGGCCCGGGACACATCGAGCTGCTCTTCGCGCAGTCCGAGGGAGAGTTCGGACTCCTCGAGATCGGGATCGCGTCCGCAGCGCTGGGTCGCTGACCGAGCAGAGTGCGCGCCTGACACACTCCCGGCGCCGGTGTCGGGGGAGGTCGTCAGACTGGCGCCTTCAGCCGGGCCGTCAAGTTGCGTCCCTCGGGGTCCTCCGGAGCCCCGGGGAGGTCGGGCATCGGTCAGCCGCGGCTCAGCCTGGAGCCGGTGCGACGAAGCGAAGGCGGCCGAAACGCGCAGCGCGGTGGAAGTTTCCCTCTCCGCGCAGGGGAGACCAGGCGAGCGCGTGCCGTTGGCCGTCGCGGAAGGTGTAGAAGTTCGCTCGCCACACGTCGCCCGGCGCAGGCGGCACAGCGACCCGGTCGCTGTCGAGCGACGCCCAGGGGATCGACATCTCCACGACGTACCCCACCTCGGTGCGCGACACCGAACGCTCCAAGCCGGCATCCCAGTCCTGGTGCCCGAAGGTCGTGGCAGGCCCGTCACGCACGATGGGCGCGTTGTAGTCATCGAAGCGCGTGTCCCAGACCGCCTCGTGAACGTCGACCTGAACCTCGTAGTAGTGCCGGTTGTCGCCCGGATCTCCAGGCTGCAGCATCACCTCGATGCCCGAGGCCGCCGACCAGATATGGGGGTCCACGTCGTCGCGGTCGAAGGTGGAGGTCGCCTCCGCGTCCCCGACCTCGAAGGCGACGAAGAGGGCTTGATCGTTCCAGGCCAGGCGCGCGTGGCCGGGCACGGGCGAGCCGGGGACGACGCTCCCGTCGCCTGGAGAGACGAAGGGCCGGGTCACGGTCGCAGCCCGCCACCCGGCGTCGTCGATTCGGCCGTCGATGACGATCCCGTCGGCCCCGATCGCCGGTACGTCCACCTCCGGGAGATCCGCGCGGTCGACCGCCGGTCCCGGCAGCGGGAGCTCGTCGCCGCCAGAGACCGGCGCCTGAACGGTCGTGGGTACAGCGTCCGGCCGACATCCGGCCCCCGCGAGCGCGAGCGCGAACGCGAACAGGGAGCGGTGAGCAGTCATCGTCGTCGAGGAAGGGCAGGGTGAGGCAGACCGGCGGGGAGAAGACGAGCGGACGGGGCGACCTTCGGTGCCACCAACTGCGCCTGCTCGGAGCGCGGCGGCAGTCTAACGTCCGGCCCGCCGGAACACGACCGCGCTGGCTCGGACCTGCGTCGTCTTCCCCGGCGTCACCCCGAATGCGCCTCGCACGGCGAGCGCCAGCGGACCACTGCCGCAACATCGATCAGCCTCTGGTCGGGACGCCGCGTTGACGGGAGGATGTTCACCGCGCTAGGTACGGCAGTATCCGTGCACCCGCAAAGGTCAGCGCCATGCCTCGGTTCGACGTCGTCATCCCCGCGGCCGATTCCGGCCGTGAGACCGTGGTCCACCTTCACGCAACAGATTGGACCGAGGCCCTGCTCGACGCGCTCGAGGCCGTCGACGAGCCGATCGACGATCTGCGGCTCTTCTCCGTCGATGCGGAGGGCGAGGAACTCATCGTGCGCGCCGACGAAGGCAAGCGCTTCCGGATCCGGGAGCAGGCCGACGGCGACCACGACGACGACGACGCGCTGTTGATCGAGCTGGTCGACCGCGAGGCGTCGCCACCATCGCCGCCGGCCGTCGCCCCGGCCGACGAGCCGCTGGTCGAGCGGATCTTCACCTCGTTCGAGGCCACGCTGGTCGGCGCGAAGAGCGCCGCCGAGGCGGCAGAACGCGCCCTCGACTTCGTAGCGGAGCACTTCGACGCCGAGAGCTCCGCCGTGCTCTACATGGACACCGTCGCCCAGGACATGTACTTCGCCGCCGCGCGCGGGCCGCACGCGAACAAGGTGATCGACATGCGGGTGCCGCCCGGAAAGGGCATCGTCAGCTTCTCGCTGCGCAGCAATACGACGCTGCTCGTTCGAGACGTCCAGAGCGACCCGCGCTTCTACGCCGACCTCTCCAAGTCGCTCGACTACCCGACGACCTCGCTGGTCTGCGCCCCCATCTTCTTCGAGAGCCGAACCTGGGGCTGCGTCGAGCTGGTCAACCGTGACGGCGGGGGCCGCTTCGACGAACAGCACTCCAACGCGCTGTGGTACGCCGGACGAAAGCTCGGCGAGTTCCTCGAGCGGATCCTCGAGGAGCAGAACACCCTCGGGATCCAGCGGTCGGACCCGCATCGGAGCTGAGCCGTGGCGTAACATGCCCACGGCGAGCCGCTCCCCACGAACCCGAGCGTCTCGCCGGGCTCTGAGCGGGGCTTCGCCGTTCGTACGGCCGGTCGCGACCACCTGGACGCACGCGTGCGGGCCTCATACTGGCCTTCATTGAGCGAGCTGACTCATTGAAGGACCGTATCAGCTGCCGGGCAGCGGCTCCGTCGGCGATCCGTCCCACTGGTGGTCCGGATCCGGCACGAATCGGACGCGACCCGGATCGAAGAACCCGTAGTCGGATACGACGATCCAGCCGTCGGAGACCGGGGTCCGCTTCAGACGTCGACCGCTACGTCGGATTTCCTGCCACTCGAACATCGGTTCACGGTGTAGTGAGGCGTTTGCCCTACATAGTCGAACGCAGCGTCGCGATGCAATAAAACGGCGTGAATCCGACAGGCATTGACTCCGATCAATCGCCGCTCTGGACGAGTGCCCCGAGCCACCGAACATGCCCGGCCATGAGCTGGAGCGTCGTCAGCTCCTTTTCGCTCTCCGGCGCGAAGTAGCCGGTGCCCAGATTCGCCACGTAGACGCCGGCTTCGAGCAGCGGGTCGACGCCCGTTCCGCCGCGGATCGGACGCACCTCGGACGCGACGCCGACGGCCGCTCCGGCGGCCAGCGGCCAGTCGACCAACTCGTCTCGCCCGGCCAGCGCCGGCCCCATGTTCACGTATTGCCGCTGCATCTCACAGGGCCGGTCTGCGGCGAGCCGGGTCACGTGGGCCTCGCGCTCTTCGAGGAGCCCGGGGTCGAAGTCGCGGATGCGGATGTCGAGGACGAGACCGGCGTCGGTCGGTAGCGCACGGTAGGGGTGCGAGTAGCCGAGCCTTCCGTCCGACTCCTCGGCCAGCAAGACGAATCCGGGGCTCGAGGCGAGGAACGCGCCGACAAACGCCAGCATGTCGCCGGTCGCCGCGTCCGGCGCGGGCGGGTCGGGATCGTCCTCGACCGACCAGGACGCTCCCCGAATGACGTGGGGGCTTACGACTCGTTCCAGCCCCGTCTCGATCGCCGAGCGCCCGCCCGGGGCCTCGATCGAGAGCCATAGGGCCGCGTCGCAGTCCCGGGCGGCGTCCGAGGCGAATCCGATCGGTGTGACGCAGGTGTCGGGGTGAGCCTCGAGGAACGTCGTGAGCTCGGCCGCGAAGCGGGTCGCCGCGCGATGTCCTTCTGCCCGGGCGGTGGCACCGTGGGCGTTGACCCCGCCCAGCGCGACCCGAACGACATCGCCGACGTCCTCCAGACGCCGCGCCGCGAACGTGATCGACGCGTGGCTCGCGTAGAAGTTGTCGACGTTGATCTCGTAGGGATCGATGCCGTCGAGGGTGTACCCGACGGTGACCCCGCGCCGAACGAGGACCTCGGCGATGCCGTCGAGCGCGGCGTGCCGCCCGATCTCCTCGTCGGGTCGGGCGATCAGGACGAGCGGACGGTGAGAGATCGTCGGGTCGTCCGTCAGCGCCAGGGCGAGGGT
>PVBE010199500.1_pt1 | contig 11951 bp, 13 predicted proteins | sample 1631181 | NCBI WGS metagenome assembly PVBE01 (sample SAMN08397723, study PRJNA350692) | Marine metagenome, whole genome shotgun sequencing project. | isolation source: water | place: Pacific Ocean | collected 2012-04 | reverse complement strand
TGTATATTTTTTTATTTATTTCTTAATTTGTATGCCTTTATTAGGAAAACTAGAACACTATTTGATTACACGAAATACGTAAACAAACACCGTGGGCAATAACAAAAGCCCACACACAAAAATAATACAATCAAACATATGGGGTGTAGCCAAGTGGAAAGGCAGTCGCTTTTGATGCGACCATTCGGAGGTTCGAACCCTTCCACCCCAGAAGTAAAAATCGTTAAATTATTATTTACACAAAAAACTACAGAACAAATAATTGAGAAAAATGGAATTTGTAGCAAATGGGATTGGATAACTCACTTGTAAAAATGATTTTGTACAATCAGTAAAAGCTACAATTGGGATATTTAAAAGTTGCGCTTCTTTGAGGATTGATTCGTTCCCAGAAATTTGAAAAAGGATTAAAGCTGAAGGTTTTGTTCGCATACCAGCTAAGCCCTCTAATTTTTTTTTCTGTTTTAGGTATTTTGGGAATAGTTTTTGTTTTGTTCTTAAATAGTTCCCAAAATATTTTTCACAATAAGAAAATGAGCGTAGCATAGGTTGGAACCCATCCCAATTTGTTAGTAAACCTGGGACCCAATTTTCGTTTGAATAGTATTGTTTGAGTTTTTGACTTGTAGATTTGACCAAAAAAGATAGTTTTGGGTCGTTATTAATAAATAATAAAGTTTTTTTTTGTTTTTGTAACGAACGGATAAAAATAATCGCTTTTTTTAGTAGGATCTCAGTTTTTTCTGGATTAACTAAAGCAAGGTGATTTCGAAATCCATCAATTTTCTCAAAGAAATTTGGATGGACTTTATTTGAGACATATTGGTTTGTTGTTTGCATGACTTTTCGTTTTATTATAGTATTCTAAATAATTTTATCTTTTTGTTTAGAAGTGGATTTGAACCACCGACACAAGGATTTTCAGTCCTTTGCTCTAACCAACTGAGCTATCTAAACATCCATAAAAAAAATTACTCAATATGTATCTATTGTTAGTTTTTTTGCCCTTTTTCGGGTTTTTACTAGTGACTTTATTCGGCCGCTTCTTTGGATATAGAGGAGCTCCGTTATTGAGTGTTAGTACAGTATTGGCATCTGCAGTTCTATCATTTTGCGCCTTGTACGAGGTTGGAGTTTGTGGAAGTCCCTGTTATATTCAATTTTTACCTTGGTTTCAAACTGAAATGTTTGTAGCTTCTTGGGGATTTCTTTTTGACAGTTTAACTGTTATTATGTGTGTTGTTGTTACTTTTGTAAGCAGCCTCGTTCATATTTATTCAATTTCGTATATGGGCGAAGATCCTCATTTGCCAAGATTTATGTCTTATTTGTCAGTATTTACATTTTTTATGTTAATGTTGGTTACTTCAGACAATTTTATTCAAATGTTTTTTGGTTGGGAAGGGGTAGGTGTAGCTTCTTACTTGCTTATTAATTTTTGGTTTACCAGATTACAAGCGAATAAATCTGCAATTAAAGCGATGTTAGTAAATAGGGTCGGGGATTTTGGATTAGCGCTTGGGATCATGACAATTTTTTATACATTTAAATCAGTTGATTTTGAGACTGTTTTTGCGTGTGCATCAGAGTTTGCAAATCACTCCATTATTTTTTTTCATCTGGAGGTCCATACTTTAACTTGCATTAGTTTGTTGTTGTTTATTGGAGCTATCGGGAAATCAGCTCAACTTGGTTTACATACTTGGTTGCCTGATGCGATGGAAGGACCAACCCCCGTGTCAGCCCTTATCCATGCTGCAACAATGGTAACTGCAGGGGTTTTTTTATTGGCAAGGTGCTCACCTTTAATTGAATATTCACCCAAAGCATTGGTTGTTATTACACTAGTGGGCGCATCAACAGCGTTTTTTGCTGCAACAACTGGGGTTGTCCAAAATGATTTAAAAAGAGTTATTGCTTATTCAACTTGTAGCCAACTTGGATATATGATGTTTGCCTGTGGGATCTCACAATACGCTGTGGGTGTTTTCCATTTAATGAATCATGCTTTTTTTAAAGCTCTTTTATTTTTAAGCGCAGGTTCTGTTATTCATGCGTTAGGTGACGAGCAAGATATGAGAAAGATGGGAGGCTTAGTCCGTTTACTACCTTTTACTTACTCTATGATGATGCTAGGGTCTTTAGCTCTCATCGGATTCCCTTATTTGACTGGTTTTTATTCTAAAGATGTGATTCTAGAAGTCGCATACGCAAAATATACATTAAGTGGTAATTTTGCTTATTGGTTAGGGGCTATTTCTGCTTTATTCACATCATATTATTCATTCCGATTGATTTATCTAACTTTTCTCGCATCCCCACAAATGTTGAAAAGTTCCCTTAAAAATGTGCATGACGCTCCTTTTTTAATGGGATTTTCTTTGTGTTGTTTAGCAGTTGGAAGTATCTTTGGTGGGTATGTAGCTAAAGATATGATGATCGGTCTAGGAACAAGTTTTTGGGGGCATGCACTTTTTACATTGCCAACTAATACATTAGTTGTTGAATCAGAATATATTCCACAAGCAGTGAAATTTATTCCAATTATTTTTAGTTTTCTAGGGGCATTTTTTGCAGTTAATTTAAATGGGTTTGGTAGCACATTCTCATATTACTTAAAAACACATTGGGTTGGGAAACAGGTATACATTTTTTTAAACAAACGTTGGTTATTTGACAAAGTTTATAATGACTTTGTTGCATTTCCAAGTTTAAATTTTGGTTATAAAATTTCTTTTCAACTTTTGGATAAAGGTTTTTTAGAAATGTTTGGGCCAACTGGGGTAATTCAACAATCGTCTTTTTTAAGAAAATTTATGAAAGCACTCCACACAGGGTCAATTTACCACTACGCTTTTATGATGTTTGTGAGTTTAACTGTGATTCTTGCTTGTTTTCTACTTGCAACTACCAGTGTTGGGAACTTATTTGATCTACGACTTGTTGTTTTACTAGTTTTAAGTTTTTTATGGGTTTCTGATAATTAATTTATTTCTTTGCACGGAAAATCCGTGCAAAGGTAAAAAGATACACAAAAATATGTTTATTCAAAATCTTTTACTCATTTTAATGGGTTTACCAGTTATTGGAGGATTTTCACTTCTTTTGTTCCCAAAAAGAGCGGTTAGACAAATGAAACTTTTTGCTTTAAATGTGAGTTTATTAAATTTCCTAGTCTCTTTGAACCTATGGATTTTTTTTGATAACTCAACACCAAAATTTCAATTTGTTCAACAAATGGATTGGGTTAGCCTGCTTAATATGAACTTCTATATTGGGGTAGATGGGATTTCACTATTTTTTATTCTTTTAACAACTTTTCTGGTTCCAGTTTGTTTTCTTATTAGTTGGCAGTCAGTAAATCATCTTGTCAAAGAATTTCTTGTAGCTTTTTTGTTTCTTGAAAGTTTTATGATTGCAGTTTTCTGTATGTTAGATTTACTTTTGTTCTACGTTTTTTTTGAGAGCGTCCTTATTCCAATGTTTTTAATTATTGGCGTATGGGGATCACGTGAAAGAAAAATTCGAGCGGCTTACCAATTTTTTTTGTATACTTTGATTGGATCATTATTTATGCTTTTAGCTATTTTATTGATTTATTTTCAAGTTGGTACAACAGATTTACAAGTTCTTAATACAATTGAATTTAGTGAGAGAAGACAGCTTTTTCTTTGGGCAGCTTTTTTTCTTTCATTTGCTGTAAAAGTTCCTATGGTTCCTTTCCATATTTGGTTACCTGAAGCTCATGTTGAGGCTCCAACATCAGGCTCTGTTATTCTTGCAGGAATTTTACTGAAACTTGGGACTTATGGGTTTCTAAGGTTTTCTATCCCTTTATTTCCAGAAGCTACAGTTTACTTTACTCCGTTAATTTACACTTTAAGTGTTATTGGAATTGTGTATGCTTCCTTAACAACATTACGTCAAATTGATTTAAAAAAAATCATTGCCTATTCTTCTGTTGCCCACATGGGATTCGTGACATTAGGTTTATTTAGTTTAAATGTGCAAGGAATTGAAGGTGCTATTCTTTTAATGTTAAGTCACGGATTTGTTGCTTCAGCATTATTTTTATGTATTGGTATTCTTTATGACCGAACCCATACTAGGTTAGTGAGATACTACGGTGGGTTAGTTCAAACAATGCCTTTATTTTCATTTTTCTTTTTTGTGTTTACGTTAGGGAATTTAAGTTTACCTGGAACCAGTAGTTTTGTTGGTGAATTTTTAATTTTAGTTGGTGTGTTTCAAACTAATACTTTTATTGCAACATTAGCAGCTACTGGAATGGTTCTTGGAGGGGCTTATTCTATTTGGTTATATAATAGAGTCGTTTTTGGTAATTTAAAACCTATTTATTTAAACCAGTTTGCTGATGTAAATAGGAGAGAATTTTTTATTTTATTTCCTTTTGTAGTTTGTATTTTTTGGATGGGAGTTTACCCATCAATTTTTATTGAATCATTTCATTTATCTGTTGCGAATATTTTACAAAATTCAAGAATTTAAGAAGAAGGGGTGCGGTTTGTCTGCACCCTTATCTCCTAAGTAAAAAAAGTAAAACCAAGATGCAATTTTTTGAGAACGATTTTTACGGTATTTTACCAGAATTATTCCTTCTTGGAGCTTCTCTAACACTATTAATGTTTGGGGTTATTTACTCCTCTTCACCAGTTTTTGGGACGCCTTCTTTAATGAAAATTACGAGTTGGTTGAGTATCCTTAGTTTAATTTTGACATTAGGTTTAGTGGTTAATAATTCCATGCCATCAATGGTCCTTTGTACCCAAAATTTATTTATTGATTCTTTTACTGATTTTTTTAAACTTTTAATTTTAGTTGGGAGCATCATTTCAATTTTAGTATCTTTTCAATATTTTAAAACTGAAAAGATGGCAAATTTCGAATATCTTATTTTAATTTTGTTATCAACTTTAAGTATGATGCTATTAGTTTCTTCTTATGATTTAATTTCAATGTATTTAGCTGTTGAAATGCAAAGTTTATGTTTCTATGTCCTAGCAGCATCCCAGAGAGATTCAGAGTTTTCTACAGAAGCAGGGTTAAAATATTTTTTATTGGGTGCTTTTTCATCTGGGATCTTTCTTCTTGGTTGCTCACTTTTATACGGGTTGACGGGGTTAACAAATTTCGAAGCATTCTCGATGTTTTTTGCACAAATGGAACAGGTTAACCAAGCAAAAGAATGGATGTTTATCCAACTTGCTCTAATTTTTATTTTAGTTGGTTTTTTTTTTAAGTTAAGTGCTGCACCTTTCCATTTTTGGGCTCCTGACGTTTATGAAGGCTCACCGACTTCTGTGACGGCATTTTTTTCTATTGTGCCTAAAATTTCTATTTTTGGTATTTTAATTAAACTATTTTTTGTAAGTTTTTATGAACTTGCAGTTTTATGGCAACCACTTTTAATTGCAAGTGGTATTCTATCGTTATTTGTTGGTGCTTTTGGTGCTTTTGCGCAGAAAAAAATTAAACGTTTACTTGTTTATAGCTCAATTGGGCACTTAGGATTTATGTTTTTAGGATTAAGCTGTTTAACTATTGAAGGATTGCAGTCAATGTTGTCTTACTTAGTTTTTTATATTTTAATGACAATCCAAGTGTTTGCTTGCATTCTTTCACTTAAAGACGTTTCTAGTGGGCAACGTATCCGTTACTTAGAAGATTTAAAATATTTATACCAAAGCCACCCTTTATTGGGCCTTTCATTTATTTTAAATTTTTTCTCAATGGCAGGAATTCCCCCATTAGTAGGTTTTTGTGCAAAATTTTATGTATTTTTTGCAGCTCTAGGGTCTTCTTTGTATTTTTTTGTATTTATGGCTTTATTAAGCAGTATTGTGAGTTGTTTTTACTATTTAAGGTTTATTAAATTTATCTATTTCCACCGTTCATCTTCTTGTTCAGTTAACTATTTGCCTATGGATGAACAAAAAGCTTGGGTAATCTCAGTATCTTCTTTTTTACTTGTTTATTTGTTTTTTTCCCCAAGTTTCGTATTTTTATTAGCCGAGAAAGTGGCATATGCATTAATCGCTTAAAGATTGGATAAGGACATATATGTCCTTATCCTTCAAAATTGAATTAAAGCCCACCCCACCAATAAATTGCAACAAATAAGAACAACCAAACAACATCAACAAAGTGCCAATACCAAGCAGCAGCTTCAAAACCAAAATGTTGGTGAGTTGAAAATTGATTTGCATTTAATCTGAGTAGACAAATAAATAAAAAAACAGTTCCAATAAATACATGAAACCCATGGAATCCAGTAGCCATAAAAAATGTTGACCCATAAATCCCGTCTGTAATAGTAAACGGTGCTTCAATATATTCAATTACTTGAAACCCTGTAAAAATTGCTGCAAGGATAATTGTTGCAGCCAAACTTACCATGCCTTGTGTTTTTTGCCCAGCTAAAATTGCATGGTGTGCCCATGTAACTGTTGCTCCAGAAGTTAAAAGAATAACGGTGTTTAAAAACGGGATTTCCCACGGGTTTAACACATCGATTCCTTTGGGTGGCCAAACAGCTCCAATTTCAATAGTTGGCGCTAAACTTGAGTGAAAAAATGCCCAAAAAAATGCAAGGAAAAACATGATTTCCGACACGATAAATAAAACCATCCCAGATTTAAGTCCAGCTTGGACTGTTGTAGTATGATGGCCTTGGTACGTTGATTCGCGGATAATATCTCTCCACCAAACAAACATTGTATAAAGGATCATCAAAAATCCAGTGAGTGCTAGTCCGTCCCCACCAATATAACCATGCATATACATAACTCCTCCAAATGTTGTTAAAAGAGCTGCAAATGACGCAAGAAATGGCCATGGACTAGGGTCGACTAAATGAAAAGGGTGTTTTTGTTGGTTCATACTAATTTTTTTTTAAATTTGGTACTTGAGAGGATTACATGTCTTCTAACTTGTTTGAAACCCAATTTAAATAATCATTTAATTGAACTCCCTCAACCACAATTGGCATAAATCCATGATTCGCACCACAGATTTCACTACATTGGCCATAAAAAACTCCTTCTCGTTTTAAAAATAAGGAAGTTTGATTTAATCGACCAGGTACTGCATCACACTTAATGCCTAAAGCGGGCACTGCCCAACTATGCAGAACATCTGCTGCAGTAATAATAATACGGATATGTGTATTCACAGGTAGGACAACACGATTATCAACTTCCAATAAACGGAGTTGGCCCAATTCTAAATCATCTTCAGGAATCATGTAACTGTCAAAAACAATTGACCCCTCATCATTGACACTGTAATCAGAGTATTCATAAGTCCAGTACCATTGGTGACCAATAACTTTTAAAGTTAATGAAGGGTCCACAATTTCATCCATTGAATATAATAAAGCAAAAGATGGGATTGCGATGACCATTAAAATAAAACTTGGGGTAACAGTCCAAACAATTTCTAAAAAAGTACCATGAATAATTTTACTTGGCACTGGATTCTTTGTCCAGTGGAAATGCCAAAGAGTTCTCAAAAGCATCCACACGACGAAAATTAAAACGACAATCATAAAGAAACAAATATCATTATGTAAGTCTTGAATCCCTTGTGCAATAGGTGAAGCAGGGTTTTGAAACCCAAACTGCCATGCTTGCGGAGCATCACAGTTTGCTACACTTAAAAAAAGTTGAGTGAAAAAAGTTGAAAAAAACAACATACACATCTTTTTTTTTTGCAACTCCCCAGGTTGGAATCGAACCAACGACCCAATGGTTAACAGCCATTTGCTCTACCGCTGAGCTACTAGAGAATAAAACAAAAGGAAGAGGTGTACTCTCCCTTTTTTTATCTTATTTAAAAGTGTGAATTTTTTTAACTGTTTGGGCAAAATCTCTTGCATTTTGTTCAAATACTTGCTGACGTTTCACTGCGCGGTTCGGGTTTAAGGTTAACATAATCGCACCAATCATAGAAATGAGTAAGATAAGGCTTGCAACAATAAAAAAATAGCTGTAATAAGTGTATAACACTTGGCCTAAAGCTTCTACCGGTGTTTTAGAATCAATTAGAGTTGGCCAAATTACATAATCAATATGGTTAGAACTAAATTTGTCAATGTTTGCCAACTTTTCAAAAAAAGAATCTGAGTATAGTTGAAACTTTTCACTAAAATTGGTTGTTGTAAAGCCATATTTTAGGAAAGCTAAAATAGCAAATAAATAAAATTGAAAAACTAAAAAAGAGTCGTTCTGTTGCGAAAAGTTGTCAAGGTGTAGTGGTACAATTTCTTGATTAAATAAAAAATAAAATTCAAGAAAAAAAATAAATCCTACAAACCCACCAATTGGTAAATAATGGAAAATACTTTCATGTACTTCAGTTAATTTAATATTTAGCATCATAACAACAAATAAAAATAGAACAGCAATTGCACCAACATATACAATTAAAAAAATAAGTGCAAAGAAATCTAAATTTAGCAATAGAAGTAATCCAGCTGAATTACAAAAAACTAGAATTAAAAAAAGTACTGAATACACAGGGTTTTTTGCCCTAATGACCATAAAAGCCGAAAACAGAACAAAAAAACAAAAAAAATAAAATAAAAATGTTTCTCCCATAAATTTTTTTTTTACACCTACAAAATAATTAAGAATTTTCGTAGCGAGAAAAAAATATATGATTATGTACTTTTCACCTCTAGAACAGTTTACTATTATTTCTTTAATTCCTTCCCATTTAGGAAATTTTTATTTTTCATTTACGAATTCAGCTCTATTTTTCCTTTTATCAACTGGCGCTTTCGTATTTTTATGTTCATTAGTTTTTACAAAAGGTGGGACTCTTGTACCAACCCCTTGGCAATCACTTATTGAATCTATTTATGAATTTGTTGTAAGTTTAGTCTCAGAACAAATTGGAAAAAAAGGGGTTCAATATTTCCCATTTGTTTTTACGCTTTTTACTTTTCTCCTTTTAAGTAATTTGATTGGGATGATTCCTTATAGTTTCACAACTACAAGTCATTTTATCATTACTTTTACTTTGTCTTTTTGTGTTTTTATTGCAATGACTTTAATTGGATTCCAAAACCACGGACTGCATTTTTTTAGTTTCTTACTTCCACCTGGCGCACCTTTAGTTTTAGCCCCTGGTTTAGTCGTGATTGAACTTGTTTCTTATTGCTTCCGAGGTATCAGCCTTGGAGTCCGACTTTTTGCTAATATGATGGCTGGGCACACTTTAGTAAAAATTTTAAGTGGGTTTGCTTGGACTATGCTTTCATTAAGTGGTGTATTAAAACTTGCTGCTGCAATTCCGTTTTTAGTTGTATTTGCTTTAATGTTTTTAGAAGTAGGTGTTGCTTGTTTGCAAGCTTACGTGTTCACTATTTTAACTTGTATCTATTTAAATGATGCAATCCATCTACATTAAGCATTTTGTGGGGCTCAAAAGTTGAGCCCAATACAAAGCGAAAATAGCTCAATGGTAGATTATAGCCTTGCCAAGGCTAAAGTTGAGGGTTCGAATCCCTTTTTTCGCTTGGGCTTAAGTAGACTTGAACTACTGACTTTACGCTTATCAGGCGTATACTCTAACCAACTGAGTTATAAGCCCATCTTTCATGCCTGGAAAGATTCGAACTCTCAACTTTCAGATCCGTAGTCTGACACTCTATCCAATTGAGCTACAGGCACTTTCAGGAGAAAAGGGATTCGAACCCTTAACCTTTGGTTTTGGAGACCACTGTTCTACCGTTAGAACTATTCTCCTTTTTAAAAATTCCCAAGAAATAAGTCGGTTGACTCCACAAATCACTAAAGTCCCTTTCGTCTAACGGTTAGGACATCGCTTTTTCATGGCGAAAACACGGGTTCGATTCCCGTAAGGGGTAAAAAAAAATATGCAAAAATGCTTTTTTTTCTTTTAACGAGTTTAATTAAAATTTTAACAATTGCAGTTCCCTTACTTGTTGCAGTTGCTTATCTAACACTAGCAGAAAGAAAAGTCATGGGATCTATGCAAAGAAGGAAAGGCCCAAACGTTGTGGGATTTTTCGGAATTTTGCAACCTTTAGCTGATGGGTTAAAACTTTTAGTTAAAGAACCAGTGTTACCGAGTAATTCAAATATTCTTTTATTTTTAGGTGCACCTTTTATGACTTTCTTATTGGCTTTAATTTCTTGGGCTGTTATTCCATTTGATGAGGGAGTAGTTCTTTCAGATTTAAATCTTGGGATTCCCTACATTTTTGCTATTTCTTCTCTTGGAGTTTATGGTGTAATTATTGCTGGGTGGTCAAGTAACTCTAAGTATGCTTTTCTAGGAGCTTTGAGATCCACAGCACAAATGGTTTCGTATGAAGTCTCGCTAGGCCTCATTTTAATTACTGTCCTTTTATGTGTTGGATCATTAAATTTATCTTCGATTGTTTTAGCACAAAAGTATGTCTGGTTTGGTTTACCTTTATTTCCTCTACTTGTTCTATTTTTTATTTCTTGTTTAGCCGAAACAAACCGTGCTCCCTTTGATTTACCAGAGGCTGAAGCTGAGTTAGTTGCTGGGTATAACGTTGAATATTCATCTATGGGATTTGCTTTATTTTTCTTAGGAGAATACGCAAATATGATTTTCATGAGTGTTTTATGTGCTATTTTATTTCTTGGTGGGTGGTTACCGCCAGTAAATATTTTTCTATTTACGTGGATTCCTGGGGCTTTTTGGCTTGGTCTAAAAACAATTTTCTTTTTGTTTTTATATATTTGGACCCGAGCAGCTTTTCCACGATATCGTTATGACCAATTAATGAAATTAGGGTGGAAAGTATTTTTACCATTATCCCTCGCATGGGTAATTTTAGTTGCAGGGACTTTAGTTTCATTTGATTTGTTACCTTAGTTTTAAATATTTATGAACCTTTTAAGGTTCATAAATATTTAAAAAATTACCACCAACGCTGTACTGCAAGAGCTCTATTGGTTTCTGCTAATTTATGAATTTCGATTTTTTTTTGTTTTAATTCACTCTCATTTTTGTATGCAAAGACAATTTCTTGAGCAAGGAAAAACTCAATTCCATAACGTTGGTTTTTCAAAGTTTTGGCTTTTTTTTGTTTCTCTTTTGCTAAAGTTAAAAGCCAGCGAACTGCTAAATTAGATTGTTTCTCAGGTTTTTTTGCCCCAGGAATCATTTGATACAAACCTCCAAGCCTAGCTCTTTTAAATTCAAAACTTGGTTGGACATTTTTTACTGCTTGGGTAAAAACTTCATATTTTGGTTTTGTTGGCTGCATCATTTGCACAAGTCGGATCACTTTAAGGAGGATTGATTGAGCCTTCTTTTTTCTCCCTTTTTTAATTAAATTTTGGAGGAATTTTTTAAGAATATTTGAAGATTCGTTTTCTGGGTTCATAAAGATTTTTTGTTGATAAGGTTTCACCATAAGTATATTATTTTTTTGTCCCATATTTAGATCGGCCTTGCTTTCTTCCTTTGACTCCTTGAAGATCTAAAATTCCTCGAATTACTTTATATTTAACCCCAGGTAAATCTTTAACCCTTCCACCACGAACAAGTACAACTGAATGCTCTTGTAAATTGTGACCTTCTCCTGGGATATAAGCAATAATTTCGTTTTGGTTAGTTAATTTAATTTTCGCAATTTTACGAACTGCTGAATTTGGTTTTTTTGGAGATTTTGTGTAAACTCGAAGACATACACCCTTTTTTTGAGGAGAGTTCATTAAAGCTGGTGTTCGAATTCTTTTTGTTTTTGTTAATCTAGCTTGATTTACAAGCTGGTTTGAAGTGGGCATATGTTTGATTGTATTATTTTTGTGTGTGGGCTTTTGTTATTGCCCACGGTGTTTGTTTACGTATTTCGTGTAATCAAATAGTGTTCTAGTTTTCCTAATAAAGGCATACAAATTAAGAAATAAATAAAAAAATATACA
>PVBE012782688.1_pt1 | contig 11952 bp, 10 predicted proteins | sample 1631181 | NCBI WGS metagenome assembly PVBE01 (sample SAMN08397723, study PRJNA350692) | Marine metagenome, whole genome shotgun sequencing project. | isolation source: water | place: Pacific Ocean | collected 2012-04 | reverse complement strand
GCCCGCATGTGGTGACGGCACAGCTATACGCGGCCCGGGACTTCAACTTCCGCAAAGCCTGCCCGGAAATCCCCAACACCACCTACCTCACTCATAAACTACACGCCTATCCGGCCAAGTTTATCCCGCATATTCCTCGCTGGTTACTGCGCGAATACGGCAACCCGGGCGGCACAATACTCGATCCTTTCTGCGGTTCCTGTACTGCACTGGTAGAGGCTAACATGCTTGGCATGCACGCGCTGGGCGTGGATATCAACCCGCTAACACGGCTGCTGCTGCGGGCGAAAACCGAATTAGTAGATCACCCGGACGATTTCGCCCGCCGATGTCTACAGGCGGCCGAACGCGCGCGCGAGCACCCGCCCGATTACACGCCCGAGATTCCTAACTATGAGACCTGGTTTCTGCCGCAGGCGCGCGAAGAGCTAGCGCGCATCTTCGGATACCTGCTCACTAACCCGGACGAGCTGCCCGACGCGGTGCGTGATTTCATGCTGGTATGCGCCTCGGCCACCGTACGAAAAGTGTGCAACGCTGACCCGCAAATAAGTAAACCGTTCATCTCCCGCCAAATGCGCGCACGTCTGGAAGCCGGCACGGTGGAGCAGCGCGCGTTTCGCATCTTCGACCGCACTACGCGCACTTTTTTGGATCGCAAAATCAAATACATGGCCATGATCAACAATCTCGCCCGGGTGTGGGGATACCAGCCAAAAAGCCGCATGGTTGAGGGTTCAGATGCACGCACACTTGCAGGCATTAGTGACCATTGCGTAGATGCAATCGTCACCTCCCCGCCATACGCAAACGCACAGGAGTATTTCCGCTCTATCAAACTGGAACTGTACTGGCTAAACCTGCTGCCGGATGACAGCCTAGCAGCCCTCAACCGAACGCTGGTGGGAACCGAGCGGGTGCCGGCGGTAGAGTGCCAGCAGCCGCCCGCCTTCGGGATGGCCGCGCTCGACAGCACCCTCGGCCAGATCTACCCGGTAGACCGCAAGCGCGCGCACATTGTAATGCGCTATTTCCAGGATATGCGCTCCAGTATCGAGCAGTGCTATCGGGTGCTCAAGCCGGGTGGGTATTTCGGGCTACTGGTGGGCGACAATGTGATTCGCAAAGTGCCCGTAGCCACCCACACCTTCCTGCAGGAAATCGCCGAGCGCGTCGGCTTCAGTACGGAGGAGGTCGGCTATGACCGCATCGTTGCGCGCGGGCTGAACCCGAAGCGGCACGAAACTGCCGGGCTCATCGACGTGGAGTGGATGCTGATTTTCCGGAAGATGGGATTCTAACTGCGCCAGCACCCATGGTAATCCGGGCTGCCACAGTATGTTAACACTTGGGCTCTGGGTCAGTTGCGGATAATGTGATGGGCCTACCCAATACCTTCACTTGCTGCTCAGCGCGGTAGCTGGAGCGCACCAGTGGTGCGCATTCCACCCAATCGAACCCAACCGTCTCCTGGGCATAACGCTTTATTTCGGCAAACTCCTCAAGCGTATAATAGCGTTCTATCGGCAGATGCCGGCGAGAGGGCTGTAGGTATTGCCCCACCGTGAGGATGTTCACATCCCAGCTGCGTATCTCGGCGATGGTTTCCTTTACCTCCTCCATACCCTCGCCCAGACCGACCATAATCCCACTCTTAGTGAGCACATCGGCATTGATGGCGCGGGCGTTTAGTAGCGTGGCACGCGCCCACTCGTAGCGATCTTGCGGTTGCACCTTCCGGAACAGCCGAGGAACGGTTTCCACGTTGTGATTGAGAATGTCCGGACGCGCTGCCATCACGGTCTCCAACGCTAAGCGTGAACCTTTGAAATCTGGGATGAGAACCTCCACCGAGCAGTCCGGCTGCACGCTACGAATCTCACGGATGACCATGGCGAAAATCAGTGCGCCGCCGTCCGCCCGCTCGTCACGATTGACGCTGGTGATGACGGCATGCTGCAGGTTCATCTCGCGCACGGCCACAGCCACGCGGCGCGGCTCGTCCCAGTCCAGCGGACCAGGCCGGCCAGTCTGAACATCACAGAACCCGCACGAGCGCGTGCATACTTTTCCCATCATCAAGAATGTGGCCGTTCCCGCGCTCCAGCATTCGCCTAGATTGGGGCAGAGCGCCTCCTCACACACGGTGTGCAGCCCGGTGGAACGCATGAGACGGCTCAGGCGCTCATAGCTCTGCCCGCCAGGCGCACGCACTTTTATCCACGGAGGACGGCGCGAAGGGCGCTCTTTAGGCTTGGTAATCTTGACTACCATGGCAATTACCGCTACAGGGTTCAGTTCCCTTCTGGTAGGCGCGTGGTGATCATTTCGCGCTGGAAGACGCGTCCAAATTCCTTCACAATTACATCCCGCACTGACTGCATGGATGGAGCATCCGGCAGCAGCATTGCCATGGAAACCGTGCCATACCCACGCAACCCGCACGGCACGATACCATCAAACAATTCCACCTGTGTGTCCACATTAAGGGCAAAGCCATGCTGACTGATTCCGTTCCGGTCAACTCTCACCCCGATTGCGGAAATTTTCGTCGGGGCTTGACGCGCATTGGGTGGGCAGCGCGAGCAACGCGAGGCCACGTCGGGTTCTATCCATACTCCGGTCAGGCCCGGCAGCTGCCCGGATACAATACCGAATCGTGCCAACACATTAATCAGCATTACTTCCAGATTGCGCACATAGCCCACATAATCAGCGCTTGGAATTCTCCCGTTCCCGACCTGCGGACGCCTCAGCGCCAGCAGCGGGTAGCCAACCAGTTGACCGGGACCATGATAGGTAATATCTCCTCCGCGATCGCATAGGTGCACGGCGATGCCACGCGCGCGCAGCTGCCGATCCGAAAGCAAGAGATGCTCGCGGCGCGCAGAGCGGCCCAACGTGTAGGTATGAGGATGCTGTAGCAGCAGCAGGCAATCGGGACGAACGCCGGCCGCGCGCTCAACAGCAATAGTCGATTGCAACCCGCGCGCAGTGGGATAGTCAATTTCGCCCAATTCGACAACCTGGCAGCGCACACTCATCGAAGCGATTGTACCACCTTGCCAGCCGCCGAACTGCGTTAACACGATGCTATAATCGAAACAGTACGATGCGCACGTTCACCATCTCTCTAGGCCAGATGACGCCGCGGTTAGGTCAAGCGGAAGCGAATTTCGCACAGCTGCGTGAGTGGGCTGCCGAGGCGGCGCAGCGGGGATCGGAGATGGTGCTTTTCCCGGAATTATGGAGCACCGGTGGCGACCTGGCCAACTGGGAACACCACGCCGCTCCGCTGGGAGCCGGCCTCTTCGCAGAGATGGCCAACCTGGCCGCTGAATTGGGCGTCGCCATCGGCGGTTCCATACTAGAACGCCACAACGGCCGCGCCTACAACACATTCGCGCTGTTCGGAGCAGACGGCGAGCAGCTGGCGGTTTATCGAAAACTGCATCTCTTCTCGCTGATGCAGGAGGACAAATGGTTGGCGGCCGGCGATACACCCACGCTGGCGGAAGCACCCTGGGGGCGGACTGGCCTTGCCATTTGCTACGACCTACGTTTCGGCGAGCTGTTTCGACATTACGCGCTGGCTGGCGCTGAAATGGTGCTGCTGCCTGCCATGTGGCCGGCAGCACGAAGCGACCACTGGAAAATCCTGCTGCGGGCGCGCGCTATCGAAAACCAGATGTTCATCGCCGCGGTCAACGTCGCCGGACGAATCGGCGCTGAAACCTTTGGTGGAGGCTCGACGGTGATAGATCCGTGGGGAAAAGTGCTGCTCATAGCGGAGGACCAACCGGCGCTGCTCACCGCCGAACTTGACATGGAGAAGGTCGAAATGGCGCGCGCCAAGATGCCAGTGCTTACTGATTTACGACCACGAGCGTATCAACTTTAGGCTATGGCAACCGTGCGTCTTGATGTATACGCCGCAATGCGCCACCTGCAACAGACCGAACCGCGCCTGCGGCCGCTGATAAAGCGCCACGGCCCGCCGCACCTGCAGCGGACGCGCAATTCTTTTCAATCGTTGATACGTTCCATTGTCTACCAGCAATTGAGTGGCCAGGCGGCCGCCACAATCTACCGACGCTTTATGGAGCTTTTCCCCACACGTCGATTTCCCTCTCCCGAGGCTGTGCATGCAATGTCATTGGCGCAGCTGCGCTCCGCCGGTCTCTCAGAGCAGAAAGCCACTTATTTACACACACTGGCGCAGAAGTACCTGAAAGGCGATATACAACCAAGACGCTTTAACCACATGAGCGGCGCTGAAATCACGGCTGCGCTAACGCAAGTAAAAGGCATCGGCCCGTGGACCGCTGACATGTTCCTGTTATTCGCGCTAAATCGCCCGGATGTGCTGCCGGTGGGCGATCTAGGCGTGCGCAAGGGAATGCAGCGGCTGTACCAACTGTCCGCACTGCCGGATGCAGAAACCATGCGCCATCTGGCCGCCCCATGGCAGCCCTTCCGCAGCGTAGGCAGCTGGTACCTCTGGCGGCTAATGGAAGAGCGGTCAAATTCATGACCGCGAGACATTTTATGCTGGCCTGCGCGCGTTACGTGCACAGAACTCATGCTTAGGTTGATGGTACGCGACCTGCTGGTGCCGGCGTCTATCCCCTTTTTATTACTGGCTATGGCGGTGGGGGTGGCGACGCTGTATGTCGGACCACGCACACGTAAGTGGGGCCGAATCTGGCTCACTGTACTGCTGGGATGTTATTGGTTGATGAGCACATCCATTGGCACGAACTGGTTGGAAAATTGGATTGATGGAGGGTACGCACCACTAGTTGCCGCTGAGGCCACCGCCGACATCGAGGCCATAGTAGTGCTCAGCGGCGGCGGCAACACATTCCGGAACGGCGTCTACGAAATCAACACCCCCAGTCCCCACACCGCCTTCCGCACCCTGGAAGCCATCCGCCTGCACAACATGATGCCCGATGCGCTGATAATTCTCTCTGGTGGCATAGGTGATCCGGAGGGTCTTGCTCGGCCAGAAAGCGAGATTATGCACACCGAGTTGGTACATGCCGGCGTCCCAGAGCTACGCATGACACTGGAAACGAATTCGCGCAACACGCAAGAGCAGGCGATTAATGTGGGCGCTATGCTGCGCGAGCGTGATATCGAAGGCTTCGTGCTGGTCACTTCAGCCGCACATATGCACCGCGCGCTGGGAGCGTTCAGCGCGCAGGGATTGGCACCCATACCCTCGGTTGCGAGCATTGCTTCCACCGGTATGCCTGAGTCGCGCTGGCCATGGCTACCCTCGCAGGGATTCTTGTCCCGTAGTCGTGCAGTCATGCGCGAAACGCTCGCGATTGTGTATTACCGGCAGCAGGGCTGGTTGGAGCGTAACCATTGATTTTCTACAACGTAGGGTGAGCGTTGATTGACGAGCTCAATCGCCGGTTGTATACTAGCCACATGCAAGAGGTGAGCCGCACATGAGTGGCGTAACCACACATAACAACGTAAGCCAGGGTCAATGGCCCCGATGACACACGCGCGAACAGTGAAGCGGTTCGGCGTGTGTTTTTGATTCCACATCCCGAAAGGAGATAGACATGGACTACGGTATGATCGGGAAAATAGAGAAGGCCAAGCGATACGCGGAGGAACCCGAGCGGTTCTGCTTCGATGATTTCACCGTGTGCTTCGATGGAGACAACAGCGGGCACACCGTCACTTGTGCAAAGGGAGACTGGCAGTGCGATTGCGAATTCTTTTCAGTACGCCAGGTATGCAGTCACACTATGGCGCTGGAACGGCTTCTTCACGACATGCTTCCCAAGCCTGTCATGGTCTGAACAGACCGGGCGACATGACCACGGGCGCAGTCGGCAGGCGGGCATCGCCCTGAAAACTGAAGGTATCATCTGCGGCAAACGGCGGCCGGGTCCACTCCCGCCGCCGTTTGCATACTCGATGCCAATTTCACTCTCCCGACCCCGTGCGCCGCGAGTGGCAGCGCGGTTTTCCCGACGCCGCTTCGCCATCATAGCACCTAGATAGTTCGATGAAAATCGCAATCGTCGGCGCAGGTATAACTGGGTTGGCAGCCGCCTACGACCTTACCAAGTTCGGCCATCAAGTGGTAATTCTCGAGTCCGCGCCACAGGTCGGCGGGTTGGCTTCCGGATTCAAAGCGGATGGTTGGGATTGGACACTAGAGCGGTTTTATCACCATTGGTTCGCCTCGGACCGACATGTGCTAACTTTGGCCTCCGAGCTGGGCTGCCGAGAGAGAGTCTTTTTTCCGCGCCCGACCACGGTCATGTATCATCGTGGCCGATTCCATCCGCTCGATTCACCGCTGACCGCGCTGCGCTTCCCGGGGCTGGGGTGGGGCATGAGCAAACTCCGATTCGGACTGACCACACTCTATTTGCGCCTGAGCCGCGATTGGCGTACGCTGGAGACCATCACCGCGGCCGAATGGATGACGCGCTGGGCCGGCGAGCACGTCTATCGCACCATGTGGAAACCACTGCTACAAGGGAAATTCGGTCGCTTCGCTCCGCAGATTCCCATGTCGTGGCTGTGGGCTCGCCTGCACGCGCGCACCACCCGACTGGGGACTTTTGAGGGCGGCTTTCAGGCATTTTTGGATATTCTCGCGGACAGGATACGCCAGCAGGGGGGTGAAATCCGTCTGCAGCAGCCGGTCACCCGCATCAGCGCAGCGACCGAGTCAGGCGTGTTGTTGGAAAGTGCAGGCATCGAGCACCGCTTTGAGCACTGCTTGGCAACCTGCTCTCCGCAGAAGCTTGTCGAGCTAGCCCCGAAGCTTCCGTCCGACTACCGCCAGCAGCTTCTGCAACTGCCGAGCATGGGCGCGGTAATGCTGGTCCTCGCCCTGGAACAGCGCCTGAGCGAACACTACTGGTTCAACCTTCCGGCGCAGGCCGGCTTTCCCTTTCTGGCACTGGTCGAACACACCAATTTTGTCTCTCCCGATTATTTCGGCGGCGAGCACATCGTCTATTGCGGCGATTATCTCGAGAGCAATCACGAGCACTTTAGCCTGCAAAAAGAAGAACTGCTGGCGCGTTTTCTGCCAGCGTTGACACGCTTCAACGCGGATTTCAAACCGGAGTGGGTACAGCGGAGCTGGCTCTTCCGCAGCCCTTACGCACAGCCGGTACCGCGCGTGGATGGTTTCCGGGCGCTGCCGGCCGTGCGCACCCCGCTGCCCGGACTATGGCTGGCTAGCATGAGCCAGATTTACCCCTGGGACCGCGGCACCAATTACGCCATCGAGCTCGGCCGAAGGGTGGCTGCCAGCTTGCATGCAAGCTGAACATCACTTGCAGGTTATTGAGTCACCGCGAGATGGTCAGACAAAACACACGCTCATCCTCGCCACCGAACCGATATTTATATGTCTCATCGCCGCGCATGAAATCAAAACGCCTGTGTCCACTTTCGATAGCGCGCTCGATCAGCTGCGCCAACAGCACCCATCCGGGCGAGAGCAGCGCGTACGCGCCCGGCTCGTAACCCGAGTTATACAGGTAAATCGTCTCGCCCATGCTGAAGTAAGCGTACGCGGCCAGCCGGCGTCCTTCCAATTCTAGGAAGCACAGACCTAGCATTCCCGCGGCCTGAGTTACACGCAGAATATCACCGAAGGCAGCGTGCATTTGCGGGCTGAGAAACGCCGCTTTCTCCGCTCCACTCGCCTGCATGAGCGCGATGAACTCGTCGATAGCAGCGGAATCCTCCTCTCCCGGCTCGATGAACACCGCCCGGGCACCCTCGCCAGCGGCCCTACGCAGCTTGCGTCGAATCTCACGACGCTGCTTGCCCTCCAATCCCGCCATGTAGGCATCGAAGTCATTGGGGAGCCTGAATTGTGGGCAGACGTCCTGAAAGCCAGCATCAGCTGTCCAGCCATTCCCGGTAGCCAGTTTCTGACAGTGCCTGGCACTTTCACTCCACTCCGGGATATTGGCCAGCTGGGCCCGCTGCCAATCCGGCGCGTCTGCGCCGGCCAGCCAATCGAAAACCGCACGCCGCACCTCCTGCATATCATCGTCTCGGGCGACCACATCGAGATAATCTGCGATATTATCACCACCCACCCAGCGTAGTACCGCGTCGTCGTCCACGTACAGGCTCACCAGTCCGACCAACTCATCGGCATGGCGAACGGCGAGTAGGCACAATTCTCCATTTCCAAAATGCGCCCACCAAGTCCGTTGAAATTCTACGCGCTGAAACGGGGTGGCGACAGCGCTATGCCCCAGCAGCCTAGTCCATTGCTGCGCCAGCGAATCGAAAGCTTCCGCAGTGCTAAAGACCTTAACTTCCATCAGCCGAGAGACCTCGCGCGTTCATCGCTGCGCCTGTCGCGCGAGCAGTACCGTTTTGTTTGGCGACTTGTCGTTTCCCTTTCGTTTGTTGCGCATTTGCGTTTTCCACACAAGGATAGCCTCCACGCAGATTTTTGGCAACGGATTTGCTGCTATAATCATTGTGGCACACTCGCTCCACCCACGAATGACAATTGACAGTGCCCAACCTCAAGCTTAGCCGTAGAACCGTCTACGTATTACTGGCCATCGGAGTGTACCTGCTGTTGCTGTTAGGGTTGGCTGCTGCGGAGCGCGGCGCACACGGTGCCCAAATCAACAGCCTGCCCGACGCGCTCTGGTATTCCATCGTCACGCTGACCACCGTCGGGTACGGTGATGCCTATCCGGTGACCCCAGTCGGGCGGGCTATCGGCTATACGTTTGTGCTCGGCAGCCTGGGCGTTCTGGGGCTATTAATCAGTCGCATAACCGAAGCATTTGTAAACATGAGGGACACACGAAAGATGGGTCTGCTAGGCACAGATTTTACCGGCCACATTGTGGTCATTGGTTGGGACCAGTTTGCTCAATCGGTAGTTGACGAACTAATCGGCGCAGATAAAATGGTCGCAATCGTCACCGACAACAGGGACCACGTGGACCCGATTAATGAACGCTACAGCGATTCGGAAGTGTTCGTGTTGGTAACTGATTACTCGAATTATGCGGTTCTAGAAAAGGCGAACATCGCCCGGGCGGCAACCGTGTTCCTAAACTTCGAGGACGACACACAGAAACTAGTCTATTCGCTCAATCTGAAAAAGCAGTACGGTGAGACCGAACACGTGGTCATCCTGAACAACACCGATCTCGAGGACACCTTCCACAGCGCCGGTGTCACCTTCACGCTTTCCCGGGACGGCATTGCTGCCAAAATCGTTGCCAGCTACATCTTCGAACCGGACGTCGCCCGGTATACCGTTGAGTTGCTCGGTTCGGCGGTGACCAAGGAAGATTACGATATCCAGCAATTCCTTGTTACCGAGAATAACCCACATGTGAACCGGGGATATGCGGAGGTCTTTCGCGCGCTGAAGGAAGAATACAATATAATATTAATAGGAATAAGCAAACTAGAGCAGGACGGCAGTCACCGGCTGCTGAAGAATCCCGCCGGTGCAGTCACCGTAGCAGCAGGCGATTATCTGATAATGATAATGAGCGGAGAGAACGAGGCGACAATCACAGAAATCTTTGAGGTGAAAGAAGGTTTTATTGCCGACCGTTGATGCCCACTGGGTGCACGCGAATCAAAAAGACCGGCGTCCGCAAAAAGCGCCGGCCTTTTTATTATTGCCGGGCAGCGACTTTAGGTGATAAACACACCTGCCTGCGTGTTCTCATCGCCGGAGCGGTACATTGCCTTCGGCAGTTTGATACCCTCGACTTTGAAGCGCCGCATTACATCTTTGGTGAGTTCGCTTTCAACACGCCAAGGCCGCCGCCAGTGCTCAAGACGAATGTTGTCCACGTAATAACGTACATTGAAACCGATAAAAGTGTTGTTGAAGGCTGTCAGCCAGACCTGCGGTTCTTGCCACATGACCTTTGTGCGTTTGAAACTCTCATCGAGCCAGTTAGCTAGATCTTGCACCATGTCATCCACGCGCGTCTCTTGCCCAGTCGGGTTATGGATGACATCGTATAGACTGGCGAGACGACTTGAGAGAAAACGGATTTTCTGATCCCATTCCTCGTGCAGAATTGCTCGGTCATCCGGAAACAGATTGGGGTCGGTCAGCCAGACTTCAAGCCAATTGTGCACCAGTTTGAGTAGCGTCTTTTCATCCTCGGCGGCATATTCCACGAGTCGCGTTTTTTGCCAACGACGTCCTGTCTGCTCCAACGACCGCAACCCTATCATCGAAAGGATATCATCGTAATCGCCGCTGAGATCCGCCACCTCTTGCGCGTCCAGGCCACCCAACTCCATTTCCTTGATCTTCGCGATGATCCCATGCAACGCTTTACGGATGGTATCCAGGCGGCGGTTGACATAGACCTCTGCGCGCAGCCGATTATATGCGGCCCTCTTCTTAGAGGGTGTACCAGTTTCCTCGTCCTTCTTCTTCAGACCTTTTACGGAAGGTAACGCTTGCAGTTTTGGCATCGGGTCTCCCACGATGTCCGGGTGCGCCAGCACGGCCTTGCGCAGCAATGCCATCACCTTGTTGGGATTGGTTCCCTGGCGCTTAGCCGCGAAGCCCACCGTGGCGACAAGATTGGTAGTCGGCCGATTGGCATTGAAGAATGTAGCGCGTCCCAGTGCTCCGTTGGGAATGAACATGTCGGTGTAGTTCTGCACATTGAAGAGATGCGTCGTGCGAATGCCGATACTCCTCACCACAGCCGTAATATTCGTCCCTTTGGTGACAGTATCTGGCAGCACAATCACGTCTCCAGTCCGGAAAGGCGTATCCACGAGTAGAATCAATCCAGCAAAAAAGTCACTCAGTATTCCCTGAAGTGCGAACGCCAGAACGAACGCGCCGCCACCAACTGCAACCCACAGCCCAGTCATATCCAACCCCAGAAATTGCAGCGCGAAAAACAGGCCGAGAATATATATTAATGGCGCGCCAAGTCGCTCCAAGACCGGCACCAGCACATCGTCCCAGATTGCTTCGGTCTGTTGGGCCAAATCCTTGATGTAATAGACGAGCACATCCACGAAGAGGCGCGCCGCCCATTGAGTAAGTGTGACTGCGATCAACGCCCAGATGATACGGTCAATCCACACACTACCAGGGAGAGCAGGCCCCCACGCACCGAGGGCGTTGCGCAAGCCATACAATATAACGAGCAGCAGCACGGGACGACGCGAAACACCCAGAATGACATCGTCCACTTCAGTATCGGTGCGCCGGAAAGCCCAGAGCAAAATGTATGCGCCCAGCCAGTACGTGGCCGCCGCAGCCGCGGCCCAAACTAACAGAGTGCCGATAAACACCTGCAACGGCGTCTCGCCCAAAAAATAGATCATGGCTCGCTCCTAGTCTCCTGAGTACCCAATATTGTAACCAATACGATCCGATTCGGCAAACAAGGCCCTGCTGTCCCGGAGTATGCGCAGTGGTTCTTGACAAACCCCGTACCGAAGAGTATATTGATTCCAGTCGGTTACGGCCAATTCACTTACGCTCACCAGCGATGCATCAGATAGGCCCGGGCAAAAAAGATATCTGCCGACGCGAAACCTTTCCTCAGCATCACTCAGGAACCTGCCATCGCTCGTGAGGGGAGTTGCCTAGTATAGGATACACACGACCCAACCAACCCCGAATTACTTAGTGTTTTACGCTGCAAATTGAATATTGTTCTCATCCCGATGGGATGAAAGGAGCTAGAAATGTTTACAGAACTAATGGCAGGATTCATCGTCCACCAGGAGCACGATGAGGGCGGTGGAGAAGGTGAGCATTACATTCCCGATGACGGCGGCGGCGGCGGCGAGGAGCATCACGAAGAACCCGCCTACGAAGAGCATCACGAAGAACCCGCCCACGAAGAGCATCACGAAGAGGAAGAGGAGCATCACGAAGAACCCGCCCACGAAGAGCATCACGAAGAGGAAGAG
>PVBE011982690.1_pt1 | contig 11952 bp, 10 predicted proteins | sample 1631181 | NCBI WGS metagenome assembly PVBE01 (sample SAMN08397723, study PRJNA350692) | Marine metagenome, whole genome shotgun sequencing project. | isolation source: water | place: Pacific Ocean | collected 2012-04 | reverse complement strand
CACCGTTTTCCTGGATGAGGAACAAATTCCCGAAGTCCTTTCTCGATATGCACCGGTATACCTGGAATGCAAGGCAGGTGAAGGCTTGCTGTTACATAATCGTCTTCTGCATACATCCGAAGTTAACCGGACCGGACAACCACGCCGGGCATTCAGTGCGTGTTACATGGATGGTAGAACAATCTCTCCTGCACCTCAGTCGTTTTCAGTTATTTTCGGAAAAGACGCCCTGAAGTCGGAAGAAGTAGGGGTGGAAATGGTATCTGAAGGGAGGTAAGTCTATTGACGACGATAGCCCTCATCAATCAGAAGGGTGGCGTGGGTAAAACCACCGTTACAATGAATTTAGGCGCAGGATTGGCCCAACATGGATGCCGAGTTCTGATGATCGACCTGGATCCTCAGGCCAATTTAACGTATTCGTTGGGTATTTCCGCTCATGAATTGGACGCCAGTGTCCACGACCTCCTCAAGGGAGATGTGCAGGTCTCGGATATCCTGATCGATCGAGCAGATCGTCTTCAACTGCTTCCCTCTTCTCTGGAGCTGTCCGGTGCGGAGATGGAGCTCTCCAGCGTCGCCGGCCGGGAGTTTCTGCTTCGGGAGGCGCTGGAAAGTTTTTCGGAACCGGATTATATCCTGATTGATTGTCCGCCCTCGCTCGGTTTGTTAACCATTAATGCCCTTACATCCACCCAGAAAATATATGTCCCTGTCCAGACGGAATTCCTTGCGTTACAGGGTATGAGTACGCTCATCCAAACGATAGAAGTGGTTCAACGCCGTCTAAATCGTGACCTGCGACTCAGCGGCATCATTGCGACCCGGTATGACGGACGTAAAAACCTTAACCGCGAAGTGGTGGAAAGAATAGGGGAACATTTTGGGGACAAAGTTTTCAAAACACTTATACGGGAGAATGTGAGTCTGGCCGAATCGCCGAGCTATGGACAGACTATTTTCGAATACAAACCAGGTAGCCGCGGCGCCGCAGATTTTTTGATGCTCTGTAAAGAAGTCAGGGGAAGGAGGGCAGACCGGAAATGAAAAAATCACGCATGGGCAGTAATCCGCTGGATATGCAAAACCCGATCCCGGCAACCTCATCTCTGGAGTGGATTCAGGATTCACGTTCAGATGATGCACCTGCCGCATCAGATACAACCGAGCGTAGTCAGGAGAGATTAAAAATCGACGAGACGCCGGTGCCTGTGCAGTCGATGCAGGCGGTTGTGCTCTCCGGCGGCGGGGCCACCGGCGCCTTCGAAGTCGGGGTGCTCAAAGCTCTTGTCAAGGGTATGTCTCCGGCGACCGACCGTCAGCCATTCTCCTTCGACGTGATCACCGGTACGTCCGTCGGAGCGTTTAACGCCACCTGTATGGTTTTGCATGACGATCCGGAAGCGGCACTCGATCAGTTGGAAGATCTCTGGCTGAATCGCATCTCCAGCCACAAGGGACGGACCGGCAACGGCATCTTTCGATTTCGTCCGCCGGCACAGTCCCTATTCAGCCCGGAAGCGCTGATGAAAAATCCGACCGAAATCCTCAGTCGACTCGGCGCTGATAGTATTTTTCTGACGCGTGATTGGCTTCAGAGAGGTCTCGGTTTCTTTCAATCCTCAGAGCCGATTGAGCATCGGGCCCTGGAGATGATGAATTTAAGTTCCTACGTCTCTATCGAGCCGCTTCAGGAATTGCTGGAGGACGCTGTCCCGCTTGACATTGTTCGTCGCGCCCGCCCTGCTTTGAAGGTCGTGACTACCAACTGGGAAACGGGAGAGGCCGTCGTTTTTGACAAGGAGCAACTGACGGACGATATCGGTCATAAAGCGATTATGGCCTCCACCGCACTGCCCGGTTTTTTTCCACCGGTAGACATCAACGGCCATCTGTATTGTGATGGTGTTGTGGTGATGAATACCCCCACCCTACCAGCCATTCGCGCCGGCGCCGATGTGCTGCATATGATCTATATGGACCCGGATGTGAAAGAGATCCCGTTGGCCAAATTCCGAAATACGCTCGACACCTTCGATCGGATGCTTTCGATTCAGTTCGCGATCAATATCAACAAGGACATCGAACAGGCCGAACGCATCAATCGAGGGCTTGTCGCGATGGAACGCGCACAGGGGGACGAATCAGAGGCTGGTCAGCAGACACAGGATTTCGTAAAAACCGCCAGTCAGATCCAAAAGCGTCTGGCCACCTCCAGAGCACCCCATAAAAAACTGTGCATCCACCGGTATCATCCCAGAGGGGATTTGAGTGGCAAACTGGGCATGCTCAACTTCAAACGGGAAAACATCGAAGCGTATATCGAACGCGGCATTAAAGAAGCTGTGGAACACGACTGTGAGGCGTCGGGATGTGTTCTGCCGGAATGAGAGAAAATGGTGATTGACTGATTGACTGATTGAAAATCCGTTTAAGCGCTCGATTCGTAGCTTTGTAGCTTCATTCTTCCCTGAAAAACCACTGCTCGGCGGCTTCGGCGACGGTGATGGTGTACTGGTTACGTTGTTCGGCGACGGTGATGTTGCCCAGGCGTTTTGAATAGACGAAAGGTACCGGGACATCGGCGACGGTGCCGATATTCCACAGATGCTCGGTATGAATACGGAAAATCTCTGTGCCGGCTCGGTTTGGTTCTTCGGCGCTGGGTGAGGAAAACAGGATGTCGCGGTTTTTATATACCGCTCGCGCCCAGTCCGGCGGGATTCGGCCGCTTTCACCCTGGGTGTTATTCCATTGCTGCCAGGGAAAGGTCATTAAAAAACCACCGGTAAACGCATAGTCAACAGGTTCTGCACCGTTGGCCCACCAGGCCGTGATCTGATTATCGCCAGCCCCCTGCAGTTGCCAGTATCTGGCGCCATCCATTTTCTGCACCTGAATATCAATCCCGACCTCTTCCCAGAAGGCCGCGGCCATTTCTGATCCCGGACCGGCCGGCGGCGTGACATCATAATAATCGATACGAAGGGTCAGGAGTTTTCCGCCCGGCCGCAGACGGTATCGGTGTTCCTCATCCCAGTCCAGACCCATTTCATCCAACAACTGATGAGCCCGTTTCGGATCATAGTCCGCAAAGGCGGTATCGAACCCCTCTTCATGCCACGGACTTCCCGGCAACGGCGCCAGTTGCGTTTCTCTGCCAAAGCCCAGGAAGAGCGTTTCCTTGATTTCGTATCGGTTCAACGCCAGAGACAGCGCTTGCCGGAAACGGACATCTGATAAAATATTTTGTATCGCCGGGTCATTCGTCAGCAGGTTCATTGGAAAAATTAGCATGTAATCCTGCCAGGCGGGCAGGGGCATGACCCAGTAGCTGCTTTTGGCTTCATTACGCTTGAACAGGGGAAAATCGCTGAGACGGATAAACTGAAATTGAAGATCGGTTTCATTGCCCAGGATCTTCAAATTCTGAATTTGCAGGTCGCTGACGAACGTCCGGACCAGCCCATCCATATACGGCAACTGATTACCGGCCGGATCGATTTTATAATAGTAAGGATTGCGTTCCAGGATATAATCGCCCGGATTAGGTTGAGCCACGTGAAGCCAGGGGTCAAGTGTGGGGTATTCACCTATGTTCGGATAACGTCCCGGGACGAAACCACCGGCGGCCGTGCCGACACCACCCATAGTCAAGTAAAAACGTCCCCAGTCCGTCTCACTGTATCCATATCGTTCCATAATCGGGCGCATCTGTGAAAGGGGTGTGTAGTCACGATGAAATCGCTTCAGGTAATGTTTGGGTAGCATCAGTTGATGCCATTGCCAACCGATCATACGGGGAATAAACAGACCGTAGGATTTGCCGAAGATCAACCGGAAGGTGTGGGTATCGAGAATCTCGAGTTGAACCGGTTGACCGCCCCATCGCGCCCATTGGGGCAGGACCGACATGACGTCCTCGTTGAAAATAACATCCTCAACACAATACCTTACATCCTCGGTAGTCACTGGCGTCCCGTCGGACCATTTCAGGCCGCGACGGATACGCAGGGTGAATACGGTGGCTTCCTCATTCTGCGCCCAATACTCAAGAACCCCCGGTTGCACCGTACCGCCCATCCATTTATAAATCGCTACGCCGGCTTCCGGCATTTGTTCCAATAGTTGCGCCTCATTAAAATGCCGCAGATAATGGTCATAGCCGATGGTGAATTCCGTATACCGCAGCCGTCCGCCATAGCGGCCGATTTCTTCCCAGGGCACCATGACCAATGGATTATCAGGCAGTCGTTCTTCCAACGGCGGTAGTTCACCGGCCATTACGCGCTTTTGGAACAATGGCGCTTCCTTAAAGGAACCTATCGGCTGGTCGATAAAGGATTGATAGTCATCAAAATTGTAGCCTTTAGACGACATCGGATCATCGACGTAGGGTCCGTCAGGTACCGGTTTGTCCACAGCTACAGCCGGGCTTCCGGCATTACTGCAGGCCATTATCAAGCAGCAGAGCATGAGAAGGATCGAGATGGAACGCGGCGTCCGTATTCTATCTGTCTCTACACGTACCATTAAAATACCGTACCCATTAGATTTCCGGTGGCGTGGAGGGATGATCGTCGTTATTACAAATGTAATATAACCTTTCAGATTGGCAATATAATACAGAATGTAGATTAGTGCGCATCATGTCCCGAACGCATTTTTTCCTTGAGTTCGTTATCTAAAAACTGTATTCTCTGAAAAAACACACCATTTATTCTATTTGATTTCCAAAACAAGCTCAAGAAGGAGGAGGACTATGGCCAGCAATCGAGGTGTTGCGTATATTGGCACCGGCAAGGTGGAGGTCCAATCCATCGTTTTTCCCGAATTGGCAATAGGCGACCGCCCGTGCCAGCATGGCGTCATTTTGAAGATTATAGCCACCAATATCTGCGGCAGCGACCAGCATATGGTTCGCGGGCGAACCACAGCGCAGGCGGGCCTGGTTCTGGGGCACGAAATCACCGGAGAAATTATCGAAAAAGGTCGTGATGTAGAATTTCTTGATGTCGGAGATATCGTCTCCGTGCCGTTCAATATCGCCTGCGGACGCTGCCGGATGTGTAAAGAAGGGAAAACGGGCATCTGTCTCAACGTGAATCCAGCACGCCCTGGCGCTGCATATGGTTATGTCGATATGGGCGGGTGGGTCGGCGGTCAGGCCGAATACGTCATGGTGCCGTATGCCGATTTCAACCTTCTAAAATTTCCGGACAGAGAGCGGGCGATGGAGAAAATCAAAGACCTGACGTTGCTGTCTGATATTTTCCCAACCGGTTTCCACGGTGCCTATACGGCTGGTGTCGGGCCGGGAACGATCGTATATATCGCCGGCGCCGGTCCGGTCGGCCTGGCTTCCGCTGCTTCAGCTCAGTTGCTCGGCGCGGCTTGTGTCATCGTCGGCGATCTGATCCCCGAACGACTGGCCCAGGCGAGGAGCTTCGGCTGTGAGACGGTTGATTTAACCAGGGACGCCTCGTTGGCAGACCAGATCGATGCGATCGTCGGCGAACCGGAAGTGGATGCCGCAGTAGACTGCGTCGGCTTCGAAGCGCGCGGACATGGCGCTGATGCCGCCGTCGAAAAACCGGCGACCGTGTTAAACTCTATTATGGAAATCACGCGGGCGGGCGGCTCGCTCGGTATTCCGGGTCTCTATGTCACTGGCGATCCGGGCGGCGTGGATGACAGCGCCAAGATCGGGATGCTCGGTATTCGAATTGGCCTTGGATGGGCCAAGTCCCATAATTTTGCAACTGGTCAATGCCCGGTCATGCGGTACCATCGTCCGTTGATGCAGGCCATTCTGTATGACAAAATACAGATCGCACAGGCGACCAACGTCACCGTCATCGGGTTGGACGAGGCGCCGCAAGGCTATCAGGATTTCGACAAGGGCGCAGCGAAGAAATTCGTCATTGATCCGCATGGCGTAATCGCGGCCTAACTAAACCCAAAACGTACTTTGTGCTTTGTACTTTGTTGAATGTTTTTTAAGCGTAGCCTGTAAAACTTGAACGGAACCCGATAATCAACAAATTACGAAGAACAAGGCACCTTGAGTGGCGCTGTTTTTGCGTCACTCCGCTACTTAAAGGAGAGGTTGATGTCTAGGAAGACGAGCGGACAGGCACCGTTTGTGTTCGCCTATTGTGAAGATCTGCACACCGTACCGGAGAAAGCGGTCTCCCGCGAAGTGGACCTGCACGGCGGCTTTGCTGTGGACCAGGAGACCGGCGGCAACATCTACTACGGCATGCCGGGCTGCGGATTGATGCGCATTAGTCCGGATCTGAACAGCCAGGAAATCATTGAGCTGCCTCCAGACCTGAAGCCGCTCAATTTTCATGGCACCAAGATCTGCACGTTCGACAACAAACGCCGGCTGGTCATGCCGGCCAACGCTGATCAGATGGTGGTCGTGCTGAGTCTGGAAGGTAATGTGGATTTCATTCTGTCGAGGCCGGAATTTGACGAATATCAGGATGAAACGGCCCCGTTCAGCCCAACGGACACGGCGATCGTCCATAATCATCTCTATGTAGCTGATGGATATGGTTCCAACTATATTTCAAAGGCTGACCTGACGACGCAGCAATGGACCGACATCTTCGGCGGCAAAACGGACGATCCGGAAGCCCCGGGTTTGTTCGGTACGGCCCATGGTCTGAATCCTGCCCCGGATGGTCAGCATCTGTCGATTGCTGATCGGGCTCATTCCCGGTTCGAACATTTCACCTTCGACGGCCATTTCAAAGCCGCCTACGGCATACCCGCCGGATCGAAACCATGTGGCATCGATTTCATCGAGTGGAAAGGCCGTTCCCTTGCTCTGGTAGGCAGTCTGGATGATCCTCAGGCAGGTCGTGCCGCGCCGATCTATATTCTGGATGCAACGACCTATGAGGTTTTATCCACGATCCGTCCGAAGGAAGATCTCGGTATCGACCTCGCCGATCATATTCACAATACGGTCTGGTATGAGTACAACGGCGGCCTGTTCCTGATCTGCCAGGCCTGGAATCCGGGATACTACTTCGTGTTGGAATTGGTATAAATGGAACGCGGATAACGCGGGCAGTTTCTTAATATATCCGTTGGAATTCGTCTAAATTCAGATAAGAACAAAAAAGGAGCCACGTCATATTTTTTGCGTGGCTCCTTTTTTTTAACTACAAGAACAATCAGGTTCTAGTGGCGATACCATGCTGTTAAACACAATCCTTCTCTAAACGCTTACTTCATTCACATAAGCAAATAAAGCCGGAACACCGCCCGTGTGCCAGAACAGGACCGTCTCATCCTGATGGAACGTCCCCCGGCGGATGAGGTCAATCAGACCGCCGAGAGCACGACCGGTGTATACGGGACCGACGAGCAGGCCATCGCATCGGGCTGCCAGGGTGATGGTCTCGCGTTCCAGATCGCCTACGACGCCGTAGCCGCTACCCAGATAGTCGGTGTTCATGGTAAAATCATCCGGCTCGAATTGTTCGTTCACCTGAAGGCGTTCTGCGGTTTCGTTCGCCACATCGGCCAGTTTGGGTGGGAATTCCCCTGTCTTCGTTTGATCAATGCTGAGACCCAGAATCTGTCCCTGAAAGCCAGTGAGCCGCGCTCCAAGTTGAAGACCGACATGCGTGCCGCCGGAACTGGTAGCGAATATAATATGGTCTACCTCCTGACCCGTTGATGCCAGTTGTTCTTGAAACTCATACATAGCAGCCACATAACCGACAGCCCCGATGCCGTTGGAACCGCCGATCGGTATCACATAAGGCGTTCGACCTTTTGTTCGTAATGATATAGCGACCTTTTTCACCGTTTCGTTTCGTAACTCAGGCTCGGACCAATGGACCGTTGCCCCGAATAGTTGATCCAGAAACAGATTGCCGTTCGGCATATCAACGCGCTGTTCCCCACCGAAGACCAGTTCACATTTCAGCCCGAGACGGGTAGCCGCCGCCGCTGTCAGACGGCAGTGGTTGGATTGCGATCCGCCAGAGGTAATAACCGTATCCGCCCCCTGCTCGACCGCATCCGCCAGCAGAAATTCCAGCTTCCGTGTTTTGTTGCCCCCCATTGCCAGCGATGTCAGATCATCCCTCTTGACTAGAATAGAAGGACCGCCCAGGTGTTTCGACAAGCCGGACAAGGGCTCTATCGGCGTAGGCAAATGAGTTAGGAGAGTACGGGGGAGGTGGGAGAAAGGAAACATGTTTATGGTTGATTTTTGAATAATTATTATTGAATTAACAAGTATCAGTTACAATCATAATTCAATAATCACAACTCATATTTATCTTTACTGCCTCTTAAAAATTCGTCTGTCGTCGTTGTCCAGGCCTGTTTGGTTTCGATTTCCCGGATGGCCATAGAGGTGGCAGTCAGCGCGTTGACCGTGTCGTGAAATTCGATACCGGTGGTGGCGTCGCGGATCAGGATAATGTTGTATCCCCGCTCATTCATGGCCTGGATGCCGTAATCACGGCCGATGACGCACCAGTTGGTTGCGAAGCCGACATAGATTAAATGCAGAATCTGCTTTTCCACCAGCAGGTTATGCATTTGAGGACCGGTATGGATAACGTGCTCACTTTCCAGGGGCTTAACCAACACATTGATATCGAGTTCTGTTTCATATCGTTTGTAAGTCGGTGGAAGAATCGGCTCCTGATTACGTCCGAATTCGGCGTAGGGTCCGCTACGATAGATACCGCGAAAATCAACCGGCGGCCAGTCAGAACCCTCGCTTTTCGTTGGACTGGTCTCCGGCGCGTCAACATACCGATCCGCCACTGGCGGGCTGGGGGCGTGACTGATTGTCATGCCGGTTTCTCTCGCTGATTCGAGTATCGGCACGATCTTTGCCTCCGTCACCTCTTTTGCACGCGCCAGCCAACTGTCTATATAATGCGTACTCCAGACATCGACAAGCACCAGCGCCGTCTGACCGATGGACAACGGCAGTTCACGCTCGACAAACTGGAAATTGGTCTCAACCGACGGGACATCCAGATCGGTGTAGACACGGTAGTAACGGCAGGGAAGGGAGAGGAACATTGGTGAATTGGTGAATTGGTGATGGCAGGTGTCCTGCGAACACGGTGCGAGCACTTCGTGGTTGGAGATTGGCAGGTTTTTCAAATCAGTCAATCACCATTTTATTTTCCTTCCGCCAGATCCCGTCCGGCGACCAGGGCGGCCATTTTTCGGTCGGCGACACTGCGGGGGAGCATCCAGAAACCACAATCGGGATGGACCCATTTTACACGATCTTCGCCCAATATGTTGATCGCATGCGTAATACGCCGAGCGACCTCGTCTGGAGTTTCTACGCTGTTATCTTTGATGTCGATAACACCTATACCAAGGGCGATATCATCTCGCAGATCCTTGAATAAGGGCAGTTCGTCATATCCGCGTCGGGCGAACTCAAGAATGAGATGATTGACATTGAGATGATTCAAAAACGGCAACAACGCCTGCCACAGGCCCCGCTGTATGCTCTGGCCGCCGTAGTTGCCGAAGCACAGGTGGAGGCTCTTTTCACCACTGGCCGCACTGAGAACGTGATTAATAGGCTCATGGGCCCAACCGGCGTCTTCGGGATGGCCGGTCAGGTTGGCTTCGTCTACCTGAAGGACCGGCGCATCAATTTCTTCGACCTGTTTGCGCAGCACCTCTGCGATATCCATCGTCATCGCCTGCAGATCCCCATAATGCTCATCCACCAGAGTCTTGGCCAGCATGTACGGGGCAGTCACCGTGAATTTGAGCGTATGATCCGAGAGCGGTTTAATCGTCTGCCAGGCGGCCGGCAAATTAAGGGTCCCTTCCCTGATTTTATCGCGCACGATCCCGGCAGGTTGTGTCCGAAACCCCATTCCTTCCTGAGCTCGAAAAGCAGCCAGTTCTTCCCGGCTCACCTGGGTTGTGATTCCTTCCATCGGGCTGATAAAATATTCGATCATGCCGTTTGTCTCAGGATGGCTGATATCGAAACGGGATAGCTCACCGTCGGCAATCACATCCAGGCCGGCCAGTTCCTGTGTTTTCAGGATGACCATAAGGGCATCATGGAGATTGGGCGTAGATGGATACGCCGCCAGCCAGGAAGGAACAGGATAGCTGCCAACGACAGTGGTTTTAACAGCAGGCTCGGACATTTCGGAACTCCTGAAAGTTTCAAGTTAGCAAGTTGGATAATCCCTGCAGGACACATCGAGCAGTGGAAGCCACCTTTGGTGACTTCGTGCCCTTCGGGGTTCGTGGTTCAAGTAGGAAAATACGATGTCAAAGATATACGATGAATGATGAAAGATGCAAGGTGAAACTTGATATTATAGCATCCATCCGTATTCCGAAATTGTATCATTCCCCATTATAAATCACCGGGTGCAACTTCAGGTCATCCAGATGAGCGACGTAATAGCTGCCCTCATCCTTATCCTTTATCGGGCGTGATCGTTCCGTCCGAAGGTGCAGAGCAAAGCTGCGACGGGGGCAATAGGAGGTGTTGGGACCACTGCCATGCAGGGCGTGACTGTGATGAAAGCTAATGGCGCCGGACGGTAGGACGGCTTCTTCTTCTACCCAGGTTTCTTCAGGAGGTAATTTAATGGCCTTCTGCTGTGCATCATGATCGGGATCGAAGAAATTACCACCTTCAAGGTCGCCCCAGTGATGCGAGCCGCGAACAAACCGCATTGCGCCCATGTCTTCGGTGACGTCACCCACGGCAATCCAGGCCGTGAACACTTCGCTGCCGGCCTGCCAGTACTTCCAGTACTGGGTATCCTGATGCCATCCCACATGACCTGCGGCCCGGCCCCCCGGTGGTTTGTAAAGCAATTGGGATGCCCATAGCTGTATCCATCGGGCGTCCATAAGCTCTGCTGCCCACCGGCCGATCTCAAGATGCGTAAACAGTTCATAGATGGTCCGATCCGACATGTGCGCTTCGTCGATCTTTCGGATCTTATGCGAATCCTTCCCCGGATTCCATAAACGATTATGTGGCGCTATGCCGGTCTCGTATTCACCCATCATGACGGCATCCATATGAGGTATTACACGCGCGATCAGTTCCGCGGGGAGGACGGACGGCGTCAAGTAGAAACCATCCTGCTGAAATTGTTCTCTCGAGGTAAGCATTGGGATATGGTTTCCTTTCTTCCTGTTCATATGTGTTCCTGCGTTTGTGAAAATTCAGTGCCGATGTTTATATTTTTTGATTTATTAATGGTGCAAAATGGTATATATTCCTGCTACATGATACGTGACATGTATAGGTCCTAATCCATAATCTCAATACATAAACCTAATGAGTCAATGAGTCAATCCCTCATTTTTGCGCTTCTCTGAGTCCTTAGTATTTTATATTTTACCCGTCCGACGGAGGTCCCGAAGAGGAAAAAAACATTGGATCAACTCTGAACCATGCCCGTCTGTTCATCGGAGATGGAAGCCAGGGTGATGGAGGTGGTTGGGGGTGGCCGTCGGTATAGAGGCGCAATTAGGGCGAACAACGCCTTTGACTGTCAGGCTGTCATCAGCGATTACGTTTCGGACCGATCAGGCCCATTTGTTTCAATTTACGCAGACGATAACGCCACGGACATCTGTCGAAGTATGGGGACCATATCGATACAGGCCACGAGAAATATTTTTTGGCGTCGGTTCAAGTTCTTTACAAACAGCTAAGTCCAATTATAAACAAACCAATTACAATACAGGTGTCGGCCTTGGATATCAGGGTGGCGGGTTCGCTGTGGGCGGCCTGATAGATTGGACGGCCTACAAGGTGGACCATGGAACCGACCCCCTTTCTCCTTCCACGCGGAGTACAGGTACCCATTTTGGGATATAGGCATCAACAATGGCGTTGATAAGGGGCTGGCCGGCGATATTGTTCTGTTTATGGACAAAGGCATGGTATTTCAT
>PVBE012988195.1_pt1 | contig 11953 bp, 9 predicted proteins | sample 1631181 | NCBI WGS metagenome assembly PVBE01 (sample SAMN08397723, study PRJNA350692) | Marine metagenome, whole genome shotgun sequencing project. | isolation source: water | place: Pacific Ocean | collected 2012-04 | reverse complement strand
CTGTCGCCGTCGAGCTGATTCACACCTACTCCCTCGTGCACGACGACCTGCCCTGCATGGACGACGACGATGAGCGGCGCGGGCGCCCGACGGTGCACAAGGCCTTCGACGAGGCCACGGCGGTTCTGGCCGGCGATGCGCTGCTGACCGAGGCCTTCGCGGTCTTGAGCGATGGGAAATGGACGGCGGCCGAGTCTCGGGCGAGGCTCATTGCAGTCGATTGTGTGTCGCGAGCCGCCGGTGCGAGGGGACTCGTTGGGGGGCAGATCGACGATCTCGCCTTCGAGGCGAGCGGCCAGGCTCCGAGCGCGGAGGTCGGGGATCGGCGAACCGAACGCGAACAGCTTGCGTCCATTCATGCTCGCAAGACGGCCGCGCTGTTTCGGGCGGCAATCGTAGGCGGCGCGGCTCTCGGCGGTGCGACGCGGGCCGAGCGAGAGGTTCTCGACGCCTTCGGACTCGATGTGGGGATGGCGTTTCAGATTGCCGACGATCTGCTGGACGCGGACAGCGATGAGGCAGCCAGCATCTTGAGGCTTCAGGGGATCGAGGATGCGGAGGCGGGTGCGGAAGCGCTGCTCAGCCGTGCGCTGGCGCGCATCGATGGCTGGGGTGAGCGCGCCGAGCCGCTTCGGGAGCTGGCCAGATTCGCAGTCAGGAGAGAACGATGAGCGAAGAGCGCCTGCTCTATGGCATCGAGCGCCCCTCGGATCTTCGCAAGCTGCCGCGCGAAAAGGTCGACCAGGTCGCCCAGGAGATCCGGCAGGAGATCCTCGAACGCGTCTCGCAGACCGGTGGGCATCTCGCCTCGAGTCTCGGCGCTGTCGAGCTGATCACCGCGATCCACTTCACCTTCGACACGCCCAGCGACCGATTGATTCTCGATGTCGGCCATCAGGGCTACCCACACAAGATGTTGACGGGGCGGCGTGAGGATTTCGATTCGATCGGCCAGCGCGGGGGGATCTCCAAATTCCTTCGACGCCAGGAATCGGAGTACGATCATTTCGGAGCGGGCCACGCCGGGACCTCGATCTCTGCCGCCCTGGGCATGGCGCGAGCGAAGTTCCATCAATGCGAAGACGGTGTCGTGATCGCGCTGATCGGTGACGGCTCGATGACGGCGGGGATGGCCTTCGAGGCGCTCAACCACGCGGGGCACATCGGCGAGAAGAATCTGATCGTCGTCCTGAACGACAACGAGATGTCGATCGATCCCAATGTGGGAGCCCTCTCCTCCTATCTCTCCCGCAAGCTCTCGGCGCCGATGGCTCGCCGCATGAAGGGCTGGGCAAAAGAATTTCTGTCCGGCATGCCCGGTGACATGCTGCATTGGGCGCGCAAGGCGGAGGAGTCGCTCAAGGTCTTCTTTTCACCCGGGCTTCTCTTCGAGGCACTCGGCTTCCGTTACGTGGGTCCGATCCAGGGGCATCGAATGGATGTCGTGCTCGAGACCCTGGAGAACGTGAAGCAGATGGTCGCCAACGGGTCGGGCCCGGTCCTGATCCATGCCCTGACGGCAAAAGGGCACGGCTACGCACCCGCCGAAGCGGATCCCCTCAAATATCACGGCGTCTGCCAGTTCGACGTCGAGTCGGGCGAGTTCGCACCCAAGAAAGCGCTGTCGCCGACCTACACCAATGTGTTTGCGGAGGCGCTGATCCGTCTGGCCGACGAAGACGAACGGATCGTCGCGATCACGGCCGCGATGGCTTCGGGCACGGGACTCGGTCATTTCGCGAGGGCTTTTCCGGAGCGCTTCTACGACGTCGGAATCGCCGAGCAGCATGCGGTGACCTTCGCGGCGGGACTCGCCTCAGAGGGCATGAAGCCCGTGGCGGCGATCTATTCCACCTTCCTGCAGCGCGCCTTCGATCAGGTCGTCCACGATGTCTGCCTCCAGAATCTCGACGTGACCTTCGCGCTCGATCGCGCTGGCCTGGTCGGGGCGGATGGCGCAACACACCAGGGACTTCTCGATTTCGCCTATTTCCGGGCGCTTCCGAATGCCGTCGTGATGGCGCCCAAAGACGAGAATGAGCTCCAACACATGCTCGCCACGGCGATCGAATACCCGGGTCCCGCCGCGATTCGATTCCCACGCGGGTCGGGTCGGGGCATCGCACTGGATCCCGAGATCAAGCCCATCCCGCTCGGCGAGTCCGAGCTGCTGCGCGATGGAGCGGACGCTGCGATCTTGGCGATCGGCTCTATGGTGCATCCGGCCATGGATGCAGCCGTCGAGCTGGCTGCGGACGGCGTCGCCTGTGCCGTGCTGAACGCGCGTTTCGTGAAGCCGCTCGACCGCGATCGGATTCTGGCTCTGGCCGAACGCTGTCGGTGCCTGGTCACGGTGGAGGAGCACGCCGCAATGGGTGGTTTCGGGAGCGCCATCCTCGAGCTGCTCTCGCGCGAAGGCCTGCAGACGCCGCTGCACGTGCTCGGCGCGCCGGACGAGTTGATCGAGCATGGCGAGACCCCGGCGAGCCTCGGATTTTCGCCGGCCGACATCCAGCGGGCGGTCGTCGATCTGCTCGATCGCCGGACGGCCTCGGGGGGCTGAAGGCTCGGGCAGTCGGCATTCGCTGCGTCCTGGCACGGCTGGTCGGATGAGTCGATTGGCCTGGTTGGTCGATGGTTGAGTCGATTCGATGACTGAGTCGATGACTGGATCGACGGCCGAATCGATCCGTTGCTCGGATCCCGACCCGAGACGTGCATCGCGAGAGAGGTCGAGCTTGAAGGGTGAGCGCCTCGATGAACGCGTCGTCCGCGAGGGCTTGGCGCAGACGCGCAGCGCGGCACAGGCGCTGATCCTCGCCGGCCGCGTGCTCGTCGACGATGAGCCGGTCGACAAAGCTGGGACCCGCATCGATGCGGACCGGACGCTTCGACTGAAGGGGGGCGTGCGCGCCTATGTTTCTCGCGGTGGCGAGAAGCTCGCGGCGGCGCTTGACGAGTTTGCGATCGACCCGACCGGGCGCCGCTGCCTCGACGTCGGTGCGTCGACCGGCGGCTTCACCGATTGCCTGTTGCAGCGCGGTGCGAGTCACGTCGTCGCCCTCGACGTCGGCCACGGGCAGATGCACTCGAGGCTTCGGCTCGACGAGAGGGTCGACGTCCGTGAGAAGATCAATGCGCGCCACCTGGACCCGGCGGATTTTCGCGATCCGATCGAGCTCTTCGTCGTCGATGTCTCTTTCATCAGCTTGACCCTGGTGCTGCCGGCAATCGAGGCCTGCGCACCGGCCGCCGAGGGGTTGCTGCTAGTCAAGCCTCAATTCGAGGTCGGTCGCGAGCAGGTGGGAAAGGGCGGGGTGGTCCGGGACGACGGACTGCGACGGGCGGCGGCGGATCGCGTCTCGGCCGCGGCGCGGGCGCTCGGGCGTGCGGAACTCGGGCGGGTCGATTGCCCGCTGCCGGGCCCCAAGGGCAACCGGGAGATCTTCGTGTGGCTCGCTGCCCGAAGAGTCGATGAGTGAGAGGCACCCCGCGATGCTCGTGCACGCCAGAACTCCGTCGATCCCTCGACGATCTCGCCCGGGCGGGTGAATTCGCTGCATTCCATCCTCGGGAGTGGGCGCGCGCGAATCACAATCGGCGGACGGGTTTCGAGAATTCGCGGGCGTTGTTGTGGAATCCCGTCATGGAATCCGGGTCCTTCGCCCCTGATCCGTAGCTCCCGTCACCATTGGGCGATGCGCAGATCAATTGAATCGGGGGTCCTGCCGATCAGGGGGCACGCCGATTCGCGAATGCCCCGCCGCCGCCGCCGACCGATCTTTGCCTACGGGGCAGCTTGGACCATTCATGCGAAATCATCCCATCCTCTTCTCGATCCTCGCGAGCGTATTCGCTGCCCTGACGCTCGCCTGTTGGAGCCACCCCGAGCCCACGCAGCTCGTCGACTTCGGCGACGGACTGCTCAGCATGTCCATCTCCGAGAGCTGGGTCCCTCTTCGGACGACCCGGAGCGAGGCCCTCTATGAGCATCCCAGCGCCGAAGAAGCGCCATCCCTTCGAAGCGCCCAGGACGCTCAGCGCGTGACGAGTCGTCGGCTGTCCTGCCCCCAAGCGCCCCTGCGTCAACTCGTTGAATTCGCTGGGGTTTGAAGCGGCGGCCGCGGGTTTTTGAAGGGCCACGATTTCACAGGTAACTGCTTGAAATTGCTACAGAATTGGTGGAGGCGGCGGGAATCGAACCCGCGTCCGCGGGCTCGGAAGCTATCGGCCAACCAGCTCCCGCAGCTTCCCGACGATCCCAACCATCGCCAGGGTGTCCAAGCGGCAGTAGTTGAGCAGATTCATGCGAGCAGTCTCGGCGGCATTACCTACCACCTTCCCTTCGTATAGGTCGCCGAAGCTGAGGGAAGCTGTCAGCCCATCAGCAATCTCCATGTCGTCGTAGCTCTGTCCTGGTACCAAGGTCGGAAGAACCACCTTGATGGAGCTTCGCCCCTTGAGGGCAGGATGTAGATACCAGTTTCGCTTGAATGGAATCTCCGTATCTGCGATGCGGTCCAACATGGCGATGAGAACATCGCGGTGTGCAGGGGAGAACGCGGCCAGCTCCCGGATTCGCTTCGTTTCGAACTCTGCGTGGTGAACGACGATGCTGCCCGCCTCGCCCAGATCTTCGATCATGCGCTCGATCAACTCGGGACGCGGGTCACCTGCTGCGGCGGATAGGAACTCCCGATGGGTAGGCTGCGTCCCGGGCTGTTCCTGGATGTGGACCGAATATTGGAAGGGGATCTGCATGTAGGGCCGCGCCCGGTCGAAAGGCGGAATGCATGGGTTCCAGGCTTCGAAGTCGAAGTAGTAGAGCGGATACTCCAGATGCTCGATCCACTGCAGGAGCTGATTGCGGGCGGCCACGAATCCGTTGGGGTGGTCGAGGGCTTCGACCATCGGTCTCTGCTTCTTGGTAAGCGGGTAATCGGCCGGAATCTCGGGAATCCGGTTCACGCCCATCGCGCCAAGTTCACCGAGCTTCTTCGCACTCATGCGCGGTAGGTGAATGATCGAGTCCTCGGGCTCATCGGCCCAGCAGACCTGGCTGAATTCACACTCGCCACATCTGGTCCTTCCGTATGCGGCAGTGGGCATTTCGGAACGACCGATCATGGCGAGGTATTCGTCCAGCTCCCCCCCGACTCTGGCTGCTCGTGCGCGCACGGCTTCGGTGTGGTCCTCGATTGCGACGAGCTGACTCCAGTCGAGCTCGCCCATTCGCTCGTAACGAGAGTTGACCCAGGCTAGTTGGGCTGCCGCGACTTTGATTCCAGCGCCTTCGAGCACGTAGAGCTGAACCGCGATGTCGCTGACGTGCTTCTCGAGCTTCGTCTTGCGCCCGGATTCACCGTTCGAGGCGGACTTGACCTCGATCAGCTCCCAGGCTCGTGGGTCCGCCTCGGAGCGCTTCAGGATGTCGGCGCGGATGAGCACGTCATGGTGCAGGAACGCCGCCTCGAACAGGGCCGGCACATCGCCCTGGAGCCGGCTCGCCGTTGCGTCCAGCGCCTCCTGCGGGGGCCGGTAGTCCTCTGTGATCTCGACGCCGTCCGGGAACAGTCGGGTGACCTGGCGCCCGAACTCGATTCCGAGGTCCATCCGGCGCTGCTCGGCCAGGGTGGGCTCGCGTCTGTCCTGCGGGCGATTGACGAGCAGCCACAACCGGCGTTCGCAGTGAAGTCCGGCCATGAAGCGCGATTTCGACAGGCGGTGTACTGGCGTTGCCATCGGAGTTCCCCTTGCCAATCTTACGCCGATTCTCGCGACGTCGACCCGCCTCCGAATGCAGCTCTTCCAGATTCTTCCCGTCTTCGCCGGCGCGCTCCCGGCGGGCGCCCCGATGGGGCTCGCGCGCCAAGAGCTGCTCGCTGCGCTACTCGGCCCCGAATTCGACGCTTTCTCGATCGTTCCGATTCGACCGATCGTCCCGATTCGACCCTATGGATCCGGTCTCGCGCGAGCGCCTCGACGACGGCCCCAATCTGATGGGGGTTCAAGTGGAGACGCCCGGACGTCGATGGGATTTCCCGTCCGGGCCCATATCTCAGTGATGAAGAGGCTGCTACTTTAGGCGCTACGCGCCCCGGGTTCCTTCGAGCGGCTCTGGGTACTCCATCTGGGTACTCCAGTAAGAGGGTGAACCAGGCTGAGCGGAGCCGAACCGAGCGACTGAGTGAGGAGGAACCTCGATGATCGAGGTGACGACAGAGGCAGCCCAGCGGATCAAGGCCCTGCTCTCGGAAGACGGCAAGGCGGAGACCCACGGCCTTCGCATGAAGGTGGTCGGCGGTGGCTGTTCCGGTCTGCAATACGAGCTGTCCTTCGACGACGTGGTGCGCGACATCGATACCGAGATCGAGGTCGAAGGGGTGCGTGTGATCGCGGACGAGAAGAGCGCACTCTATCTGCTGGGTACGCGCCTCGATTTCGTCGACACCCTCCAGGAGTCCGGCTTCAAGATCGAGAATCCGAACGCCTCCAATACCTGTGGTTGCGGCCAATCCTTCGCGGCCTGACCGACGCGGTTCGTAGCCTCGACAATGCAGGTTCGAAGCACACAGGTTCGAAGCACACAGGTTCGAAGTACGCAGGTTCGAAACCCGCACGTTCGAAAAACGCAGGTTCAAAACGCGCAAGCTCGGATGCGCAGGCTCGGAAGCCGGAGGCTCGGGCGCCAGTGAATTCATCGCCGTCGGCTGCCGCGCCGATCTATCTCGATCATCACGCCACGACGCCGCTGGACGAGCGGGTTCTCGAAGCGATGATGCCCTACCTGCGAGAGGAGTTCGGCAACGCTGCGAGCCACACTCACGTCTTTGGCTGGCGGGCCGAGGCGGCGGTCGACGATGCACGCGAGCGAATCGCCGATTGTCTGGGTGCTGCGAGTGCCGGGGAGATCGTCTTCACGAGCGGCGCGACCGAGAGCAATAATCTCGCCATTCTCGGGCTCGCCGAAGCGCAGCCACGCAGACGCCACCTGATCACGGTCGTGACCGAGCATCCCGCCGTTCTCGACCCGTGTCGCGCACTGGTGCGTCGTGGCTACGAGCTGACCGAGCTCGAGGTGGACGGCGACGGCTTCTTTTCGATCGACGCGCTGGAGGCGGCGATTCGCGACGAGACCTTCCTGGTCTCCGCGATGGCGGCGAACAACGAAATCGGCGTATTGCACCCGCTGGCCGACATCGCCGCCCTGTGTCGAGATCGGGGTCTGGTCTTCCACACCGATGCGGCTCAGGCGGTGGGCCCGATCGGGCTGGACGCCGAGCGCGATGGACTCGATCTCGTCTCCGTTTCCGGACACAAAGTCTACGGACCCAAGGGCATCGGCTGTCTGCGGGTGCGCCGCTCCGGCCGACCGCGGCTGCGGCTCGAGCCGCGCCAATACGGAGGCGGTCACGAGGGCGGGCTGCGCTCGGGAACCCTGCCGGTGGCCTTGATCGTGGGTCTCGCGAAGGCCCTCGAGATCTGCGAGGTCGAGCGGGAGAGCGAAGCGCTGCGTCTGGCCGGACTGCGCGACCAGCTCTACAGCGCGCTCGAGGCCGCCCTGCCGGGCCGCGTCCTGCTCAACGGCGGTCTCGAACGGAGGCTTCCGGGCAACCTCAACGTGTCCTTCGAGGGCGTCGACGGTGACCGGCTGCTCGCCGATCTCAGCGGCATCGCGGTCTCTTCGGGGTCGGCGTGTAGCTCGGCAACCCCCGAGCCGAGTCCGGTTCTGCTGGCTCTGGGGCGCCAACCGGCCCTGGCGAAGGCGTCGCTTCGATTCGGCCTGGGCCGCTCGAACAGCGCCGAAGACATCTCGCTGGCTAGCGAGGTCGTCGCCGCTGCGGTGCTGGCTCAGCGCTGAATCGCGGCCTGCCCGAGGGGTCTCCAGAGCGGCTCGGATGGCCTGGGGTGGGGATTGGTCCGGGTGGGCCGGGGCGCAGACGCGGCTGGGCGCTACAGCGGCGAGACTGCCCCGGGGCGGCTATAGTCGGCCGCTCGCCCAGCGCGACTCCTGGCCATGATTCGATTCGAGCCCGTAGACCTGCATCGCGGCAGCTCGCGAGTTTCTTGTCTACCAGCCACTTCGTATCGGTGGCTTCGATCCGAGTCGCCCGCGCTGCCCAAGGCACGCTTCGGGACCCAACCGTCGTTACGATGCACCCTGAGAAAGAGGAAGAGAAGAAGTGAGTACATCCAAATCTACCAATATCACCTGGCACGAAGGCCAGGTCACTCGAGACGATCGCCAGGCCCTGCTCGGTCAACGCGGCTGCACGATCTGGTTGACGGGGCTCTCCGGCTCCGGCAAGTCGACGATCGCCGTCGCGGCGGAGAAGGCGCTCAACGAACGCGGTCGCCTCACCTATATCCTCGACGGAGACAACATCCGCCACGGATTGAACACGAACCTCGGCTTCTCTCCCGAAGACCGGACCGAGAACATCCGCCGCATCGGCGAAGTCTCGCGGCTCTTCACCGACGCCGGCCTCATCGTGTTCACGTCCTTCATCTCTCCATACCGCGCGGACCGAGACGCCGCACGCGGGATCATGGGCGAGGGGGATTTCATCGAAGCCTGGGTACAGGCCAGCGTCGAGACCTGCGAGGGTCGCGATGTGAAAGGCCTCTACAAGAAGGCGCGGGCCGGCGAGATCCCGGAGTTCACCGGCATCTCGGCTCCCTATGAAGAGCCGCTGAAGGCTGAGCTGATTCTCGACACCAACGGTCAGAGCGTCGATCAGAGCGTCGCCGAGCTGGTCGCGTACCTCGAGAAGACCGGATATCTGGACAGCTAGCCCTGCCCCGGGCGGTGGGGGCCGATGGGTCGAGATGCGCCGGATCGGGGGCTGGGCTCCAGTGTGCTCCACTTCGGGACGATGAGTCCTGAGGCGAGTTGATTTCGACCCGTTTCCCCGAGCTCCCCGCGCCGGTGCGTGGGGAGATTCTCGACAGCGGGGCGGCGGAGAGTGACTCTCTGTGTGGCTGCCTCGCTGGGCAGTGCAATCGGGTCGTGGATTTCCAGCGCTTCCTGACGGGGCGCATGAGAGGTGGGGTGAGTACGCTGAAGGCAGCCGGTAATTCGGATCGCGACTGGGAGATCGACGTCGAGTCGGAGTGCGCGAGGCGACCCCGCGTGCCCGGCCGGCAGAGGGCCCAGCCGGGTCTGTGGCTTGGACTCCTGATCCTGATTCTCTCGGGGAGCGGCTGCGCCTCGATTTCGTTGTTTGGGGACGGGGCTGACGCCGGATCGTCGCGGGCCCGGCGGCGGATTCCGCTTCGCATCGAACGCCCGGACGCACCGGTCGAATACGACGTGTTAGTCGGAGAGATGGCCCAGCTCGAAGGTGACTTCGAGCTGGCGCGGGAAGCCCTCGAGCGCGCCGCCTCGAAAGATCCCGCCTCGGGCTTCATCCACGAACGTCTGGCTCAGCTCGCCTGGCAGCTCGACGACATCGACACCGCCGTGCGGGAAGCCGAGCTGGCCTTCGAGCTCGAGCCCGAGTCGATTGGTGTGCGGCTCTTTCTGGGGCGGCTCTACCGACTGAGTCGGAATCTCGACGGGCTGGATCGGGTGCTTCGGGACGCCGAGGGGGGACCCCTCGATGCGGATTCGGCCTATGCGCTGTTCCAGGTGGCCTTCGAAGGCGGCGATCTGGAGCAAGCGGAGCTGCTCGCCCGGGAGCTGCAATCGATCGAGCCGGATCAGCTTCGCGGCACGCTCGCCATCACGGGCGTCTTCGAGCAGCGAGGTGATTTTGACGCCGCCGAGGCCACGATCCGCGAGGCGCTGGATGTGTTCCCAGATCATTTCCTGCTCTTCATACGACTCGCTCAGATCGAGCGCAAGCGCGGCGATCGGGCGGCAGAGATCGCTGTCTACCGGGAAGTACTCGAGAGCCACCCACGTCACTACGGAATACTCCAACGTCTCGCGCAGAGTCAGGTCGAAAACAACGACATCGAAGCGGGAATCGAGTCCTATCAGCGGATCATCGAGGTCTATCCGGACGATCAACACGCCCTGCGTCGGCTGGCCGCGCTCGAATTTTCGATCGGCCGCAACCAGGCTGCGGCAGCGCATCTCGAGGCCGTGCTCGCGCTCGATCCAGACGAGTCGAATGCCGCCTTCGCGCTCGGTCAGATTCTCCGGGCGAGCGACGATTCCACGGGCGCGCTGGCGGCCTTCGAACGGATCGGTCCGAAGGCTCCGATCTATGTCGACGCACGAATCCAGATCGCATCGATTCACCAATCCGAGGGACGAATCGCCGAAGCCCTGGCCGAAATCGACCGCGTGCGTTCGGTTCGTCGTCATCGCGCGCTCGATTTTCAGGCGGCCGCCCTGAGGATCGAGTTGGGAGACTTCGATGGCGGCGTCGCGCTGCTCGAAAGCCTGCTCGACGACTCGGAAGCCGATACCGAGGTCTACTACCAGCTCGGGATCCACTACGGTGCGCGAAGTCGCGTCGAGGAGGCGCTCGGGTACATGCAGCGTGTCCTCGAGGCGGACCCGAATAACGCCAATGCACTGAATTACGTTGGCTACACCTGGGCGGAGCGCGGCGAGAATCTCGAAGAATCGGAAGTCCTGATCCGTCGCGCGCTCGAAATCTCCCCGGAAGATGGGTACATCACCGACAGCCTCGGCTGGGTCTACTACAAGCTCGCCGAATCGCATTTCGAAGCCTCGCGCAGGGACACTGCGCTGCGCTTTCTCGATCAGGCACACGCGCGTCTCCTGGAAGCCGCCGAGCTGACGGGGGGCGATTCGGTCGTATCCGAGCATCTCGGCGATGTCCTGCTCCTGCGTGGCGACAAACAGGGCGCCCTCGAGTATTACGAAGAGGCCGTCGGCATGGAGGTGCGCGAGGACGAGCAGCCGATGCTGACGGAAAAGCTCGATCGATTGAGGCGTCTTCTGGGGCGTGACGATTCGCAGGGCCACTCGAGTTCGAGCGGCGAGGCGCCGTGAAGCTGCGTCGGAATGCGGCTGCGATGGGGCTTCTGGCGATCGGGGCCTTCAACCTTGCGTGCCCCAGACCGCTGCCCGTCGAATCTCATTTTTCGGGCACGCCGCTGGCCATCGACGACCCGCGCGCGTCCGAGGTTCTGGTCGAACACCGCGATCGGGTTGCCCAGGGCAGGGCGCTGCGCGGCTCGGCTCGGGTGAGGCTCGAGGGGCCGGACTTCAAGCTCAACCGACCTCAGCGGATCGCGGTTGCTCGGCCGGGCAAGCTGCGTTTCGAGGTTCTCGGACTCTTCGATGTGCTGGCGGCGATGCTCGTCAGCGACGGGATCGAGTTCGGATTCTACGACGCTTCGACTGGCGAGATCACGCGCGGCCCGATGACGCCGGCGTTGCTCTGGGAGCTCGCCAAGCTCGATCTGGACACGCAGGAAGTCGTCGATCTGTTGCTGGCAGCGCCGCTTCCGTCACCGGATCTGGCGCGGGCGGGCGTCTGGCTCGAGGACGACGCCGGGATTACCGTCGCCTACGCGCCCCTCGAGGTCGACCCCGGTGCCGGCTGTGCGATCGGCGCCAGCGCGGGCCCCCTCGCAGCCGGGGAGCGCCCCTGCCACGCATCGCTGGACGATCTCGCCCGGGGCGGCGAGATCTTTCGTTTCGATGCGTACGGTTTGTTGAGAGAGATGCGGTCGATCGATTCGGGTTGGGTGACGCGCTATCGGGCATCCTTTGACGAATACGCGGATCTCGAGGGGACGCAGGGTTTTCGACGCTTTCCGATGCGACTGACGATTCGTTCGCCGCAGCTCGAAGCGTGGGCTCGCTTCGAGTGGAAACGCGTCATGTTGGCGAATCAGCTACCCGATCGATTCTTCACGATTTCAGCGCAGCGCGAATCCGGCGGCTGAGTCGGGAATTACACCACCTGCACCACCTCCACCTCCACCACAGCCTTGTGTTCCAAAACCACCAGCTGCACCAGCAACT
>PVBE012976000.1_pt1 | contig 11953 bp, 12 predicted proteins | sample 1631181 | NCBI WGS metagenome assembly PVBE01 (sample SAMN08397723, study PRJNA350692) | Marine metagenome, whole genome shotgun sequencing project. | isolation source: water | place: Pacific Ocean | collected 2012-04 | reverse complement strand
ATTTTTTGTATTAATCCTCAGGTGACACCTATACAAGAAGCAACTGAGAATATGATCTCCTATTTACGTGGTCAATCTTCTCGCTCAAACGAAGAAGCTCAAAAAATAGTATTAGAGGGGCTAAGCAAGACTTACCCATGTAGTGCTGCCGGGAGCCGGATTTAATATTATAGTAATTATTGATTACCAATATATTTTAACAGTTTGATTAAATTTTACATAAAGTAATTTCTTAATTATTACCATGACCGAACTCCCTTATTTGTATCAAATATTTATTTGGGCAGTACCCGTTATTTTTGCTGTTACCCTTCATGAAGTAGGACACGGTTTAGTTGCAAAAATATTGGGCGATACAACAGCAGAAGATATGGGACGTCTCACAATCAATCCGATAAAGCATATAGATTTGATAGGAACCATTGTTGTTCCTTTAACAATGTTTTTTTTAAGTGGTTTTGTTTTTGGCTGGGCAAAACCTGTCCCGATTAATTGGAATAGACTAAGAAATAAAAAACGCGATATAGCATTAGTTGCCTTAGCAGGACCTTTTGCGAATCTACTAATGATTATATTTTGGTTGTTCGTGGCAAAATTATTTATCGGACCCGCAGGACAAGGTAATAGCACTGCTAGCTTATTAACTTTTATGGCTTGGGCTGGAATTATAATTAATTTCTTATTAATGATTGTGAATTTATTGCCATTACCACCACTAGACGGAAGTCGCGTTTTATTTTCAATTTTACCTAATAAATTAGCGTATCAATATATTAAATTAGAGAAATACGGTTTGCTTATATTAGTTGTCTTATTAATAACTGGTGTATTAGCGAAAACTATAGGACCTGTTATTGCTGTATTTGAAAGATTAATGCATGTATTGATTATTTAATTGAGAATAAAGAGCATTTATATTTAGAATGTAAATCTTATCTGCGTGAACTTAAATCTATTATTTTTGTCTCTTAACATAATAATTAAGGGAAAAGTGATTATGTTTAGAATAATTCAGGTGTTATTTTTTATCTTTGTTAATGCGACTCTTTATGCGGCAGATTTTGAAAAGAGTTATAAAGCCTATAAAGAGGGAAATTATGAAGTAGCTTTGAGTGGATTTCTTGAGCTTGCATCTGAGAATCATATGAAGGCCCAATTTTACCTTGGCGCAATGTATCGCGAAGGCAAAGGAGTAGATCAAGATTATTCAAAATCGCTTGGGTGGTATCAAAAAGCCGCAGAACATGGTGAGCCAAAAGCACAACATAATGTTGCGCTTTTTTACCAAAATGGTCTTTCAACTAATCGAGATATAAAGACAGCTATTGATTGGTATATTAAGGCAGCTAATCAGGATTATGTCCCATCACAAATTAATATTGCTAAAATTTATTATCGTGGTGATGGTGTCGAAAAAAATACTAAAGAAGCTATAACGTGGTGGGAAAAAGCCGCTAACCTTGGGAGTAAAGGCGCTCAACACAATTTGGGATTAATGTATTTTCTAGGAGAGGGTGTTGAGCAGGATTTTTCAAAAGCTATTGAATGGTATTTAAGTGCTGCCAAACAGGGATCAAAAGAGGCACAAAATAGCTTAGGTTTTATGTATTTTGAGGGCAAGGGAGTAAGCAAGGATTTAGTCGAGGCCTATGCATGGTTTCAATTAGCAGCAAGCGCTGACTATGATCAGGCGAAACTTAATTCTAGTATTGTAGAAGCAAATCTAAATAGTGCAGAAATGCAAAAGGCAAAAGAGAGAACTAAACAGTATCTGACTAATTATCCAGCAGGTGAAGAGTAATTTTTATCCAACCACTAACTAATGCATAAGCAGTAATTCGCCTAGTTTTTTAACACAACAACTGATTTTGATTTAAATCCATCTGTTTCGATTAAGAATATTTGTCTGCTCTGGTTTTGCTACGACGATGTAACGAAATGGTCCGCCCGCCTTAATAGCGTCAAAAGGGTAGCACGTGATAAGTAGTAATTTGTTTTCTAAATCGGTAGGAATAACGTCAGTTATTCTTTTATCAATAATTACTACATTTGTTACGCGGTATGATTGTGTTAAGTGGTATGACTGTAGTTGTAAATAATCTCCTACTTTAAGATCTTTCAGAAAATAAAAATGTGTATCTCTATGTCCAGAGATAACAATATTACCAGTTGCTCCAGGAGTTGCGCTCCCAAAAAGATATCCTGGACCGAAAGCCAATGAAGAGCCATTGGCTCCGGCCAGGACAATGTGGCTAATACCATAATCGGGTGCACTGAGACGAGCGACTGGCCAAGTGTCTGCCCATGGCCAAGGTTTTACCTTTTTTTGGCCATTAAGCGTTTTTGACCATGAAGTCTCGAGGAGGATTTGTGCTAATACCGCTTTAGTATGGATATAGGAACCTTGCCCTATAAACCAAAGGCCACAGATGAGGAGGGCTATGACAAAAAATTTTCTATGTGTGGTTTTAAATATGCGAATCATTACGATGTATTAAATAAAAGAATGATGCGAACAACATTAGTAATATGCCTATAATAAAATTGAGACGTGCATCAGTTGCTGTGTCTGGAAATTTTTGACCAAAGACTTTATCGTATTGCCAGTTAAGGGGTAGATGTCCCGGAACTGCATTTGAGTTTAGCTTTCTGTTAGATGGACGTACTGGCGAAAGGTCGACTGCAATAAGGCTGGTATATTTACTAACCAAGTGATGTTCTAGTGCGGTATTGATGATTGTTTTTTTTACAGATTCAAATTCATCGTTTTGTTCTTGTTCCATTAAAGCGGCTATTTTTTTTCTAGCCCAAAATTTAGCTATACCAGTTCGATTTTGTCCCCCGGAAAGCATCAAGCTTGAGGACCATTTACTTTCTGCTACCTGTCCGGATATTCTTATTTCATCGAGCGGTAATTTCTTTGCTCTTACTGCAATAAGTAATGGCTCCCCACTGTATAGGTCATTTATTTTCTGTGGCCATATTTCGATGGAATTTATAAATTCAAAGCCTGATAGTTGCCCAATATTTGCATGAATGTCTCTCAAAACTGGAGATTCAATTTTTTCAAACAAATCTTGCATTCGGGTAGTTACTTCATTGAGTTTGCCTATATAGGTATGTGTTCCTCGTCCGAAATTAGCTGCACGAGACATAAAGTGTGAGTTAGGTGCCGACCCGATACCAATTGTAAATAAACGGCTACGACCTAATCGCTGCTGGATGGTATTAAATAATGCTTGTTCGTTACCAATATCGCCATCGGTTATAAAGATAACTTGGCGTAAACCAACATCCCTTTCTTGGTTTGCAAGCGCGGCTATTAAGGCAGGTACCATTTCGGTTCCACCATTAGCTTCTAATGAGCCTATATAATTAAGCGCCTGATGCAGCGAAGCTGGGGTAGTCAATTCAGACTGATGAAATAAACTTGATGTTAGTGAGTTGAATTGAATAATATTAAAATAGTCGCCTGGTTTAAGTCTGGCCAATGAAAATCTAAGTGCCGCCTTAGCTTGTAAAATCGATTCACCATCCATTGAACCGGACGTATCGATGACGTAAATAATTTCTCTATTAAGTATTTCGGCTTTTTCTACATCGGGCGGTAACATCATAATCATTCCATAGTCATAGCCATTTATTTCTTCAGTGAATAATGCTGCCTTTGGAGCATCACTTGGATGTGGTTGCCAGATTAATTCAAAGTCACGATTTGCAAGGGTCGAGTCTTGTTTTAGTTCTATGTAATATTCATTATTTTGTTTATCAATTTCTATTTCATGATAAGGGCTGTGAATTCTTTCCAATTCCAGACCAGCATCGAGATCAATTTTTATAGTAGCAATATTTTCACGTTTTCTATTTGGGTGTATAACATGGGGTGTGATTCGAGAAGCATCAATTACTTCATCTGTGTCGTGCGCCCAACCAGTGCCGGATGAAAAACCACTATAGATTCTATCTATGTTTTTCCCAGGTATATATCGCGGTCCAACAGTCATTGGAAAACGTACAGAGAAAGCACCATTGTCATAGTGAGTAATCTGTTGAAATTCAATTTCAATTTTTACCGTTTCATGAGGTGCAATATTTGCAACTGAGGTGGTAAAAATATTAGGTCTTTCCTGTTCTGTTAGCGCCGCTTTTTTCCCAGCTTGTTTAGCTCGCTTGTATATCTTTTTTGCCTCTTTTTCCTCCTTTATCTGTCCTTCAATAACACGTTCGCCAATTCGAAGTCGCATATGATCAACTGCGGCGTTCTCAGGTAAAGGAAAAACATAAATACCTTCCTGCCAATTGTCAGTCGTATTACTAAAGGTTTGTGTGACATTTACACGATTAACCATACCCGTTATAGTCATTGCCACATCAATATTAACTTTTGTTGCTTTACTATATCGATAGTTACGAAAAAAATTATTGCCATCGTACGTCATTCCATTATTTTGTTTGAATAGTAGAGTGCCTTCATTTGTTTCGCCCATCATATTTACTAAGTTATAATCATTCCTATAAACAGAGACACTGTTTAATCCATGTGTAGGGGTGGTACTGTTAAATCCATGCGTAGGGTTATTGCTTGATGCGTAGACCGGATTATTATTTGGCAAGGCAGATGTAAGAACCAAACAAATCCATAATCCTACCATTGCCGATAAGAAGCTTAGAGCTTCATGAACATTCTTCCTGGTTATTTTCATTAAGCTTAAACTTCTTGGTTGAGCGTCAAACTTATCGTTACACGACGATCAAAGACATAAGATTCAGTGTCACCCTCATTTGCAGACGCCTTGCTTTCCCCATGCGCATGTGTTTGAAACCTTTGGTTCGATATACCTGTTTTAATGAACTCAGCTCGAACATTACTCACTCTTTCTTTACTTAACACTAAGTTATGATTATCCGAGCCACGATGGTCTGCATACCCACTAATCTGTATTTTTATCTCAGGATAAGTTTTTATTAAATTGGCAAGTTTTTGTATTTCCGGAAGGATTGCGCGATGTATTTCTGCTTCATTAGTTTTGTAGTAAATAACATAAGAAATTCCCTCGCTTAATTTTTCTAGAGACTGGATTTCTTTATTGAGCATGACTTTTTGGAATTCTTTTTTATATTTTTCCTTGGTCTCAGCTAATTCATTTTGCTGATATGCAATTTCAATACTTTTTACATTCAATTCTTTTTCAAGAGATGCAATAGTTTTGTCTGTTTTGTTCTCACGGTCACCTAGCCACGTTCCGCCTCCAGCCCCAATCACCACTCCAATAGGTCCAGCTAAAACACCACCAATTAAAGCGCCAACACCAAAACCGACATTTTCTTTAGTTGATGCAGGCTCAATTTGAATATCATTTGCAGCAACAATTGATTGGAAGCTAATTAGGCTGATTAGAGTTACCGTCTTTAAAAATTTCATAATATATATCTCCTATTTTTAAATTAACTATAAATTGATTACACTGGCGACTATTTAATACTCAGTAAATGGCAGGGCAGTGTTAGAATTAGGGAAATGTGATGATAAAATATGGCAAAAAAATGATATTCAGACTTTATGAGTTAAAATCCCAAAATAATGCTTTATGGTATATATAAGCCAAAGACACATAGGAGAAAAATATGCCAAAACAGATTCTTTTGGTCGAAGATGAGTTAATACTTTGCGAAAACTATGCCAAAACTATACGCGAACATGGGTATGCAGTTATCACCTGCCATAGCAAACAAGGCGCGTTACAGATTATTAATAAGCGTTTACCGGATTTGGCTATTTTAGATATCGGACTTGGCGATGAAATGGAGGCTGGCTTTGATCTTTGTCGGGAAATACGCTCCCTTTCAGCGGTTCTACCAATTATCTTTTTAACCGCAAGAGACTCAGATGTTGATACAGTTAGCGGCTTAAGATTAGGTGCTGATGATTATCTTAGTAAGGATACAAGCATTAATAATCTACTTGCTCGTATTGCTGCACTATTTCGTCGTATACATGCACTAGAATCAAATGATGACACAGAAAAAATCAAACGTGGCAAATTAACTGTTGATACCAGCCGTTTTAGAGTCGAGTGGGGTGAAGATGCTATAGATTTAAGTCTTACCGAATTTTGGATTGTCCATTCATTAGCAAAAAGGATAGACCATGTAAAAAGTAAAGATCAGCTTATGCAAGATTCCAAACAAGTTGTTGCTGATAACACAATTACCTCACACCTAAAAAGAATAAGAAAGAAATTTAAAGAATCTGATAAAAATTTTGATCAAATAGAGACAGTGTATGGCGTCGGATATCGATGGAGATCTTGAAAACGAAGTTAGTTTTGAATGTTTAATTCTAATATAAAAATTTCACTACGTAGTAAATTAATGCTGATGTCAATTTCAGTTTTAATTATTCCCTATATTGGATTTGATTATATAAGACAAACTGAGACTTATTTGAGGTCTACACTAGAATCAACATTAACTAATGTTTCATATGTCGTTGCAAGCGCTTTAAATAATAAACCAAGGTTATTTAGCACAAGTTTTTCGGAAGAAAGAAATGTTTTATATGTTCATGAATTAAATAATGTTATTCAAATAGATGGTTATACCGTCGATTGGAAATCATATGTTGATTGGTCTGAGATATACCAATCTATTTCATTAGCAAATAAAGATAATTTTAGACTCATTGTTAGTAAAGATAATGATTATTATTATGTGCTGTTACAGGTCGAAGATAATGAATTAATTTTTTCTACAAGATCTCGAAATGGGAAAATAAATGGAGACCATTTTGTTTTCGTTTATCGAGATAGATTTCGCAGACTACATAAAAACTATCTTACCCCAATTGCTCTCGGTTCAATAAGACCTTTTTATTACAAAGAAACTTCTGATGAGTATGGAGTCCAAGTAAGAACAAAGAAAATTTTAACTAATATTTCTTCTTATATACAAAAAACAGAGAAAGGGTTTAATTTAGAAGTGAAAATACCTAAATATCTAATTGGAGAAAATCTTGGTTTTGTTTTTAATGATATTGATAATGAGAATCATAACTTGAAGTCAAATGTTATTAGTACTTTTGGAATTGAGCCTAATAAGCTTATTAGCTCTTCAAAAGAAATTGAAGATATTATTTCGAAGCATAGTGGCAATGAGGGGAGACGTATTTGGGTGCTTGATAAAATGGGCCAGGTACTCGCTAGTAGCGGAAGTTTGAAGCAAAAATTTGAGAAGAATGTATTTAATATTTTTTATACGTATTTATTACCACCGGCTTTTGACCAATTTCAAGACGATTTAGCAGGTGCTTCAAAGTTAAAAGGGGGTGAAGTGATGAGCGCCTTGTCAGGGGAGACAACTACTAAGTGGCGGTCATCACCAGATGAGAAAGCAGTTATTGTTTCGGCCGCAACACCCATTTTCTTTGATAATCAAATTGTTGGCGCAGTTGTTGTTGAAGAAACTACAAATAATATACAGTTGATGCAACGTCAAGTATTGTCTGGAATTTTCAATAAAACCTTACTAATCCTTATTTGTATTGTTTTCTTGCTCTTATTATTTGCAAGTCGATTATCATCCAGATTAATAAAACTCAATCGTGACGCAACCGGCGCGATCGATGAATATGGTAAAGTGCAAGGAGAATTTATAGCAAGCAATTCCAGTGATGAAATTGGTGAATTATCTAGAAGCTTTAGCAGTATGCTTGAGCGATTAGATCAATATCATGTATACCTTGAGGGTATGGCTAGCCGCTTATCACATGAACTTACAACGCCTATGGCTATTGTAAAATCATCACTTGATAGATTACAACATGAAAAAAATGAATTAGATAAACAAGAGGCACTTAATGCCGCGGAAACTGGATTAGAAAGACTCCAAAATTTACTAACAAGATTGAGTGAAGCAGCTCGTGTAGAGCAAGCCCTTCAAGAATCTGAAAAACAAAAAACTAATCTAAATAATTTTTTAAAGCAATGTGTTGATGGTTATCGATATGCTTATCCAAAAAACTTATTTGAGTTAGATATACCAGACGTTCAAATAAGTACGGAGATTAATCCTGATCTATTTTATCAAATGCTAGATAAACTTATTGGAAATGCAGTTGATTTTTCATATCCAGACAAAAATATTTGCATAAAACTAATTACCACTTCAAATAAAATTATTATACAAGTAATTAATTATGGACCACATTTATCACAAGACATGACTGATGAATTATTTAATTCAATGGTATCGTTGCGTGATAAGCGTACTGACGCAGGGCCACATCTCGGCCTTGGACTTTTTATCGCCAGACTTATTGCAGAGTTTCATGGAGGTGTGATTTCAGCAGATAATCTAATAGATACTGAGGGTGTTTGTTTTAGTATTTCGTTATAAATACTTTTTATTGTTATCTTTTATTAATCAATTATTATCTTGCCATAAATTCCAAACAGGAAGAAGATTATCTGGGAGTAATGGAAGCTCCCCTAATTTACTCCATGAAGTTTTCTGATTATGAAAGTCTGATCCAATTGATGCGGCCAAATTATATTTTTTTGCATAATCTGTGGCTATTGCAACTTCTTTTAATATATTATGGCTAGTAATAACCTCAATTGCTTTACCACCACAATTTTTAAATTCTTTGATTAGCTTACGCAACTTAGTGGCGGTTATTTTATATCTTAATGGGTGCGCTATCACGGCAACACCACCAGCGGCATTAATTAGATTTATTGTTTCATCAAGATTTGGCCAATTCGCAGATACGTAACCTGGTTTATTTTTCACAAGAAAATGTTTAAAGACATCTGTTAGATTTTTTGCATGTTTATTTTCTATTAAAAATTGAGCAAAATGATACCGGGTAATATTTCCATTTATTGCTATTTTTTTTGTATATTCATAAGCTCCTTCAATACCTACTTTTGATAATTTTAGACTAATTTTTTCTGCGCGTTCTTTACGCATTTCTTTTAGTTTTTTGCATTTTTCAACCATAAGTTTGTTTTTGCTATCAATATTGAGCCCTATAATATGAATCGTTCTATTATCCCATTGCGTCGATAATTCGACTCCATTTACCAAGTTGATATTATTTTTAATTGCAGCTTTTTTCGCATCTTGCAAGCCTGAAATAGTGTCATGGTCAGTTAGTGCTAATATGCGAATTCCATTATTTGCGGCCTTAGTAATAAGTTCAGTGGGAGATAATTCACCATCTGATTTATTTGAATGCGTATGTAAATCAATTTTTGAATAACTAGACATTTAAAAATTTTTAATCACGAAAATTAATATATTGTAACGGGATATCAAATTTTGCTTCTTTTAATTCAGAAATTGCATTTTGTAAATCATCGCGTTTTTTCCCCGATATTCGCACTTGTTCACCTTGGATTGAGGCTTGTAGTTTAAGCTTGCTATTTTTTATCATCTTCACAATTGTTTTGGCTTTATCTTTATTAATTCCTTTTTTTATTGTTACTATTTGCCTGGCCTCATTATTATTTTCTGTTATTTCGCTATATTCAAGACAACGTATATCAATACCACGTTTATTGATTTTATTTTCAAGAATATTGTTTATTTGTTTGACTTGAAATTCTGATTTAGAAATAATTGTAAGAACCCATTCGGAAAGTTCGACTTTCGAATTTGTTCCTTTAAAATCGAAACGAGTGCTAATTTCCCTATTTGCCTGATCAATAGCATTTACTAATTCATGCTGCTCAATCTCAGAAACTACATCAAATGAAGGCATAGTCAAAGTCTCCAGTAAAATTTACAGATTAATTTTGTGTTTCCTGAATGATTATACCATCCGGATGATTTAACTGAATTGATTCTGGTTTTTGACCAATTAAAAAAGCACTACCATTAAAGCGATCGTGACCACTAAGACTAAATTCGAAGTAATAATGGCGATGAAATGAAAAATTACCAGAAAGGTTACGCCCAGGCTTCAGTGTTCTCATAGCAACAGTTTCATCAAGAAATTGGTAATTCATACTCTGACAGCATTTACGTGCGTAAGATATGGCTATTTCTCTGCTACGCATGGAGTCTTGCCAAAACCAAATTATAGCTGAAAGCATTAACAGAAAAATAACGGTATCCATTTAATTAATCAGATAGGTATGGCATGAAATAATCGTTATATTTTTCTTCAAAACGTTCGCCATTTTTAATGATTAAATATAGAGCAATTTCCAAATTATTTGCTAATGATAACGCTTTTTCTGGGCCTAATACCATAAATGCTGTGGCTAAGGCATCAGCATTCATTGTTGAACTATCCAACACAGTTACTGAGGCAAGTTTATGTTTAATAGGCCTTCCAGTCACAGGGTTTATTGTATGCGAGTAACGGATACCATCTTTTTCAAAGTAATTCATGTAATTCCCAGATGTAGCCATAGCCATATCTTCTAGTTGGATAATTCGTTTTATTCTATCGCTGTTATTATTTGGATTGTCGATTCCAATTTGCCATATTTCCTTATCTTTATTTAATCCTTTACCAATGAGCTCACCACCAATTTCTACTAGATAATTTTTAAAACCACATTTGTCTAGATACCGCGCAATTTTATCTACCGCAAAACCTTTTGCTATACCAGATAAGTCTATATGTAAATTTGGCTCCAACTTTGAGATCATTTTCAGTGATTTATCGATAGATATTTTTTTATATCCCGTATTTTTTTTCGTTAATTCAATAATTTCATCGGTCGGTATTTTATTTTGCAATTTATCAGGTCCAAATCCCCAGAGATTGACCAAGGGAGCAATTGTTATATCAAATGCACCATTTGTTTTTAAACTAACATTTATAGCATGATTAATAACTTCAAAAAGATCATCAGATATTGACTGCCAATCAGAAATAGTTGAATAATTTATATTAGATAGTTCTGATTCTTTTATATAGGTTGACATTGACTGATTAATTTCAGATAGAATTTCATCTATATCATTACTTATTTTATTTTTTTCAACAAAGGCATTATCAGCATTAATTTTTACTGAATATGTGGTTCCCATCGTCAAACCATTAAGCACTAATATTTCATAGCTCGTTTTTTGACAGGCTGAGATACCTATTATTAAGAAAATAGTTAGTATAAAAATTCGCATAAATAATATAATAAAAATTTCTAGGTTAAATAATACTAAAATAGTATAATCAAGTTTTAGATATCTTGATTATATAAAGTTGACGTACTCATATAATAACAAGAATAAACAACTTCCGCTTTCAGAGGAAAGTGTTTTATCCTACCTTAGCGCCAATCCTAATTTTTTTGTTCAGAATCACTCGTTGTTAAAAGAAATATCGGTCCCTCATCTACTAGATGAAAATGTATCTTCATTAATTGAGCATCAAGTTAAGATATTACGTGATGAAAATAATAAACTGAAGAATAATATAGAAGAGAATAATAATAGATCTATTCTGAAAGATGCTCTGCGAAAAAATACTTTTAATTCTACTTTTGAATTACTTAAAACAAAAACAGTAATTGATTTTTATAAATTATTATGTTCATTTCTAGAAAGATTGTACGAAACTTCTTATGTCAGATTATTTATTTTTAATTGCGGTTCAGAAGATAAAAAAATAGGCAATATTTATTTTCATAAAAATGACCCTAAATTACGTTTTATGTTTATGGAAATTCTTAATAGAAATAAACCACTATGTAGTAGTTTACAGACCGAGCAACTACAGATGTTATTTAGCAAGGATGCTGAAAAAATAAGATCTAATTTGTTGCTTCCAATAAAGCAGTCTAATTTAGATGGTTTACTTGCATTAGGCAGTCAAGAAAGAAATAAATATAGTATTGGTGAAGAGTTAGATTTATTGGTCTTTGCTAGTGAATTGGCGGCATTTAAATTACAAAACTTATTAACTCATTCTAATATATAATTATTATATTATTTATTT
>PVBE012501154.1_pt1 | contig 11953 bp, 8 predicted proteins | sample 1631181 | NCBI WGS metagenome assembly PVBE01 (sample SAMN08397723, study PRJNA350692) | Marine metagenome, whole genome shotgun sequencing project. | isolation source: water | place: Pacific Ocean | collected 2012-04 | reverse complement strand
TGGGCGTGGATCGGCATCGGAGTTTGGTAGGGAGACTCGGGCGGTGCGGGAGAACAGTATCAACGCGCACGGTGTCGCGCACGGTGTCGCGAACGGAGTTCAGTGCTTCTTGAGCACTTCGAACAGCAAGGGGGCTCCATGGTACATCCGACCTTGGGAGCGCTTGACCAGCACCTTGAGTTCGTCGAGGGTCAACAGGTCGGAGACGAACCGGAGGTCGTACACCTTGCCGAGCGTCGTGCGTTCTATTTCCCGGTGCATCGTGGTGAACACGCGGCTTCCAGTTGCGAAGAAGGGTTCGATCACGTGGTCGCGAAGGTCGGAGATGTACTCATCGAGGGTCCCGAAGGGACGTTCCCGGAACCCGACCACGCCGCGCCGGCGATCGCCGGGCGGCATGCTCTGCCGGAACCATGGGCAGCCCACGAAGTTACCGCCGAACACCGCGATGTCGGTGCGTTCGGTTCTCGCATGTGGCGGAGAAACTATCCCGATTCCGTCGAGTCACGAGCGCCGACCGCGGGAACTCTCGTTCGAGTCTCTACTTCATTCCCGCGCGTCACGCGTGCACGCCGGGAGCTTCTATGCCGGTCTTCTCCACCCATTCGACATAACTCCCGGGATACACCGAGGCTCGCCCGCCGCTCGCGCAGGCGCTGATGTCCAGGACACGGTTCGCCAATCCCTTGAGGAACGTCCGGTCGTGGGACACGAACAACATCGCGCCTTCGAAGTTGCCGAGCGTCTGCACGAGCATCTCCTTCGACAGCAGGTCGAGGTGGTTTGTCGGCTCGTCGAGCACCAGGAAGTTCGGGGGGTCGAACAGCATCAACGCCAAGACGAGTCGTGACCGCTCGCCGCCGCTCAGCACCAACACGCGCTTTTCGACGTCGTCCCCGGAGAACTGGAACGCGCCGAGCAGGTTGCGCTTCCGACCGATGGTCTGCAGTGGGAAGTCCCGGTCGATGTGCTCCCACACGGTCAGCTCCGGGTCGAGCAAATCCAGCGACTGCTGCGCGAAGTAGCCGATCCGCACGCTGGCGCCGAGTTTGACTTCGCCGGCCTCGGGGATGAGTGCGTCGGCGACCATCTTGAGGAGCGTGGTCTTGCCAGAGCCGTTCTGACCCATGACGCACCAGCGTTCGCCGCGCTTGATCTCGAAACTGAAATCGCGGTAGACGGTGTTCGACCCGTAGCTCTTGCTGACGTTGAGGACCTTCAGGACGTCATCACCGAGCCTCGGCGGCGACCGAAACTGGAACGGCACGATCGTGCGCTTGCGCGGCGGGTCGATGCGCTCGATCTTCTCCATCTTCTTCGCCCGGCTCTGTGCTTGCGCCGCCTTGGCGACGTGCGTGCCGAAGCGATCGATGAACCGCTGCATCTTCGCGAGCATCGCCTGCTGGCGCGCGTAAGTCGCTTCTTGCTGGGACTCTCGGGCCTTCTGTCCGCGCTCCATGAAGTCGTAGTTGCCGGAGTACGAGACGAGCTCGCCGCTGTCGATGTCGATGATCCGCGTCACCACGCGGTTCATGAAGTCCCGGTCGTGGCACGTCATCAACAACGCGGCCTTGCTCCGCTTGAGGTAGTTCTCGAGCCAGAGGATCGACTCGATGTCGAGGTGGTTCGTCGGTTCGTCCATCAGGAGGACGTCGAAGTTGCCGAGCAGGACCTTCGCCATCCCGACGCGCATCTTCCAACCACCGGAGAGCGCGCCGACATCGCCGGCGATCTGGTCGGGGTGCAGACCGAGACCCTGCAGTACTTCCTGGGCGCGGGCCTCCAGCTCGTATCCTCCGAGGTTCTGGTAGTCGTTTTGCGCTTCGCCGAAGCGAGCGAGGATGCGATCCAGGTCATCGACCTTGTCCGGATCCGCGAGGTCGTGCTCTAGCTGTTCGAGTTCGTGGTGCAACGCACCGACGCGACCGCTTCCGGCGATCGTCTCGTCGAGGGCCGTGCGACCGCTCATCTCGTCGATGTCCTGGCGAAAGTGACCGATCGCCACCCGCTTCGGGACCGTGATGTCGCCGTCGTCGGGATGTTCCTCCCCCGTGATCATCCGGAAGATCGTCGACTTGCCGGAGCCGTTCGGACCGACGAGCCCGACGTGTTCGCCGGCGTGCAATTCCATGGACACGTCGATCAGGAGAGCCTGGTGTCCGTGGCGTTTCGAGAGGCTGGTCAGGGAGATCATCGGGCGGGGGACCTTATCCCGGACCCGTTGTTCTTGTGTAGACCAGATTTTCTCCGTGTCCTCCCTGGTTCGCAATCGGCGCGAGGGATGAGAATCCTGCAAGTGCGAGGACCGCAGCGTGGAGGGTGTGGGCCGAGCGAGACATGGGGGCCTTCTACCACAACGGCACGGGGTCGTCTGTGTTCAGGCTCGGGTACCGAATCGAGTTCTCGACGCGGGACGCGAGGACGGCCATGCTCGGGGAGTGAACCAAGCGCCGAGTCGCTGGCAGATTTTCCTCCTCGGTGCCTTCGCGGCGCTGATCCTGATCCCGGTGACGCTCCCCGTCCCGGTGCTGCGCGCGTTGGTCCAGGATCGCTTCGCGGTGTCCGACATCCAGACATCGTGGTTCATGGCGATCAACATGGTCGGCGCATTCCTGGCGGCTCCGGTCGCAGGCGTGCTGTCGGATCGCCTTGGACGTCGGAAGCTCTTGATCGTCGGCGCCCTGTTGGTCGACGCCATGTGCTTCTGGGCGCTGACGCTCGACGTATCGTTTCCTGCGTTTCTCGCCATCCGCTTCGTCGAGGGCTGCGCCCACATCACTGCACTCTCGCTCTTGTTGACGATCGCGGCGAAGGCCGCTGAGGTCGCGGGCAGCGGGAGGATCATGGGCATGGTCGGCGCCGGCATCACATTCGGCGTGGCGATCGGTGCCCCGATCGGTGGCGCCATCGGAAAGGGCGATGCACTGCTCCCGCTCTACGTCGGCAGCGTCTTGCTCGCGGCGATCGCGGTGGCCGTCGCCGTCGCGCTGCATGACAGCACTGAGCGGCGTGATCGACCGAGCCGCGGCGACATCATTCGACTGGCGCGGCGCGAGCGCGCGCTCCTCGCGCCGCTCGCTTACGCGTTCGTCGATCGGTTCACGGTCGGTTTCTTTACGACGATATTCCCGCTCTACATGAAGAACGTGTTCGAGCTACCCGTGGATCGCATCGGGATGATGCTCGGTTTGTTCCTCGGCCCGTTCGCGTTGTTGTCCTACCCCTTTGGTCGGCTCGCGGGGCGCACGTCGCGCACCCGGATGCTCGCGGGCGGCAGTCTGCTCTACGGCTGTGCTGTCGCGACGCTCGGTGCCTGGGGACCGGATGGTCTGCCGTACCTGATGGTGTTGCTCGGCGTGCTCTCGGCCGTCATGTTCGTTCCATCGTTGATGCTGACGACCGACCTCGCTGCCTCCGAGATCCGATCGACGGCGCTCGGTGGGTTCAACGCCGCGGGATCACTGGGTTTCATCGCCGGCCCGGTGTTGGGAGCTGTCGTCAGCCAGACCGTCGCGTCGAGGACAGATGCGCAGACGGGCTACGCGAGCGCGTTCGTCGTCGCGGGATTCGCCGAGGTTTGCTGCGTGTTGCTGACGCTGCCGCTCCTCGGGCGATTGGTGAAAGCCGGAAGAACGACCTGACCCTATTCCCGTTTCGGAGTTCCGTAATCCGCGCCGCGATCGGCGGGCATCGACTTGTGCCATGCCAACAGAGTCTTCGTGAGGCGGGAGACGACCTTCGGTTTCTTGTCGGCCAGGTTCTTCGTCTCCGCCTGATCCGCTGCGAGGTCGTAGAGTTGTGGCTCTGAACCGTCGTACTCGCACAGCAGTTTGAATCTGCCGTCGCGGACCGCGAGGTCGGGGAGGTTTTTCACACCGTAGAACTTGTCGCGGTCCGGCGGACGGCGGAAGAAGATCGGTTGCTTTCGAGACGCGTCGGATTTCCCCAGCAGGACCCCCGGTAGCGTTTCGCCGTCGAACGCCGCGCCCTTCTTTACATCCACTGCGGCGATCGCGAGCAGCGATGGTACGAGGTCGATGGCTGCAAACACCGATGACGTGTTGGTCTTGCCGGCGCTCTCGGCCTCCAACAGGCCGGGTCCCCACGCGATCAACGACGAACGAACCCCGCCCTCGTAGAGCATGGTCTTGAAGCCGCGAAACGGTCCGGCGGACCCGGCGCCCTTCTCGGGCCCATTGTCCGAACAGATGAGGATCAGGGTGTTGTCCCGCAGCGATTTCTTGCTCCGCACGTAGCCGAAGAGCACGCCGAGTTGTTCGTCCATCGTGTCGAGCACTCCGTGGTACAGCGTGCGTTTCTTTCCGTCGCCACGCCGCGCCTTCGGGGGGAAGAAGGGGGAGTGTACGTCGTCGGGCCAGACGTTGACGTAGAACGGCTTCCCGTCTTTCTCCGCTCGCTTGATGAACGCCAGGGCCGCCGATGTGAACGACTCCGTCACCTTCGATCGATCCACATATGTGATCGCGCCGCGACCGAGCTTGTCCGAGCCGAGGGTGTGCCGCCTGGTTGGCTTGCCGTCGTACGCGTCCTTGATGGCGAGCACGCGGGGCCCGAGCCCCTCGAAGTTGGTCAGCGACGCGTCGAAACCGTACTCGGTGATCAGCGGTGCGTCCCCGACGTCGCGCTGTCCACCCATGTGCCACTTCCCGAAGTGCCCGGTCGCGTAGCCTTTGGCTTTCAACAGGCGGGCGAGCATCGGCGCCTTCAGGTCGAGCCACTGCGCCATGCCGCGGCGCTCGTTGTTCTTTCGGTTGGCGAGGTACGAAGTGATGCGCCACCGCTGGGGGTACTGCCCGGTCGAGATCGCGACCCGTGATGGCGAGCAGATCGGCGAGTTGACGTAGAACTGTTCGAACCGGATGCCCTCGCGAGCCAGGCGGTCGATGTTCTGCGTCTCGACCGCGCGGTTCCCGAAGCACGAAAAGTCTCCCCACCCCATGTCGTCGATGAACACGAGGATGATGTTGGGGCCTGACTCCCTCGCGGCTGGGCGATCGATGCGGGGTGCGACGCCGACCGAGACGACGCCAGCCGTGATCAAGGCGCTCAGGATGATGTGCGTGTGCAAGTGTGGAGCCTCAGGTGCGGAGGGCATGGAACAAGGGTGACGGTAGATGATGCCATCCACCCGTCGAGTAGAACCGGAATAGCGACCACATTACTTCGCGACCGCCACGGCTGTCGTGTTGGACAAGGGCCGGCGCCTGCACTACCGGGGCCGTATCAACCGGCGCTATCGTTTCAGCGGAGTGAGTCCGGACGCTGGTCGGGAGGATCTCGAACTCGCGATCGAGGATTGGCTCGCCGGCCGGAAGGCGGTCGTCGGTGAGACGTTCGTGGAGGGTCGCAAGATCACGAAGCCACGGAAACATGCGCAGAAGGGGCTCACGTACAGCAGGGGCATCGCGCCGATCGTTCAGAAGAGTTGTCAGGACTGTCATCGACCGGGCGGCGTCGCGCCGTTCGCGTTGATGGGGTAGAGCGACGTCGCGTCGGAGCTGTCTAGACGCTAAGTTGATCCCCATGACCGATGCGCCAGATAAGGCGACTGCCGAGGATCCGCTCATCGGAGCGACGCTCGGCGGGTATGAGATTCGGAGGCTCATCGGGCGAGGCGGGTACGCGAACGTCTATCTGGCGATGCAGACGCGCCTCGAGCGCGAGGTGGCGCTCAAGGTCTTGCGCGAGGACGGAACCGGCGTCAATCCGGATCAGGTTGAAGCGTTTTGGCGCGAGGCACGCGCGGCGGCCACGTTCAACCATCCGTGCCTCGTGCATGTGCACGACGTAGGTGAGTGCGATGGAAGCCACTTCCTCTCGATGGAGCTCGTTCGCGGCGGCAACCTCGCGCGTCTACTCCGGACGAAGGGACCGATGCCCTGGCGGGACGTGATCATGGTCGGGCTGGATGTCGTCGAGGCGCTGCAATGCGCGCACGAACACGGCGTGCTGCATCACGACGTGAAGCCTCAGAACATCCTGCTCACCCGCAATCAGAAGGCGAAGCTCGCCGACCTCGGTCTCTCCACGACTGACGGCAATGCGGGCTCTCGGGCATACATGTCTCCCGAACGGGTCCTGCGGCGACCCGTCGACGAGCGCTCGGATCTCTACTCGTTCGGCTGTACGCTCTACACCATGCTGACCGGTGTTCCGCCGTTCAACTACCTGCCGAGCAAGGAAATGCTGGCGGCGCACGTGAACGAAGTGCCGCCGCCGTTGCACACCCACGACATCGATGTGCCCGACGCGATGCAGGATCTCGTGTCGGAGTTGCTGGCGAAGGACCCCGCCCAACGCCCGGACAGCGCCAGCAAGACGGCGGATCTTCTCGAGTGGGTCGGCGAACTCGCGACGCCGACGTCTGCGCCTGTGACGGACGCGAGGTCCCAAACCGCTCCCGTCCCTCCGCGTCGAACTTTCTGCGCGGAATCGAACGCCGTAGCCGATGCGGCCATGCCCGTGACACGTCGTCGGTCGCGGCGGCGTTCGAGAGAGAGTGACGTGCCGTGGTCGACGGTGATGGCCGTCGCCATCCTCGCCCTGGCCGTGCTCGGCGCGCTCTGGGCCTGGCGTTCGTTCTCCTAGTCCGGTTTCTGACCTGGCGCCTGCCGTTCGTCGTGAGCGAGTTCGCTCTCGAAGGTTCTCCGCGTCGTGTGATCAACAACGCACAGGATGCGCGACGTCGCTCCCTGTTTGTTACCGAAGACGAGGGGCGTGACTACTGGCCGCGATCCAAGCCGTCCCAAATCCCAGGAGCCGATGATGTCCGAACGTCCAACCCTCGAGAAGTACCCCCGCGTCGCGTGCCTGTTCGCAGGACTGCTGGCCATGGTCCTCGCCGCCGGCTGCAGTAGCGGCAGTGGAGGTGGCGGTAGGCCGCCCGGCGACTTCATCGTGATCCGGAGCGATCCCGCGAACAACGCGCAGCTTTTTCTCAATCAGTCCGTGGCCTGGGAGTTCTCGGGCGTGGTGTCGGGACCCGACGGTGATGTGCAAAGCGGATTCGTGGGTGTCGTCGACGACAATGTCGGTGGCGTTCGCATCGACTATCCGACGGTCATCGGTGGGCTGGAGGTGGCGTCGATCAAGATCGATGTGCCGTACTGTGGACAGAGCGTGATCGAGGTCACCCTGCGGAACGCGAGCGCGAAGCTCGGCGCGGATCACAATCGCTATTCCCACTACGTCGCATCGGTCGTCGAGTCAGGAGCGACGCTCGGGCAACTGCGGATCCTCGGACACACCGGGAGTACGTTGTACTTGAGCACGGAGTCCGGGACGCTGCCGGCGTTCACCGCCGGGGTTCGCGCGATCCAGGTGAATGTGTTGGAGAAGTTCTTCGACATCTTCACGAACGGCGTCGAGGGATTCCCACAGGCGTTCAAGGGTCGCGATGGGGACAACGAGCGCATTCCGCGGTCGAATGTCCGGATCGATTTGCCCTCCACCAGAATCCGAAGAGCTCGACGGCGAAGCGATATCCGCCGGTGGAGGCGGGCAAGCCACTGCAGTATTTCTCGGACTGGGGCAACGCCGCGAGGATCGAGCAGATCCGGAAGGATGGCTACCGGTTCGTGATGTACGACATCCTGTTCGACACGCAGTACGAGTGGGATTCGAACAATTACCCGAACTCGAACTCCCTGAGCCCGGATACGCCGCTTCCGGAGATTCGGCGGCTGGTATTGCCTTACCGTTACTGAGACGGACCGGCGGGGTGCTTGGTATGGACTAGGATCCTGGCATGCGAAGCATCCACGCAGCCATTCTGGCGCTCGCGATCGGGGCGTCTGGTCAAGAAGCCGTTCAGCCGGAGACCACCTACTGGCCGGGTGACGAGTGGGAGGTCTCGACTCCCAAGGCAGTTGGGCTCGATGCGAAGAAGCTCGAGGCCACGGCGAAGTTCGTGTTGTCGCGCAACTCGACGAGTTTCCTCGTGCTCCGTGGCGGTCGCATCGTCCTCGAGAAGTACGGCAACGGGGGTGGAGTGAACGTCAAGCGCCGCATCGCCTCTGCGACGAAGAGCATGACGGCGATCCTCGTGGGGATGGCGTTGGACGCGGGCAAGTTCGAGGGACTGGACCAGCCCGTCGCCCACTTCCTGCCGGGTTGGAAGGACACGCCAAAGGAGAAGATCACGCTGCTTCACCTGTTGACGATGACGAGCGGCCTGAATCCGAAGGGGTTTGCCCGGATGCGACCTGAAGGTGACCAGTTCGAAGCGAACGGGAAGATGAAGCGAGCCTCTGCCCCCGGGGCGAAGTGGCAGTACAACACTCCTGCGTACCACATGACCTTCCGATTGTTGGAGAAGGCGACCGGCGTGAGTCTTCCTGAGTGGACGAACGACAAGCTGCTCGCGCCGCTGGGCATGAAGCACACGTTGTGGACTTCGCAGGATCGGGGTGACGTCACGAATTACTTCAACCTCGCTTGCTCCGCGCGAGACATGGCGCGATTCGGCGTGTTCGTCCTCCGCAAGGGGAAGTGGCGCGACAAGCAGCTCGTCAGTGCGGCGTTCTTCAACGCCGCGACTTCGCCGTCGCAGGAACTCAACCCGGCGTACGGATACCTCTTCTGGCTCAACGCCAAGAAGGGTCACAGCGCGGTCGGTCGGAAGATCGACTACCGGTTCCCCGGTGTCCCTCGGGACGCCATCGCGTGTCTGGGTGCGAAGGGCCAGCAGATCCTCGCTATCCCGAGTCAGGATCTCGTGCTCGTCCGACAGGGTGATTCGCCGCAGGACAGGAGCTTCACGGCACGGTACGCGCGCATGGTCCTCGCGGCGATCGATGGCGGGGGCTTCAAGGATGAACCGATTCCGCCAGCAAGGCCAAGAGCGACCCCGCGGGGCTTCGCCCGACTCGACACGGACGGCGACGGCAAACTGAGCGCGGAGGAGTTCGCCAAGAGCGTCCTCGCATCATGGCATCCGGACCTGTTCAAGAAACTGGACACGGACAAGGACGGGTTCCTCTCCACGACCGAAGCGACACGCTTCGCCCAACGCCGCCGGTAGTGAGCGAAGCCGGCTAGCGTATGCGGCGGGTGAGCACGCTCGCCGCGTCGTGCCAGGACGTGCGCTCGCCGGGTGGCGGGGGGTACTTGCTCATGCCGCGGAAGGGCAGGGGCTCGATGTACTCCCCGGTCGCGTTGTGGAATCCGCTTTCCTTTGCCCAGCCGCTCAGGCGCAGGAACCACGTGCGCGAGAATCCCGGCTTCGGCGGAGGCGCGCGGAAGTCGAGTTTCACCGCGTCTCCAGCGACGATGATCACCAGGCGGTCATCGTGCTTCTGGACCAGTGACCGCACGTCGCCGTACTCGTTTGCGAATCCCCGGGCCCGCGGATAGCGGTCGTCCGGCGCGGACTTGTCGAAGTCATAGCCCTGCTCGTGGGTCGCGGGGTTGCCTACGTATTCCGAGTAGCCATGGTGGTATAGAGTGGCTTGGCTCAGTTGTGCGCGATGGATCTCAGGTGACTTTCGAGTCGGTTCCTTCGCAGTTCTAATGCAATCCCAAAGGAGCCGGTGCTGTGCTGTCACGCGGAGCTTCGTGCCACGGGGCAATTCGTCGCCGAGAGGGATGATCATCGTCCGGTCCATGCCGGTTGGGCCGCCTGCGTCAGCGCAGAGGACTTCGGTTCGTCCGTTGTCGTGCACGCGCTCGATCCGCATCGGCTGCCACGTTCGCCCGTTCTGCGCGAGTGCGTAGGAGACGGTCGAATCGTACCACGCGAGTCGACCCTGGAAGATCAACACGTCCGCGGGAGTTCCAGTCGTCAGCTCCATTGTGTGCGGCTCCGACCAGCCACCCCACTGACTCGGCGCCTCGCCGTACGGATGCAGGTAGACGCCGTCCGCTTTTGCGAGCTTCGCGAGGTGGTCCACGCCACGAACCGTAGCGCCGGCGAGCGCCGCGATGGCGCCACGGTCGAACGTGTGGACCTTCAGCTCGTCGTATGCACCCTGCGTGAGGTTTTCGTCGATGAGGACTTCGAGACCGACGGGCTGATCGGCGTAGAGGAGTTCGACGCGATCGAGGTATGTCGTCTCCTTCAACTCTTCGGTGATCGCGAGCTGCACGCGCCCGTCGAGAACGGTCAGCCTGGCCCCCGGAATCCGGATGAACTCTTCCGGATCGAGGGTCGGTGTGCTTCCGGGCGGCATCCACTCGGCGAGGGGGGCGATGCCGAGGACGTCCGTGTGGAACCGAAAACCCGATGCGCCGCGCACGTAGAGGAAGGGACAACTCGCGACGAGGCCCTCGATCTGTTTGAAGACCAGTCGTCTCGATTGCCAACCCGGGAGTTTCCGCAGCGCGGTGCTCGGCGTCGATTGTAGAATGCCCTGGGGCCAGCGCATGCGCAGGCCGTCGATCACCGCCATGCCGCCCGCGCCGAGACCGAAGCGCAGACCGAACGGGCTCTTGATCATCGCGCTCTGAAACAACTTGTCCGCGTAGATCTCCGTCACGGTTCCGATGGCGCTGCGGCAGTCCTTGCGACCGAGGGGCGCGACCACGACGGACGAGTACTTCAAGCCCGTCAAGGTGATGATGTGCGGTTTGCCTTCGCCGTCGACCGCGAGGATTTCCAGCGTGCCGTCCCCGTCGAGGTCGGCGACGCTGACGTCGGTACAACCCGCAACCGGAATCTGCGCCGACGAGTCCTTCGCGAGGGTCCCGCCGCTGTTCCGCAACAGGGTGAGGCCGGCGTTCGTGGCGAGCAAGACGTCGAGATCGCCGTCGTTGTCGATGTCCGCTGCGACGAGGTCGCGGACCTCCATCGCGCCGGAGTTCACGGGGTCCCCGAAGCGCACGTCGTAGGGGCGACCCTTCGCGTCGGCGTTGCGGAGCAGGGTCCAGCCGGTCTTGCCTCCGGCGGCGAAGATGTCTGGCGCGCCGTCGTTGTCGAAGTCCTCGACGGCGAACAGGTCTCGTCCAGCCAGCGCGGGAACCGGGACGCGCCTGTAACGATCGCCGCGCAGGTTCAGGGACAGGCCACCCGCGAACACCAGGTCGAGGTCGTTGGCCTGATCGAGATCGTGAGCATCGAGGCCGCCGTTCACGGTCGTGAGCGGCAACTGCACCTCGAACGAGTCCTTCCACTCGAAACCGCCGTCACCCTTGTTGCGCAGGATCCTCACGCGGGACGGTTGATCGCTGGTGACGAGCACGATGTCCAGATCGCCGTCGTGGTCCTCGTCGAAAGCGGCCATCGACTTCGGCGCGTTCCCTTGGTTCTTCGGGAACTGTACCGGCATGGGATTCAGTCTGCCGTCGGCGGCCGGCGCGAAGGCGCGAAACCCCGAACCGTCACAGAGTACGATCTCCTGCCCCGGCTTGTTGTCGAGATCGAGGACTACTGCACGGGCCGGACCTGCTAATGGGATTCGCGACGTGGCCGGCGTGGACCACAGGGCGTTGACGCCCAGCAAGTAGAGGTGGACGCCGTTCGGTCCCTTCGCGGGGCACGCCAGAATCGCCAGAATGGGTTCTGATGCTTCGATCTTCCTCGCCTGAAACGTCAACTCCACTCGCGGCGACTCGACGTCCTTGCGGGCGAAGCGCCGCATATCGAGATCCGTGAGGTCGCACTTTGTCGTCTCGGGCTTCTCCTTCTTGTTCCGCGACTGGAAGAGGGCCAGCGCTATCGTCTCCGTCGCCGTGTCCTTCGACTTGGCGGCGGCCTTCGACAATCGATACGCCGCCGGCCGCACGAGTCGCTTGATCTGGATGAGTCGCTCGTACCGTTTCTTCGCGTCGTCCAGTCGACCCGCGAGCTCCGCGGCGTAGCCACACTGGTAGAGCGCTTCGGGATGATCAGGGTGAGCGGAGAGCACGCGCTTGAAGAGATCGTGCGCCTTGGGGGGATTCTCTTTTGCCTTGTGGAACAGACCCTCGACGTAGTCGAGCGCGGCGAGGCCACGTT
>PVBE012921768.1_pt1 | contig 11954 bp, 9 predicted proteins | sample 1631181 | NCBI WGS metagenome assembly PVBE01 (sample SAMN08397723, study PRJNA350692) | Marine metagenome, whole genome shotgun sequencing project. | isolation source: water | place: Pacific Ocean | collected 2012-04 | reverse complement strand
CTCGCCCGGGCACCGGATCGACACGGAAGCCGCGGCAAACTGGGCCTTCCGGGCATGCCGGGGTTACCGCGTCCCGGAGCCCACCCGACAGGCCCACCTCCTGGTGAACCGGCGCAGAAAGCAACGGTTCGAGTCGGACTGAATCCCCCCCTCCCCCCCATCTTTATTTATCCGCAGATAATCCAAGTCCCCCCCCCAAAGCCAAAAGCCAAACAAAAAGTCCTTGCAGGCCAAGGGAAATTTGGCTTTGTTTTTCACTTTTACTTTATCTCGTCCGGGTTCGCTCATCGAAACTGATGGGCAGGGAGACGGTGTTCGCGCGCCGTCATGACCATCTTCGCGTCTTCTTTGGCAAAGCCTCCCGGGACTCAATCCATCATTGTCATTCCGAGCGAGGGGCCTGCCCCAACGAGGAATCTCGCCCCGCGCCCATGATTCTTGCCCGGCTCAATCTGCGTAATCTGTGCAATCTGTGGATAGCCTCATCTTTCGGTTTCTTTTCGTATCATATTGGGTGCGAGGAGACGGAAATCAAGTGGAATTAAGGGGTTTGAAGGAATTCGCCGAAAATCCCGGGCGATGCGGACCATCGCCTGACGTTCGATGTGCGAGCCTCATCGGCTTTGAGCGGAGTCGTCGGAGCACAAAATGGAGTCCGACCCCATCCTCTTATGGGATCCGCGCCCCGCCCACGCGTGCGTGAGGCCGCCCCGAGTCGGTCACCACCACCGCCACGACGATCTCGTCCGCCCGCGGCGCGTCGGGCATCCTCACTTCCATCGAGTCGAAATTCGGAAACCGCCACTCATCGTCCTTGAAGTGAAGCGGCACGTCGATGGCCGTCCCCGGCCCGCCGGATTTGTTGGCCGACGGGATGATGGCCTCTCCGCCGCCCACCGCGATGCGCAGGGGCTTGCCCAGCTTCGGATGAAGGATGGCCGCGCAGTGCTCGAGCTCGCCATCCGCGCCCACGATGGCCGCCTTCCCGTAGCTCTGAACCTTTTCCGCCGGCGCCCCCAGCGCCTGGACGGCCCGTTTGCCCAGGAGCTCGCCCATTTCCGCGCCCAACTCGAAGAGGGGCGACAAGTCCTCGACGTACTTTCCCGCGAAGGGGTTTTGAATCACGGCGAGGGCGGCCGCCTTTCGGACGGGAGGCCGGACCTCTTGATCCGCCTCGGTGAACGTTTCCTCCAGCAGGACCGCCAATTTCCTGATCTTCGTTGCGCTCATGGAACCCACCTCCGATGCGCCGGGCAGTCCCGGCGGATTGAGTCATCCCAATCTATCAGATTCTGTTTGGAGATACAGGGGGCGAATGGGCAAAGTGAATGAAAATAAACACATCCCCACGGAAGATGACCTCGATGGGTTGTCATTTGGAGTTTAACGGGGGCAAGTCCACCATCACCAGAAAAGTCGCAATCAGGATGGGTCACGATCCGTGGGACAGATCATCCGGCTCACCCTTCGCTCCTCACCCGATTCGCTCGGGCCTGCGCAGGACGGTTCGGTCCTTGACGTCGAACAGACCGATGGGCGCGATCTTGAGGTCGGGCAGAAAGTCGCTCACCATGAACAGTTGAGAGTAGAGCAGGTCCCCGAAGCGGAAGCCGCGGGCCTCGAACAGCCCGGTGAGCCGCGTCATCTCGCGGGCGACTTCCGGGAACGGCGCTTCGGACATCATTCCGCCGATGGGGAGGGGAAATTCATAGATGATGTTCCCGCCCTCGGACAGGACGATTCCCCCGCCCATCTGAAAGACCCTGCGGGCCGCCTGACTCATGGCCTTGCGGTCCCGCCCCATCACCAGAACGCCGAGACCCGTATTGAAAGAGGAGGCGAAGCCTTCAATGGCTTCGGCGTATCCCCCGAGCAGGGCGTTGACAACGCGCGTGCGGCGCCGGTCGATCCAGGCCGCGTGGAGCAGGCCCGGAGCTCCGCTCACGTCCACGCGCCCCCCGACCACGGACAGCGTCATGTCTTTCCGGCGGGAGATGACCGCGTTGCTCATCCGCATGACCGGCAGGACGGCCTTCTGGCCCGCCGCCTTCATCCCGAAAATCTCCGGCGAGACCCCCCGCGCCGAGCGCGGGACGGGGTCGAAACCGTAGCGCCTCCAGTGAAATCTCGGAAACTCGATGAGGAGCTTTCCGTCCCGGGCGACCTCGCGGCCCCGGGCGAACACCCGCCTGGGAAAGGGGGCATCGAGGGAATCCAGGACCAGGATGTCGGCGAAGCGGCCGGGAGCGATCCCGCCGAAGGTCTGGTCCTGGCGGTAATACGTGGCCGGCGTGAGCGTGAGCATCCGGAGAACCTCCATCGGCGGGAACCCCAGCTCCAGCGCAAGCCGATACATGCCTTCGGTGAAGCCCTCTTTGAGCATGTGGACCGGCGACGGGCCGTCCGTCGTCATCATGACGCGGGCGGTCGAGAGTCGGCCGTTGTTCAGGATTTCCGCCAAGCGCCCCAGATCGGGCCGCAGCGAGCTGTGACGCAGCATCACATAGAGTCCCAGGCGCAGCCGTGTCAGGGTCTCCTCCGCGTTGATGGCCTCGTGGCAGGAGCTGAGCCCGGCGGCCGTCATGGCGTTAATCCGGTTGTAGGAGGCTCCAGCGGTGTGGCCCTCGACGGGTTTTCCCAGGCGCAACGCGTCGGCCATCCCGCGCAGGACGTTCGGCCTCCCTTCCCACACGTCCAGCCACCGGGTGACCTCGGACGTTGAGATGATATCGGGCCTGTTGAGCAGGCGGCGGATGCGCGAGGCCGTGAAGTCTCCCAACTCATGGGGGTCGGTCGTCTGGGAAATGAGGCGGGCCGTCCAGAAAATAGACAAGGGCAGGCGCGACACGTCTTCCAGCATGCGGTCGAACCCCGCGGGCCGGCAGAGCTGGAGGAAGAAGAGGTTGTCGTAGACGAGGGTGGTGGTCCCCCGGCGAACGACCTCTTCCGCAAACGTGACGGGGTTGTAGATCACCCAGGGATGGGCGTGCGGCTCGACGTAGCCGGGGACGAGGGTTTTCCCCCGGACGTCCAGGATGCGCGTCCTCTTCCCGGCGAGGGCCTCCGCCCCATTTCCCACGTAGGCTATCCGCCCGCCGGAGACAGCGACGTCGGCGGGAAAGACCTCGCCCGAATGAACGTTGGCCAGCCGGCCTCCCCGGAAGATCAGGTCCGCCGGCCGCTTGCCCTTGGCGGCATCCAGAAGGCGCGCGGCCTCTGGGGGCTCCATCGCGAAATGGGTCAAGTTCGGGAGCTTCCTGAACTGACTGCCCTGAACGCAGTGCTTGAAAAGCGCTCGAAAGCGCCGGTGGCGGCTTCACGGTCACGATCGGGGGTTCATCGACAGGTCCGATGAAAAAAGGCGCACGGGCACGCCTTCCAGCTTCCCCGGGAGCGCCTACCTCACCGGACGACTCTCACTTGAAATACAGTGTGTAGGCGAACTCGTTTCCGCACTTGGGGCAGGACAGGTTGTAGCCGACGAAGAATTGGTCCTCGCGGTTGTAGACCACCTCGCTGTCCTGGCTGATCTCGAAGTTGCACCGGGGGCAGCGCACGCCCACCAACCCTTTCGGGAGGCTCGCCGCCCGGGTCTCCCTTTCATCTTCCTTTTCCGCCACGGTTTACTCCCTCGCTCCTGCGGGCCTCACGGCATCACCTGTAGGGACATGACCTTCTGGATCTCCTCGTTGCTCCACCAGTGGCGCATCATGCCTTCGGGCGATCCGATGTACTCCTGGGTTCGGTCGATCCCGTACTTGTCCCACTTCTGGTTGACCATCAGGCAGGTGTTGGTCGCGGGACGGGTCGTGGGGGGGAACTTGAGCGGAATCCCCTTGCCGACCCCCTCGGTCCCCCAAATCTCCCGGGGCGCCCAGTGGTACGGCCGGGTCGCGTCGATGAGGACCCGGTCCTGGAACCCCTTTTCCTCGGGCGGGATGCGGGGATCCAGGCGCGAACCCCGGTGGTTCTTCCAGACCTTGATGTCTTCGCTGGCCCGCGTGCGCCAGGCGATGGACCAGTTGACCAACTCCGTGTTCCAGGGGTCGATGTCCTCGTCCACGACGATGACGTGCTTGTACGCCCACAACGTCGCCTTCGAGCCCCAAAGGGCGCTGGAGATGAGGTCGGCATGGGCCTCCATGAGCGGTTTGATGGAGACCACGCAGTTGGCGTACCCGCAGGAGTCCAGGGGCATGGCCACGTCGAGAACGCCTTTGATCGAGTTGCGCTCCAGGACGTCCCAGGCGTATACGGCGTGGCCGATGGCGAGGGTCATGTGGTCCTCGTTGACAGGGTGACCCTCCAGCGTGCCGCGGAAAATAGGGTCGTTCCGGTAGGTGATACACCTGCACCGGAAAACAGGCTTGGGACCGGGGACGTTTCCGTAGTAGCCCGGATATTCCCCTAACGGCCCCTCCATCTTGCGTTCTTTGGGGTGAATGGTTCCCTCCAGGACGATTTCCGCGTTGGCCGGGACGTACAAATTCACCGTCTCACAGGGCACCACGTCGATGGCCTCCCCCCGGATGGCGCCGGCCACCGACATCTCATCCAGCGAATCGACCGTGGGGCAGCAGGCCATGTACGTCAAGGCCGGCTCTTGCCCGATGACGACGGCGACCTCCATCGGCTCGTCCTCGACGATCTTCTGGTAGTAATGCTCGCCGATGTGCTGGTTGGCGGGATCGAGCTGGATGCCCGTCTCCGTCTTGGAGTGCATCATCATCCGGTAGGTCCCGACGTTCACCCAATCAGAGCCGGGATCCCGGGTGATCACGGAAGGCATGCTCCCGATGAGACGGCCGCCGTCCCGCTCGTTCCAGTGAGGGGTGGGGAACATCTCCAGGTCCACCTCATCGCCCTTGAGAATGTTTTCCTTGACCGGGCCGGTTTTGACCATCCGGGGCGGGATATGTTCGGACTTATCGTTGATGCGTTGTTTCAGGGTCCGGATGATCTCGTTCTGGGTGGTGTTCCTCGGGTCCAGTCCGAGCATCATCGCCGACCGATGCCAGGACCGGAACGCACCGGTGAAGAGCTTGTTGGGCCCCGGGGCTTTGTAGCCCTTGATGTTCTCGAAGAGGAGGGCCGGTGAGGCGTCGCCGTAGATGTCCCAGGTTCGCCGGAGAACCGCCCCCAACTCGAACTTCCAGTTCACCTCCTCTTGGATGCGCGCGAGCTGCCCCTCGGCCTCCAGCGCCGCAACCCACGCCCTGATGTCCTTGTACGCCACCCGGGTGTCCTTCGGAACTTGCGTTGATTTCCGCCTTGCTGTTGTTCTCGCCACCGCCTCGTCCTTTCAGATCCTCGGGAGCAATCTCATCGCGATTGGCCGCCCGCCGAATTCGGGCGCACCGCAACGCCGGACCGACTCTCCGCCGCGGTCGTGTGTCCGTCCGGTCACATCCTCAGACGGGCGGGCGCCGCCCGGGGCTCCCGCGCGCGGCGTAACGCCTACTTCGTGATGCCGATGTACTTTCCTCCGACGACCTTGAGGATGACGATCCCGCCCGAGCCGTCTCCGACCTTGTTCATGGAGGTCGCGCCGGAGACGCCGTCATACCCCTTCAGCTCCTGCCATCCCCGGCGGATCTTCTCGCGGTCCTTCGCCAGGTCGCCGGGCTTGTTGGTGACACCCTTTTCCTCGATGATCCTCTTGGTGATGTAGACGTTGTCATAGGCGCGGGGGCCGCCGTAGGGGGGCTTTCTGCCTCCGCTTCTCTTCTTATACTTGTTCAGGTAGTCCGCCACCTTCGGCCGGGGGTCGTCGATCCACGCGGCCGTGGACATGTACGCCCCCTCCGACGCCTTGCCCGCAATCTTAACGAAGCCGGGCGCGCCGGCGCAGGCGCCTCCGACGAAGGGGACGTTCAGCCCCTGCTTGCGGGCCTCTTTTGCGAGGCCCGCCGCCTGCTGGTAGCAGGCGCCCAGGGCGATGCCGTCCGGATTGAGGGCCTTGGCCTTGGTGATCTGCGCGGAGAAGTCGGTGTCCTTGGTCCGGTAGGTCAACATGCCCAGGAGCTTGACGCCGTTTCTCTTCAGCAGCACGGGCATGATCTTCGTGCCCTCGGCCTTGGACACGGCGTCCTCGATGTCGTGGATGATGACGACCTTCCGGATCTTGTACTCGCCGATCCAGGCCTTCACCACCGGGGCGAGCTGCTTGTCGCTGGTGAGGGTGTTGCGGAATCCCCACTTGCTCAACTTGGAAAGACCCGGCTTGGAGGAGCAGAAGGAGATGACCGGCGTCTTGAGCCGCTCCAGCATGGGAAAGATAAGCTCGACGAGCGAGCTGAAACAGGGTCCGGACACGGCGAGGACCTTGTCCCGCGTCGCCAGCTTCTTGATGAACTTGATCCCCTCGGCCTCCTTGGTGTGGGTGTCATAGAAAATGATCTTGATGGGGACGCCCTTGATGCCTCCGGCCGCGTTGATCTCGTCGCGGGCCATCTCCATGGAGATCTTGGCGGCCTTGCCCCATTCGGCCCCTTTCCCCGTCAGGGGGACCATGGCCCCGATCTTGACCACCCGCCCGGCCAGCTTGGCCGCCGGGGCCCGAGTGGGCAGGGCCAGAAGCGCCGCCGCAAGGACGACGATCAGGATTGGGAAAATCGACTGTACCTTCCTCATCGCTTGGCTCCTCCATCTATGCGCACCCCCGTGTAGGACACCCGCGCCGGGAGGGGGGGATCCCGGCGGGATTCACGGCTACGGGCCGCGAGATTCCCCTTCCGCGTGACCGACCTTCTCCGGGGCGGCGCGCCTGCCCAAATAGGTGCGCTGGACCTCCGGATCGTTCAACAGGCTCTCGGCGGCGCCCTCCAGGGCGATGGCTCCCCGTTCGAGGACGTATCCCCGGTCGGCGAGCTGAAGCGCCCGCCGGGCGTTCTGCTCGACGAGGAAGATGGTCTTCCCTTCCCCTTTCAGGTCCCGCAGGGTCCGGAAGATCTGCGTCACGATCATGGGCGCCAGCCCCAAAGAGGGCTCGTCCAGAAGAAGCAGGCGGGGTCTGGCCATCAGGGCCCGGCCGATGGCCAACATCTGCTGTTCGCCTCCGCTCAGCGTGCCGGCGATCTGCCCCTTCCGCTCATCCAGGGCGGGGAACTTGCGGAGGACTTCCTCCAGGTCCCGCCGGACGCCCTTGTCGAACCTTGTGTGGGCGCCCATCTTCAGGTTCTCCAGCACGGTCATCCGCTTCAAAACGGCCCGCCCTTCCGCCACCTGGCTGATTCCCATCTTCACCGTCCGGTGAGGGGGCCGCTGCGTAAGGCGGGCGCCCTCGAACTCGATGGAGCCCCGGGTCGGATAAATGAGGCCGGAGATGGTTTTCAGCAGTGTCGTTTTGCCGGCTCCGTTGGCGCCGATGAGGGTGACGATCTCCTTTTCGTGCACCGAAAGGCTCACCCCGTGAAGGACTTCGATCTCCCCATACCCGGCGTGCAAGTCCCGGATGACGAGCATATTCAGAGGGTCTCCTCCTCGCCCAGGTACGCTTCGATGACGGCCGGATTGTCCTGGATCTCGGCGGGCAGGCCCTCGGCGATCTTCTCGCCGAAGTTCAAGACGGTCACCCGATCGGAGACTCCCATGACCAGGTTCATGTCGTGTTCCACCAAAACGATGGTGACCCCCCGCTCCCGGACCCGGGTGATCAGCCGATCCAATGCCTCGGTCTCCCGGGGATTCATTCCCGCCGCCGGCTCGTCCAGGAGAAGCAGGCGGGGCCGGGTGGCCAGGGCGCGTGCGATCTCCACCAGACGACGCTCTCCGTAGGAGAGGCCCGTGGCCTTGAAGTGGCGCTTGTCGCCCAAGCCGAAATACTCCAACAACTCCAAGGCCTCCCGCCGCATCTCGCGCTCTTCCGGAACTTCGCTGAACGGACGGTGGAAGACCGTCTTTCGGAAGGTCGGCAACAAAGAGGCGCAGAACCGGCAGTGCTGGCCCAGCATGACGTTCTCCAGGACCGTCATGTGGCCGAACAGCCGAATATTCTGGAAAGTGCGGGCGATTCCGCGAATCGTCCGCCCGTGCGGACGCAGACCTTCGAGGGCCTCGCCCTCGAAGGCGATCTCCCCCGCGTCGGGCGAGAGCATGCCGCTGACGAGGTTGAACAGGGTCGTCTTGCCGGCGCCGTTGGGTCCGATCACCGCGTGGATGTCGCCTTCACGGACCTCGAAATCGACTTCCCGCAGGGCGTAAAAGCCGCCGAAACGCTTGGTCAGTCTCCGGACCTGAAGGGGGATGCCGGCGGCGGTCTCAGGCATCGGCGAACCTCCGCTCCAGGAACCGGCGGACGGACTCCCGCGTCAGGAGACCTTGTGGGCGGAAGATCATCATCACAATGATGATCAGGCCATAGACGATGAGGCGTTTTTCGTTCTCGAAGTCCAGAAAATCATAGAGAAAGCCGTACACGCGATTCAAGGGGAACGGGGCGGTCCAGGAGGTCGGGACCAACTCCAGCCAGTCCCGCAGGGACCTGAGGAATTCGGGCAGAAGGGACAAGAACCCGGCGCCCAGGACCGGGCCCCAGTACGTGCCTCCGCCGCCCACGACCACGAACATCAGGACCTCCACGGCCACGAGGACGTTGAAGGTCGTCGAGTCCACGTAGGTGAAGTAGTGGGCGAGGAGACTCCCCGCCAGACCCGCGATGCCGGCGCCCAGGCCGAAGGCCAGGAGCTTGGTGCGGACGACGTCGATCCCCATCACCTCGGCCGCCGTTTCGTCCTCGTGGATGGAGACCATGGCCCGCCCCAGGCTGGAGCGCTCGAGGCGCGCGAAAAACACCAAGAGGCTCAAGACCACCGCGTAAATGTAGAACAATGCCCCTTTGAGGAACGGGATATTCTGGAATCCCTGCGCCCCGCCGGTGTAGTCCCAGGTGAGGATGATCACCTGGGCGATCTCGCCGAAACCCAGCGTGAGGAGCAGAAGGTAGATCCCCTTGATCCGCAGCGCCGGGAAGCCGATGCCCACACCGATGATCCCCGCCACCAGCCCTCCCACCAGAAGACCGGGGAGAAAGGGCAGCCCGAACTTGACCGTCATGATTCCCGACGCGTATGCCCCCACCGCCATGAAGCCCGCCTGACCCAGGGAGATCTGGCCGGTCTTGTAGGGGAGGTAGAAGCTGAAGGCCGAGATGATATTGATGCCCGTGAAGACCAGAAGGCTCTCGGTGTATTCGTCGACCATGTCCGTCCTTAACTCGTCTCCACCGTGCGCGTGCCGAACAGCCCGGTCGGACGATAGAGGAGGATGAGGATGAGGATCACGAAGGTGAACAGGTCCCGGACGGAAGTCCCCAGGTAGGCCGCGGTGAGGATCTCCACCATCCCGAGGATGAGACCCCCGACCATGGCGCCCGGCACATTGCCGAGCCCCCCGAGGAGCATCACCACCAGGCCCTTCACCGACACCTCCAGGCCCATGAACGGCGAGATGGCGCTGTTCTTCACGCCGTCGAGGACGCCGGCCACGCCCGCCAGCGCCGACGCGAGGACGAACGTAAACAGGACGACCCCGTTGACGTTGACCCCCAGGAGCGCCGCCGTCTCGTGGCTTTCGGCCGTCGCCCGCATGGCCCGGCCCAGCTTGGTGCGGTTGATGAAGAGCCAGAGAACGACCATCAGGACCAGCGCGACCACGAGGATGAAGAGCTGAACGGAGCTGATGGTGACGGGTCCCAGGCGGTAGAGCACCGGCTTGATCTTCTCCGGAAAACCCACCTGCTCGCCCCCGAAGATGTAGATGGCCAGGTTTTGCAGGACGATGGTGACGCCGATGGTGCTGATGAGCGGCGCCAGGGGGTAATCCTTGCTGACGGGCCGGACGGCGACGAGGTCTACGATCAGGCCCAGGATGGCGGTGGCGATCATCGCCCCGAGGAGGGCGACATAAATGTTGGTTCCGGGGAGAAGCGCGATTTGCAGACCGATGAAAGCCCCCATCATGAAGACCTCGCCGTGGGCGAAGTGAAGGAGGCCGAGGACTCCGAATATCAGCGTGTATCCGATGGCGACCAGAGAATAAGAGGCCCCCAACATCAGACCGTTAATCAACTGTTGAAAGAACATGCCCTCTCCCGCGGCATCTGTTCCACGGAGAGCCTTTCGGCCCTCCTCTCCGCCCACTTCGCCCGACGCAAGTCCTCCCGCCGAATCCGGATCCGGCGGGCGCCGTTCGTCGAGGGCCGGTAGATCCAACCATGGGCCTGTAACAGTTCGGAAGTCAACGGCTTAAAGGGAGTCTACCGGAAAAATGAAAACCCTGTCAATGAGTGGCCCGAAGCTTCCGACCCGCCGAGTGGAAAGGGGGAGGCCCTCCGGGGACGTCACCGTTCTCGCGCCGGACGGAAACGGCGGGATTTTCTCCCCGGGCGGCCGAGGAGGATTCCGGAACGGGAAGAGGAGGTTTCGGCTTGACAGCATCCGGCCCTATTGTGGCCCTGATGGCCATGCCGAACAGGAAGGGGAATCCCCGCGCGGCCGGCGGCGGCGCCGATCGGACGGGGGGGGGATGAACCGTGGCGGCTTTCGATTCCATCATTATCGGAGGCGGCCACAACGCGCTGATCCGCGCGGGCCACCTGACCAAATCGGGCCGGCGGACGCCGGTTCTCAAGCGCCGCCAGAGGGTCGGCGAGGTGATTCCGGGGACACCATACTTAATTCTTGACCCTTGGCATGCGCCGCCATCGTGTCGGTGCATGCCAAGAATCGCACGGGCGTGGCGCCGGGCTTACCCCATCACCTCACTCAGCGGGGCAATCGCGGGCGGGAGACCTTTTGGCGGCGACACGGTGCGTGGAGCTCAATGCCGGTGCGGGCGGCGATGGTGAAGGTCAAGCCCCCGCTTGAAAGGGCCGGGAAAAAGCTAGAAGAGGCATTGGGTCGCATCCCGAAACGCCAAAAGCCGGAACGAAAAAGGGGGCATATAAGCAAGAATTAAGTATGGTGTCCCTACGATTCTCCCTACGATTCCCCGCTTCAGCCGCGGGTTAGATTGAACGCCCCTTTGCCTCAAAACTCAGCGACTTTTCCAATAACCGGGCCTTCTGCGTCCATGAGCGACGGCGACAATCTGCACAGTATCACCCATCTCACGATATATGACAGCGAACGGGAATCTGCGAAGAAGGAAACGGCGCGTTCCCTGTAAATATGAGGGCCACCGCCCGGGAGCCTCTCTAAGACGTTCGATGGCGTGGTCCAGTTCCACGAGGAAAGCTTCTGCCAGATTTTTCACTCCGCTCCCGGTACCACTCGAAAGCCACCTGAGCTTCTGTAATTGCTTCCGGGTGAAACTCGAACGGTCGCTGGGCCATCATTGCCCAGCGATTCTGCGACGAGCCTCAGACCAAGGAACAGGCTTCACCCTTCCCGAATCAAGCTCCCGCAGCCGCCGATCGATCTCGGCCTGCCACGCCGATTCTGCATCCTCATCGACCTCTTGATCGAGGCTGTCCAGCAGGGACGCCGCGAGTGCGGCTCGCGCGTCCTGTGGGAGTTTAAGGGCCTCCTCAAGCAGGCGAGTTGGGTCTCCATTCATAGACCGCATCCTACACCTGATATGTTGCCTGTTTCAATCTTTCGCTTCTAGTCAATTCCAAGGACACCATACTTATATTCTTGCCTTTTGGTTTGCGCCGCAATCGTGTCGCCGCATGCCAAAAATCGCACGGGCTGTGGCGCCGGGCTTACCCCATCACCTCACTCAGCGGGGCAATCGCGGGCGGGAGACTTTTTGGCGGCGACGCGGTGCGTGGAGCTCAATCCGGTGCGGGCCGCGATGGTGAAGGCCAAGCCCCCGCTTGAAAGGGCCGGGAAAAAGATTGAAGCCCACATTTCCCATATGGATGATAATTTTTGACGCCCCGAAGGCCGTTTTCTCGTGTAAAATCAAGGTGTTGGCCTCCCCCTGCCACCTTCTCGCGGGGGAACCCAATG
>PVBE012463210.1_pt1 | contig 11955 bp, 10 predicted proteins | sample 1631181 | NCBI WGS metagenome assembly PVBE01 (sample SAMN08397723, study PRJNA350692) | Marine metagenome, whole genome shotgun sequencing project. | isolation source: water | place: Pacific Ocean | collected 2012-04 | reverse complement strand
CCAGCAGCTCGCCGCGCGTGAAAGTCCTCGCGCCCCCCCGCGCACGACGGGACCTCTAGACCATCGGTCGCATCACGTCATCCAGTGAATCCGGGCGCCGCAGTGGCTCGAGGTCCCCGTCCCGAGTGACGATCCAGGCCGGGGGCACGTACGTTCCAAAGCGCGAGACCCGGGAGAGGGTGTATGCCCCCGCAGCACCGAAACGCAGCAAATCGCCCACCTGCAGGTCAGGCAGCGTCAAACCGAATCCAAGCACGTCGGCGCTGGAGAGAGTCGGCCCCGCCAGATGAATCCGCCTGCACGCCCGCTGGCCCGCGTCCACCAGCTCGATCTGACGCCGGGCGAAGACCAGCGACTCCGGGAGCATGTTCTTGCCCGCATCGAGAAAAGCCCACCTCGACTTGCGAGCAACCACCCCGGCGTAGAGCCAGCCGGCCGGGCCGACGATCGCTCGCCCGGGCTCCAGCACCAGATGCGCCCCCAGCCCGGCAGCCGCCCTGGCGATCGGCTCACAGAACGCACGCAGCCCTGGCGCACGCCGCCCCAGCAAACCCCTCCGCAAGAATGGCGAGGGAAACCCGCCCCCCAAGTTGAGTTCCACCGGCTTCGGCCTCAGCGCACTCAGCTTCTCCAGCCAGCGAACGTGGTGCACGCTGCTGACCAGCTGGCTTCCCAGGTGGATGGCGAACCCCTGCACCCGGTCACGCAGCGCGACCGCGCGCGCATACGGAACGCCGAACCGGCCGGCAGCCGCCTCAGCGACGCCGCCTCGCCAGCCCGGCGGGATCCTCACACGAAGCAGGACTCGCGCCTTGCTGGCGGCCAGCCGATCCAGCTCCTCCTCAGAATCGGCATTGAACGCACGCACCCCCCATTCCAGAGCCTCACAGATCAGCCGCTCACTCTTGGCCGGACCGTCGAGGCAGACCATCTCTGGAGAGAAGCCCGCCTGGCGAGCCAACGCCAACTCGATCTCGGATCCCACAGAAGCGCCACAGCCAAACTGCTGGATCCGGCGCAGCAGCCCCAGTTCGTAGTTGGTCTTGACCGAATAGGCAATCTCGACCTGATCGAAGGCACCGCGGATCTGGTCGATCCGCTCCGCCAAGGCGCCCTCCGAGAACAAGAAAAACGGTGTGCCCTGCTCCTCGGCCAATGCCAACGCATGCCGGTCTAGCTCAGCGACGGAGTGCAAGCTCGACCGTCCAGTAGTCCTTGATCTTGCCGATGCCGATCTCGCGAAATCCGGGGTGGATCAGCGTCCGATGATGGGTCGGCGAATGCAAAAACGCCTCGAAGACCGCGATCGGGTCCTGCGACTTGCGCGCCAGCACTTCTCCCACGACGCGCCACGGATAGCGCACGGCGCCGACCCTGTCGGTCGGCTCTCTCAGCCCCCGAAGCGGAGACTGATGGGCAAAGAACCCGCGATCGAGCATCGCCCGTGTGTGGCCCTGACTGGCCAGGCAAAGACGGGTCTCTAGCCGCACAACCGAACGCCCCAGCATGTCCCGATAGCGATTGATCAGCCAGATCAACTTCCGCTCCTCCGGGCTCAGTCCGGGGAATCGGTCGTTGCGCTTTTCCATCGCTTTTGGTCGCTGCCAAATGTGCAGCTGCTTGCCGATCTCTTCCCGGTCGATCTTGCCCGTCATCTCGTCCAGCCCATCTTCGTGAGGGGCCTCACCAGGCAGGGCCGCCCCCAACCCGAGCCCCACTGCCTCGATCTGCCGTAGCTCATCGAGCTGAGCCGAATAGCCAGCGATGGCAAACGGGCGCTGGGTCTTCGCCTCGTAGAGCGAACACAGCAGCCGGTAGAGCGCCAGCGGCCGGTCACGCAAGCGGGTGCTGCTCGCGCCGGAAAGTCCTGCGACCAGTGTCAGAATCTGCCCTCGGACCTGCTTGAAGCGAGCCACACAGGCGGTCGTCGTCGGCTCCCCGTCCCGCACGAACTGCTTGGCCAGCGCACTCGACCGCTCGGTGTAACGCCGCCCGAGCCACTGCTCGACGGTCTTGCGATACGGTCCGAGCTCGGCGACCACCTTCTGGGGCACCTTGCCGCTGGCGCGGGCCAGCTGCCCGGCGAGCAGCATGTCGACCAGAGCATTCACAGCGGTTCGCGACGGCAGCAGTGAGCGATACAGTCCCAGCGCACGCTTTCTCAGGCCCCGCTCGCGGGCCCAATCGGCCAACGCCTGCCGCCCTTTCCCATCATCCGGGGCCAGACCCGCCTGGCGCTTGTCGAACTCGGAAGCATACCCCTCGCCCGGCTCGATGCGGAGGATATCCTTCTGCTCGACCAGGATCGATCCGAGCTTCATCCTCACGATCACCGCGCCGTCCTTGCGAACAACCTCCCCGACCAGACGCCGGCCGTCCCTGGTGACGACGACATCCGCATCAGCCGAAGCGGCTAGAAATACGAGAAGTGTCAGGCAGAAACGGAGCAAGCCTACTTCGTCTTGCCGCTTTTCTTGACGTGCGCCGACTCGAAGAAACTCTGCTTGGGCTCGGCAAGAAACCCAGCGAGCGCATTGGCCGGCCGCATCGCACGAGTTAGTTTCACCTGCCCCTTGCCCCCTGGGCCCGGCAGGATCAGCTGCTGCAGCTCGTCCCTGTCGTGCGCCGGGAAGAGCAGCAGACAGCGCGTCTCCAGTCCCGGACCAACCCGCAGCGGTGCCATCGACGGGAGGATCTGCGTCCGCAGCACCGCAGGCAGGTTGTTCAACTCAGCGGGCGCCAGATTCTCGAGCGCCTTGCCGGCCACACGAGCCACGACCTTGTCTCGTGAGAGATCCAGCTCGAACACGGGGGTGCGCGACTCGAAGGAGTAGAACGTGAGCCAATAGCTACAGACCTCACGGTTCAGGGCAAGACTGAGCACCTCGTCTCGGAAGCTGGCCACCTCGGTGGAGTCGGAAGGAACCCGCAGCAGGGCATAACCACCCTGGCCAAACGGTCCGCACCAGAGCACCTTCGTCTCCTTCTCGATCACCACCTGACGGATTTCTGCGGAGTTGCCCTTGCCCCACCAGAAATCGGTACCCCAGTAGATGAAGACGAAGTGCAGTCCGATCATCATCAAGACCACGCCGACAAACCAGACCCCAATCTCAGTGATGCTGACGTACTGCTCGTCCATGCTTCGACGCAACTCCGACAGCGTCTGCTCCGAAGTCCTACTAGGATCGCTTTGATAGTTCACCTGAGGCCTCAGTCTACACCAACGATTCGGCTATTGCAGTGCTTCCAATTGCTTGTCGATCTCCTCGATCTGGGCCTGATGGGCCAGCCAGAAAGCTGGATCAGCCTGTGCCTTGAGGTCCTCGACGTCCATCCCCTGTTGCTCGACCCAGGTGAAGTACTTCTGATTGTGCCAGCGGCGACGGACCCCTTGAGTGCCCTCGAGCACTCCGTCGGTGCGCTGGCGCTGGAAAACCTCCAGCCGCCGCAGCGCCTCGTCTCTATCCATCGGCCCGTCTTCCCGATCGAGACGGTCCATCACCGACGGATAGCGGTCGAAGGAGTCGGTGGCGAAGGTCACCACCAGATCATCCGACGTCAGGCCGAGGGTTCGTACGGCCTTGATTGCTCCCAGGATGTTGCAAACCGCAGAGATGCCGAACCGGCCAGCCCAGCGGTCGGAGATCTCGGCCGGAATCCCCTGCTCGGCCAGCACCTCCCTGCCCTGCTCCATCAGCTGCAAGCCGCGCAGGCAGTCCCTGTCGTCGACCAGCGCGAGAAGATCCATGTTGAGCACGTTGTGGATCCACGTCACGTGCTTATCACCGATACCTTCGATCCCGTGCTCGCCGAAGCCAACGTTGTAAAGCGTGGGGCACTGTACCGGCTCCACGCCTACGATCGCAGCCGACGGATTGGACTGCTTGACCCGGTCTCCCGCTGCGATCGTGCCAGCCGAGCCCATCGCGCTGACGAGTGCTGCCACCTGCCCGTTACCGACACCCTGCGCACCGAGCTGCGCGGCCAACTCCAGAACCGCGGCACCGGTGACCCGATAATGGAAGCGGTAGTTACCGAACTCGGCAAACTGATTGAGGATCACGTTTCCCGGATCGCGGCGCAGCTCCTTGACCTTGTCGAAGATCTCCTTGACGTTGCTCTCGGTCCCGGGCGTGGCGATCACGGAGCCACCGTAGCGTTCGATGCACTCGAACCGCTCACGACTCATCCCTTCCGGCAGCACGACCAGCGAGCGATAACCCATCCGAGGCCCGACCCATGCGCCGCCAATCCCGTAGTTGCCAGTCGAGGGCCAGACCGCTGTCGACTGCTCGGGGTCGACCTGACCGGCGATCTGCTTTTCGGCGAGGATGGCGTAGACCGGACCGACCTTGTGGCTGCCGGTCGGGAAGTGGGCTCCCGAGAGGAGCACGATCGGCGCGCAGACACCTGTCAGTTCCTGTGGTAGCAAGACGCCCGAGAGCTCGCCACTCGGCTTCCAGTGAATGTCATACAGCCGGATTGGATCCAGTTCGTCAGCCTCTGCAACCTGCTGCCGCAACTCGGCGGACAGCCGGCTCGGATCCTCCATCTGGCTATAGCTGGGCCCGGGGGGGCGTTGGTCTGTCATCTGTGTCTCCTGAATGGAGGGCTGGCCCCTCCCACTTACTGCGAGATGATAGCACCAGATAGGGGGCTGCAAAGGCCAAGCTGTAGGCCACCAGCAACAGACTGTCTACACCATAAAGCGCGAGCAAGACGAAAAAGAACAGCGCACCGGGCACCCGGGCCATCAACGCGAGCCGTGGCAGCTGCACATCCCTCAGCCGCCACGCCAGCCCGAAAGACACGATCCAGGCCAGCAACGCAGCTCCCGCCGGGGGAACTTGCCGGTTGACCCAGCGCAGAGCCCCCCACCACGCCCCCAGCAAGCACAGATGGACCAGCGGCGGAACCAACAGCGGCATCAGCCATTCGCGCTCGATCAGGGTCAAGGCAAAACCCGCGAAGAGCGCCCAGCCCAAGATGCCGATCGGAGGAACGCCGAACAGACCGGGCTCTGTCCAGTGCCACAGTCCAGCCTGAACCGCAATCGGCTCGATCAGGCCCGCATCGGTCAGGACAATCGCCGCCCCGATCAGCGGGACCCCGGCAAGCTCGCGCGCAGAGAGGATCACACAGGGCCAGATCAGCACGATCGCCAGCGGGACCTGGTCGACGAACAGCGACCAGCCCGGAGCGTAATGATAAAAGCCATAGCACCGGATGCAGCTGTCCTCAGCAACCCAGGCGGCCAGCACGAGCAGCCCATAACGGCGCAGATACTCGGTCCGGGACTCGGCCTGGCGCAACCCCATGCTGAGAGAGATCAGCACGATCGCCAGGCAGGTCAGCTGAATCGGTATCATGCGCCGGGCAGCCCCAGCACGTCCCACACATGGTAAACCCCCAGCAAACCCGCTCCGAACCAGGTCAGTCCGACACACAAGCTCGTGGTGATCCGCCCTTGCCTCAGCGCCCTCTTGTAGATCACCAGCTGGGCAGCCGGGGCGACCAGCATCACGGCAATTCGCCAGGGCACGTGTCCCGTCCCGTAACCGATCCCGAGGGTCAGCATCGAACAGCAGATCAGACCATCGATGATCCTCACGGCCCCCCGCTGACCATGCACGACCGGATAGGATTTGACCCCCGCAACCGCGTCGCCGGCCGCATCCCGCAAATCGTAGATCACCTCGTAGCTCAGCTCGAACAGGAAGAAAAAAGCCGCGGTCAGACCGATGGTGATTGGCGGGAGCAGGCTTCCAGCACTCGCCAGCGGATAGCCAAACACCGTGATCATGAAGCCAGTGGCCGATGCGGTGTTCTTGAAGAAATAGAGTTGCTTGATCCTCCTGCCCCCGGGAAGCAGCGGCCAGTTGTAAGACAGCCCGAGCAGGTGATAGACCACGCGCAGCAGCGTGATCGCTGGGACGAGCAGATGCCCGACCACGAAAGAAACGCCCAGCAACCCGAAACCGAGCAGGCGAATCACCCGCTGATTTCGCTCCACGAAGGCGGTCCCGGGAATTGCGTTGGCGACGTCCTCCTCGAGGTCGACGACTCGGTTCAACAGGTTGACCAGGAACCAGTCCAGGGCGCAGAAGCCAGCCAGCAGCCAGAGGCGATGACCGGTGAAAATGAAGCCGAAGGTGAGAGTGCCGAGCGCCGCGATCGCAACGATGTGCAGCCGCGCGATCATGCCTCCCCTCGAGAAAACTGCAGCTGGTAGAGCTTGTGGTACCGCCCTTTGCGGGCCAGCAGCTCCTGGTGCGAACCCGATTCCACCAGCTCCCCTTTGTGCAGCAGCAGGATCCGATCGCAGCGCTGGATCGTCGAGAGCCGGTGGGCAATGATGATCGAGGTCCGGCCGGCCGTGATCGTTTTCATCGCCGCCTGGATCACCTGCTCGGAGCGGGAGTCGATCGCGCTGGTCGCCTCGTCCAGAGCCAGGATCGGGGCACCCCGAAGAATGGCCCGGGCAAAGCCGATCAGCTGCCGCTGGCCGGCCGAAAGCGTCACCCCGCCCTCCACAACGGGTTCGTCGTAACCGCCTGGCAGCTTGCTGATGAACTGATGCGCACCTACGGCGCTTGCCGCGGCCTCGATCGCCTCCTGCGAATAATCGTCTCCCAGCGCGATATTGGTCCTGATGTCGCCCGCGAAAAGAAACACATCCTGGCTAACGACGGTAATCTGCCGGCGTATCTGATCCGGGTGCCAGTCTCGCAGATCCACCCCGTCGAGCGAGATGCAGCCTCGGTCCACCTCGTAGAATCGCGAGAGCAGGTTGATCAACGTGCTCTTGCCCGCGCCGGTGTGGCCGACGATCGCGACCGACTCGCCCGGCTTCAGCTCGAACGAGACATCACGCAGCACCGGCTCCGCTTTCGCATAGCCGAAGTGGACCCCGTCGAAGCGCAGCTGTCCACGTACCTTGGCGTGATCGGCCAGAGGGGTTTGGAGGGCAGGGTCACTGGGGGTGTCGATGATCTTGAAGATCCGATCGGCAGAGGCCATCGCCTGCTGCATGATGTTGTATTTCTCGGCCAGGCTGCGCAGCGGGTCGACCAGCATCCGGACCAGGAAGAAGAACTGGGCAAAAACGCCAAGCCCCACCTCCTTGTCCAGGACAGCGGTGCCGATCAGGCTGATTACCAGGGCCGTCGCGATCGCGCTGAGCACCATGAACGCGGGCTGGAACAGACCCCAGCGGTGAATCGCCATCAGTCGCTGCTCGAGCAGCCCCTCGTTGTGCTCCTCGTACTGAGCCTTGCGGACTGCCTCACAAGTGAAGGCTTGCACCTCACGTGCGCCATTCAAGTTCTCGGCCGTGCAGGCGTTGACCACCGACCGATGCCGCGCGACCTCGCGATAGATCCAGCGGATCAGGTAGCGGAAGGCGATCGTGGTCAGCAACAGCGGTGGCATGATCGTCAGGATGTAGATCCCCAGCTGGAAATCGACCAACAGGATTGCAAACGAGATGCCTGCAACCAGCACCAGATCCTTGACCACGGTGATCAGCCCTTCGGAGAACATCTGCGTCAGGTTCTCCACATCGAAGGCTAGACGGGTTACCAAGCGCCCCACCGGCTGCCGGTGGAAGAAGGTCATCGACTTTCTCTGGAGCGAGCCAAACAGATCCATCCGCACGTCGTAGATCACCCGCTGACCCAACACCTGAAGCAGGAAGAACTGCGCGTAGTCGTTGGCAAAACGCAGCAGCTCGAAACCCAGGTAACACAGGGCGAAGATGCGAAACATCTCCCCTTTGCCGCTGGTCATATTCCAGACCGTGCGGGTCGTGGCGCCAGCTGAGACGTCATCCACGATCAGCCGCAGAAAGTAGGGCATTGCCAGGTGAAACAGGGTTGTCAGCAGAACCAGCACGCCGATCCCGGCGACCAGCCGCAGATGAGGCCTGGCGTAGGACAACAGACGCCAGAGGATATGGCGGTCGAACCGGCCTTCCCAGAGCGCATCCTCCTCGAAGTAGGTGTCGCTCATCAGCAGGCCTCCTCGCTGCCCGCATATTCCTGTTCGAGTTGCTGCTGCCGATAGGTCGAGGCGTACCACCCCCCCAGCACAAGTAGCTCGTCATGCGTGCCCCGTTCGACGATCTTGCCACCGGACATGACGCAGATCATGTCAGCGTGTTGCACCGTCGACAGCCGGTGCGCGATCAGCAAACCCGTCTGGCCTTTCATCAGCGCCTTCAGCTGGCTCAGGATGAGAGCCTCGGTGCGGGTGTCGACCGACGACAGACAATCGTCCAGAACCAAGATCTTCGGTTTCTTGATCACCGCGCGCGCGATTGCAACTCGCTGCCGCTGACCTCCCGAGAGGTTGACTCCCCGCTCACCGAGCAGCGTGTCGTATCCTTCGGAGAACTGACCCAGATCCCGTGTCAGGCCGGCAACCTGGGCCGCCTGTTCCACTTGCTCGCGGGTGAACTCATGGACCCCCAGGGCAATGTTCTGTTCGATGCCCACCGAGAACAGGAAGGTGTCCTGCGGCACGTAGCCGATCGACTCCCGCAGCCGGTGTAAGGGAAAGCGCCGGAGGTCGGCACCATCGATCAACACCTGCCCCTCGGGAGCCTCATAGAACCGAGGGACCAGACCGGCCAGCGCCGACTTACCCGAGCCGACCGGTCCGACCAGCGCCACGGTCGAGCCAGCGGGGATCTCCAGGTCGATACCACGCAGCGCGGGAGATTGGGCTCCGGGGAAGGTGAAATTCAGCCCGCGAAACTCGATCGTTCCGGCCACCGCATCACGGTCGATCAGCGCGGGGTCATCGACGATGCCTGGCTGGCAGTCCATCACCTCTCGGTAGCGCTGAAAAGAGGCCGCACCCCGCTGATAGAGCGTCATCGTCCAACCCAGCTCCATCATTGGGAAGGTCAGCATCAGCGTCAGCATCAACATCTGGAACAGTTCACCCGCATCCAAACTGCGGGCCATGACCGCCGAGGCGCCAAACCAGATCACCAGAAATATCTCGGTGCTGACCACCAGCGTCAACAGCGGCATGAACAGCGACTGGACCTTGGCCAGATGCACTTGACGGGCCCAGGACTCGCGACTCAACGTCTCGAACGAGCGCGTCTCGTTCTGGGACTGGACAAACTGCTTGACCACCGCAATCCCGGCCATCGACTCCTGTGCCCGAGCCGAGATGCTCGCCAGCTGCTCCTGGCAGGCAGTAAAACGCCGATGCAACGCCAACCCCATCTTGTTGGTCAGCAGCGGAACGAGGGGCAGGGGCAGCATCACCGCCAGCGTGACCCAGGGGTTTATACTGAACATCAGATACGGCACGAACATGAAGTACAGGACCGTATCGACAAACAGCAGCGCCCCGATACCCAGGAACATCCGCATCGCCTCGACGTCGGCGGTTGCGACCGACAGCAGTTCACCGGTTTGCACTCTGTCGAAGTAGGCGTGCTCCTGCTGCTGCAAGTGACCGAACAGGTCGCTGCGCATGGTTCGCGCGATACGCAGCGAGCTCATCACGAAGCCCCAGCGCCACAGATAACGGAACCCGCCCTGTAAAACCACCAACAAGACGAAGCCCCCCCCAAACACGATCAGCAAGTGCAAGCCGCTGCGATCCGCCACCCCACGCAGCCAACCCAGCATCACTCCCCCGCCGCCCGGGCTACCGCTGATCAGATTGACCGAGTACTTGACGATAAAGGTCGTGGTCAGGTCGCAGAGATTTGTTACCAAGACGGCCAGCGTGCCGAGCAGATAGCACGGCCAGTAAGACCGGCCGTATTTGAGAAGGCCGCGGAGGGTGGGGAACATGAGCCGTGGATTATACGACGTCAACCAGGAACGGAAACGGATCCGGACAAAACCACCCTCTCATGACACCGGGTGGCGATCTTGCCTGCCAGACCCACTCCTTGAACTGGTCATGACACGGCTCCGCCCCACCGCGCCGACCGACAGTCACGGAGAGCCCGACCAGACAGATCGCCCACAAGGGGCAAAAGCTCTTAGGGCTTTTGCCCTCTCTGCTCGCGACGGGCCGAGCCAACCTGAATGCAAGGACTTCGGGCAGGCGATGCCTTCACCTACCTGGTGCCGCATAAACGCCCGCCGATCAGGGGCTGTCCGTTTCCATCGGGATGCAGAGGAGCCCGCTGGGCTCCGGGTACCGAGACAGGACGCAAGTGAATGCGCCCGCGCATGGTGTGCTACTTCTCCGGGGCATCCTTCTTCAGCCGGAAAATGACCTGGGCAGAAGAAGCCTCTGCCCCCAGACAGTTCATTCCCTGTGCATGCACAGTGAACCGCGCAGTATGCGCAACCTTCTCCCAGTCCATGCCGGCCTGTGTAGCTGCCGAGTATAAAGGAGACATGTGAAGGACTATCAGGTGTACACCACAGTCAAACGCCTTCTGACCTGGGATCGCCGGATCCCAGTAAATCCCAAGCCCCGGGGGGTTGCCGGTCAGAACTGCGTCGACCGGATCGAAACTCCAGTTCGGACCCTGACCAAGTACGATTCCGGAACTACCAGTGACCCAACACCTAGACTTCGCATGGGCATATGCCACCCCTTCGGGGTCCCGTGTCACCGCAAGAATCCTGATCTCGTCGTGCAGATCCACACTTAGCTCCAAGGTTTGATCCTCGACCAGATGCCAGCTGCCATCAGGAAGCCCAACCAGCAGCAGGACCTCGGGAGGCGTCCTGTCCGTCTTCGGAACGAGCACTTCGGTACACCCGACCACCGAAAACAACATGATCCCCAGCAACAGTCGCCCCAACGTCTGATTACACATCTTGGCTCTCCGGAGTATGTGAGTAGGTCCAGCCCGGCACCGCCGACCACCGGCGTGTCAGGGGGGGCTTAGACTATTGACGCTCGGACCCCCTCAGTTTATTCGTCGGAACCGAATATCGGAGGCGACGATCGACCCACCCGGCTAGCAACTGCGAACGCTGAGGTGTACTGATCAAGGCGATCGGCGATTATCAACCACCAAGTCGCTCGCAACGTTCGACAACAGCAGAACCAGTGCAGCGGTCAGACGCCCCAAGAGCGCCTGATCTGATCGGCCTCACCGGGGGTCATGGCCTTCTTGAACCTGGCTCCCCTGACGCCCTTGACCCGCGCCTCGCACTCGGCCCAGGTCTGATGGGTTTCTAGCACGGTGCCAACCAGACTCAGGTAGCAGTGCGGTTTCTGCTTCTTTGAGCGATCGGCCTGCGACTTGAAGTCGGGCAGCGAGGTGTCGTCTGGCAGATCGTAGATCGGGATCCGGTAGCCGGACAGCGGGCCCCGGTAAAGCTCGGCCCGCTTGCCCGCAGCATACCCGGTCGCGATCTGATCGCAGCGTTCGTTGCCTGGCGTACCGACGTGCCCCCGGATGTAGTGCCAGCTGATGGCGCCCTGTGCCTTACGCTCCCGCACCAGGCCGCTGAGTCGCTTCCAGTAACCGACGTTCTTCACATTGTCGCCCGAGGCGGTCTTCCAGCCCCGGCGCATCCAGCCGTGGATCCATCCGGTGATACCATGCAACACATAAGTCGAGTCGCTGAGCACGGCGAGGTCTCCGGTCGTCTGTTCGAGTGACTTCAGCCCCTCGATCACGCCGGCCAGCTCCATCTGGTTGTTGGTCGCCTCACGCGCCCGTCCGCCGAGCTCGGTCACCTCCCCGCCGGGCGTGACAATCACCACGCCCCAGCCGGCCGGGCCGGGATTGCCCTTGGCTGCACCATCGCTGAACAGAAGGATTCGGTCGTACATCGGCAATAAAAAACGCCTCCAGCCTGCGGGCTGGAGGCGTTGATCAGCTTACCAGAAAGTTAGAAGAACTCGACCGCTTCGCGGCTATCGCGCTTCTGACCTTTCTTCTTCTTCTTCTTGCCGCCCTTGCCACGACGCTCTTCGTTCCCGCGATCCCGCTCGTGACCCCGGCGACGCTCT